>Ga0182735_1000022_pt1 | contig 323222 bp, 309 predicted proteins | sample eDN5th30CKraftMG_FD_128524 | JGI IMG/M metagenome (GOLD analysis project Ga0182735, IMG submission 128524) | Enriched Miracle-Growth compost microbial communities from Emeryville, California, USA - eDNA 5th pass 30_C Kraft MG (version 2) (version 2) ... | reverse complement strand
GGGCCATCTAACCACAGTCAAAACATACAAGCCCGAGGGTAACGAGCGGTGGGTGGGTGAGCGCGGTGCCCACCACATGCACAATGTCATCCCGGCCTTGAGCCGGGATCCAGTTTGAGATGGCAGGCTGGTGTGTCCGACCTCGTGGTCGAGGCGCCAAGGGGCGCATCTCACTATGAGGTCTCAGGGGATGTGAGGGCTCTCAGAGCCGGACCATCGGTTTAAATGACCGACATTCCCAGTAGCCCTCATGGTGAGGTGGGAGCGCAGCGACCCTCGAACCACGAGGGCGTGGCACCGACTAACCCTCGACTTCGATCACGGCGTCGATTTCCACGGCGGCGCCCTGGGGGAGGGAGGCGACGCCGAAGGCGGCGCGGGCGTGGCGGGCGTTGTCGCCGAGAACGGTCACGAGGAGATTGGAGGCGCCGTTGGCGACGAGGTGCTGTTCGTGGAAATCGGGGGCGGAGGCGACGAGGACGGTCAGCTTGAGGATGCGCCTGATCCTGTCGAGCGGAGTGCCGGAGGCGGCGATCTGGGCGAGGATGTTGACGGCGCACAGTTCGGCGGCATTGGCGCCCTGGACGACGTTCATGGTGTCGCCGAGCCGGCCTTCGGCGACGCCGGTTTCGTCGCTCGAAATCTGGCCCGAGACGTAGAGGATGTTGCCCGTGCGCGTGATCGGCACGTAATTGGCGACAGGGGCTCGGGGCGTCGGCAGCTCATAGCCATATTCGCGGAGCTTTTCGAGCGGGCTGGTCATCGCGTCTTACCTTCGATTGGGTCGTTGTCCGGTTCGGCCGGCGGATCGGCCGGCCGGGGTTTGTAAAGTCTGCCGCGGACCACCGCATCGCGGCCGAACCGGGTGCGGACCCGGTCCATGGCGCGTTCGGCGGCGGCCTTGCGGGCCACGGCGGGCTCGATCAGGTCCGCCGGATCGCTGCCGTCAGCCGTATCGATACCCGAAACGCCGATTCCGATCAGCCGGAAAGCGGTGCCGTCGGTCTCGCGGGCAAGGAGCGCCCGGCCGGCCTCGTAGATGACGCTGGCCAGTTGTGTCGGGATCATCAGCGAGCGGGCGCGGGTGCGCAAGCGGAAACCGGCGGATTTGAGCTTGAGGGTGACGGTGTCGCCGACGATGTTCTTGGCCTTGAGGCGTTCGGAGAGACGTTCCGAAACTTTCAGGAGTTCTGTAGAAAGTTCTTCGAAAGAGCTGATATCGCTGTTGAATGTCGTCTCGGAGGAGACTGTTTTCATCTCACCATCGGGCGAGATGCGGCGGCTGTCCTCGCCGCGTGAGAGCCGGGCGAGGCGGGCGCCGAGTTCGCCATAGCGGCGCATGAGGTTTTCGGGCGGCTCCTGCTGCAACTGGCCGATGGTGGCGAAGCCGTCCTTGCGCAGGGTTTCGGCAAAGACCTTGCCGACGCCATAGATGAGGCTGATGGGTTTGGGGGCGAGAAAGCCCAGCGTTTCCGCCTGTCCGATGAGGGCGAAGCCGCGCGGCTTGTCGAGATCGGAAGCGATCTTGGCGAGGAATTTATTATGGCTGAGGCCGACCGAGATGGTGACACCGATCTCAGTCTCGATGGTCCTGGCGAAGCGGGCGAGAACCAGAGCGGGCGGGGCCTTGTGCAAGGCCTCGGTGCCGGCGAGATCGAGAAAGGCCTCGTCGATGGAGATGGGCTCGACGAGCGGCGTCAGCGCCTCCATATGGGCGCGAATCTGGCGGCTGACGGTGACATATTTGGCCATGTCGGGCCGGATGATGACGGCATCGGGACAGAGCTTCTTGGCCTGGAACATGGGCATGGCCGAGCGCACGCCGGACTGGCGGGCAATGTAGCAGCAGGTCGAGACGACCCCGCGCACGCCGCCGCCGATGATGAGCGGCTTGTCGCGTAGGCTCGGATCGTCGCGCTTTTCGACCGAGGCATAGAAGGCGTCGCAGTCGACATGGGCGGTCGAGAGGCGAAAGAGTTCGTCATGGGCCCTGAGACGCGGCGAGCCGCAGGCCGGGCAGCGCCCGGGTACGGCCGTGGCGGCTATGTCATGCGCGAGGCAATCGCGGCAGAGCCAGGGCATGGGTCATTCCGAGGGGTTGAGCTGGTGCCAGACGCGCATGAAGTCTTCGGGCGCGATGGCGGCATTGGCACAAAGGGCGAGCAGAATCGGTTCGTTCGCGGCAAAATAGTCGATGAGGCCGCGCTGGAACTGGGGAGAGCCGAGGGAGCCACGCAGCGATTGCGGATCATAGCCGGCCGTCTGCATGAAATTCAGCAGTTCCTCGGGGTTTTCGGCGAGGAAACCGAGACATATATCGGCCAGGGCGCCGGGATCGGGTGGGGCTTTGGAGGCGATGGGCAAGGCCGGTCTCGTTTGGTGTTTCGTAAGGGATGTAATGGTAGCTGAAGCGGCCGGCAAAACGAAGCGTTGCGGCTGCGGTTCGGCGCAAGAGAGGATCGATGGCCAAGACTGTCATGATCGTTGAGGACAATGAGCTCAACATGAAGCTCTTCAACGATCTGCTCGAATCGCGCGGATATAGCGTGATCCAGACGCGCAACGGCATGGAAGCGCTCGATCTGGCGCGCGCGCACCACCCCGATCTCATCCTCATGGATATCCAGCTTCCGGAAGTTTCGGGGCTGGTGGTGACCAAGTGGCTGAAGGATGACGAGGAGCTGGCGCATATTCCCGTCATCGCCGTCACCGCCTTCGCCATGAAGGGCGACGAGGAGCGGATATTGCAGGGCGGATGCGAGGGCTACATCAGTAAGCCCATATCAGTGCCTCACTTTTTGGAAACTATTGCTCACTACATTGGTCCGGCCTGAACGCCGGACTTTGGCGGCACGGGCAGGGTGACGGTCGCCGGCGCTGCGCATCTCTTGCGCGGGCGCCGTGGTGGTATGGGTGCCGTCGGGATTCTTGGGGGTTCGCCGGCGGTCATGCGGCCGGCGCGGGGTAGTATCCGGGGCAGGCCGTGACCGCACGCATTCTCATCGTCGACGATATCCCAACCAATGTCAGGCTGCTCGAAGCGCGGCTGACGGCGGAATATTTCGAGGTGCTGACGGCGGCCTCGGGACCGGAGGCGCTGGCCGCCTGCGAGCGGGCCGATATCGACCTGGTGCTGCTCGACGTGATGATGCCGGACATGGACGGCTTCGAGGTCTGCCGAAGGCTGAAGGCCAATCCGCATACCCAGCATATCCCGGTTCTGATGATTACGGCGCTCGACCAGCCTTCCGACCGGGTGAAGGGGCTCGAAGTGGGGGCGGACGATTTCCTCACCAAGCCGGTCGACGACGTGCAGCTGATGGCGCGGGTGAAGAGCCTGGTGCGGCTCAAATCGCTGACCGACGAATTGCGGGCGCGGGCGCTGACCGGTCAGCAGATCGCCATCGAGGATGCCATGCGGGCGGTGGAGCATGTGGGCAGCGATGGCGGCTCCATCCTGATCGTCGATACCGATGCGCGCCATGCCGAGCGTGTCAAAGCCTATCTGACGCCGGGGCACTGCGTCGACGTGCTGACGCGGCCGACCGATGCGGTGTTCCAGGTTTCGGAGGGGCAATACGAATTGGCGCTGGTGTCGATGGCGCTGGGGGATTTCGATCCGCTCCGGGTCTGTTCGCAGATCAGGACGCTCGACCATGCGCGCACCCTGCCGATCATCCTGATGGCGGACGAGACCGACAGGCCGCGCGTGGTGCGGGCGCTCGATCTCGGGGTCAATGACTTCATCATGCGCCCAATCGAGCGCAACGAGCTGATGGCGCGGGTGCGCACGCAGATCCGGCGGCATCGCTATGCGCTGGAACTGCGCGCCAGCGTCAACAATACCATGGCCCTGGCGGTGACCGACGACATGACCGGGCTCTATAACCGGCGCTATTTCGATCGGCATCTCAACATCATGCTGGGCAAGGCGGCGGAGCAGGGCCGCGACATGGCGGTGATGCTGCTCGATATCGACCATTTCAAATCGGTCAACGACAATCACGGGCACGATATCGGCGATGCGGTGCTCAAGGAATTTTCGATGCGGCTGCGGCGCAATATCCGGGGGGTGGATCTTGCCTGCCGCTTCGGCGGGGAGGAATTCGTGGTGCTGATGCCCGATACCGATATCCGCCAGGCCGAGGCGGTGGCGGAGCGGGTGCGCAATGCCGTTGCCGAGCGCGGATTCGAGATCGGCACGGCGCGGCCGCTGGCGGTGACGGTATCGGTGGGGCTGGCGCGGAACGAAGCCATGGCCGACACGCCCGAGACCATCATCAAGCGCGCCGATATCGCTCTCTACCGGGCCAAGCGCGAGGGGCGCAACCGGGTGGTGTTCGATGCGGCCTGAGCCGGATCGGAACAATTGGCCCTATTAGGGTTAGCCCTTATACTTAACGCCTGATGACCGGCCGGGGTGGCCGGTTTTTTCTTGTGTTGCAGATGTTTCGGGCTAGGGTCCGGCCAGGCAGCGAGAGCTGCCGAAAGAGCCCCGTGGATACCTCAGGTCCGCCGCAACTCCTGAGCCATGGGGCGGCTGGTCCGGCAGCGGACAGAGTGGCCTCTTGATGCCGCGCCGGGCCAGCCACACCGTTCAAGGCAAACGAAAAAGCCCCGCCGGAGCGGGGCTTTTTCGTTTCGTGCCGAGGCGCCAGATTACTTGATCTTGGCTTCCTTGAACTCGACATGCTTGCGCGCCACCGGATCGTACTTGTTGTACGAGAGCTTGTCGGTCTGCGTGCGGGCATTCTTCTTGGTGACGTAGTAGTAGCCAGTATCAGCCGTCGACACGAGCTTGATCTTGACGGTGTTGGCCTTTGCCATTTTATGTCCTCGACAAATTGAGAAGCGCCGCGAGATGCGGCGCTGGAATTTGGGCGCAACCTACGGATTTGCCGCCGGTTGTCAAGCCGTCACGATCAGTCGCGATGCGCCGGATCGAAGCCATGCATGCGATGCGCCCATTGCAGGCCGACAATGGCGCCCTTGATCGAGGGCAGCATCAGGAGCGGCAGCACGATGGCGAGCGGCACCATGGTGTAGAGATAGGTGACCGGGGGGACGTGCCAGACCATCTCCATATGGAGCATGACGGCGACGAGCACATGGCCGACGATCATGATGGCGATATAGGGCGGTAGGTCATCGGCGCGGTGGTGATGCAGTTCCTCGCCGCAATGCTCGCATGTGTCGACGACCTTGAGATAGGCGCGGAACATGCGGCCCTCGCCGCAATTGGGGCACTTGCACATGGTGCCGCGCCAAATGGCCTGCCACAGGTCGCGCTTTTCGAGAGTCTGGATCTGAACGCCCATTGCCTTACCTCTTTTTCCGGCCCCTTGGGCCGTAAGACCTAGATGGTCCTCTGCGGGTGCGCCGGACAGATGACGGATTGACGCGCTCTCCCTCCGACAGCAGTTCGAAACGCATGGCGCCGGCCAACGGGGCGACTTCCAGGAGGCGCACGGTGACTGTATCGCCGAGGGTGAATTTCTCGCCGGTGCGCTCGCCGATCATCGACTGGCGTTCCTCGACATAGCGATAATAATCCTGGCCGATGGTGGAGGCGGGAATGAAGCCGTCGGCGCCGGTCTCCTTGAGCCGCACGAACAGGCCCGAGCGGGTGACGCCGGAAATGCGGCCCTCGAAGCGGGCGCCGATCTGGCCGGCGAGGAACTGGGCAAGGAGCCGGTCGGCGGTTTCGCGCTCGGCCAGCATGGCGCGCCGCTCGGTGGCCGAGATGTGCTGGGCGATGCCGGGCAGCTTGATCGCTTCATTGTCGCTGAGGCCATCATCGCCGAGCCCGAGGGCACGCACCAGGGCGCGGTGGACGATGAGGTCGGAATAGCGGCGGATGGGCGAGGTGAAATGGGCGTAGCGATCGAGATTGAGGCCGAAATGGCCGTAATTCTCGGCGGCATATTCGGCCTGGGCCTGCGAACGCAGCACCATTTCGCTGACCTGCTCGATATTGCCGGCCTTGCGCGCCTGGCCGAGAATGCCGTTGAAATCGCTCGGGCGCACGGCATCGGATTTCTTGACGGCGATATCGAGCGAGCCGAGAAATTCGCGCAGAGCCTGCAGCTTTTCGGCCGAGGGCGCATCGTGGACGCGGTAGAGCAGCTGCATGCGCTTCTGCTCCAGCGTTTCGGCGGCCGCGACATTGGCGGCGATCATCATTTCCTCGATGAGCCTGTGGGCATCGAGCCGTTCGGGCACGCGGATATCCTTGACCATGCCCTTGTCGTCGAGGACGATCTTGCGCTCGGGCAGATCGAGATCGAGCGGGCCGCGGCGGTCGCGGGCGGCGGCCATGGCGCCGTAAGCGGCCCAGAGCGGCTTGAGGATGGGTTCGAGCAGAGGGCCGGTCTTGTCATCGGGCTTGCCGTCTATGGCGGCCTGCGCCTGCTGATAGCTCAATTTGGCGGCCGAGCGCATCAAGACGCGGTGGAAACTATGGCTGCGCTTGGTGCCGGATGTGTCGAACACCATGCGCACGGCGAGCGAGGCGCGGGCCTCGCCTTCGCGCAGCGAGCACAGATCATTGGAGATGCGCTCGGGCAGCATGGGCACGACACGGTCCGGGAAATAGACCGAATTGCCACGCAGATAAGCCTCGCGGTCGAGCCCCGTGCCGGGGCGCACATAGGCGGCGACATCGGCGATGGCGACGTAGACGATATGGCCGCCCTCGTTGGCCGGGTCGGTATCGGGCTCGGCATAGACGGCATCGTCATGATCCTTGGCGTCGGCCGGATCGATGGTGATGAGCGGGATTTCGCGCCAGTCCTCGCGGCCGCTGAGGGTCGCTTCCTTCGCCTCCTCGGCCTCGCGGATGACGCCGGCGGGGAAGCGGAAGGGAATTTCGAGATTGTGGATGGCGATGAGGCTGATGGCGCCTTCCGACATCGGATTGCCGATGACCGCGGTGACGCGGGCCCGCGGGATCATCAGCCGGCCGGACAGGCGCACTTCGACCTCGACGAGATCGCCGTCCTGGGCGTCGCCGAGATCGCCCGTCGGGATGCGCATTTCCTTGGCCTTGCGATCGACCGGGATCAGCCGCGCCCCATCCATATCGAGGCGGACGATGCCGATATGGGCGCGGCGGGGCTTGTCGAGAATCTTCATCGCCCGGGCGGTATAGACGGGGATTTCCCCGTCGCCGGCATCGATGCGGGCAAGGATGCGGTCGCCGGGGCCGGGCACGACGCGCATGTCGCGGCCCTGGATGACGGCGACACGGGGCGGCTCGCCTTCTTCCTCGTTCCACTGGGCCGGATAGGCGTGGAGGTTTTCGGGATCGGCATCGGCAGGGATATCGAGCACGGTGACGGCGGGAAGGGCCGCGGTGCGGCGCAGCGATTTGCGGGTCCGGGTGATGACGCCTTCGCCTTCAAGTTCGGCCAGCAAGGCCTTGAACGGCTTGCGCATATCGCCGCGGATGCCGAAGACCTTGGCGAGATCGCGCTTGCCCTTGATATCGGGATCGCGCGCCAGCGCCTCCAGCAATTCTTCACGGCTGGGCAAGGCATCGGCGGCGGGTTGGCGCGCGCGCTTGGGGCCGGATGTGCGGGGCTTCGTGGGGAGTTTGGGCATCAAGGACTTTCTGGGCTGGATGCTCGATAGATAGAGAGGAACGCGGGAGATGCCAAGGCGATGCAGGGATGGGGGCTTAGTGCCACGCCCCCGTGGTTCGAGGGTCGCTGCGCTCCCGCTTCACCATGAGGGCTACTGGGGGATGGCAATACATATCTTCGTTCACTTTATCAGTAGCCCTCATGGTGAGGTGCGAGCCCTTGCGAGCCTCGAACCACGAGGGCGTGGCACTCTTGTCTGTTGGCCCTAAACTGCTCAGACTAGGACAATTCTGGGGGCGGGGATGCAGGTCAGCGTTTATATGCTGCGGTGCAGCGATGATTCCTATTATGTCGGGCTGACGCGCAAGTCGCCGGAGGCGCGGGTCTGGGAACATAATCAGCGGCTGGCGCCGGGCTATACATCCAGCCGGACGCCGGTGGAGCTGGTGTTCGTCGAAAGCTTCGAGCGCATTATCGATGCCATCGCGCGGGAGCGGCAGCTCAAGGGGTGGTCGCGGCGGAAGAAGGAAGCACTGATCCGGTATGATTATGAGGCGCTGCCGGGTTTGGCGAGCAGGGTGAAGCGGGAATAGGGGCACGCCCTCGTGGTTCGAGGGTCGCTGCGCTCCCGCCTCACCATGAGGGCTACTGATAAGTCGGAATTAAAACACAAATCCCAAAAGCAGCCCTCATAGTGAGGCGGGAGACCTCTGGGCTGCCCCTCGAACCACGAGGGCTACGGGGAGACAGGGGCTTTCCAAATAAGACGCCCAAGTAGCCCTCATGGTGAGGTGAGAGCTCTTCGCGAGCCTCGAACCACGAGGGCGTGCCCCAGCTCACTCAGAACGGCGCGTCGTCGTCCGCGGGGGTGGCGACTTTCTTTTTGGCGGCGGGCTTCTTTGCAGCAGCTTTCTTCGGAGCCGCTTTTTTCGCCGGGGCCTTCCTGGTCTTGCCGCCGGTGGCTTCGGCGCGGGCGGCGATCAGGGCCACTGCCTGCTCGAGCGTCACGTCCTCGGGCTTCAGATCCTTGGGCAGGGTGGCGTTGATCTTGCCCTGATTGACATAGGGGCCGTAGCGGCCGGAGCGGACGGTGATGGGGCCAGCGTCGTGCTCGAAGGTCTTGATGGCGGCTGCGGCGGTGGCGCCGCCACGCTTGAAGCCGCCGGCGGCTTTCTGCGCCAACAGATCGACGGCGCGGTTGAGGCCGACGGTGAACACCTCCTCGACATCGGGCAGGTTGGCATATTTGCCGTCATGCAGGATGAAGGGACCGTAGCGGCCGAGGCCGGCGGAAATGGGCAGATGCGTTTCCGGGTGGAGGCCGATTTCGCGCGGCAGCGACAGGAGCTGCAGGGCGCGATCGAGGGTGAGCGAGGCCGGCTGCCAGCCCTTGGGCAGGGAGGAACGCTTGGGCTCCTTGCCGTCGCCGAGCTGGACATAGGGGCCGAAGCGGCCGGATTTGAGGTGAACTTCTTCACCGGTTTCCGGATCGGTGCCGAGAATGCCTTCGCCGGGAGCGGCTTCGCTGGATTGGCCGGTCGCGGCGTCCGAAAGCTGCATGGTGTGCTTGCATTCGGGATAGTTGGAGCAGCCGATAAAGGCGCCGAACTTGCCGAGCTTCAGCGACAGGGTGCCGGTGCCGCAGGTGGGGCAGCGGCGCGGATCCGTGCCATCGGCCTTGGGCGGGAAGATGTGATCGGCGAGGAGATCGTTGAGGGCATCGAGGACTTCGGAGACGCGGAGGTCCTTGATCTCCTCGGTGGCGTGGGTGAAATCGCGCCAGAAATCGCGCAGCACTTGCTTGTAGTCGAGGTCGCCGGCGGAGATCTGGTCGAGCTGTTCTTCGAGCCCGGCGGTGAAGCCGTATTCGACATAGCGGCGGAAGAAGCTTTCGAGGAAGGCGGTGACGATGCGGCCGCGATCTTCGGGGTGCAGCGCCTTGCCCTCGAGGCGGACATAATTGCGGTCCTTGAGGGTGGTGAGGGTCGCGGCATAGGTCGAGGGGCGGCCGATGCCCAGCTCTTCCATTTTCTTGATAAGGCTGGCTTCGGTGTAGCGGGCGGGCGGCTGGGTGAAATGCTGCTCGATCTCGACCTTTTCGAGCGCCGGCTTGTCGCCGACGGCGAGCGGGGGCAGTTCGCGGCTGTCCTCGTCTTCGTCGGCATTGTCGTCGCTCTTGGCCTCGACGCCGTAAAGGGCGAGGAAGCCGGGGAAGGTGACGACGGAGCCGACGGCGCGCAGGGCAACGGCGCGGCCGGGGACGTTGACGGCGATATCGACGGTGGTGCGGTCGATTTCGGCCGATTTCATCTGGCTCGCCAGCGTGCGGCGCCAGATGAGGCCGTAGAGCCGCTGCTGGTCGGCATCGAGATTGCGCATGGAATCAGGATGCTTGTACATATCGGTCGGGCGGATGGCCTCGTGCGCTTCCTGGGCGTTCTTGGCCTTGGTCTGATAGAGGCGCGGCTTTTCCGGCAGGTATTCGGCGCCGAAATTCTTCTCGATGGCGCCGCGGGCCATGGCGATTCCTTCCGGCGCCATCTGCACGGCGTCGGTTCGCATATAGGTGATGAGACCGTCTTCATAGAGGCGCTGGGCGATCTGCATGGTGCGCGAGGGCGAGAGGCCAAGGCGCGAGGAGGCGTCCTGCTGGAGGCTCGACGTGGTGAAGGGCGCATAGGGATTGCGCTTGGTCGGTTTCTTTTCGACCGAGGAGACGATAAAATTGCCGGTTTCGATCAATTGCTTGATCTCGGCGGCGTTCTCGCCGGTCTTGATGTCGAGCTTGTCGGTCTTCTTGCCGTCGACCGAGAACAGGCGGGCGAGGAAGGATTTGCCCTTCTGGTTGAGCCTGGCTTCGACCGACCAGTATTCCTCGGGCTTGAAGCGCTCGATCTCGGATTCGCGTTCGGACACGAGGCGGAGGGCTACGGACTGCACCCGGCCAGCCGAGCGCGAGCCGGGGAGCTTGCGCCAGAGAATGGGTGAGAGGGTGAAGCCGACGAGATAATCGAGGGCGCGGCGGGCCAGATAGGCGTCGACCAGCGGCATATCGATGTCGCGGGGCTTGGCCATGGCGGCGGTGACGGCATCCTTGGTGATGGCATTGAAGACGACGCGCTGGACGGGGGTGTCCTTTTTCAGCGCCTTCTTGGCGCGCAGCACATCGAGGACGTGCCAGGAAATGGCTTCGCCTTCGCGATCAGGGTCGGTGGCGAGGATCAGACCGTCGGCGCCCTTCAAGGCATTGGCGATGTCGGAAATGCGCTTGCGCGAGGCCGTATCGACCTCCCAGGACATGGCGAAATCTTCATCGGGGCGGACTGAGCCATCCTTGGCGGGCAAATCGCGGACATGACCGAACGAGGCCAGAACCTCGTAATCCTTGCCCAGATATTTGTTGATTGTCTTGGCTTTAGCCGGACTTTCAACGACGACGACCTTCATAGAACCGATCCGGAACACACTTTGCTTGCGGTGGCGCAACATGGTGAAGCGGCAGGGCGGTGTCAACGGGTGTGGGATGAGGGTGGGGATACTCTCTCTATGAGAGAGAAAAATTCACTCCTCCTCGATCGCCGCTTCGATGGCTTCGGCCACCCATTCGTTGAGGCTCTTATTATGGGCGGCCGCGGCGATGACGGCGGATTCGTGCGTCCTGGGATCGAGCCGGATGTTGAAGCGGCCGGAGAATTCGCGGAATGGCGGCAGATCGTTCTCGCGGCACAGATCGAGAAACACCTTCAGCGACTTGCGTCCCTCGGCTTCGAGACCGGCAACGCTGTCGGCGTAGAAATCGGCGCCGCCATTGAGGCCGAGGAAATCGCCCCGAAACAGGCCGATTTCGGGATCGAAGACGACAACCGCCTTGTGTCCGTCGATTTCAATGACATTCTTCATGGTCTTATTCCGTGGATATCCAGCCATTTGCGGATGCTGGCGACGGCGCCCTTGTCGGTATCGGGCGAAGGATGCGGGCGGTGAAAGACGCGGACTTCTCCAAAAAGGACGACACCGATGCGCGAGCCTTCGCGTTCGCTGATGGTGGCGCCGAGGGCGCGAAACAGCGCCTCGATCTCTGTCCAGCGGATGGACCTGCTCACCGGCCTTGCGTAAATCCGCGTCAGCGTCTCGTAATGGCTCTTCTTCAGATTTGGTACCATTATCTAGTACTGTGCTGTAAAGATTGCAACGTCAGCCATAGCGCCGGGCGACGAGCTGGCCGCTGGACCATTCGATCTGGCCGGCGAGGTCGAGTTCCAGCAGCAGCATCTGCATGGCGGGAACGGTGAGGCCGGATTGGCGGATGAGTTCGTCGACTTCAACCGGGGTGGCGTTGAGGAGGGCGAGGAGGCGGGATTTGTCGTCGGGGCTGGGGGGCGGCGCGTCGATGGCGTCGGCGAAGGCGGGCTCCCAGTCCGGATCGAAAAGGGCGGTGCGGGCGGGGTCGGCGACGCCGATGGTCTCGATGATGTCGGCGGCGCTAGTGACGAGGCGGGCGCCTTGCTGGATGAGGGCATTGCCGCCTTCGGCGCGTGGATCGAGCGGAGAACCGGGGACGGCGAAGACGTCGCGATTCTGTTCGAGGGCGAGACGGGCGGTGATGAGCGAGCCCGAGCGCTTGGCCGCTTCCACGACGACAATGCCGAGCGAGAGACCCGAGACCAGCCGGTTACGCCTCGGGAAATCGCGGGCGCGCGGCTCCCAGCCGAACGGCATTTCGGTGAGGAGGGCACCGCCATTGTCGAGAATGGCGTGGGCGAGGGGGATGTTCTCTTCCGGGTAGATCTTGTCGAGGCCGCCGGCGAGGACGGCGACGGTGCCGGTCATGAGGCTGGCGCGGTGGGCTTCGGAATCGATGCCGCGGGCGAGGCCGGAGACGATGGTATAGCCGGCTGAGCCGAGATCGGCGGCGAGCAGGCGCGTCATCTTGATTCCGGCGGCAGAGGCGTTGCGGGCACCGACAATACCGACGCTGCGATGCCAATCGAGATTGTCACCGCCGACAAGGGTGATGAGCGGCGGGGCAGCGGCGATGAAGGCGAGATGGGGTGGATAATCGGCTTCGCCACTGGCGACCATGCGGGCGCCATAGCGGTCGAGGCCGGACAGCTCGTCCTCGGCCTCCATCTGGGTGGGGATGCGCGGATTGGTGCCGGCACGGCGGATAAGGCCCGGCAAAGCCTCAAGGGCCGCTTCGGCGGAACCGAAACGGTTGAGAAGCTGGCGGAAGGTGACGGGGCCGATATTGTCTGTGCGCAGCAGCCGCAGCCAGGCAAGGCGTTGCGCGCGGGTGAGCTCGGTGCTTCCCCGGCGCAACGACACGGCGTCAGGCCTTCTTTTCGGAGCCGATCTTCGGCTCGGTGCCGGCGATCAGCCGGGCGATATTGGCGCGATGCTGATAGAAAAGCAGGATGGCGAGAATGGCGGCGGTGCCCGCGAGCCATTCATCGACCACGACATAGGAGAAGATCGGCGCGGTGGCGGCGGCGGTGAGCGCGGCGAGCGACGAGAAGCGGCGGGCGAAGGCGATGAACAGCCATACGGCGCAGAAGATCAGCCCCACGGGCCAGGACAAGGCCAGCAGCGTGCCGATCATCACGGCGACGCCCTTGCCGCCCTTGAAATTGAGCCAGACCGGGAAGCAATGGCCGAAAAAGGCGCCGATACCGGCGAGCATGGCCGCCTGTTCGCCCCAGAGGGCGCGGGCGAGCAGCACGGGGACGGCGGCCTTGGCGGCATCGAGGATGAGGGTAGCGGCGGCGAGCCAGCGATTGCCGGTGCGCAGCACATTGGTGGCGCCGATATTGCCCGAGCCGATGGCACGGATATCGCCAAGGCCGGCAGCGCGGGTCAGCAAGAGGCCGAAGGGGATCGAGCCGAAGAGATAGCCGAGAATGATGGCGTAGATGAAATTTATGCTCACTGTGCCCCCTCGGCATGGATGTGGACGGTTTCGCCGGCCACGATCGTGCGCATCACTTTGCCAGCAAGTCGGGCGCCTTCAAAGGCCGTATTGTGCGAGCGCGAGCGAATTTCGCGTTCGCTGACCTGCCAGGGATAATCGGGATCGAAGAGGATCAGGTCGGCCGGGGCGCCGCGGGCGAGGCGGCCGGAGGCGAGCCCGAGAATTTCGGCGGGGCGGATGGTCATGGCGCGCAGGATGGTCATGAGGCCGACATCGCCGGAATGGACGAGGCGAAGCGCCGCCGCGAGCAGGGTTTCGAGGCCGATGGCTCCATCCGAGGCTTCGGCGAATGGCTGGCGCTTGACCTCGCTATCCTGCGGATCGTGATCGGAATGGATGGTGTCTATGGTGCCGGCATTGAGGCCGGCAATGACGGCCTGGCGATCGTCCTCGGTGCGCAGCGGCGTCGCCAGCTTGAAGAAGGTGCGATAGCGGCCGATATCGTTCTCGTTGAGCGCGAGGTTATTGATCGAAATACCTGCAGTGATTGCGGAACTATTCGATTTGGCAGCGGCGACGAGAGCGACGGAAGCGCCGGTCGAAATCTGGGCGGCATGGTAGCGGGCGCCGGTGAGGGCGGCGAGCTGCAGATCGCGGGCGAGCGGAATGGTTTCGGCTTCGCGCGGAATGCCCTTGAGGCCGAGAATGGTGGCGAAGGGCCCCTCGTTCATCACGCCATCGCCGACAAGGCCGGCATCGGCGAGATGATGGATGAAGGGCATGTCGTGATTGGCGGCATAGCTCATGGCGGTGCGCAGCAGCGCGCTCGACTGGATGGAGCGGCGGCCATCGGTGAGGCAGACGGCGCCGGCTTCCTTGAGGAGGCCGAATTCGGTGAGTTCCTCGCCATTGAGGCTGCGGGTGATGGCGGCGGCGGGCAGGACGTTGACCTTGGCCGTGGCCCTGGCGCGGCGGAGGAGGAAATCGACCAGCGCGCCGTCGTCGACCACCGGAGTGGTGTCGGGCATCATGACGAAGCTGGTGATGCCGCCGGCGGCAGCGGCTTCGCCGGCGGAGGCAAGGGTTTCGCGATATTCCTTGCCGGGCTCACCCGTATAGACCCGCATGTCGATGAGGCCGGGGGCGAGGATATGGCCGGCCGCGTCGACGACTTCGGCGCCTTCGGGCACGCCGACAGGGCCGCCCTTGGCGATATCGGAAACGAGGCCGTTTTCGACCAGCACGGCGCCGCGGTGATCGGTGCCGGAGGCCGGATCGACGATGCGAGCGTTCTCGATGAGGAGGGACCGGGTCATGCTTCGTCTCCGGTCGCGAGCAGGGCGTCGAGTACGGCCATGCGCACGGCAACGCCCATTTCGACCTGGTCGGTGATGACCGAGGCGGGGCCGTCGGCGATGGCGGGATCGATCTCGACGCCGCGGTTCATCGGGCCGGGATGCATGACGATGGCGTCGGGCTTGGCGAAGGCCAGCTTTTCGGCGTCGAGGCCGTAGAAATGGTAATATTCGCGCACGGAGGGGATCATCCTGCCATTGGCGCGCTCATGCTGGAGGCGCAGCATCATCACCACATCGGCATCCTTGAGGCCCTCGCGCATGTCGGTGAAGACTTCGGTGGCGAGTTGGTCGATGCCGGCAGGCAGAAGATTGCGCGGGGCGATGACGCGGGTGCGCACATTGAGCGCGCCCAAAAGCAGCAGATTGGAGCGGGCGACGCGCGAATTGGCGATATCGCCGCAAATGGCGACGGTGAGCCCGGAAATACGGCCCTTGTGGCGGCGGATGGTGAGCGCGTCGAGCAAGGCCTGGGTCGGGTGCTCGTGAGCGCCATCGCCGGCATTGACTACCGAGCAGCCGACCTTTTGCGACAGCAGCTCCACCGCGCCGGCAGCCGAGTGGCGGACGACGATGACATCGGGGCGCATGGCATTGAGGGTCGCGGCGGTGTCGATCAGGGTTTCGCCCTTGGTGACCGAGGAGGTCTTGACCGACATGTTCATCACCAGGGCGCCGAGGCGCTTGCCGGCGATTTCGAACGAGCCCTGGGTGCGGGTCGAGGGCTCGAAGAACAGATTGATCTGGGTCTTGCCGGAAAGTGTCGGCAGGGTTTTGCGCTCCTGCCGGGAGACCTCGACCATGCGTTCGGCACGATCGAGCAGATCGACGATCTCATGCTGCTGGAGATCGGCGATGGAAATCAGATGCCGCTGGTTGAAAGGAGGAAAATCGCCGGTTGTACCGGCTGTGGTGCCTGAGGCTGTGCTGGCGCGCGCTTGGGCCATGCTCTCCCATCCCTGATATTTGCTGCGGTCTAACGGAGGCGGAGGAAGGGAGCAAGGGAGCGGGGCAGAAAATATGGGAAAAAGGGGGCGCGACAAACTGGATCGGGCGTCGATGGAGGTTGCGATCGTCTAGCAAGCACCGCGGCTTCCCGCGGGCTCGACCCGCGGGCCTCTCTCCTGGTGCGCCGAGTTAGTTGGGGAACTTCATCCCTTCGGGCGTGCTGTGAGAGGCCCGCGGGTCAAGCCTGCGGGAAGGCCGTGGGTGGTGAGGGTTTGGCGTGCCGATTCTAGCTGCGGCGCAACCGATCCAAGGCGCCCTGGAGGATGTAGCTGGCGGCGAGCTTGTCGACGATTTCGGCGCGGCGGTCGCGGCGGAGATCCGCTTCGATCATCATGCGGGTGACGGCGCTGGTCGAAAGGCGCTCGTCCCAGAAGGCGATGGGCAGGGTGATGCGCTGGGCGAGGTTACGGGCGAAGGCGCGGGTCGATTGCACGCGGGGGCCTTCCGAACCGTCCATATTGAGCGGCAGGCCGAGGATGATGGCGGCGACATTGTTCTCGGCGATGAGCTGATCGAGCCGTTCCGCATCCTGGGTGAATTTGGTGCGCTTGATGGTTTCGAGCGGTGTCGCCGAATAGCGCATGGCGTCGGAGACGGCGACGCCGATGGTCTTGGTGCCGAGATCGAGGCCGAGAATCCGGCCAGCGGGCGGGATGGCGGCGAGGGGATTATCGGCTGTGTCGTCGCTCATCGATTGGTCCTTGCCAGTTCGCGTTCGTCCTATAGGTTTCGGGCGCGCTTTGCGACAGGAATTGCCCGGGAGAATGCGATGAAGCTCACATGGTTCGGCGGCACGACGATGCGCATCCATATCGGGGGGACGATCCTGGTGATGGATGCCGAAGGGGCGCCGGAGGGGATCGACCAGGCCGAGTTGGTTTCGGGGGCGGATCGGGTGTTCGGCATGGGTGACGGGCTCGCTGCCGTCGACAGCGCCACATGGCGGCCACGCCGGGCGGGGCGGCTGGTGGATGAAGGCGAGCGCGGCAATCCGGTCGAGATATGGGCGGCAGGCGAGGGTGCGGTGCTGGTCGATGCGGTCGGCGAGCCGCCGCTGGTGCTGGCTGGCGGATCGCTGCCGGAGCCGGGGCGCTGGGGGACGGAGGCGGTGTTCGTGCTGTTCGGGGATGGACCGAATATGAGCGGGCTCGGCGAAGCGCTGCTCGATGTGACGGCGCCGAAGCTGATTGCGCTGGCGGGCGACGAGGCGGCGGTGGAATTCGCCATCGAGGCGCTGCGGGAGCGGCTCGATGGAGCGGGGTTGATGTCGCTGGAGGCGGGGCTGGCGGTGGAGGTCTAGGGGCACCGCCGGATGTCACCCCGGCGGAAGCCGGGGTCCAGTTTGGGGCAGCGTGGGTAAACTGGTTCCCGGCTTTCGCCGGGATGACGTCCGGTGGGGAGGGGAGCAATGTGCAAGGGAGTGAAGAGCCCTCGGGTCCCCGGATCAAGTCCGAGGATGCCCGAGGGTGACGATCCGGGGTGTGCAAGAGGTAGCGTATATGGGAATGCCGCTTGTGCTCACCGCGGGTTTTCGGCGCGGGCGAAGACGCGGAGGTGGTGGCCGTCGGGATCGCGGGCGGTGAAGGTGAAGCCGAAATCCATGGTGGTGGGAGACTGGATGATCTCGACGCCTTGCGCCTTCCAGGCATCATGGGTGCGGTTGACGGCGGCGATGTCGGGTTCGGAGAAGGTGATTTCGACGCCGCCCGGCGATTTGGGCGCGGGGATCATGTCGTCTTTCAGCCAGAGGCCGAGCTTGAGGCCGTTGGGCAGTACGTAGAGAACGAAGGTCGGGGAATTTTCGACCGGCTGCTGGCCGAGAAGCGCGGTATAGAATTCCGCGCTGCGAGCAGGGTTTTCGACCGCGAGAAGCAGATAGTTGAGATTGGTCATGAGCGGGTTTCCTTTCGTGATGGCGAAAGGATAGGGGCTCGGACTGTCAGTTTCCGGCAGTGCCTGTCAGCGTGGCGGAATGTTTTCGTGGGCGCGCCATTCGCGGATCAGCACGGCGCGGCGGCGCGGATAGCGCTCGGCAAGGACCTCGAGGCTTTCGATCCGGTCGATGCGGAAATTGCGGAAATCCTGACGCAGTTCGCACCAGGCGGCGACGATGTGCACCTCTTCGAAAAAACCGATGAGAAACGGCCAGACGATGCGTCGGGAGAGCGTGCCGTCCGGCGTGCGATAGGCCATGGCCAGCTTGTGTTCGTTGCGAATGGCGAGGCGAATGGCAGAGCCATCGACGGGCAGCGGATTGATGCCGGGGCCACGGGCGACGAGGAGGGCGGTGGCTTCGGCGCGCTCGCGCAGATCCGGCGGCAGCACGGCGGTGATCTTGCTCAGCGCCTGGGCGGCGGATTGGCTGAGACGATCATCGGCGGCGCGCACGGACACCCAGCGCGAGCCGAGCACCAGCGCCTCGATCTCGTCGGCGGTGAACATCAAGGGCGGCAGGGTGAAGCCGGGATTGAGGACATAGCCGAGGCCGGGTTCGCCGCGAATATCGGCGCCCTGGGCCTGGAGCGTCGCGATATCGCGATAGAGCGTGCGGATGGAGATGCCGAGTTCGGCGGCGAGCGCCGGGCCGGTCACCGGCACATGGCGGTTGCGCAGGGATTGCAGCAGATCGAGAAGGCGGGCGGCGCGGGACATTGGATAAGGAAAAGGCGGCTTGCGCCGCCTTTTCGGGATGACTAGCCGAGGCCGAGGCGGCGCTGCCACCAGCCCTTTTTCTTCTTTTCCGGCTCCTCGCTTTCGGGTGCGGCAGGGGTGCTGGAGGAGACGACGATGCCTTCGGCCGGCAATTCCTTGCGGACGCGGCGGGGGCGTTCGGGCTCGGCGGCCGGAGTGGCGTCGGGCGGCGCGGGAACCGCTTCCGGTTCGGCTGTGGCCACAGGCGCCGGTGCAGCTTCGGTCACGGCGACGGGCTCGGCCGCTTCCGTGGCTTCAGCCTTGGGCTTGCGGGCACGAGGCTTGCGCTTGGGCTTTTCCTCGGCGACGGCCGCAGCGGCAGCTTCCACGGCCGGGGCCTCGACGGCGGTTTCCGAAACGCCTTCGGGGGCGGCTTCGGTGACTTCGATCACCTTCTTGCGGCGGGTGCGCTTGGGCTTTTCGACCGGGGCTTCCTCGATGGCCGGTGCGGGTGTCACGTCGGCGGTGACGACGGGCTCGGGCTGTTCGGCCACAGGCTCGGGTGCGGTCTCGGCTTCAGGCATAGCTTCGGCCTCGCCCTCGGCAGCGTCCGCCGCAATGGCGGTCTGTTCGCCGTTCTCGGTCTCGCCCTCGAAGCGGCGGTTGCGGCGGCCGCCGCGACGGCCGCGGCGGCGGCGCTTGCGGGGCTCTTCCTCGCCTTCGGCAGCAAGTTCGGTCGGGGCGACGGCCTCACCATTCTCGTCTTCGGGGTCGGACCCTTCGCTCAGGGTTTCGAGACGCTGCGGCTGGCGCTGGCCATTATCCTCGCCGCGCTCGCCACCACGCCGGCGACGCCGGCGACGACGGCGCGAGGAGTCGCCGTCGCCGGCGGCGCGGTCTTCGGTTTCCGTCTCTTCGACGTCCTCGATGGTTTCCTCGACCTCGTCGATGACGGCGCTGTCGACGCGGACATGCTCGACGGCGCGCTGCTCGGCATAGGCCATGACCCGCGCTTCACCTTTTTCGATGGCGAACTGATGGCCCGTCATCTTGGTGTCGGCGGTGATGGTGATGGAGAGCTGGTTGAGGCTTTCCAGCGCGGTCAGCGTCTCGCGCTTGTAGTTGAGGATGTAAAGGGCGACCTCGACCGGCACGCGCACATTGATCGACTGGCCCTGGCGGCGCAGCACGTGATCCTCGATATGGCGCATGATCATGAGCGCGAGGCTCTCAGTCGAGCGCACGAGGCCGGTGCCGTCGCAGATCGGGCATTTGTGGGTCGAGCTTTCGACGACGCCGAAGCGGATGCGCTGGCGGCTCATTTCCATGAGGCCGAAATGGCTGATCCGGCCGACCTGAATGCGGGCGCGATCATCCTTGAGGCAATCCTTGAGCTTGCGTTCGACCGCCCGGTTGGAGCGGTTCTCGACCATGTCGATGAAGTCGATGACGATGAGGCCGGCGAGATCGCGCAGGCGCAGCTGCCGGGCGACTTCCTCGGCGGCTTCGAGATTGGTCTGGAGCGCGGTGTCCTCGATATTGTGCTCCTTGGTGGAGCGACCCGAATTCACGTCGATGGAGACCAGCGCCTCGGTGGGGTTGATGACGAGATAGCCGCCGGAGGGCAGGGTGACCTGCGGCGAGAACATCTGATCGAGCTGGGATTCGATGCCGTATTTGGAAAAGAGCGGCTGGCTCTCCTTGTAGAGCTGCACGTTCTTGGCGTGGCTCGGCATGATCATCCGCATGAAGTCCTTGGCTTCGCGGTAGGCGTCGTCGCCCGCGACCAGAACTTCGTCGATGTCCTTGTTGTAGAGATCGCGGATGGTGCGCTTGATGAGCGAGCCTTCCTCATAGACGAGGCAGGGGGCCTGCGACTTCAAGGTCAGGCTGCGCACATTCTCCCAAAGGCGCATCAGATATTCGAAATCGCGCTTCACCTCGGCCTTGGTGCGGCTGGCGCCGGCGGTGCGCAGGATGACGCCCATGCCCTGCGGCACGTCGAGATCGGCGGTGATTTCCTTCAAGCGCTTGCGGTCGGCGGCATTGGTGATCTTGCGCGAAATGCCGCCGCCACGGGCGGTGTTGGGCATCAGCACCGAATAGCGGCCGGCGAGCGACAGATAGGTGGTGAGCGCCGCGCCCTTGTTGCCGCGCTCTTCCTTGACCACCTGCACCAGCATCACCTGGCGGCGCTTGATGACTTCCTGGATCTTGTAGTGGCGCTTGTTGATCGAGCGCCGGCGTTCCGGCACTTCCTCGAGCGCATCGGCGCCGCCGACGGATTCGACCGGCTCGGTATTGGCCGGCGCTTCCTCGATATGGCTGGCGCCTTCCATGTCCTGGGTATCGGTTTCGGCGTCGGGCTCGGTCACGCCCTCGGGCAGCGAGACGTTCTCGTCCGCTTCCTCATGCGGCTCGTCGCTTTCTTCCTCGCGCAGCAGCGCTTCGCGGTCGGCGACGGGAATCTGGTAATAGTCGGGGTGGATTTCGGAAAAGGCGAGGAAACCGTGGCGGTTGCCGCCATATTCGACGAAGGCCGCCTGCAGGGACGGCTCTACGCGCGTGACCTTGGCGAGGTAGATATTGCCCCGCAACTGACGGCGGGAAGCCGATTCGAAATCGAATTCCTCGAGCCTGTTACCCGCTGTGACGACAATCCGTGTTTCTTCCGGGTGGATGGCATCCACCAGCATTCTCTTGGTAGCCATAAAGCTGAACTCCGCGCGCTCGCGCGCCGACAGGCGGACGCCGGAGTGCCGGTATCCTTCCCGTGGCGCAGTGCGAGGCGAATGGTTTGAGTGGTGTGGCGCGGGAAAGAGCGTTCGACGCGCCGGTCGTGACGGTCATGGCCGAAGGAGGCAGCGTAGCAAAACGGCAATCGGATGATTCGATCGCGTCGCGCTTTGTCCGTCTGCGGGCCATTTGACCTCTTCCAGTTGGGCTGCCGGCGCTTGGGAAGCGTCCGCGGCCGTCCGGTTCTGAAGGAACCGAAATTCGTCTCGAAGCACAGGAATTGCCGCTTCTGAGCCAGGGCAGGGATATGTCTTCATCCCGGCACCGGCCGCTTCCCATCGTGGCTTCGCCGGCCTTGCGCCGGTGCAAACTGACATGACTGGAAGCCTGCGCCTCTAACATTAGCGTGTAGGGATGTTGCGCCAGATTGGCAACAGGAAAGTCGAAAACGCGGATTTTCCGGGGGTTTTCAAAAGCGGTTTATTTGCCATGGCTTGATTTGTACGCATAAACACCCTTTGGGTCGCAGAATCGCCAATCGGCGGCGATAGCTTGCCCTGAAGATATAGGGACCGGTTTTCGCGTGTTCAAATTTTCCCGCATCCTCGTACTGTTCGTCGGACTTCTGGCCGCAGGGCTTGGGCCTGCCGGCATGACATTGGGGCAGGAGCAGGAGGCGCCGCAGCAGGAGCAGCAGGCGGAAAGCCAGACGCCGCTGCCCGCCTTGCCGGCTGTGCTCGATGTGCGCGTGTCCTCGACGCCGGAGCGGGCGCGGCTGGTGGTCGATCTCGGGGCACAAACCAATTTCGCCATGGTGACGCTGACCGGGCCGAACCGGCTTGCCATCGACGTGCGCGCCGCCAGCATCGCCAATCCGAAGCCGGCCGAGCCGCCGGCCGGGGAGGGCATGGTTGCCTCCTATACGGTGGAGCAGGCGGCGCCGGACCGGGTGCGGACTCTCTTGATGCTCTCGACGCCGGCGCAGGTGCAGCAGGCCTATGTGCTGGAGGCGTTCCAGGACCAGCCGGCGCGGCTGGTGGTCGATATCATTCCGGCAACCGAAGAGCAGTTCGCGGCCAATGCGGCGCGCGATCTTGCCGTGTCGCAAGGGACGGCCGCACCGGAAACGCCAACGCCGGCGGGCGGCTCGAACCTGCCGATCGCGAGCAAGCCGCTGGTGGTGATCGATCCGGGCCATGGCGGCATCGATAGCGGTGCGGAAACCACCAATGGCGTCAAGGAGAAGGACATCGTTCTTGCCTTCAGCCTCGAATTGCAGCGGCTTCTGGTCGAATCCGGGCGGTTCGACGTGGCGCTGACGCGCGAGGACGACAGTTTCCTGAGGCTAGAAGAGCGGGTGGCGCTGGCCCGCGCCAACAAGGCCGATCTGTTCATTTCCATCCATGCCGACAGTTTCCAGCAGCCGGAAGTGCGCGGCGCCAGCGTCTATACGCGCGACGAGAACGCCACGGACGTGCTCGACAAGGTGCTGGCCGACAATGAGAACAAGGCGGATGTGATCGCCGGCTTCGCCATGCCGCAAATGGCGCCGGAAGTGGTGGATATCCTCCTGGACCTGATGCGGCGCGAAACGCGGATGCAGTCCTATATGGCGGCCAATTCGATCGTCCACCAATTGGAGCCGAGCGTGGAATTGCGCCCCTTCCCGGTGCGGCAGGCGGACTTTTTCGTGCTGCAGGCGCCCGATGTGCCGGCCGTGCTGGTCGAACTCGGCTTCCTGTCCAATGCCTCGGACATGGCCAATCTGATGGAATCGGACTGGCGTGACCGCACGGCGGGAGCGATTGCGCGCGGTATTTCCACATATTTCGACAGCATCAAGCCTGCCGAATGATGCGACAAACCGGCCACAAGTGTGGCTATGACGGGGCGGAGGTCGTGCGCTGCGCCGGCTTGTGATCTATTTTCCGCCTTGTTTCTGTTATGGTTCCCTCATCTGAAAGAGGTCTCGCGCCTCGGGGGATATGGGAATCGCCAGAGGCGGTTCAGGAGACTGATATATGCTGCGCTTGCTGGGGTGGCTCTTCGGCTTTGGGATGTTTGCGGCGCTGGCCTGTGTCGGGGTGGCGGCGGTTTATCTCGCGACGGTCTCGGCGCAACTGCCCGATTATACGGTGCTCAAGGATTACCAGCCGCCGGTGACGACGCGCGTTCATGCGGCGGATGGCACGCTGCTGGCCGAATATGCGCGCGAGCGCCGGCTGTTCCAGCCGATAGAGACGATCCCACCGCTGGTCATCCAGGCATTCCTCTCGGCGGAGGACAAGGATTTCTACAATCACGGCGGCATTGCCATCGACGGCGTCATGCGCGCGATACGCGACAACGCGTTGCAGATGATCGAAGGGCACAGGGGGCCGCTGGTCGGCGCCTCGACCATCACCCAGCAGGTGGCGAAGAATTTCCTGTTGTCGAGCGAGCAGACCTGGGACCGCAAGATCCAGGAAGCGCTGCTCGCCATGCGCATCGAGGCGACGTTCTCGAAGGACAAGATTCTCGAACTCTATCTCAACGAAATCTTCATGGGCAGCGTCGGCGGCCAGACCTATGGCGTGGCCGCCGCGGCGCTCAACTATTTCGACAAGGCGCTCTATCAGCTGACGCTGCCGGAGGTCGCCTATCTCGCCGCGCTCCCCAAGGGCGCCAATAACTACCATCCTTTCCGCTATCCCGAGGCGGCCGTCGAGCGGCGCAACTGGGTGCTCGATCGGATGGAGGAGAATGGCTACGTCACCGCCGAAGAAGCGGCCGAGGCCAAGGCCACGCCGCTCACTGTGGCGCCGCGTTCGGGCGGCACCCAGCTTTACGCGGCCGAATATTTCACCGAGGAAGTGCGGCGCGAACTCGCCAAGCTCTATGGCGAGGATCAGCTCTATGGCGGCGGTCTTTCGGTGCGCACCACGCTTGAGCCGAAATTGCAGGAATATGCCCGCAAGGCGCTGATGGACGGGCTGATCGCCTATGACCATTCGCGCGGGTTCCGCGGGCCGGTCGCCAGTATCGAGATCGGCGAGGACTGGGGGCTCGACGTCGCCAAGATCCAGCCGCTGCGCGATGTGCCGGAATGGCATCTGGCGGTGATCCTCGAAATGAGCGCCAACGAAGCGCGGATCGGCTTGCGCCCGGACAATGAGGTGGGCGGCGGCATCTCGCCCGAGCGCACCATCGGGACATTGTCGGGGCCGGATGTGCGCTGGGTGTCGCGGCCGCTCTCGGAAATGCTCAAGACCGGCGACGTGATCTATGTGGCGCCGGTCGAGGGCAAGGAGGGCGCCTATACGCTCGAACAGGTGCCGGAGATCGAAGGAGCGCTGGTAGCGATGGACCCGCGCACCGGGCGCGTGCTGGCCATGGTCGGCGGCTTCTCCTTCGCCGAATCCCAGTTCAACCGCGCGACGCAGGCGCTGCGTCAGCCCGGTTCGTCGTTCAAGCCGATCGTCTATGCGGCGGCGCTCGACAATGGTTATACCCCGGCCTCGGTGGTGCTCGATGCGCCGGTCGAAATCCGCAATGCCGATGGCTCGATCTGGCGGCCGGAAAACTACGCGCAGCAATTTTATGGGCCGCAGACGCTGCGGCGCGGCATCGAACTCAGCCGTAACGTGATGACGGTGCGGCTCGCCAAGGATATCGGCATGCCGCTGGTGGCCGAATATGCCAAGCTGTTCGGCGTCTATGACAGCATGAACCCGGTGCTGGCGATGGCGCTCGGCGCCGGCGAGACCACCGATATGCGCATGACGGCGGCCTATTCGACCATCGCAAATGGCGGGCGCAAGATCGTGCCGACGCTGATCGACCGCATTCAGGACCGCTATGGCGCGACGGTCTACAAGCACGATACGCGCATATGCAGCGCCTGCACGGCGACGAGCTGGGAAGGCCAGGGGGAGCCGGCTATCGTCGACAATCGCGAGCAGGTGCTCGATCCGATGACCGCCTATCAGGTCACTTCGATGATGGAAGGCGTGGTGCAGCGCGGCACCGGCACGGCGGCGCGGGTGCTGGACCGGCCGGTGGCCGGCAAGACCGGCACCACCAATGACTATAAGGATGCCTGGTTCGTCGGCTTCACCCCGGATCTCGCTGCCGGCGTCTATATCGGCTACGACCAGCCGCGTTCGATGGGACGGTCCTCGACCGGCGGCGAATTCGCCGTGCCGATCTTCACCGAATTCATGCAGAAGGCGCTGGCCGGCACGCCCAAGACCCCGTTCGTGCGGCCGCCGAACATGACCGAAGTCTGGGTCAATCAGCGGACGGGCGTTGCCGCCTATCAGGGCGAGGCGGGCGTGCTCGAAGCTTTCAAGCCGGGCTCAGGCCCCAATCCGCCGACTTCGGTGATCGGGGTTGCCGGCAATGGCGCCCCGCCGGTGCAGGAGCCGCAGCAGCAAATGGGGCAGGGCATGTACATGGACCCGAGCCTGCAGCAGCGGGGCGGTCTGTTCTGAGGTGGGGCGCTTCGTCGTCTATCCCGATCCGGCGCTGACCCGTGCCGCCGTGGTGCGTCCGGTTGACGATGCGATGCGCGCGGCGGGCGAAAACCTGCTGGCGGCCGCGGCCGAAGTGAAGGCCTATGGGCTTGCGGCGGCGCATATCGGCATGATCGAGCCACTGGTGGTCATCAGCGTCAGCGACGATCCGCAGCAGCGCGACTATCTCGTGATGTTCAACCCGGAAGTTACTGCTTTTGCAGATGAAACCGCCTTTGGGCCGGAAGCGTCGGTTTCGATGCCTGGCATCGAAGCGCCGATCGAGCGGGCGGTATGGTGCGAAATTGCCTTCGATGATGCGGAAGGTATTCGCAGCACAAGACGGTTCGAGGGCTTCGTGGCGCGATGCGCATTCCACGAGATCGACCAGATGAACGGCGTGTTCTTTCTCAACCGGCTGTCCCGGCTCAAGCGCGAGACCGCGATCCGCAAGTTCCAGAAGCTCAATCGCGCCGGGTGAGGTGGGGGGCGGGTTGATCCGTCCTGCCGCCTCGTCTACATGGGGGCCAGCTTTATGAGGTTTGTCCATGCGTGCGGAAATTGAAAAGACCGTCGCCGAAATCGAGCAGGTTCTGACCCTGCTGAGGAGGCATCTTTGACTGGGATACTGCTGAAGTCCGTCTCGATGCGCTGAACGCGCAGACCGAATCCCCCGATTTCTGGAACGATCCGGAAAAAGCGCGCGTGACCATGCGTGAGCGCGACGAGCTCGATGTCGCGGTCAAGGCCGTGCATGAGCTCGAAGCCGGCATCCGCGACAATGTCGAACTGATCGAGCTCGGCGAAGCCGAAGGCGATGGCGAGATCGTCAAGGATGCCGAGAACGCGCTGCTGGAACTCAAGCAATCGGCGCGCCGCCAGCAGATCGAAACGCTGCTGTCGGGCGAAGTCGACGCCAATGACTGCTATGTCGAAATCCATGCCGGCGCCGGCGGCACCGAAAGCCAGGACTGGGCCAGCATGCTTTTGCGCATGTATACGCGCTGGGCCGAGCGGCGGAAGATGAAGGTCGAGACCATCGAATTCCACGATGGCGAAGAAGCCGGGATCAAATCCGCCACCATCCAGATCAAGGGCCACAATGCCTATGGCTGGCTGAAGACCGAGAGCGGCGTGCACCGGCTGGTGCGCATCAGCCCTTATGATTCGGCGGCGCGCCGGCATACGAGCTTTTCGAGCGTCTGGGTCTATCCGGTGGTGGACGACACCATAGACATCGAGATCCGCGACAGCGACCTCAAGGTCGACACCTATCGCTCCTCCGGCGCGGGCGGCCAGCACGTCAACACGACCGATTCGGCGATCCGCATCACCCACGTGCCGACCGGCATCGTGGTGGCCTGCCAGCAGGAGCGCAGCCAGCACAAGAACCGCGCCACGGCGATGAACATGCTGCGCGCGCGACTCTACGAGCTGGAGCTGCAAAAGCGCGAGGAAGCCGCCAACGCCCAGGCGGCCAGCAAGACCGAGATCGGCTGGGGCCACCAGATCCGCTCCTATGTGCTGCAGCCCTATCAGATGGTCAAGGATCTGCGCACCAATGTCGAAAGCGGCCAGCCCTCGGTGGTGCTGGACGGCGATCTCGACGAGTTCATGGAAGCGGCGCTGGCGCAGCGCGTGGGCGTCGCGACGGATGTGGCGGCGGATTAGAGTTTCGTCCCATCCATCTCGCCCCTTCACCCATCGTCACCCTCGGGCTTGACCCGAGGGTGTTTTGTTTGTGCCGGGCATGGGTAAGTGAAGAGCCCTCGGGTCAAGCCCGAGAGTGACGAGCGGCGGTTGTGGGAACTGCGGCGGTCGGACGTTGGGCGGCGCCAAAAAAGCTCAGCCCAGAAGCGGCGACAGGCGTTTGCCGGCGTTGAGATAGGCCGTGGGATCGACGGCGCTGTCGGATTTGCGGACTTCGAAATGCAGATGCGGGCCGGTGGAGCGGCCGGTGGAGCCGACGCGGGCGATGGGGGTGCCGGCTTCGACCTTCTGGCCTTCCGCCGCGATGAAGGCCGAGAGGTGTCCGTAGCGGGTGACGAGCCCGTTTTCATGCGTGATTTCGACGAGATTGCCATAGCCGGACTTCTGGCCGACAAAGGTGACGACGCCGGCGCCGGCGCTGAAGACGGTGGTGCCGCTGGGGGCGGCGAAATCGAGGCCGGCATGGAAGGCGCGGGCGCCGCTGAACGGATCGGTGCGGTTGCCGAAGCCGGAACTCTGGCGGAAACGGCCGGTCAGGGGCATGTGGATGGGGGCGGCCTCGAGGGCGCCGCGCGCGGCCTTGTAGCGCATGAGCGCGGCGAGGACGGCATTGGCGTCTTCGACCACGGGGGCGGTGGCGGCATCGTCCACGGGCGGCAGCAACGGGCCGCCCATGCCATCCGGTATCGCGCGGGGTAGATCGACGGCGATGCCGATGTCCGAGAGGCCGGCGACGATGGTTTCGGTGCGCTGATCGGCAGCCTCGGAAATGGCGGTCATGGCAGACTGGGTCTCATCCATCATCCGGTTGAGCGTCGCGGCGGTTTCGGCGATGTCGGGATTGCCGTCGCGGTCGAGCGGGGTGTCGTCATTCGCGGCGGGCAGTGCGGCGGTTTCGATGCCGAGCCTGTTGGCGCGATCGACCAGGACTTTGACCAACTGATGCTGCTCCAGCAGCATATCCTGCTGCTGGGAGAGTTCCTGCAATTGCAGGTTGATATCGCCGGCTTGGGCGAAATTGCGCGAATGGAGGCGGTCGACTTCGACGCTGAGCGCGGTAATGCGATCCTCATAGGCGGCGATGAGCTGGCCGGTCCGGCCGTCGAGAAGGCGGGCGATGTCCGGTGCCAGCAACAGCGCGGTGCCGGTCGCGGCATTGCCGGCCAGAAGCAAAGCGAACATGCCATAAAAGAAGGCGGGGCGAATGCCCCGGCGCCCGGAATCATGGGCAAAATCCGCCCGTTTCGTCATATCGCGCGCCCCCAACGCTATCGTCGGGGAACTATGCGCAATCATGGTTAATAAAGGCAGAAAGTGCCGGGTCACCCGTTCAGCGCCTGAGCAGCGCCTCGAGCGCTTCGAGCATTTTGCCGGCATGACCCTTGATGCGGGTGGCGCGAATGATGCGGTCTATGCGGCCTTCGGCGTCGATGAGAAAGGAGGTGCGCACGAGCCCGACATAGGGCCGGCCATAGAGCACCTTTTCCTGCCAGAGATCGTATGCGCCGATGGCAACATGGTCCGGATCGGAAGCGAGGGGGGCGGTGAGCCCGTATTTGTCACGGAATTTGCAGTGTTTTTCGACGCCGTCGGGGGAGATGCCGAGCAGGACCGCGCCGCGTTCGGCGAATTCGCCGGCGAGCGCAGAGAACTCCTGATTTTCTATGGTGCAGCCCTGGGTATCGTCCTGCGGGTAGAAATACAGCACCACCGGCTTGCCACGCTGCCCAGAGAGGCGGAAAGTCGTACCATCGTCCATCGGGAGGCTGAAATCGGGAGCAAAATCGCCCTCGTTCGGTGTAGTCATCGGCGTACCCTCTTGAAACTCCGGCATTAGCCACTATGGCTGCCATATTCCAGCCGGTATCATAGGGCAAGAGACCGCGCTGGTGGCTGATTCCCTTGGGCGCGGGAAAATCGACCAGACTGATCCGGAAGCAGGTGAGCGTGACCACCACACTCGCAGAGACGCAAAGGCCGCCATCTGCGGGAAAAAAGAAGCGACATCCCCTCCGTCAGGCTGCCAAGATCGTGGTCTGGCTGCTGGGTATTCCTGCTGTTCTGGCGCTGCTGCTCTATCTTGTCATGCTGATTACCCCGATCCGCCTGCCCTTCGGCAGCGAGGCGGCGGAGGCGATCGCGCGGTCGGCCATGCCGCCCACCAGCGAATTGCAGCTCGGCGAAATGGCGCTGACGCTCGAAAACGGCATCTGGCCGGTGGTGCAATTCTCCCCGGTGCTGCTGACCGACAGCAAGAGCGGCGCGCGAGTCGAGATGGAAGCGCTGGAGGTGGGGTTTTCGCCGGCGCGGGCGCTGTTCGGCCAGCCGGGCGCGGTGGTGACCTTGGTCAAACCCCATATCCAGATCATCCAGGACCTGTTCGGGCCGCGCGTGACCAATCTCGAAGTCGTCGCCGATCCCGAGGGCGGGGAGCCGACGGTGCGGGTGCTGGAAGGGCTGGACAGCTTTCCCGGCGTTGCCATAGGCGGGGCCGGAATCGAACTGGACAGTCCTGCTGCCCAGCTCCGTTCCGACAATGACTGGCTGATCTACAATCTCGAGGCGAGCGAGCAGAGCATCGCCGATATCGTGCAGCAGGCGGCCGAAGGGCGGTTTTCGAAACTGGTGCTGCGCGACGGCGTCGTCGAAATGGCCGATTCGGTCTATGGCCTGTTCCGGCGCTTCGAGGATATCGATGTCGAGATCGGACCGTCGCCCAACCGGCGCAGCACCCATGGCTCGTTCCGCGCGACGCTGGGCGGTCGCACCATGGCGGGTACGCTGTCGCGGACGATGGGTGAGGATGGCGGGGCGCGGCTCGAGGCGGACGTCACCAATATCGATTTTGCCGCTTTCATGCCGTTCATCGATGATCCGACCAGCCTTGCCGCATTGCGCGGAGCGGGCGCGCTCTCCATCGATGTGCGCTTTGCGCCGGGCACCAACAGGCTGGTCGATGGCGGCTTCAAGGTCGATCTGACCGGGCTCGATCTGCGGCTCAAGGACAGCTATTTCCCCATCGTATCCTCGATTCTCGATGTGAGCTGGGTGCCGGAGGAGGGGCGGTTCACGCTGGCGGATACCGCCATTCAGGTGGGGCAGAGCTCGGCGAAAGTGTCGGGCAGCTTTGCCATGGGAATCGACAAGGCCTATGGGCCCACCCTCGGCCTGGCGCTTGAGGCGCATGACGTCTATATCCAGCCCAACGACATGGCGGCGCCCGCCGAACCCTTCGACAGTATTGCCTTTTCTGGCTGGTCGGCGCCGCTTTACGGCGCTCTCGGCATCGACCGGATTTTGGCGCGCAAGGGCGAAGCGGAGGTGGAGGCGACGGGCCGGGTCGATTCCGTCCTGGCCGGGCTCGGCTTCGATATCGCCATTGACGGGCATGGCGTCAGCGCCGACGATCTGAAGCGGCTCTGGCCCTATCTGATGGGCAAGGAGGCGCGGGACTGGTTCGTCGACAATGTGCCGGACGGCGTGGTGACGGGCGCGAATATGCGCTTCAATTTTCCGGTCGGCACGCTGGCGCTCGATGAAGAGAACGTGCCGCTGCCGCCCGGAGCCATCACCATAGACATGGTGGGCACGGGCGTGTCGGTGCGGCCGACCGAGACCATGGCGCCGATTGCCATCAATGGCGAAACCAGGCTCACGATGCGGGACGGGCAGGTGACGGTTTCGGCGGGCGGCGGGGTGTTGCAGACGGCAAAGGGGCCGGTGCGCGTCTCCAATCCGGCGCTGGTGATGGACAATTCCGTGCCGACCGAGAGCATCATGGAAGTATCGGGCGACATTGCCGGCGCCATTCCGGCGCTTCTGGCGCTGGCGAAGGAGCAGCAGCCGGATCTCGTCGCCAATGCGGCCCTGCCGGTCGATCCCGAATCCCTCTCCGGCGAAGTCGATCTCGGTCTCGTCACCACGATCCGCCTGCCGAATGCGGCGGCGGGCACGACGCTCGATGTGGACTATGTGGTCAACGGGCAGGTCAAGGATTTTGCCAGCAGCAAGCCCATCGAAGACAAGCGCCTCGGCAATGGCCAATTGTTCTTCAGCGCGTCGCAGGACGGTTACCAGATCGGCGGCACAGCTGAGATCGACGGCCTGCCCGCCGAAGTCGAGATTGCGGGGACGCCCGACAGCGAACCATCGCTGCGGCTGGCTTCGACCCTTGCCGTCGAGGACCTCAAGGAAATGGGTCTCGATGCCTCGGAATTCCTGACCGGACAAGTGCGGTTCGTCGCCCAGCCGCGTGCCGATGGCGCGATGCAGATGGGCATCGATCTCGAACAGGCGGGTCTCGATATCCGCGATCTTGGTATTTCCAAAGCCGCAGGCGTGCCGGGAACGCTGCAAGCGACGATCCGGCAGGAGGGCGGCACTACGCATCTGACCGGCGTCCAGCTGCTGTTCGGCACGGTGCATCTCGAAGGGGCGCTCGATTTCGATGCGAAAACCGGGCTGCAATCGGCCGATTTCACGCAGTTCGCGCTCAGCGAGGGCGACAATGCGCAGGTGTCGCTGACCCCGATCTCAGGCGGCTATGCCGTGCGCATGCGCGGGGCCCAGCTCGATCTCAAGCCGATGCTGAACCGCTTCTTCGGCCTGGGCGAAGGGGCGGGCGGCGTGCAGTCGACGCAGTTCGACCAGTCGCTGGCGCTCGATATCGAGTTGGACCGGGCGCTCGGCTATTATGCGACGACCGCGTTCAATCTCGATATCGACATGTCGCTGCGCGGCTCGGATCTGCGGCGGGCCAATCTCACCGCGCAATTCGGCGACAAGAATGCCGTCTCGGTGGTGACCAATCCGGGGCCGGGCGGACGCACGATGAGCGTCGCCTTCAGCGATGCCGGCACGATCCTGCGGCTGCTCGGTATCTATTCGCAGTTGGCGGGTGGCGAAGGCAGCCTCGTTCTCACCACCTATAGCGATCAGAAGCTCGATGCCGGACAATTGCAGATGCGCAATTTCGCCATCGTTGATGAGGCCAATGTCGCCCAGGTGCTCGGCAACCATTCCGATTCCCGCGCCGTCATCGAGCGGCGCAACCGGCTCGATTTCAACAGCGGCGTCGTCAACTTCATCCGACGTTCCGACCGGGTCGAGGTGACCAATGCCGTTCTCAGCGGCGACACGGTCGGCGGCACGCTGCGCGGCTTCATCTATACCAATCAGCGCCAATACGACCTGACCGGCACCTATATTCCGCTCTTCGGGCTCAATAACGCCTTCCAGCAGATACCCTTGCTCGGCCCGCTCCTCGGCGGTCGGGATGGTGAGGGGCTGCTGGGCGTGACCTTTGCCGTGCAGGGGCCGTTGGATAGCCCGGTGTTCCGGATCAATCCGCTCTCGGCGCTAGTGCCGGGGGTGTTCCGCGAGTTGTTCGAGTTCCGGGCCAAGGAACAGCCGCGAGTGGAATAGTCCGCTTATCGGTGTTATATCTTGGCAATGAGCAAGAAACTCACCATCGAACTGTCGGACGATCTCGCCACCTTCGCCGAAGCCAAGGTCGCTGCCGGCGAGTATGGTTCGGTGGATGAGGCGGTCGCCGACGGCGTTCAGCGCCTCAAGGACTATGATGCGCTGATCGATCGTTGGCTGAAGGAAGAAGTCATTCCGTCTTATGAGCAATGGCTTGCGGATGGAAAACCGACGCTGACGGAAGACGAGGTTTTTGCCTCGGTTGAGGCTGCCATCGAAGAAGCGGCGCAACGTAAAGCCTCCTGATGCAGCGGCGTATAGTTGGCTACAGTCCTGCGGCGCGGAATGATTTGATCCGAATTGGTCGTTGGGTCGCGCGTCGCACCTCTGGGACTGTCGCCAAGCGCTTCGTGGCGCGTATTCGCGAGCGGATCCGAAAGCTGGATTACGCTGCTGAACGGGGAACCGTTCGTGAAGGTACGCGCAATGTCCGTATCATTGGCATCCTGCCGACCGTCGCGATTGCGTTCAGTGTGGAAGAGGATGCGGTGATGGTGCATCGCATCCTCTATAATGGCCAGAACTGGGTGTCCGACGACTAAGCCGGCTTGATCAGCGCGTGGCGCTTTTTGCCGACCGAGAGCTTGATGACGCCTCCGGGCAGGAGGGCGTTGTCGGCCAGCATCAGGCGTTCGTCCTCGATCAGGGCATCGTTGACGCGGACGGCGCCGGACTGGATGTGGCGGCGGGCTTCGCCATTGGAGCCGGCAAGACCCGCGAGAACCAGCGCTGCCTGAATGCCGATGCCATTGGCAAGTTCGGCATGGGTCAGCTTTGCCGTTGGCAATGACAGGTCGAGCGCGCCGGCCTCGAAGGTGGCGCGGGCGGTTTCGGCGGCTTCCTCGGCGGCGGCGCGGCCGCGGATCAGGGCGGTGACTTCGGTGGCGAGGCGCTTCTTGGCCTCGTTGATGTCGCCTTCCATGACGCGGGCGATCTCATCCAGCGGCAGCGTGGTGTAGAGCTTCAGGAAACGCTCGACATCGGCATCCTCGGTATTGCGCCAGTATTGCCAGAAATCATAGGCCGAGAGCAGGTCGGCATTGAGCCAGATGGCTCCAGCTGCCGATTTGCCCATCTTGGCGCCGGAGGCGGTGGTGAGCAGCGGTGAAGTCAGCGCGTAAAGCTGCGGCGTGCCGAGGCGGTGGCCGAGATCGATGCCGTTGACGATATTGCCCCACTGGTCGGAGCCGCCCATCTGCAGGCGCACGCCGTAGCGCCTGTTGAGCTCGACGAAGTCGTAAGCCTGCAGGATCATGTAGTTGAATTCGAGGAAGCTCAGCGACTGCTCGCGATCGAGCCGCTGCTTGACCGAATCGAAGCTCAGCATGCGGTTGACCGAGAAATGCTGGCCGACATCGCGCAGGAATTCGAGGTAGTTGAGCGGCAGGAGCCATTCGGCGTTGTTGACCATCAGCGCGTCCTTAGGACCGTCGCCGAAATCGAGATAATTGGCAAAAACCTGCTTGATGCCCTCGATGTTCGACTGAATGGTTTCGGGTGTCATCAGCTTGCGCGCTTCGTCCTTGAAGGACGGATCGCCGACCATGCCAGTGCCGCCGCCCATCAGGGCCACGGCACGGTGGCCGGTCTTTTGCAGCCAATGCAGCATCATGATCTGAATGAGGCTGCCGACATGGAGGGAAGCGGCGGTGGGGTCGAAGCCGATATAGGCGGTCACCGTTTCGGTGGCGAAGAGATTGTCGAGGCCGTCCGGATCGGAGATCTGGTGGATGAAGCCGCGATCATCGAGCGTTCTGAGGAATTCGGATTTGAACTTGGACATTTTTTGACTGCCGTTGAGGTTCAGGAGACCTCATGGTGAGCCTGTCGAACCACGAGGTCGGTGCGCGCGGGACCTCGTCCTTCGACGGGCTCAGGATGAGGCGACGAGGCTCAGGATGAGGTCCCTTCCTGGTGATCGCAGTCTATGCGCTCTTGCTTCGTCAGCGCCCGCCGCCGGCGGCGATCTCCTGCCGGCGACGGTCGAGATAGCCGGCGCAACGTTCTGTCAATTCATCGATCTTGCCTTCGAAGAAGTGGTTGGCGCCTTCGACGACCTGCTGCTCGATGGTGATGCCCTTCTGGGTCTTGAGCTTGTCGACCAGCTTCTGGACCGAAGTCGGCGGGGCCACGCGGTCCTTGTCGCCATGGATGATGAGACCCGAAGAGGGGCAGGGGGCAAGGAAGGAGAAATCGTAGAGATTCTCAGGCGGCGCGACCGAGATGAAGCCTTCGACTTCGGGGCGGCGCATCAAAAGCTGCATGCCGATCCAGGCGCCGAAGGAGAAACCAGCTATCCAGCAACCGCGGCTTTCACGGTTGACCGTTTGCAACCAATCGAGTGCCGAAGCGGCATCCGAGAGCTCACCAATGCCATGGTCGAACACGCCCTGGCTGCGGCCGACGCCGCGCGAATTGAAACGCAGAACGGAGAAGCCGCGCTCGGCGAACATGTAGAACAGATTGTAGACGATCTGGTTGTTCATCGTGCCGCCGAACTGGGGGTGCGGATGCAACACGATGGCAATGGGAGCGTTCGGCTCCTTGCCGGGCTGGTAACGGCCTTCCAGGCGGCCCTCGGGGCCATTGAAGATTACTTCTGGCATCGTCCTGCTTTTCCGGCCATTTCGGCTCTGTTGATGGGCTTTCCGAACCCGGTGGGAAAAGGCATCGTGGCTTGACTAAGCCGGCCCCGCTCCCTAAAACATGGGTCGAAAAACCAGTTTAGAATTGTTCGAAACTCGGTTTTCAGGCCTCAAACGGCCGTGAGAGCGCCCCTTGTAATGAAAATGGGCGCCCGATTTCAAGAAGTGTTTGGACTCGGCGGCGCTGTAGCGCTCCAGTCTCGGTATGGAAGGTATGGGCGGGGCGCATGGCTCCCCGAAGCGCGATGACGAGACCGGCGGTTTATCTCGATCACAATGCCGCGGCGCCGCTTCTGCCGGAAGCGCGTGCGGCTTTGATCGCGGCGCTGGACCTCGTCGGCAATCCTTCTTCCGTTCACGCCCATGGACGGGCGCTGCGCAATGCGCTCGATACCGCCCGCGACCAGGTGGCGCGGCTGGCCGGGGCCGAGCGCAAGCAGGTCGTCTTCACCGGCTCGGCCACCGAAGCCGTCACCCAGGCGATTGTCGGCGGGGCGAGGGTATTCGGCTGCCATGCCGTCGTGGTCAGCGCCGGTGAACATGCCGCGAGCCTGAAGGCGGCGGAAGCAACAAGTCTGCCTGTCCGTACCATCGGGCTCGATGCCGACGGCGTCATTGACATGGATCAACTCGCCGCCGAATTGGCGCGGGCCGAGGCCGCGGACGAGACGCTGCTGGTGGCTCTGCACTGGGTCAATAACGAGGCCGGCGTGGTGCAGCCCATTGGGCGGATCAACGCTCTGGTCGGGCCGACCCGGCACACATTGTTTATCGATGCCGTCCAGGCTTTCGGCAAGCTGCCCCTCGATTTCGCCGCTTCCGCTCCCGATATGATGGCTGTGAGCGGTCACAAGATCGGCGCGCCGGCGGGGATCGGCGCCTTGCTGGTCAAGTCCCATGCCGACATCGTCCGGCTCATTCCGGGTGGCGGGCAGGAGCAGGGACGGCGCGGCGGCACTGAGGCCACGAGCCTCGTTGCGGCGTTCGGTGCGGCGGCGGAGGCTTTCGGAGGCCGGTATCAGGCGGCTGATGTCGCCGGGATGATCGGCCGGGTGGAAACCGGGCTCAAGGCGATGGCGCCAGATGTGGTGATTTTCGGCGCCGGCACCGAGCGGGTCGGCAATGTCGTCAATTTCGCCGTGCCCGGGGTCAAGAATGCGGTCGCGATGATGGGACTCGACCTTCTGGGCCTGTCGGTATCATCGGGCTCGGCCTGTTCTTCTGGCAAGGTCGGGCCGAGCCATGTGCTCGCAGCCATGGGTGTCGCGCCGGAGCTGGCGGAATGCGCTCTGCGCGTCAGCCTCGGGTGGAATTCGACGGCAGAGGACGTCGAGGCGTTCCTTGCCGGTTTTATAGAGGTTCTCGGCCGGCATCGCGCCCGGCAGGGGCAGGCGGCCTAGCCGCCGGATTTCGGAAAAGCTCGCGGCGTCCTTGAAACGCCGAGGGGCAATTAGGAGAAGACAATGTCAGCGCTCGATATCCCGACGCTCAAGGAAAACATCGACCGGGAAACCGTGGACCAGGTGCTTGCCCTCGACGTGGACAAGTACAAGTACGGTTTTTCCTCCGACATCGAATCCGACATGGCCCCCAAGGGGCTGAGCGAGGACATTGTCCGCTTCATTTCGGCCAAGAAGAACGAGCCGGAATGGATGCTGGAATGGCGCCTCGAAGCCTATCGGCGCTGGCTGACCATGGACGAGCCGACCTGGGCCAAGGTGCATTACCCGCAGCTCGATTTCCAGGACATGTATTTCTACGCCGCGCCCAAGTCGACGCCGGCGCCCAAGAGCCTCGACGAGGTCGATCCGGCGCTGCTCGCCATGTATGACAAGCTGGGCGTGCCGCTGAAGGAGCGCGAAATCCTCGCCGGTGTCGAGCGGCCCACGGTGGCCGTCGATGCGGTGATGGATTCGGTCTCAGTGGTGACGACCTTCCGCGAGGAACTGGCCAAGCACGGCATCATCTTCTGCTCGATCTCGGAAGCGATCCGCGAATATCCCGAGCTGGTCCAGAAATATCTGGGCTCCGTGGTGCCGGTGACCGACAATTACTATGCGACGCTCAACAGCGCGGTCTTCACCGACGGCTCCTTCGTCTATATCCCCAAGGGCGTGCGTTGCCCGATGGAGCTGTCGACCTATTTCCGCATCAACGAGAAGAAGACCGGACAGTTCGAGCGCACGCTGATCATCGCCGATGACGATGCCTATGTGAGCTATCTCGAAGGCTGCACGGCGCCGATGCGCGACGAGAACCAGCTGCATGCCGCCGTGGTCGAACTGGTGGCGCTGGAAAATGCCGAGATCAAATATTCGACGGTCCAGAACTGGTATCCGGGCGACAAGGACGGCAAGGGCGGCATCTATAATTTCGTCACCAAGCGTGGCGATTGCCGCGGCGACAATTCCAAGATCAGCTGGACGCAGGTGGAAACCGGCTCCGCTATCACCTGGAAATATCCGAGCTGCATCCTCAGGGGCGACAATTCGCGCGGCGAGTTCTATTCGATCGCCATTTCCAACGGCTATCAGCAGGTCGATAGCGGCACCAAGATGCTCCATCTCGGCAAGAATACGACGAGCCGGATCATCTCCAAGGGCATTGCCGCCGGGTTCTCGGACAACACCTATCGTGGCCAGGTTTCGGCGCATGCCAAGGCCAAGGGCGCGCGCAACTTCACCCAGTGCGACAGCCTCCTGATCGGCGACAAATGCGGGGCGCATACAGTGCCCTATATCGAAAGCCGCAATGCGACGGCGGTGTTCGAGCATGAGGCGACGACGAGCAAGATTTCGGACGACCAGATGTTCTATTGCCAGCAGCGCGGGCTTTCCGAAGAGGAAGCGGTGGCGCTGATCGTCAACGGTTTCGTCCGTGACGTGCTGCAGCATCTGCCGATGGAATTCATGGTCGAGACGCAGAAGCTCATCTCGATCTCGCTCGAGGGGAGCGTGGGTTAATCCCCAACCCTTGAGACCTCATGGTGAGCCTGTCGAACCATGAGGAGAACGATTTTGCCACGACCTCGTCCTTCGACAGGCTCAGGATGAGGTCTACTGGACCGGCTGGCGCCATGGGGCGACGCCGAACGCAATTGGAGACGACAAATGACCACCCCAATCCTTGAAATCCGTAATCTGCATGCCCGGATCGAAGACCGTGAAATCCTCAAGGGCGTGAACCTCGTCATTCCGCCCGGCGAAGTGCATGCCGTCATGGGCCGCAATGGCTCGGGCAAGTCGACGCTGTCCTATGTCCTCGCCGGCAAGGAAGACTATGAGATCACCGAAGGCGAAGTGCTGATCGGCGGCGAGAACCTGCTGGAAATGGAGCCTGCCGAGCGCGCTGCCGCGGGCCTGTTCCTCGCGTTCCAGTATCCGATCGAGATCCCCGGCGTCGCGACCATGACCTTCCTTAAGGCGGCGCTCAACGCGCAGCGCAAGGCGCGCGGCGAGGGCGAGCTCTCGACCCCCGATTTCATGCGCGCGGTCAAGGAAGCCGGCAGCCAGCTCAATATCGATGCGGACATGCTGAAGCGCCCGCTCAATGTCGGTTTTTCGGGCGGCGAGAAGAAGCGCGCCGAAGTGCTGCAGATGGCGCTGTTGCAGCCCAAGATGTGCATTCTCGACGAGACCGATAGCGGGCTCGACATCGATGCGCTGCAGGTCGTGTCGCGCGGCGTCAATGCGCTGCGCTCGCCCGAGCGCTCCATGCTGGTCATCACCCACTACCAGCGCCTCCTGAACCATATCGTGCCGGATGTGGTGCATGTGTTCTCGGATGGCCGGATCGTCGAGAGCGGCAGCAAGGAGCTGGCGCTGGAACTCGAAGCCAAGGGTTATGCCGATTTCGACGGGGCGGCTGCCTGATATGCGTCAGACCATGCCCGTGAGACTCGGCGCCGCCGAGGAAACATTGATCGCCCAGCTCAAGGCTGCCGGCGCGACCGAAGCGGCCGAGCGGCTGACCGTGGCCGGCCTTCCGACGCGCCGGGTCGAGAGCTATCACTATACCGATCTCAAGACGCTGCTCAGGACCGTGCCGCCGATGGCCGAGCCGGCCAATGCCGGCGGCCGGCCGGCGCTCGATCTTGCCGGCGCGTTCCGCATCGAGATGGTCAATGGCGCCGTGCCGGTGGTCGCCGATGCGCCGGCGGCCGTCACCTTCGGCAAGGCCGAAGGTGGGGCGCTGACGGTGCGTGACGATGTGCTGGTGCATCTCAACGGCGCCTTTGCCCGCGAAAGCCTGACGGTGACGGTGGAAGAGACGATCGATCAGGTGATCGAGATTGATCGCCGCATCGAAGGCGCGGCCGGCCATTCGGCCGGTTCGGTCAAGATTTTCGTCGCCGATGGGGCAGAGGCCACCATTGTCGAGGTGTTCTCGGGCTCGGAAGCGGCCCATATGGGCAATCATGCGAGCTATGTGGCCTTGGGCAAGGATGCGGTGCTGACCCATGTCACCATCGATCTTTCGGCCCGCGCGACGACGCATTTCGCCACCAATGAATATCAGCTCGCCGAAGGCGCACGACTGAGGACGCTGACCATTCATGCCGGGGCGGGACTGTCGCGCTCGCAGGTGTTCGCGCGGTTTGCCGGGGAGGGGGCGCATGCCGACTTCACCGGGCTCAACCTCGTCGAGAACGGCCAGCATTGCGATATCACGCTCGACGTGAACCATGCCGTGCCGAACACGACGTCGAGCGAACTCTACAAGCAGATCGCCCGCGGCCGCTCCAAGGCGGTGTTCCAGGGCCGTATCGTGGTGTCGCGCGATGCGCAGAAGACCGACGCCAAGATGATGATGCAGGGGCTGATGCTTTCGGACGAGGCGGAAATCCTTTCGAAGCCCGAGCTCGAGATCTATGCCGACGACGTGGTGTGCGGACATGGCTCGACCTGCGGCGAGCTCGATGAAGACTCGATGTTCTACCTGATGAGCCGCGGCATTCCGAAACAGGAGGCCGAAACCATGCTGGTGCGCGGGTTCCTGGCCGAACTGCTCGATCCGATCGAGGATGAGGGGCTGGCTGCGGCGCTGAATGGCGTGGTGGATGGGTGGCTGCTGGGCGGGAGGTAGCCGGGCTTGGTGCTTTCGCCTCCCTCCCCCTTGAGGGGAGGGAATGAGGGTGGGGGTCGTTTGGTGGTCGCTGATGGACCCCCACCCCCGACCCCTCCCCTCAAGGGGGAGGGGAGACAAACATGGCCACCCTGGTGGAAAGAACAATGACCTTCGACCTCGACAAAGTCCGTGCCGATTTTCCCATTCTCGAAGAGAAGATCCACGGCAACAGGCTGGTCTATCTCGATAGCGGGGCTTCGGCGCAGAAGCCGGTTCAGGTGCTGGACCGGATGGACCATGCCTTCCGGCACGAATATGCCAATGTCCATCGCGGGCTCCATACGCTCGCCAACCGGGCGACCGAGGCCTATGAGGGCGGTCGCGCGGCGGTGCGGGCCTTTCTCAATGCCGGGCGCAATGAAGAGATCATCTTCACCCGTTCGGCCACCGAGGCGATCAATCTCGTGGCGACGTCCTTCGCCGGGCCGCGCATTGCCGAGGGCGACGAGATCGTCACCACCATCATGGAGCACCACTCCAATATCGTGCCCTGGCATTTCCATCGCGAACGCAAGGGCGCGGTGATCAGATGGGTGGATGTGCGCGACGATGGCAGCTTCGATATCGACGCCTTCGAGGCGGCGCTGAGCGACAGGACGCGTATCGTCGCGGTTACGCATATGTCGAACGTGCTGGGCACGGTGACGCCGGTCAAACAGATCGTCGAGATCGCCCATCAGCGCGGCATTCCGGTGCTGGTCGATGGCAGCCAGGGGGCGGTGCATACGAGGGTCGACGTGCAGGATCTCGGCGTCGATTTCTACGTGATGACCGGGCACAAGCTCTACGGGCCAACCGGCATCGGCGTGCTTTATGGCCGGCACGAGCTACTCGCCGAGATGCAGCCCTATCAGGGCGGTGGCGAGATGATCGATATCGTGACCACCGACAGCGTCACCTATAACGAGCCGCCGCATCGGTTCGAGGCCGGCACGCCGCCCATCGTGCAGGCGATCGGCCTCGGGGCGGCTTTGGCCTATATGGACGGGCTCGGGCGCGAGGCGATTGCCGAGCACGAGGCGGCCGTGGCCGAATATGCCGAGGAAAAGCTGAGCCGGATCAATTCGCTGCGCCTCATCGGCACGGCGCCCGGCAAGGGCGGGATTTTCTCCTTCGAGATCAAGGGCGCGCATGCCCATGATATCGCCACCATTCTCGACCGCTACGGCATCGCCGTGCGCGCCGGGACGCATTGCGCCATGCCATTGCTCACGCGTTTCGGCGTGACCTCTACCTGCCGCGCCTCCTTCGCCCTATATAACGGCAAGGACGATGTTGACGCGCTGGTGGACGGCATCGAGCGCGCCCAGAAATTTTTCGCGTAAGCCGCGAGGACCTTATGACCGACGAAACCGAAACGGCCGCAACGGAAACCGAGCAGTCGAACCGTATCAGCCCTACGCATTCCGGGGCGCTGCCGGATGCCGAAGTCGAGCGGATCACCAGCGATCTGATCGCGGCGCTGAAGACCGTCTATGACCCGGAAATCCCGGTCGATATCTATGAACTGGGGCTGGTCTACAAGGTCGATCTCGACGACGACCGGAACCTGACCATCGACATGACGCTGACGGCGCCGGGTTGTCCGGTGGCCGGCGAAATGCCCGGCTGGGTGGAGAATGCGGCGCGCAGCGTCGAGGGCATTCAGGACGTGACCGTGAACATGGTCTATGATCCGCCATGGGATGCGAGCCGGATGAGCGAGGAAGCGCAAGTGGCGCTCAACTGGTGGTAATTTCTGCCGGCGGGCGCTATATATCGTGAAACGCCGATAGACGAGGACATAGCGATGGCCTTCAAGATCATGTCCCTTTCCGATGCTGCCGCCGAGCGCATCACGGAAATCATCGAGGACAGCGACAAGCCGGTGATCGGCGTGCGCGTTGGCATCAAGAATGCCGGCTGTGCCGGTGTGTCCTATACGCTCGATTATGTCACCGAGGCCGTGGCGGGCGACGACCATGTCGCCGACAAGGGTGTCGACGTCTATATCGATCCCAAAGCGACCATGTATATCCTCGGCACCCTCATGGATTTCGAGGAATCCAAGATGAGCGCGGGCTTTACCTTCACCAATCCCAACCAGACCGGCGCCTGCGGCTGCGGCGAGAGCGTGACGCTCAAGGCCGCCGACCTCAAGGCCATCGCCGAAGCGCGGGCGCAGGCTTAGGGTCAGGACCCCTCATCCGCCCTTCGGGCACCTTCTCCCTTAAGGGGAGAAGGAGGTGCCGTGCCTATCCGAAGCTCGGTGCTTCCCTCTCCCCTTGAGGGAGAGGGTGGATGGCGCGCAGCGCCAGACGGGTGAGGGTTGCCGCCCCAAACGCTGAATGCCGATTCGTCCCGCGATTGCGCCGCGTCGGCATTTGACTTAAGGGCAGGGGCGTTGCCTCGCCCAGCTGAGTAATTCCATGACCAGCCTGCCTCCCGCCCTGACCATCATGCCGCCGAACAAGCCGCTTGTCGGTCGGGTTTCGCCGCCCGGATCGAAATCCATCACCAATCGCGCGCTGCTGCTGGCGGCGCTGGCGGATGGCACCAGCCGGCTGACCGGGGCGCTAAAGAGCAAGGATACGGTGCTGATGGCCGCCGCGCTCCGGCAGATGGGCGTGAGCGTCGAGGAGCCGGATGAAACCAGCTTCGTGGTGACGGGGACGGGCCGGCTGGTTGCGCCGGCCGAACCGCTGTTTCTCGGCAATGCCGGCACGGCGACGCGGTTCCTGACGGCCGCGGTGGCGACGGTCGAAGGCACGGTGATCGTCGATGGCGACGAGCATATGCGCCTGCGTCCGATCGCGCCGCTGGTGACGGCGCTGCAGGCGCTGGGGATCGAGGCGTCGAGCCCGACCGGTTGCCCGCCGGTTACCATTCACGGCAAGGGCAATTTCGGCCATGGGCGCGTGGAGATCGATGGCGGGCTGTCGAGCCAATATGTCTCGGCGCTGCTGATGGCGGCGGCCATGGGCGACGGGCCGGTGGAAGTGGTGCTGACGGGCAGCGAGATCGGGGCGCGCGGCTATGTCGACCTCACCGTCGCGGCGATGCGGGCCTTTGGCGCCCATGTCGAACAGCTCGATGCCGGCAGCTGGCTGGTGCAGCCGACCGGCTACAAGGCGGCGGATTTCGTCATCGAGCCGGATGCTTCGGCCGCGACTTACCTCTGGGCGGCGGAAGTGCTGACCGGAGGCAGCATCGATCTCGGCGTGCCGGCCGATGCCTTCACCCAGCCGGATGCGGCGGCGCAGGCGATCATCGCGCAGTTCCCCGATATGCCGGATGTGATCGACGGATCGCAGATGCAGGATGCGGTGCCGACCATGGCGGTGCTGGCGGCGTTCAACAACAGGCCGGTGCGCTTTATCGGCATCGCCAATCTCAGGGTCAAGGAATGCGATCGTATCAATGCGCTGTCGACCGAGCTCAACCGCATCAGGCCGGGACTGGCGCATGAGGAGGGGGACGACCTGATCGTCCATGCCGATCCGGAATTGCGCAGCCTGACGAACCGGAATGCGCAGACGCGGATCGAGACCTATGCCGACCACCGCATCGCCATGAGCTTTGCGCTGGCCGGGCTCAAGATCGGCGGCATCACCATTCTCGACCCGGCCTGTGCCGGCAAGACCTATCCCGATTACTGGAAAATGCTCGAAAGCCTGGGCGTGGTGCTGACGCCGACGCAATAGTCGGCGGCGTCAGCTTTATTCGGCGCTGCGCTGCGTCGAGCGCAGCAGGAAGGCCGGGACGGGACCATCGACACCGAAGGGCGAATTAGGATCGATCCCCGATTCATCGGTGCGCGGCGTGCGGGCCGGGCGCGGCCGGGCCTTGCTCGGTGCGGGCTTGGCGGCTTCTTCGGCCGCAGGGGCGGCTTCGGTGGCACGGCCGCGGGTGCGGCGCGAGCGGGTCGGACGCGGCGCCGCCGGTTCCTGATCTTCGGCCGCGGCGGGTGCGGCGGCACCAAGATCGAGCCAGTCGATCTGACGCTGGATCAGCTTGACGATGGCATCGAGATGCTTGCTGTCGGCGGGCGTCACCAGCGTATAGGCGACACCCGAACGGCCGGCGCGGCCGGTGCGGCCGATGCGATGGACATAATCCTCGGCATGGACGGGCACGTCGAAATTATAGACATGGCTGACGGCCGGAATATCGAGACCGCGCGCCGCGACGTCGCTGGCGACCAGCAGGGTCAGCTTGTTGGTCTTGAAGGCGTCGAGCGTTTCCATGCGGCTCTTCTGGTCCATATCGCCATGCAGCGCTCCGGCGCTGTAGCCATGGCGCTCCAGCGAGCGGGCGAGGGTGGCCACGTCGCGCTTGCGGTTGCAGAAGATGATGGCGTTGGTCAGGTTCTCGGCCGCGTCGATGAGCTGGCGCAGCACGGCGCGCTTTTCATCGGGCTTGGTCGAGGCATGGACCAGCTTCTGATCGATGGTCTCGGCGGTCGAGCTCTGGCGGGCGACCTGGATCCGCACCGGCTCGTTAAGGAACTTCTTGGTGAGCTTTTCGATCTCGGGCGGCATGGTGGCCGAGAAGAACAGGGTCTGCCGGCGCGGCGGCAGCTTGGCGCAGATCTTTTCGATCTCGGGCACGAAGCCCATGTCGAGCATGCGGTCGGCCTCGTCGATGACGAGGATTTCGACGCCGTTGAGCAGGATGCGGCCACGCTCGAACTGGTCGAGCAGGCGCCCCGGCGTGGCGATCAGCACGTCGACGCCGCGATCGAGCTTCTTGTTCTGATCCTCGAAGGAGACTCCGCCGATGATGAGGGCCATCGAAAGACGATGGTTCTTGCCGTATTTCTCGAAATTTTCGGCGACTTGCGCCGCGAGTTCGCGCGTCGGCTCGAGAATGAGCGTGCGCGGCATGCGCGCCCGGGCACGGCCGCTTTCGAGCAGCGTCAGCATGGGCAGCACGAAGGATGCCGTCTTGCCGGTGCCGGTCTGGGCGATGCCGATAATGTCCTTCTTTTCGAGGACATGGGGAATGGCCTGGGCCTGAATCTCAGTCGGCTTGGTATATCCGGCCGCGGTGACGGCTTCGGTTACCTTCGAGGACAGGCCAAGGCCGGAAAAATCGTCGGTCAAATTCAGTCGATCCGCTCAATCGTGTTGCCCGGGGCCGGGTCCGCCTCGAGACATTCGAGGGGTGCGCCGGGACGGTGGGAAGGGGTATCCGGTAAAGGTCCACATCCGCGAAAATAGACTAGTCAACCGAACGGCGCGTGAAATCAGCAAGCGACGGGATGACCCTGGGACATCTTCAGCCAAGGCGGACACTGCGTCATGCGGCGCAACCCGTGCCGTCAAGCCGGAAATGGTCCAGCGGCGCGGACCATAGCGCAAAGGTCCGGCCTGTCAACGGCTCTTGAGGATTTTGGTTTAATTGGGGCGAAAGAGGGGTGTTTCCGGCCCGATGGTCCATACTCGCCGCTCGTCACCTCGGGCTTGACCCGAAGGTGTTATACTTATTTTGCGGCGAATTGGATGGTCCCGAAGTGAAGAGCCCTCGGGTCAAGCCCGAGGGTGACGAGCGGTGGGTGGGAGGCTGTGGGGCCCACCACTAGATATCCAGATCGGTGACGAAGGCGGCGTTTTCCTGGATGAATTCGAAGCGCGCTTCGGGGCGGTTGCCCATCAGGCGGTCGACGCTGGTGCGGGTCGCGTCCATTTCGTCGATGACGCGCACCTGCAAGAGCGTGCGGGTCGCCGGCGACATGGTGGTTTCGCGCAGATGCGCGAAGGGCATTTCGCCGAGGCCCTTGAAGCGGGTGATATCGACCTTGCCGCGGCCGGTGAACTCGGTTTCGAGCAATTCGTTCTTGTGCGCGTCGTCGCGCGCATAAAGGGTCTTTGGCCCTTGCGAGATGCGGTAGAGCGGGGGCAGCGCCAGGAAAAGATGTCCGCCCTCAATGAGTTTGGGCATTTCCTGAAAGAAGAAGGTGATGAGGAGCGAGGCGATGTGGGCGCCATCGACATCGGCATCGGTCATGATGATGATCTTGTCGTATCTGAGATCATCCTCGCGGTAGCGATCGCGCGTGCCGCAGCCGAGAGCCTGGATCATGTCGGCGATGAGCTGGTTGGCGGCGAGCTTGTCGCGGCTGGCACCGGCGACGTTGAGGATCTTGCCGCGGAGGGGCAGCACGGCCTGGCTGGCGCGGTTGCGCGCCTGCTTGGCGCTGCCGCCGGCCGAGTCGCCTTCGACGATGAAGAGTTCGGCACCCTGGGCGGCGGTCTGGGTGCAGTCGGCGAGCTTGCCCGGCAGGCGCAGCTTGCGCGTCGCGCTGGCGCGATCGATTTCCTTTTCCTTGCGCCGGCGGATGCGTTCCTCGGCGCGTTCGACGGCCCAGTCGAGCAGCTTGCCGGCCTGGTTGGGGGAGGCGGCGAGCCAATGGTCGAAGGCGTCGCGCAGGGCATTGTCGACAATGCGCGTCGCTTCGCCAGAGGCGAGCTTGTCCTTGGTCTGGCCGACAAATTCCGGTTCGCGCACGAAGACCGACAGCATGGCGCTGCAACTGGCGAAGACGTCTTCGGCGGTGAGATTGGCGGCCGCCTTGTTCTTGGTCAGTTCGGCATAGGATTTGAGGCCACGGAGGATGGCGGTGCGCAGGCCCGTTTCATGCGTGCCGCCATCGGGGGTGGGTACGGTGTTGCAATAGGAGGAGACGCCGCCATCGCCCAGCGTCCAGGCGATGGCCCATTCGCAGGCGCCGTGGCTGCCGGGCTTGCCATGGCTGCCGGAGAAAATATCGTCGACGATGCGGGTCTCGCCCTCGATGCGGGCGGTCATGAAATCGCGCAGGCCCCCCGGATAGTGGAACACAGCCTTTGCGGGCGCTTCTTCGGTGGCGAGGGATTCGTCGCAACTCCAGCGCAGCTCGACGCCGCCGAAGAGATAGGCCTTGGCCCGCGTCATGCGGAACAGGCGTCCGGCGGAGAAATGGGCGGTCTCGCCGAAAATCTGCGGATCGGGATGGAAGCGGGTCGAGGTGCCGCGCCGGTTTTGCACGCGGCCGAGATGTTCGACATCGCCGAGCGGCTTGCCGCGCGAGAAGGCGAGACGATAAAGCTGCTGCTCGCGGGCGACTTCCACCACCATATCGTCGGACAGGGCGTTGACGACCGAGACCCCGACGCCGTGCAGGCCCCCCGAGGTCTCATAGGCCTTGGAGTCGAACTTGCCGCCGGCATGCAGCACGGTATGGACGATTTCGAGCGTCGAGCGATTGGGGAATTTCGGATGCTTTTCAACCGGGATGCCACGGCCATTGTCGCCGACGGTGACATAGCCGTCGGCGCCCAGATGGACTTCGATGCGGGTGGCGTGGCCGGCGATAGCCTCGTCCATGCAGTTGTCGATCACCTCGGCGAAGAGGTGATGCAGCGCATTGATATCGGTGCCGCCGATATACATGCCGGGACGGCGGCGCACCGGCTCCAGCCCTTCGAGGACTTCGATGTCGGCGGCCGAATAGCTGCCGGTGGTGGCGGCGGCCGGCGCAGGACGCACGGGCTCGGCTTGCGGTTCGGGACGCAGCGAGCGCGGCTCTTCACCGAAAAGATCGTCAGCTTGACTCATCAATATTCCAATGCCGAAACCCGAATCGGGTGATCCGGGTCTTGTATCATATTCGAGGTGGCGGAGCGGTTACCGGCACCGGGCCTCATTCCCACAGAAATGCCGCAGCGGCTGAACGATAGATGGGCTTTCGTTCGGCTCCCGTTCAGATTGCGCGCGTTAGGATGGGACAGAATCTGTAACAGGGGTCTTACCGAAAATCCGGCCCCGGTTGCAACCCGAGCATCCATGCGGCAACTGGCCGAGCGACAATGCGTTGATCTGCCAAAAGGGCAGGGCGAAACGGAGGCATGTCATGACGAAGATCATTCCGGCTCTGATGGCGGCAGCGATGCTGCTGCCCGTGAGCGCGCCGGCCATGGCGCAGAATTTCGATTTCGGCATCTTCTTCGGCGACGAGCGCCGGGATTTCGACCGCTATCCGGACCCGTGCATGACGCAGCGGCAAATCCGCAATGCCATTGCCGGGCGGGGCTACAGCGATATTTTCCTCAATGTTGCCAATGAGGAAAAGATCCAGGTGCGCGCCAGCCGCGACGGCTGGGTGTATCTGCTGGATTTCAATATGTGCACCAACAGGATCGAAGGCCGCCAGCAATTGCGGCCGGCAGGGTGATCTGTCCCAATTCGTCCCAGGGGCGCGCGCGATATTTACCAAGTGTTTGCCACTTGAAAGCACTTTCTTAAAGGCACGCTGCTAGAACAACGACATACGGTTTTTGTCTGGAGTTGCCGTATGCGACATGTTCGAGGCCGAAGTTCTGCGTATTCACCGGCCTCGATCCTGTCGGTGCCTGACATGTGGCTGCAGGCCGGATTTTCAAGTATTGCGTACCGGCTTGCCCACGTTTCAGTCCCGCGTATCGGGGCGCTGACTTCCATTTCGGTATTATTCTATCTCGTCTGAGCGCGATTGATTTCGCTTTCGGACGGAGATTCCGTTTGGTCTCCATCCGAGCGCTGGGGCCGGTATCTTCTTACGATGCGGCAAAGGTGAAGGAACCGATGGGCTTCTGATCCGGTTGGGTCGGGGAGGGCAAAAGGAGGTTTATATGACCAACCGCCATCCCAAGACCCACACGCCCAACGATCTCGATCTCAAGCGCAATCCGGCGATCGGGCAGTCGAGCGGGATCGACAACATCCACGACACCTTCGAGGATGAAGAGGGCGAGAACACCGTCGAGGGCGATGTGATGAACGAGACCAACCGGCAGGGCGGCATCGACCCCAATCATCGCGGGCGCACCAATAAATAGACGAAGACAGCCGGGCGCTTCGGCGTCCGGTCTGTGGGGCGTCGATCAAGGCGGTTGAGAAACGGTGCGCGAGGCCCTAGATTTCCCGCCCCAAGCGAGAGCAGAGGCCGTGCCGATGAACCCGTTTCACCAGATTCTCGGCAATAACCTCGTTGCCAATATCACCAATTTCACCGTCTGGTTCGCGATAACCTTCTGGATCTATCTCGAAACCCAGTCGGTCTTCGCGACTGGCATGATCGCCGGCATCTATCTGGTCTTCACCGCCGCTTTCGGCATCTGGTTCGGCAGCATTGTCGATCATAATTCGAAAAAGCTCGCCATGCTCGGCTCGAGCGCGGTGTCCTTCGGGCTTTATGCGGTGGCGCTGATCGTGCTGCTGCTGGAGCCGGAGAACAGTTTCCGCGATCCTTATGGCGCCTATCTGTGGGTGTTCGTTCTCATTGTCATGCTCGGCGTGATCGCCGGCAATATCCGCAGCATCGCGCTGCCGACGCTGGTGACGGTGATGATTCCGGAAGATCGGCGCGACAAGGCCAATGGCCTTGTGGGGATGGTCACCGGCATCGGGTTTTTGACCACGTCGGTCATCAGCGGTTTTCTCGTCGCCTGGGGCGGCATGCTGGCGGTGATGGTGCTGGCGCTGGTTTCGACCGCCATCGTTCTTGTCCATCTGAGCTTTGTCAGGATCGACGAGGGGCGGCAGCCGGCTTCGCCCGATCAGCCGGCCGAGCCCAAACGGGTGGATATCGCCGGCACGGTCCGTGTCATCGCCGGCGTGCCGGGGCTGTTCGCGCTCATCTTCTTTGCGACCTTCAACAATTTCCTCGGCGGCATCTTCATGGCGCTGCTCGATGCCTATGGGCTGTCGCTGGTTTCGGTGCAGGTCTGGGGGCTGCTGTTCGGCGTCTTGTCGACGGCCTTCATCGTCAGCGGCATCATCATCTCGAAGACCGGGCTCGGCCGCAATCCGCTGAAGACGCTGCTGATGGTCAATCTCGTCACCTGGGGCGTGTGCTGCCTCTTCACCATCCAGCCCTCGATCTGGCTGCTGGCGGGCGGCTGTTTCATCTGGATGCTGCTGGGGCCTTATGCCGAAGCGGCCGAGCAGACGACGCTGCAGAAGGTGGTGCCGCCGGAGCGGCAGGGGCGCGTCTTCGGCTTCGCGCAGTCGATCGAACAGGCCGCCTCGCCGCTGACGGCGTTTCTCATCGGGCCTTTGACGCAGTTCTTCTTCATTCCGTTCATGACGGATGGGGCCGGGGCGGAGGCGATCGGGAGCTGGTTCGGCACCGGGCCGGCGCGCGGCATGGCGCTGGTGTTCACGCTGGCCGGGATTTTCGGGGTGGTGCTGACGGTGCTGGCGTTCAATTCCCGCTATTACCGGGAATTGTCGGAGGCCTATGCCTCGGGGCCGGACGATGGGGATGACGGCATGGCCGCGGCGAGCCCGGCCTGATGGAGAAGGGCAGGCGCGAGGCCTGCCCTTTGAGCTTATTGCTGCGGGCCGATATCGATCATCCAGTTGGTGCCGTGCCTGTCGGTGAGCATGCCGAAAATATCGCCCCAGGGCGCCTTGTCGAGCGGCATGGTGGCGGTGCCGCCTTCGAGGAGCTTGTCCCAATAGCCGCGCAGGGTCGGCTCGTCGTCGCCGCTGAGCGAGATGGAAATGCTGGAGCCGGTCTCGCTGGCGGGCATTGACGGCGGCGTGTCGGAGGCCATCAGCGTCAGGCCATTTGGGGTGTCGAGCTGGCCATGCATGACCAGATCGGCATCCTCGGCATTCTCCGACATGCCGCCTTCGCCGAAGGTCATGATGGAGAGATCGCCGCCGAACACGGACTGATAGAAATTGAGGGCGTCGCGGGCGGTGGTGCGGAAGCCGAGATAGGGATTGAGACGGACGGGCATGACAGGGTCCTCCTGTGTCAGACTGTCGGAATTGCGGAACGCTCGGGAACGGTAACGGCACTCTTACGCAAAATCGTGACGGTTCAAGCCGGTTGCAGCCGGGTTTCTTCTGGCACGGATGGTTTCGGGAAGGCCAGAGCCATGGCGGCAGCGGCGATGCCGACGGCGGCCGAGGCCACATAGAGCCAATGATAGCTGCCGAACGTGTCGTAGAGCCAGCCGCCGCCGACCGGGCCGAAGGCCATGCCGATGCTCGAGGTCATGGTGGCGGCGCCCAGCACCGTGCCCATGACATTGGGGCCGAAATAGTCGCGCGCCAGAACGGCATAGAGCGGCATGACGCCGCCATAGGCCATGCCGAGAACGGCGGCCAGCATGTAGAAATGGGTGAGCTGCGTCACATAGATATAGGTGTAGATGCCGAGCGCCTGCAGCACGAGCCCGGCGATCAGCACGCGCTTGACGCCGAGCCTGTCGGCGAGAACGCCGAAGATCAGCCGGCCGAAAAGCCCGGCCACGCCTTCGACGCTGTAGATGCTCGCCGCCGCCAGCGCCGAGGCGCCGCACAGCATGGCATAGCTGACGGTGTGGAAGATCGGCCCGGAATGGGCAGCGCAGCAGAAAAAGAAGGTCGCGGCGAGCACGATGAATTGCGGCGTGCGCAGCGCCGCGCGGGCGCTTGTGGGGCTGGGCTCGTGCGGGGCGACATCGCTCGCGGGGCTCGGCGCCATGGCAAGGGCCTGCGGCGCGCGGCGGATGAGCAGCCCCGCCGGCACCAGGATGATGGTGGCGATGATGGCGGTCAGCATCATCGCCATGCGCCAGCCCTGCATCTGGATGAGGACGGTCGCCAGCGGGGTGACGATCATGGGCGCGACGCCTGCGCCGATGGAGACGAGCGAGACGGCAAGGCTGCGGTTCTTGTCGAACCAGGCGACGGTGGTTGCCATCAGCGGGGCGAAAAAGGCGCCGCCGGACGCGCCGACAAGCCCGCCATAGGCGAACTGGAACACCAGAAGATCGGTGGTGCGGCTCGCGATGAAGAGGCCGATCCCCAGCATGACGGCGGCAACCATGATGACGGGCCGTGCCCCGATGCGGTCGGTGAGCGTGCCCCAGCCGAAGCCGGCGACGCCCATGACGATGAAGCCGACCGTCATGGCGCCGGAAATGCCGGCGCGGGTCCAGCCGGTTTCATCGGCGATCGGTTGCAGATAGACGGGCAGGGCGAACATGGCGCCCATCGCCACACAGGTGATCACCGCGCCCGCGGCGACGATGACCCAGCCATAATGCCGTTCCATATCGTTTCCCCTTTCGAGAGCCTACGCTTTTGTGTTGACGAATGGGAGCGCGGTGAAACGACATCGGACGCGAGATTTTTCGGGGCTCGTTGGTGCGGCCGGGCAGCCTCGCATCGCAACCTGCTGAAATCGTCCATGGCGGGTTGAGAAGGCGGCCGGCAATGGCTATTTGATGAGCCCTCCCAACCACAAGGCGCCTTTCGGCATGAACCCAGAATTCCTCGTCACCCATTCCGGTGGCTTCCATGCCGATGAGCTGCTGTCGAGCGTCATCCTCACCCGGCTGTTTCCCGAGGCGCGCATCATGCGTAGCCGGGCGCCGGAATGGATCACGCCCGGCCCCGATCGCATCGTCTACGATGTCGGCGGGCGCTATGATGCCGAGGCACGCATCTTCGACCATCACCAGCGCGGCGCGCCGCTGAGGGAGGACGGGCAGCCCTATAGCTCGTTCGGGCTGGTGTGGACGCATTTCGGCCGTGACTATCTCGCCGCCGCGGGCGTGCCCGCAGCGCATGTCGAGACGCTCCACGCGTCATTCGACAATAGTTTCGTGCTGCCGGTCGATCTGGTGGATAATGGCGCGCTCAGCCCTGCCGTCGCCGGCCAACTGGCCGGGCTGACATTGCCGGCGCTGCTCGAAACGCTGAAGCCGGTATTCGACGAGACCGATCCCGAGGCGGAAGATCGGGCTTTCCACGCCGCGCTGGCCATCGCCCGCAGCTTCGTCGAAGCGCGAATTGCCCAGAGTGCGGCGAAGCTGCGCGCCGAGACGCTGGTTGCGGATGCCATCGTGGCAACTGGCGCCGGACGGGTGCTGGAACTGCCGATGGGCATGCCCTTCCGCTCCGCCATCGTCAAGGCGGGGGCCGACCATTTGCTGTTCGTCGTCCATCCGCGCGACAAGGACTGGTGCCTGACCGGCATCCGCCGTGCCGACGAGGGCTTCGAATTGCGGGCCGACCTGCCTGCCGCCTGGGCCGGGCTGACCGGCGGCGACCTTGAAGCCGCCTCCGGCATCGAAGGCGCGAGCTTCTGCCACAATGCCCGTTTCATCGCTGCCGCGAGGACCCGCGAGGCGGCGCTGGCCATGGCGGAACTGGCGGTGAATGAAGCGCTTGCGGTCGAAATGCGTTTAATGGGGCAGGGCGCATAGCCCGCCTTTGGAGACCAGTCAATGAGCGTCGCCTTCACCAAGGAAGAAAGTGCCGAAACGGCTTCGGAAACCCTGTTGCCGGATCGCCCGATTCCGCCGGGGCCGAATTTGGTGACGGCGGCGGGCCTTCAGGCGCTGGAGCGGCAGCTTGCCGAGGCACGGGCTGCCTATGAGGCGGCCATGCGGATCGAGGATGTCAACGAAAAGCGCCGCCAGGCAGCCAATCCCATGCGGGATCTGCGCTATTTCACCGAGCGCGTGCGCACCGCGCAACTGGTGCCGCCGCCGGAAACGACGGACAGGGTCGCATTCGGGAGCACGGTGACATTCGAGCGCGATGACGGGCGTGTGCAGACCTATCGCATTGTCGGCGAGGACGAGGCGGACCCGAAAGCGGGGACGGTCTCGTTCGCGTCACCGATTTCGCGGGCGCTGATCGGCAAGAGCGTCGGCGATGAGGTGAATGTCGGGAGCGGGACGGTGGAGATCGTCGGGATTTCGTAACGAGGCGCTTACGCTTCGGAGCGATCCGCCGACAGGCGATCCCGGTCATACCGACGCTGGATTGGAAAGGGCGGCAGCCAGGCGGTCCGGCGAACGGTCCATAGTTCATAGGTTGGGACCAAGGCATCGGGATCATCAAGGACGCCGAGATTCACTTCGATCTCGTCTGCGGTCCGCGAAAACACCGATGAGCCGCAGCGTGGGCAGAAATGCCGACCGTGATAGTCACGGGTTTCACCTTCATGCCAAGCAGCGCTGCCGCGACTGCTCACTTCGCCCCGCGGATCGCTCCCTCTGGAGGCTAGCGCGGAGCCTTCGCGGAACATCGCTTTGATGTCCATCCCTTCACGCTTCATCGCCGTGTAGAGGCGCTTTATGCTTGCTAGTTCAATGTCTTCCATCTGGCCGAGCACATCCCTTGGCCTGGCCGGCCAGACCAGGGGATTGGCTCCGGCCAATGCACGCAGCCTATCGAGGTGTGTCTTGATGCGTCCGTAGGCGCGGGACCTGACAGACACCCAATCGTACAGCGCGACACCATGCAGGTCCGTCAGGAGGGTGGATTCGTCAATGATGAGATCGGGGTCAACAGAGTCGAGAAACCTGAAAAGGGTCCGGAAGTCGTTCTTCCATCCCGCCGTCGACTTCTCGTCTGGCTGAAGGCTGGTGAACAATCTTCGGAGTTCTGCCGCCAGGCCGGGTCGGCCAGCGAAGTCGCCTGCCCATGACGCTCGTGCCTTGGCGACAACGCGCTCAATGCTCCCTCCTTCGGCAAACTCCGTGAGGTCGATCTCATGGGGAACGCCGTTTGTCGGCCTGACCCAAAACCGCAATTCGGTGTTCATGATGCCTGATCCGCATCGCTGGACAGGAACCGGTGCCAGTTCTCGGCAACTTCTTCGATGCCGACGGCGGTCGCCAGCCAGCGAAGATAAATCTCGGTGGTCATTTCATCGAGGTGGCCTAGTTGCTTTGACAGCAGCCGCAGATAGACACCACCTCTGGCAAATATCCACTCTATGCCGAGTTCTCGGAGAGATTTGCGCTCAGACGCAGCATCGAGGTTGAGCGCTGCAAACATCCAGTGACAGGCATACGTATGGCGGCCGAAGTGTGGGTGCCATTTCGCCGGCGCCGGCCGCACTTCGTGAAACACGTCATAAAGCGTGTGCCGGGCGATCGGGATTCCCTCGAAACCGGTGGCATCGGAGACAAACAGGCGATCGGAGGGGCGTTTACCGGTGCGCTTGTGATACCTCAGTAGCAGGGTAAGGCGGCGACCATCAATCCAATTGCGAAGCTCTTCGAGGAAGGACAGGGAGACCTGGATGGTCCTTGGGCGCCCGCCCTTAGTCTTTACAAGATCGATGTAGCCGGCGGTCCGCCCGCGCGAGCGGAGATCGGCGATCGCTTCCGCGCTTGGGATCTGAGAAGCATCGAGCGAGATGGTTTCCTCGAGCCTAGTGCCAGTTTCCAGGATGAACTTGGAGGCCAGATATTTCGAAATACCACGGACTTCCCTCACCAGGAGCAGCCAGTCTCGAACCTCCGCGGGTTGGGGCACCGCGACCACCTTGACGATCTCCCGGGTGCGAGAGGTCTTCGCCTGACCTACTCGAGACCTGACGAGCGTCGTTCCTCCGGTTGAAGATCTGCCGCCTCCCACGCTGCGTTGACGGGTGGTATGAGGGACCGGGAATGAATCGCGGAGTCCCCTCCAACTGGCCCAAGCAAGAAAGCTGGTCGCTTCGTCAGCCCGGTTGTTAGCGGTGGAAGGCTGAAGCCGCCTGCCTGTCTTGGACCACTTGCCGAGGATCATTTCGTTCTGAAAGGTTAGCACATCGTCGTAGGCCACTGTCCGCCAGTGCTGCCCCCGGTCTTCGCACCAGTCCAGAAAGATCGATATCTGCCATGCTGCGGCCGCTAGTGTGCTGCGTGTCGGCCGCACTCGACTGCTGAGGTGAGGGCCTTCGTAGCTAGCTTGCGGAGACCAACGACCGAGTGCCCGCTCGCGAAGATAGCGGCTTGGGATCCGAGCCAGCACGTGCCGACTGTCGAAGAGGACGGGCGCGTTTGCAACAGGCCCGAACCCGAGTTTCTCTAAGCGAATTGCATCCGGAAAGAACACCTTCATCTTGACGACGGCAATCCACCAAGAAGCAGTCTCACGACTGCCCCCGACCGACGCTCACCAAGGTCCCAACAATTGCCCCAAACCAATGTCGCCCCCCGCGCTTCACTTGCGAGCAAGCTGTCGTGGGATGAGGCTAACAAATTCCTAACGCGCGGGACTGGCAGCTAGTTGTGCACAACTCAGACAGCAGTGCAGGACCGGCTCGGCTACGCCTGCTGTGTGGGGCCACTTCGCCGAGCCGGTCTCCTCGAACGCCGGATAGAAGAAGGCGTGAGAACCAGGGTTCTCACGCCTCTAGAAGTCATTGCTTGGGACTCGCCCAATCATCTCTCGGATGATGATCGATCAAGTCGGCATGCCTACGAGCAGCCGGTTGTGGTTCCGCAGTCCTCGCAGACCATGCAGTGGCCCGACACCTTCATGCGCATCGAGTTGCACGTCGTGCACTGGTCGCCGGTATAGCCCTTCATCTGGGCTTCCGCCCGCAGCTGGTTGCGGTCGGTCGAGGGCGGGGGGCTCGGGATCGGGGCGAGTTCGGCGGTGTTGAGGGCCGTCGGGGTGGTCTCGATCTTGAGGGCGGTTGCCGAGCGCAGGGCCGTGACCGTCGAGGTCGATGAGGCCGGCGCGGCGTAGCGGGCGGCCTCGGCGGTCGGGACAAGCATCAGTGATGCATTGGCCGTCTTGCCGCGGGTCATGCCGCGGGAGACAAAGCGCTCGGCGGGCACCGGGGCCGGCGCAGCCGCGTTGCCGCGTGCGCCTTGCTCCTCGGCAACGCCCTTGCCGAGCGAGGTGGGGCTGTCCGGATTGACGTGGGCGAGGTCGTTCCGGTCGAGATAGGAGACGGCCAGTTCCCGGAAGACATAATCGAGAATGGACGTCGCGTTCTTGATGCGGTCATTGCCCATGACCATGCCGGCCGGCTCGAAGCGGGTGAAGGTGAAGGCCTCGACGAACTCGTCGAGCGGCACGCCATATTGCAGGCCGAGCGAGATGGAGATGGCGAAATTGTTCATCATGGCGCGGAAGGCGGCGCCTTCCTTGTGCATGTCGATGAAGATCTCGCCCAGGCGCCCATCGTCATATTCGCCGGTTCTGAGATACACCTTGTGGCCGCCGACAACGGCCTTCTGGGTGTAGCCCTTGCGGCGATCGGGCATTTTCTCGCGGTTGCGCACCACGGTTTCGACGATGCGCTCGACGATCCGTTCGGCCACGGCGGGCACGCGGGCGGCAGCGTTCTGGGCCAGCAATTCCTCGACCGCATCCTCGTCTTCCTCGTCATCGGTGGCGAGGAGGGACGAATTCAGCGGCTGGGAGAGCTTGGAGCCGTCGCGATAAAGCGCATTGGCCTTCAGCGCCAGGCGCCAGGACAGCATATAGGCTTCCTTGGCGTCCTCGACGGTGGCGTCGTTGGGCATGTTGATGGTCTTGGAGATGGCGCCCGAAATGAAGGGCTGGGCGGCCGCCATCATCAGGATGTGGCTCTCGACCGACAGATAGCGCTTGCCGATCTTGCCGCAAGGGGTGGCGCAATCGAAGACCGGCAGGTGCTCGGGTTTGAGGTGCGGCGCGCCTTCGAGGGTCATGGCGCCGCAGACATGGATATTGGCGGCCTCGATATCCTTCTTCGTGAAGCCGAGGAAGGGCAGGAGCTCGAAGCTCATATCGGCGAGCTGGGCATCGGTGACGCCGAGGCTCTTGAGGAAATCGGCGCCGAGCGTCCACTGGTTGAAGACGAACTTGATGTCGAAGGCCGAAGCCATGCCCTTGTTGAGGGCTTCGATCTTGTCGTCGGTGAAGCCCTTGGCGCGCAGCGTCGAGGGATTGACGCCGGGAGCCTGGTTGAGATTGCCGTGGCCGACGGCATAGGCCTCGATCTCGGCGATCTGGGCTTCGCTATAGCCCAGGGTCCGGAGGGCCGGGGGCACGGCGCGGTTGATGATCTTGAAATAGCCGCCGCCGGCGAGCTTCTTGAACTTCACGAGGGCGAAGTCGGGCTCGATGCCGGTGGTGTCGCAATCCATGACGAGGCCGATGGTGCCGGTCGGGGCAATCACCGAAACCTGGGCATTGCGGTAGCCATGCTTTTCGCCGAGGGCGAGAGCATTGTCCCAGGCGGCCTTGGCGCGCTCGCCGAGATTGATATCGGTGAGCGAGGCGTGGTCGAGCGCCACCGGATTGATGGAGAGGCCTTCATAGCCTTCGGCATTGCCATGGGCGGCATTGCGGTGGTTGCGGATGACGCGCAGCATATGCTTGGCGTTGCGCTTGTAATCCTTGAAGGGTCCCAGCTCCTTGGCCATCTCGGCCGAGGTCGCATAGGACACGCCGGTCATGATGGCGGTGACGGCGCCGGCAATGGCGCGGCCTTCGGCCGAGTCATAGGGAATGCCGGAAGTCATCAGCAGGCCGCCGATATTGGCATAGCCGATGCCGAGGGTGCGGTATTCATAGGAGCGTTCGGCAATGGCGCGGCTCGGAAACTGGGCCATCATCACCGAGACTTCGAGCACGATGGTCCACAGGCGCACCGTATGCTCATAGGCGGCGGTGTCGAAACTGCCGTCCTGGTTACGATAGGGCAGCAGGTTCACCGAGGCGAGGTTACAGGCCGTGTCGTCGAGGAACATATATTCCGAGCACGGATTGGAGGCGATGATCGGGCCGGCCTCGGGGCTGGTGTGCCACTCATTGATGGTGGTGTGGTACTGGATGCCGGGATCAGCCGAAGCCCAGGCGGCATAGCCGACCTGTTCCCACAGATCGCGGGCCTTGAGCGTCTTGGTCACCTTGCCGGTCTGGCGCGAGGTGAGGTTCCAGTCGGCATCGGTCTCGACGGCTTTGAGGAAGTCGTCGGTGACGCGCACGGAATTGTTGGAGTTCTGGCCGGAGACGGTGAGATAGGCCTCGCTGTCCCAATCGGTGTCGTAGACCGGGAAGTCGAGATCGGTATAGCCCTGCTTGGCGAACTGGATGACGCGGTAGATATAGTTCTCCGGTACCAGGGCGCGCTTGGCCGCGCGCACTTCGCGCTTCAGGGCCGGGTTCTTGGCGACGTCGAAGCAGTCATCCTCATTGCCGTCGCAATTGACCGCGGCCTTCATGATGGCCTTCAAATGCTTGGAGACGGTCTTGGAGCCGGTGACGAGCGCAGCCACCTTCTGCTCTTCCTTGACCTTCCAGTTGATATATTCCTCGACATCGGGGTGATCGATATCGAGCACCACCATCTTGGCGGCGCGGCGGGTGGTGCCGCCCGACTTGATGGCGCCGGCGGCGCGGTCGCCGATCTTCAGGAAGCTCATCAGGCCCGAGGACTTGCCGCCGCCCGAGAGCTTTTCGCCCTCGCCGCGCAGCTTCGAGAAATTGGTGCCGGTGCCCGAGCCGTATTTGAACAGGCGCGCCTCGCGGACCCACAGGTCCATGATGCCGTTCTCGTTCACCAGGTCGTCGTCCACGGACTGGATGAAGCAGGCATGGGGCTGCGGATGTTCATAGCTCGACTTGGACTGGACGAGCTTGTGGGTGAAGGGATCGACATAGAAATGGCCCTGGCCGGGGCCATCAATGCCATAGGCCCAATGCAGGCCCGTATTGAACCATTGCGGGGAATTGGGGGCGACGCGCTGGGTCGCGAGCATATAGGCAAGCTCGTCGAAGAAGGTGCGGGCATCGTCCTCGCTGTCGAAATAGCCGCCCTTCCAGCCCCAATAGGTCCAGGTGCCGGCGAGACGGTCGAAAACCTGACGCGAATCCATTTCGGAGCCAAAGCGTTCGGCCTCGGGGAGCTTGGCGAGCGCGGCATCGTCAGGGACGGAGCGCCACAGCCAGGAGGGAACGGAGTTTTCCTCGACCTTCTTCAGCGCCTTGGCGACGCCGGCCTTGCGGAAATATTTCTGCGCGATGATGTCGGCAGCCACCTGGCTCCAGCCCGCCGGAATGGCGATGTTCTCGAGCTTGAAAACCACCGAGCCATCGGGATTGCGGATTTCACTCGTGGCCGAGCGGAATTCGATGCCGGCGTAACGGTCCTCATTGGCCTTCGTGAAGCGGCGTTCAATGCGCATCGTCGTTGTATTCCCCAATAGTGGCGGGCATGCATAGGCCCGCGAGCCGAAAATGACGGCTTCTCGTTCGTTTCTGCTTTGACGCGTTACCAACCAAGGCCCGTTTGCCGGACCTCAATATTGTGTGCCCCTGCCCAGGTTCCGTCCGGTCTTTGCCGGCGCTGTCCCTGGCATCGGTTCGCAACAGGGAGATGCTGCGGACCGTCGAAAACACTCTGCCGATTCAGGTTCCGCGTCAACGCTCGAAAAACTAAGTCTAGTGGTCGCGACTAGCTCAAAACCTAGCGCTAGTAGGTTGAATATGTGGATTCCGGGGAAAAAAGTCCAGATATGAGCGCCCCTGAAGAGGCTCCCCGGGAGCATATTTTGGCGCTTTCCGCATGCTCTTGAGGAGAAGCGGGAAGCATCTCTAAAATGGCGAAAAACCACGAAGTTCGGGGTCATAAACCGGCCCGGAACGCCTCGCGTTAACCATGATCGCACACGCCCGACTCATGACATGCAATTGTGTCAAGACGATTTATTCTCGGGGGTCCGGAGAGGCGTAGGCATACTATCCCTTGTGTGGTGCCGGAGGGACTAGGAAGGGACCGGGGTGCGTGTTAAACCGGCTGCAGTTGCAACGCCGTTCGGCATCATGGATTTGTTGCGGTAATGAGGGACTTCCTGCTCGAAATCTTCCGGTGGTGGCATGGCCAGACCTGGGGCACGCGCTTCTGGATCTGGCGTCACGGCGAATATGTGGGCAGCGACGAATTCGGCAACAAATACTATCGCAACAAGGCCGGGGACCGGCGTTTCGTCGTCTATAACGGGCCGGCTGACGCCTCGATCATTCCGCCCGGCTGGCATGGCTGGATGCATCACCGCACCGATGTGGCGCCGGTTGAGGCCAGTTATGCGGCCCGGCCCTGGGAAAAGCCGCATGAGGCGAATCTGACCGGCACGCCCGCCGCCTATCGGCCCGAGGGCAGCCTTTTCAACCGGGGCGAGCGCCCGCGCGTTACCGGCGACTACGACGCCTGGTCGCCCGAATAAGACGGGCGCCAGCCCGTATGAGCGGTATTTTGACGTTTCTTCCCAAGGCTTTGTCAGCGCTTCTTGTGGCGGCTCTTGCTGCCGGTCCGGCTTTGGCGCAACCCATGGCCAATCCGGTCGCCACATTCGCCGGGCTCGACAAGATCACCGGGCGGGTGACGCGTTTCGATGTCTATATCGATGAAACCGTGCTGTTCGGGGCGCTCGAGATTACGCCGCGTGCCTGCTACAGCCGCCCGCCGACCGAAACCCAGCGCATCTCCGCCTTTCTTGAGGTCGACCAGCGCAGCCTTCAAGGCACCAGCAAGCGCATCTTCACCGGCTGGATGTTCGCCGATAGCCCGGCGCTCAATGCCGTGGACCATGCGGTTTACGATATCTGGCTGATCGAGTGCAAAACCAGCACCGACGTGCCGCCGCCGGATCAGCGTTAGCGCGATAAATTTAGCCGGTGTGCCTGTCCCAAGCACTCCAATCCCCCTCATGCTCCAGCGCCAGGGCCAGGCGCTCCTCGTAATCCTCGCGGGTGATCTCGATGCCGCCGAGGGAGGCGAGATGAGGGGTGATGAACTGGGTATCGAGCAGGGTAAAGCCGCCGGCATTGAGCCGGTCGACGAGATGGGCCATGGCGATCTTGCTGGCATCAGTGACGCGGTGGAACATGGATTCGCCGAAAAATGCACCGCCGATGGCAAGGCCATAAAGCCCGCCCACCAGTTCGTCGCCATCCCAGACTTCGACCGTATGAGCGATGCCGCGGCGGAAGAGCTCGCCATAGACGACGCGGATGGCGGCGTTGATCCAAGTGGCGGTGCGGTCCTTGCCGACCGTGGCGCAGCCTTCGATCACGGCCTCGAAATCGGTATCGACCCGAACCGAAAAGCGATGTTTGCGCAGGGTCTTGCGCAGGCTTGTTGAGATACGGAATCCGTCGAGCGGAAGAATGCCGCGCATATCCGGGCTGACCCAGAAGAGATCGGCGGAATCCGCGTCCTCGGCCATTGGAAAGATGCCGGCGCGATAGGCCCGGACGATCAGTTCCGGGGTGATGTCGACGGCGAAGGGATCGGATTTACGCGCCATCATATCCGCCCGAAGCAGGATATGGATTGCCCGGACGGGCCGGGCAATGACGAAGGCCGGGGATCGTGCGCAAAGCTGTCGCTCCCATCGTCACCACCGGGCGTGTCCCGGTGGTCCATGCGGTCAGGCCTTGTTGTCGGCCAGGAATTTTTCCAGCCAGTGAATATCGTAATTGCCGGCGAGAATATCCGGTTCCTTGATGAGCCGCTGGAACAGGGGCAGGGTGGTCTTGACCCCGTCGACGACGAATTCATCGATGGCGCGGTTGAGGCGCTTGAGGCATTCGTCGCGGGTGCGGCCATAGACGATCAGCTTGCCGATCAGCGAGTCGTAATAGGGCGGAATCTTGTAGCCCTGATAGACGGCGGAATCGACGCGCACGCCGACGCCTCCGGCCGGATGATAGAAGGTGATGGTGCCGGGCGAGGGCGCGAAGGTCTGCGGGTCCTCGGCATTGATGCGCACTTCGATGGCATGGCCGGTGAAGCGCACCTCATCCTGGGTCATCGACAGCGTTTCGCCCGAGGCGACACGGATCTGCTCATAGACGATGTCGATGCCGGTGATGCGCTCGGTAACGGGATGCTCCACCTGGAGACGCGTATTCATTTCGATGAAATAGAATTCGCCGTTCTCGTAGAGAAATTCGATGGTGCCGGCGCCGGAATATTTGAGCTTGCGCATGGCGGCGGCGCAGATCTCGCCGATCCGGTCGCGCTCTTCCTCGGTGATGGTCGGGCCACCGGCTTCTTCCCAGACCTTCTGATGGCGGCGCTGCAAGGAGCAGTCGCGCACGCCAAGATGCACGGCATTGCCCTGGCCATCGCCGAGGATCTGAACCTCGATATGGCGCGGCTTGCCGAGATATTTCTCCATATAGACGCCGTCATTGCCGAAGGCGGCCTTGGCCTCGCTGCGGGCCGTCGACCAGGCGACGAGCAGGTCCGCTTCGGTCTGGGCGACCTTCATGCCGCGCCCGCCGCCACCGGCCGTCGCCTTGATGAGGACGGGATAACCGATCTTGCGCGCATTCTCGATCGCGTCGGCCTCGGTCTCGACGGCGCCGTCGGAGCCCGGAACCACCGGAATGCCCAGTTCCACCGCCGTCTTCTTGGCGGTGATCTTGTCGCCCATGATCTCGATGTGATGGGCGGAGGGGCCGATAAAGGTGACGTTATGCTCGGTCAGGATCTGGGCGAAGCGGGCATTTTCGCTGAGGAAACCATAGCCGGGATGGACGGCATCCGCCCCGGTGATCTCGCAGGCGGCCATGATCGAGGGGATATTGAGATAGCTGTCCTTGGCCGAGTTGGGGCCGATGCAGACGCTTTCGTCGGCGAGGCGCACATGCATGGCATTGGCGTCGGCGGTCGAATGCACGGCAACGGTCTGGATGCCCAGTTCCTTGCAGGCGCGCAGGATGCGCAGCGCGATTTCACCGCGATTGGCGATGAGGACTTTCTGGAACACGAGAAAGTCCCTCCTATTCGATGACCACGAGCGGTTCGCCGTATTCGACGGGCTGGGCATCCTGAACGAGGATGCGGGTGACTGTGCCCGAACGATGGGCGGGAATCTGGTTCATCGTCTTCATGGCTTCGATGATGAGCAGGGTCTGGCCTTCCGTCACCTTGGTGCCGACTTCGACGAAGGCCGGCTTGCCCGGCTCCGGCGCGCGATAGGCGGTGCCAACCATGGGCGAGGTCAGCGTGCCGGGATTGGAGGCAAGGTCTTCGGTGGCCGCCGGCGCACCGGCGGCGACGGAGCCGGCAGGCGCCAGAGGCTGGGATGCGGCGGGCGCATAGACTTGCGGCGGCGGCGCATATTGCGGCTGGGCGAAGGCGACGCCTTCATTGGGATGCGAGCGGGTGACGCGGACGCGGAAATCCTCGTGTTCGATCTCGATCTCGGCGAGATTTTCCTTGTTGAGGAGTTCGGCGATGGAACGGATCAGGTCCTGATCGACCTGAGATGCCTTGGTCATTTTATCGGTCTCCCGCGTCAACGCGATGATCCTTCATTTGAGTTTGTCGGCCAGTGCATGCAGTGCCAGATCATAACCCTTCACGCCGAACCCGCAAAGGACGCCGAAGGCGACGCTGGAGACGTAGGAATGATGCCGGAAGGGCTCACGCTGGTGAATATTGGACAGATGGACCTCGACCACCGGCAGGCCCACGGCCTTCAGCGCATCGAGAATGGCAATGGACGTGTGCGAATAGGCTGCCGGATTGATGACGATCGCATCGGCGGTCTTGCGCGCGTCCTGAATCCAGCTCACCAGCTCGCCCTCGAGATTGGACTGGCGGAAATCGACGGTATAGCCGAGCGCGTCCCCCACGGAACGGCAGAGCCTCTCCACGTCGCGCAGCGTCTCCGCTCCGTAGATGTCGGGTTCGCGAGTGCCCAGAAGGTTGAGGTTCGGGCCATTGAGAACGAGTACGCGTTTTGCCATGGTTTTTGCCTTTTGCACCGCCCCTGTGGGCGCGCGCAAGCTCGACTATACGAAATGCACGGAAAAGGCAAAAAAGGGATAAAGGTTCTGCGTTTGCGGGAGCGAGACCCCTCAGCCGTCTCTCGCTTCGCTCGATCCACCCTCTCCCACAAGGGGAGAGGGGTAGCCAGAGTTTTGGATTGGCACAGTGCCCTCCTTCTCCCCTCGTGGGAGAAGGTGCCCGAAGGGCGGATGAGGGGGCTAATCGTCAGACATCGCACTGAGTCTCGCCGCAGGCGCGCATATTGGTGATGCGCTTGCGCAATTCGTCGAGGCCGATGGCTCCGGGAACGATCTCGTTGCCGATGATATAGGTCGGCGTGCCGCTGATACTGAGCGCCTTGGCGATTTCGTAGGAGGTCTGGATGGCTTTCGAGACGTCTTCCTCGCCCATCTGCATTTCGAGATCGACGCGGCTGAGGCCGAGATCGGCGGCGGCGGCGAGGGCGGTTTCCTTGTTGACCTGGCCGCGGCTGGTGAACAGGGCCTCATGGAAGGCCCAATAGTCGACATCGGCCTCGTTGACGAGCACGGCGACGCGGGCGGCGTCGATCGACTCGTTGGACAGGATGGGGAATTCCTTGAGCACGACGCGCAGGTTCGGGTCTTCGGCGATCAGGGCCGCGAGATCGGGCAGGGCGCCGCGACAATAGCCGCAATTATAGTCGAACATTTCGACAAGGGTCACGTCGCCCTCGGGATTGCCGAGCACGACCTGCTGCGGGTCGTTGAAGATGGTTTCATGCATCGAGCCGATGAGCTGGGTCGCCTTCTCGCGCTCGGCCGTCTGCACGGCCTTGTCGAGCGCCGAGGACATGCGTTGCAGGATCATCGGGTCGCTCATCAGATAATCCTCGATCATCGGATTGAGGACTTCCGGGTCGATTTCGGCCGTCTCGACGACCGGCGGCGTATCGATGGGCGCCGCAGCCGTTTCGGCCTCGCGCGCCGCCAGCATGTCGCCGACGATGGCGCGGACGGCTGCGGTGTCGGTGGTTTCGGGACGGTTGAGGGTGGAATAACCCAGAGCGCCGGCGAGGACACCCACAAGGGCGGCGAGAGCGATAGTCAGGCGCGGCATGGGACACTCCGGATTCGTAAACGGCTTGGCTGGGCTTCTAGCAAGATAGCAGGCATGGGTGAAGCAAGGCTTTGGTGCGGCATCAATTGTTGTTGAGGCGGCGGGCCGTTCCGCGCTAGGCCAAAAGGAAACAAGGACGCCGCCTATGACCGATATTGCCGCCGATGGCCTGATGCCGTTCCACGCCATGGAAATCCTCAAGCATGCCAAGGCGATCGAGGCGGAGGGGCGCATGGTGTGCCATCTCGAAGTGGGCGAACCGGGTTCGCCGCCCGCGCCCAAGGCGATCGAAGCGGTGCGCAATGCGCTCGCCGATGCGCAGGGCTATACCAATGCCAAGGGGCTCATCGAGCTGCGCGAGGGGCTGGCGCAATATTATCGCGAGCAGCATGGCGTTGGCACCGATCCCGACCTGATGCTCGCAACCATGGGTTCGTCATCGGGCTTCATCATCGCCTTTCATACGGCGTTCAGGCCGGGCGCGCGCATCGCCATCACCCGGCCGGGCTATCCCGCCTATGTGAACACGCTTCTGGGGCTGGGGTTCGGTGTCGCCGAGATTCCGCTGACGGCGGCCAATGGCTGGCGGCTGACGGGGGCGGATATCGCCTCGGCCTATGCGCAGGAGCCGTTCGAGGGGCTGCTGTTTGCAAGCCCCGCCAATCCGACCGGCGCGGCGGTCGACAGGGCAGGGCTCGCCGATATCGTCGATACCTGCAAGCGCCTTGGCGTGCAGCTGATTTCGGACGAGATCTATCACGGGCTCGATTATCGCGGCCCTTCGGTCAGCGCGCTGGAACTGACGGACGACGCCATCGTCATCAACAGTTTCTCCAAATATTACTGCATGACCGGCTGGCGCATCGGCTGGATGGTGCTGCCGCAAAGGCTGATCCGGCGGGCTGAAATCCTGCAGCAGAATCTCTTCATTTCCGCACCGACGCTGAGCCAGATTGCCGCGACCGTGGCGCTGGGCGAGCGCGACTATGCCGAGGAGCAGAAGGCGGGCTATGCCGCCAACCGGATGTTGCTCGACGAGGGGCTGCGCTCGCTCGGCTTTTCCATCGGTACGTCGGCGGATGGGGCTTTTTACGCCTATGCCGGCATAGAGCGTTTCTCCAACGACTCGCTGGCCTTTTGCGAGACGCTGTTGCAGGAAGCAGGCGTTGCGGCCACGCCCGGCATCGACTTCGACCGCAGCGAAGGGCAGGGTTATGTGCGCTTCTCCTATGCGGGAAAGCGCGAAACCATCGCGCAGGCGCTCGACCGCATGGGCAAGTTTCTGCGCTGAACATGCGCCTTGTGTTGCAAGTTGCGCCGCGGCATTGCTAAAAGCGCTCGATCTCCATCTTGCCGAGGACTTTCCATGTCGGTCGACCCCGAAACCGTAAAGCGCATCGGGCGCCTTGCCCGCATCCGCATCGAGGATGCCGAAGTGGCCGCCTATCAGGACGAACTCAACGCCATTCTCGGCTTTGTCGAGCAGTTGGGCGAGGTCGACGTAACCGGCGTCGAGCCGATGACCTCGGTGACGCCGATGATGCTGCGCTGGCGCAGCGATGCGATCACCGATGGCAATTATGCCGACAAGATCGTCGCCAATGCGCCGTTGACCGAAGATAATTTCTTCATGGTCCCCAAGGTCGTGGAGTAGAAATGGCCGTTTCGGTCGCCATCGAGACGCCGCTGCAGGACGATGTGCGCCGGCTCGTTGATGCGCTCAACGCGCATCTGCTGCCGCTGTCGCCGCTCGAATTCCAGTTCAAGATGACGGTCGAGCAGATGGCCGGCGACGATACGACCCTGTTCGTCGCGCGCGACGAGACCGGCGCTGCCATCGGCATGGGCGCCCTCAAAACGCATGACCAGAGCCTCGGGGAAGTGAAGCGCATGTTCACCGATCCGGCCGTGCGCGGCCAGCGCGTCGGCTCCATGCTGCTCGCGGCCATCGTGGCGCTGGCGCGCGAGAAGGGGCTGACGATGCTGATGCTGGAGACCGGCACCGGCCCCGGCATGGCGGCGGCGCACCGGCTCTATACCAATGGCGGCTTCACGCCGCGCGGACCTTTCCTCGATTATCCCGACAGCGAATGGTCGGCGTTTTTCGAGCTGCCCCTTGAAGCCGAGGCGATGGCATGAGCCGCCCGGCAATTCCTTTCCGCCCAAATTGAGCGAGACACCCTGTTGACTGATCTGACCAAACTGAGCCTGGCCGATGCCCGCAAGGGCCTCAAGGACAAGAGCTTCACCGCAACCGAGTTGACGAAGGCCTATCTCGGCACGATCGAAGCCGCCAATCCCACGCTCAATGCCTATGTGGCGGTGACGCCAGAACAGGCGCTCGACATGGCCAAGGCCAGCGACGACAGGCTCACCAAGGGCGAGGCGGGGCCGCTCGAGGGCATTCCGCTCGGCATCAAGGACCTGTTCGGCACCAAGGGCGTCCATACCCAGGCGGCGAGCCATATTCTCGATGGCTTCAAGCCGGAATATGAATCGACCGTGACGAGCAATCTGTGGCGCGACGGCGCCGTGATGCTCGGCAAGCTCAATATGGACGAATTCGCCATGGGCTCGTCCAACGAGACCTCCTATTACGGTCCCGTCATCAGTCCGTTCCGCGCCGAGGGCAGCAATGCCGATCTGGTGCCGGGCGGCTCCTCGGGCGGTTCGGCCGCCGCCGTCGCCGCCTGGATGTGCGCGGGCGCCACCGCCACCGATACCGGTGGCTCGATCCGCCAGCCGGCCGCCTTCACCGGCACGGTCGGCATCAAGCCGACCTATGGGCGCTGCTCGCGCTGGGGCGTCGTCGCCTTCGCCTCCTCGCTCGATCAGGCCGGCCCGATCGCCCGCACGGTCGAGGATACGGCGCTGCTGATGACCTCGATGGCCGGGTTCGATCCCAAGGATTCGACCAGTGTCGACATGGCGGTGCCGGATTTCGCCGCCGCCGTCGAACGCGGGGTGAAGGGGCTGACCATCGGCGTGCCGCGCGAATACCGCATGGACGGCATGCCCGAGGAGATCGAAAAGCTCTGGAATCAGGGGCTGGAATGGCTCAAGGCCGAGGGCGCGACGATCAAGGACATCTCGCTGCCACACACCAAATATGCCCTGCCGGCCTATTACATTGTCGCCCCCGCCGAGGCGTCGTCGAACCTCGCGCGTTATGACGGCGTGAAATACGGCCTCCGCGTCACCGGCAAGGACATCACCGATCTTTACGAACTGACCCGCGCCGCCGGTTTCGGTCGCGAGGTCAAGCGCCGCATCATGATCGGCACCTATGTGCTGTCGGCCGGCTATTTCGACGCCTATTACGTCAAGGCGCAGAAGGTCCGCACGCTGATCAAGAAGGATTTCGAGGACGCCTTCAATGCCGGCGTCGACGCCATCCTGACCCCGGCGACGCCCTCGGCCGCCTTCGGTGTCGGCGACGAGGACATGAAGGCCGATCCGGTCAAGATGTATCTCAACGACGTCTTCACCGTCACCGTCAACATGGCGGGCCTGCCCGGCATCGCGGTGCCGGCCGGCAAGGACGGGCAGGGGCTACCGCTCGGGCTTCAGCTCATCGGCAAGCCGTTCGACGAGGAAACGCTTTTCGCCGCCGGCCGCGTCATCGAACGTAGCGCCGATATGGATTTCTCGCCCAAGCCCTGGTGGTGATCGGGGCTTCGTTCCCGCGTCAAACCTTGATTGACGGCGGCATGAGGGTTATGTGGCCCGCAACGACTTTTGAGGCGGGCCCGTGCCCGCCCTATTTCTTCAGGTGAATGGATGGCCGTCGATATCTTTACTTCGCTCGATTGGTCCGAGCCGCCAAAGGATATGAGCAAGCCGCTTCAGGCCCTGTGGTGGCTCAAGAAAGGCGGGCTGCGCGTCGGCCCGGAATGGGACCAGGCGCACGTCATCGTCCAGGCGATGGAAGGCGTGCAGGCCTTCGACTGGGTCCATGCGCTGATGCACTGGATCGAGGCCGATATGGGCAATGCCGATTACTGGTATCGCCGCGCCGGCAAGCGCCGCGCCACCGCCAGCGTCAGCCAGGAATGGGAACATATCGCCGCCGCCCTCAGCGGCGTGACGCGGCACTGATTGTCGAAGGCCGGGAATGTCCCCGGCCTTCGTCTCAGCGATTGTCGAATTCGCTGCGCACCAGTTCGAGGCCGCGCTTGGTGATGCGGTAAGGCTGGCCGCCCTGCGATCTGATTGCTTTCTTGGCCTTGAGCTTGTGGAAGATGCGCTGGGTCAACCCGCTCATCAGCCAGCCATCGCGATTGTAGAACTCGAAATCGAGGATTCTGCCGCGTTCATCCTTGATGGCGGCGATGCGCCCACCCTGGGCCAGCGCGTGCAGCACGCGCTGTTCGTCTCGGGAAATGTCCATATGTCTGTTGTGCCTGAGTGCGGGCAGCAGCCCGCGAACAAACGAAACCGGCCGCCGGCATCGCGCGCGGCGGGTGGTTGGTTCATCCATGCCCCGTCACGAAAGGGACGGGGCCTCAGCAGGACTCAATCTGATTAGACATATGGCGCAACCCTTGCGTTTGCCGGTCGAGATTACCGCCGATAGAGCCGGATCGCCAAGCCTTCGCCGATCGGAACGGTTGAAATCGCGGCCGAGCCGGTGCAAACCAGCAACACGATTTCTAGACGACTGGAAGACGCTGTGACTGCACCCAAGGCTCCCGAAGACTGCGTAACCAAGGATGATGTTCGTGCCGAGATCGACCGCGTCGATCAGGCCCTGCTGGCGCTGTTCGCCGAACGGCATCGCTATGTGACGCGTATGGCTGAAATAAAGACCGATCCGCACGAAGCGCGCGATCCGGTGCGGATCGAGGCAATGATCGAACGCATCCGCGGCCGCAGTTTGGCCCTTGATCTTGATGAGGATCAGGCCGAACTTGTGTGGAGGACCCTGATCGATTGGAATATCAATTACGAGAAGGGTATCATCACGGCGCGCAGGCGCGTCGAGCAATGAGGTGAGGCCATGTCCGGCGTCGTCATTCGCAAAGCGGAGAAAGAAGACGCCGGAAGACTGGCCGATATTGCCTATCGCGCCTGGGAAACCAGCATACTGCCGCTGCTGACCGAACGGGCCGGCATGCGCGATGCCGAGCAGCGCCGGCTGGCCCAGGCGGTTGCCGAAACGCTCGGCCGCATCATCGTCGCCGAAGTCGATGGCGTGGTGGTGGGCTGGTGCTCGCGCGCGGCGCGGCGGGCCTATATCCCCTATCTCTTCGTCATGCCCGAAGTGCAGAACCACGGCCTCGGCTCCATGCTGCTGCGGCGCATGGAATCCATGCTGGAGCTTGAAGGCGCCGACCGCGTGCAGCTCGAAACGCCGGCCGACAATGTGCGGGCGGTGCGTTTTTATGAAAAGCAGGGCTACCGCATCCTCGCCCTGCGGCCCGATGGCCGGGCTGCGCATGAGCCCTTTATGAGCGTGCGGCTCGAAAAGGTACTGCGTCCCTTCGAAGGCGAGATCGGGGAAGACTAGGTCGATCGGCCTTCGGTGTTTGCCGGCGACAACCCCTCACCCGTCTGGCGCTACGCGCCATCCACCCTCTCCCACAAGGGGCGAGGGTTGGCTCCGCGTTTTGGGAGACACGATGCCCCCTTCTCCCCTCGTGGGAGAAGGTGCCCGAAGGGCGGATGAGGGGGCTCTAACGAAGTGCCCTCGACGCTCCGCCATTGCATCCGCTATGCCTTCGCACTATGCGTTTCTCATAATTTCGGCCGACCAGGACGTTCAATTGACCCTCATCGACACGCGCACGCCCAACCCCAATTCCTTCATTGCCGGTTCGACCGGGGACTGGGAGATCGTCATCGGCATGGAAGTCCACGCGCAGGTGACGAGCGAGAGCAAGCTGTTTTCCGGCTCCTCGACCGAATTCGGCAATCCGCCCAATTCCAATGTGAGCTTCGTCGATGCGGCCATGCCCGGCATGTTGCCGACCATCAATGAGGAATGCATCAAGCAGGCGGTGCGCACCGGACTCGGGCTCAAGGCCAGGATCAACAAGCGCTCGGTGTTCGACCGCAAGAACTATTTCTATCCGGACCTGCCGCAGGGCTACCAGATCAGCCAGTTCAAGGACCCGATCGTCGGCGAGGGCAAGGTGCTGCTCGACATGGATGGCGAAACCATCGAGATCGGCATCGAGCGACTGCATCTCGAACAGGATGCCGGCAAGTCGATCCACGACCAGCACCCGAATATGAGCTTTGTCGATCTCAACCGCTCGGGCGTGGCGCTGATGGAGATCGTCTCGAAGCCCGATCTGCGCAATTCTGAGGAGGCCAAGGCCTATCTGTCGAAGCTCAGGACCATCCTGCGTTATCTCGGCACCTGCGACGGCAATATGGAGCAGGGCTCCATGCGCGCCGACATCAACGTCTCGGTGCGCCGTCCGGGCGGCGAATTCGGCACGCGCTGCGAGATCAAGAACGTCAATTCCGTGCGTTTCGCCGGCCAGGCGATCGAATATGAGGCGCGCCGGCAGATCGATATTCTTGAGGATGGCGGCACCATCGACCAGGAAACGCGCCTGTTCGATCCCAAGCTCGGCGAAACCCGCTCCATGCGCTCCAAGGAAGAAGCGCATGACTATCGCTATTTCCCCGATCCGGACTTGTTGCCGCTCGAATTCGACGATGCCTTCATCGCCGAACTCGCCCAACACCTGCCGGAACTGCCGGATGAAAAGCAGGCCCGCTTTGTCAGCCAATATGGCGTGACACCCTATGATGCCATGGTGCTGACGCTCGATCGCGAAACGGCGGATTATTACGAAGCCTGCGTCGGTTATGGCGACGGCAAGCGCGACGGCAAGGCGGTTGCGAATGTCCTGAACGCCGATGTTGCCGCCTTTGCCAACAGCCAGGGCCTCGCCGTGTGGGAAACGCACCTCAAGCCCGGCCAGATCGCCGGCATTGTCGATCTCACCGCCGCCGGCACGATTTCGAGCAAGATCGCCAAGGACCTTTTGCAGATCATCATTGCCGAGGAGCCGGAAGGCGAGCCGGCCGAGATCGTCGAGCGGCGCGGCATGAAGCAGATGACCGATCTTGGCGCCATCGAGAAGATTGTCGACGAGATCATCGCGGCGAACCCGGATCAGGTCGAAAAGGTCAAGGCCAAGCCGACCATGATCGGCTGGTTCGTCGGCCAGGCCATGAAGGCTTCGGGCGGCAAGGCCAATCCGCAGGCGCTCAACGAGTTGATGAAGCAGAAGCTGGGTATCGAATAGGGCCCAGCCGTCCTCGCCATCAGTCCGGCTCGGGAGACCGCTCCGGTTCCGGCGGTGGCGGCGGATCTTCCACAGGCTCGGGCACGTCCGGCAATTCATCCGGGCGTGGCTCGGGATTTTCTCCCGGCATGGGCGGTATGGGCTCGGGTGGCGGCACGATTTCGGGCGGCGTGCGCGGATCGATATCGGGTCTTTGCGGGATCGACATGGTGTCCTCCTGTGCTCGGCAAGGAACGGCCCGGCGGCTGTCGCAGTTCCCCGTCGGGAACTCCCGGGGCCACGCATCGTTGAGATGGAAACCATCTCGGCGAGGTTCGGCATGACAGCGACAATCGAACGGGTGCTCTTCAACATCCTCGTCAAGGATCTGACGACGAGCGCCGCCTTTTACCGGCAGTTGGCCGGCTTCAAGCAGATCTATACCAGCGACTGGTATGTCGTCCTGGCCGCGCCGGGGCGCGACAGCGTTGCCCTTGGCCTGATCGACCAGGTCAGCCAGTACACGCCCAGAGCGGCCGGTGGCCTGCCAGCCGGAAGCTATCTGACGCTGGGTGTCGACGACGTCTATGCCGCCTATGAGAAGGCGCGCGAGATGGGCGTCGATCTCATCGAGGAACCCCGCCCTCTCGACTATGGGCAGACCCGGGCCTTGCTGCGCGACCCCAATGGCGTCGTCATCGACATCTCGACGCCGACAGATCAGCTGGCGCCGCGGGTCGCGACGGAAGCCGAGGCCGAGGCCGACGTCTCAGGCAAGGGCCGGGCGGCGGCGTAGAAGCCTGCCATCCATGACCACGAGGCCGAGAAAGATCACGGCCATGCCCAGCACATGGATCAGCTCGAAGCGTTCGTGCAGCACCAGGACGCCGAGGAAAATCGCTGAAATGGGCGTGATGAAGGTGTTGAGCGACAGGTTCGTCGGCCCAACGCGCGGCAGCAGCCAATAGACCAGTAGGAACGAGAAGCTGGTCGAGAAGGCGGCGATGCCGAAAAGCGCGCCCCAGGTTTCGATACGGGTGATGATCGGCATGCCGGTGAAGATCAGCGCGACTGGAATGGACACCAGCGCCGCCCCGCTCAGCGAGCAGGTGGCGACCACGGCGGAATCGAGGTCCCGGAAGCGGCGGGCATAGTTGAGGGTGATGGCGTAGCAGAGCGTTGCCGTCAGCGCGGCGAAAAGACCGATGATCTGTGCGCCGGCACCGATACCGAGCGAGGGCAGGGCAAGGATCACCGCTCCCGCAAAGCCGATGACGACGCCCAATATCTTGTTCCAGGTCGCCCGCTCGCCACCCGGCCAGAGCTGGGAGACGATGACAGTGCTCATGGGCGTCAAGCCGTTGATGACCCCGACAATGCCGCTGGCGACGGTCTTTTCGGCGAAGGGGAAGAGCGCGAAGGGGATGGCGTAATTGATGATGCCGAGAACGAGTAGTTGCGCATAGACCGGCCAGCCGCGCGGGAGTTTCTTGCGCATGGCGAAGAAATAGACCCAGCATATCGCCGCCCCGACGGTGACGCGCCCGGCCGAAACCCAGAGCGGGCTGATTTCTCGAATCAGAATGGCGTTGAAGAGAAACGAACCGCCCCAGACCGCGCCGAGCAGGATGATGAGCAGCCAGTAGCGAAGCGGCATGATGTTCTCCTTTTGTGCGCAAGCTAATCGCTTATCCCACGGCCGTCGAACCGATTTTGACGATGGCTGTTATCAATTCGCGTGATGATCGGGAAGGGCAGCCATGCGTGAACGGCGATAGGCGGTCGTGCCGACCTCGGCTAGCGTTTGATACTTCATTCAGCAGCGGGGGTAAGTATGCTCAAAAAAACGACAGCCGTTCTTTTCGCCATCTTGCCGGCCGTCATGCCGGTTGCCGCCGCCGAAACGCTCGATACCACGCCGCGCATCGCGGTGATGTCGGCCTTTGCACCCGAATGGGTAGCTCTGCAGGGGGCGCTCGAGGGGCGGCAGGACTTTGCTGTGAACGGCACGGTTTTCGCCACCGGCACGATCGGGGGCAAGGACGTGGTGCTGTTCCTCACGGGCGTCAGCATGGTCAACGCCGCCATGACGTCGCAGCTGGCGCTCGACCATTTCAATATCGAGAGCATCGTCTTTTCCGGCATAGCCGGCGGTGTCGACCCCGAGCGCCATATCGGCGACGTGATCGTGCCGGCGCAATGGGGGCAATATCTGGACGTTATCCTGGCGCGCGAGGTCGATGGCGCCTTTGCGCCGCCGCCTTTCCTTGCGGCGCCATTTCCCAATTACGGCATGATCTTCCCGCAAGAAGTCAGCGTGGCGCATGAAGGCGCGGAGCCGGAAGACAAGTTCTGGTTCGCGGCAGACCCGGGCCTGCTCGCCGTGGCGGAAAAGGTGGCCGCCGCGATCGATCTCGAGGACTGTGTCGAGGCGAATGCCTGTCTTAGCACAGCGCCAGGCATCTTTGTCGGCGGCAATGGCGTATCCGGCGCGGCCTTTGTCGACAATGCCGGTTTCCGCGAATATGCGTTCGAAACCTTCGAGGCGCGGGTGCTCGACATGGAAAGCGCGGCCGTGGCGCATGTCGCCTATGCCAATGACGTGCCTTTCATCGCCTTCCGCTCGCTCTCGGATCTCGCCGGCGGTGGGGAGGGCGAAAACGAGATGGGCACGTTCATGGGCCTCGCCTCGGCGAATTCCGCTGCGGTGGTGACGGCGTTTATCGCCGCTTTGCCGGACTAGGGCGTCTTTCCGAACGTGACCTGTCCCGAGGCCAGCAGTCGCAGCGCCTCGGGATAGGCCTTGTGCTCCTCGGCCAGAATGCGTGCGCCGAGGGTTTCGGCGGTATCGCCGGCAAGGACGGGAACCCGGCGCTGCAGGATGGCCGGGCCGGCATCGAGTTCCGGCGTCATCCAGTGCACGGTGCAACCGCTTTCGCTGTCGCCTGCGTCGAGGGCCTGCTGCTGGGGGTGCAGTCCCTTGTATTTGGGTAGCAGCGACGGGTGGATGTTGATCATTCGCCCGGTCCAGCGGGCGGCGAAGCCGTCGCTGAAAATGCGCATGAAGCCGGCGAGGCAGACGAAATCGGCGTGCCAGCCGCCGAGGATCTGCTCGATCTGCGCGTCGAAGGCTTCGCGGCTCTCATAGTCCTTGTGCGAGGCGACCGCCGTGGGGATGCCGTTGGCGCGTGCGAAATCGAGGCCTGCGGCGGTCGGCTTGTTGGAAAACACGCCGACGATCTCGGCCGGGTAGTCCGGGGCCTTGGCGGCCTCGATCAGCGCCGCCATGTTGGAGCCGCGGCCGGAAATGAGGAGGGCGGTGCGCTTCTTGGGTTCGGTCATCGGCCCATAACCTGCCATGGCTAGAGCGCCAGACGGCCCTCGAAGGTTACCGGCTCCTCGCTGCGTTCGGTTAGCTGGCCGACAATGGCGGCGGTCTCGCCGGCCTCGTTCAATTGCGCGACCAGCTTTTCGGCGTCCTCAGGTGCGACGGCCACCAGCATGCCGACGCCGCAATTGAAGGTGCGCAGCATCTCGCGCTCCTCAAGGCCGCCCGTCCGGGACAGCCAGCCGAAGACCTTGGGCACGGTAATGGCCGAAAGATCGACATGGGCCGCGAGATGGTCGGGCAGAACGCGCGGAATATTGTCGATGAAGCCGCCGCCGGTGATATGGGCCAGCGCCTTGATGCCGATGCCGGCCTTGAGGGCGGCAAGGATCGGCTTCACATAGATGCGGGTCGGCGTCAGCAACGCTTGGGCCAGGGACTGGCCGGGGGCGAAGGGCGCATCGAGATACCAGTCAAGGCCGGAAATCTCGACGATCTTGCGCACCAGCGAATAACCGTTGGAATGCACGCCCGAGGAAGCGATGGCGACCAGCGCATCGCCGGCGGCGATATCGGAGCGGGGCAGCAGCGCGCCGCGCTCGGCGGCGCCGACCGCGAAGCCGGCAAGGTCGTAGTCCTTGCCATGATACATGCCGGGCATTTCCGCCGTCTCGCCGCCGATCAGCGCGCAGCCGGCAATGCGGCAGCCCTCGGCGATGCCTTCGACGATCTGCGTGGCCTGGGCGACATCCAGTTTGCCGGTGGCGAGGTAGTCGAGAAAGAACAGCGGCTCGGCACCCTGGACGACGATATCGTTGACGCACATGGCGACCAGATCGATGCCTATGGTTGCATGATTGGCAGTGTCGATCGCGATCTTCAGTTTGGTGCCGACACCATCATTGGCTGCGACCAGAACCGGATCGGTGAAGCCCGCCGCCTTGAGGTCGAACAGTCCGCCAAAGCCGCCGATCTCGCCGTCGGCACCGGCGCGCCGCGTCGAGCGGACGGCGGGTTTGATAGCTTCCACCAAGGCATTGCCGGCGTCGATGTCGACGCCCGCCTGCTTGTATGAAAGCCCGTTTGATGGCAGGTTTTGCGCGTCCGACATGAGCCTTGATGCCAATTGGGGAAACCGGGGGCATTCCGGCAGGGAAGGGGCAATGTTGTTGAACTTTCCCGCGCCGGTCATTACGAGGCTGATAGCTTCTCCACCACACTGACGCAAGGGTCGGCCCGCGCAATGATACTGCGAAATCAAGTCCTGGTCTGGGTCGGCTTCTTCGTCGTCGTTATCCTGGCGCTGTGGCTGTTCCGGGGCATTCTCCTGCCTTTCGTGGTCGGAGCGGCACTGGCCTATCTCCTCAATCCGCTGGTCAACCAGTTGCAGCGCTGGCATTTCACGCGCGGCTGGGCAACGGCGGTCGTGCTGCTCTGCGTGGTCGCGATCATTCTGGGGCTGTTCTTCATGCTGGTGCCGATCGTGCTGCAGCAGGTCGCCGGGCTGGTGCAGCGCCTGCCGGGCTATGCCGCCGATCTGCAGGAGCTGGCGCGGCGCTGGGCTCCCGAGCTGAACGAATGGCTCGGGCCTCAGCGTGCGGCGCAGGTCGAGGCCACGGTCAATGACCTGATGGGGCGAGCCGTGGGGCTTGCCGGCGTCGTCACCGGCGAAATCGTGTCGAGCGGCATGACCGTCATCAGCGCCATCGGCTTTGCCGTGTTTACGCCAGTCGTCGCCTTCTATCTGCTGCTCGATTGGGAAGGCATGATCCGCGGCCTCGAAAGCCTTCTGCCGCGTGACCACAAGGAAGAGATCAACGGCATTCTGGCCGAGATCGACCGGTCCATGGCCGGCGTGCTGCGCGGGCAGGGCGGCGTGGTGCTGATTCTCGCCGCCTTCTATGCGACTGCGCTCACGCTTGTCGGGCTCAATTTCGGCCTCGCCATCGGCTTGATCGGCGGTCTTCTCAGCTTCATCCCCTTTGTCGGCTTCGCCCTTGGATTCGTGTTGTCGATGGGCATTGCCATCGTCCAATTCTGGCCGGACTGGTGGTTCATCGTCCTTGTGTTCGGTATCTACATGATTGGCCAGTTCATCGAGGGGAATGTGCTTTATCCGAAGCTCGTCGGCTCCAGCATCAATATCAATCCCGTGTGGCTGATGTTTGCGCTGCTGGCCTTCGGCGCGCTGTTCGGCTTTGTCGGCCTGCTGCTGGCGGTGCCGCTGGCGGCGATCGTCGCCGTGCTGATCCGCTTCGGGGTTCGCAAATACAAGGAAAGCCCGCTTTATCGCGGGCAGAGTGGAGAGACCGGTGGCGACGCCGGAGCGCTTTGAGCCGGGCCAGCTGACGCTGGAATTCGGGCATGAGCCGCAGCAGAGCGAGGCGGACTTCCTCGTGGGCGAGGGGAACGAACTCGCCTATGGCCGCATCATGGCTTATCCGGAGTGGACGGACTGGCTGACCCTCATTGTCGGGCCGGCCAAATCGGGCAAATCGCATCTGGCGCGGATATTTGCCGATCGCAGCGGCGCGGTGATGACCGGCCCCGGCGACCTCGAATTGCTGGCGCGTGAGGGCGGGCAGCAGCCTCTCGTGGTCGAGGATGTCGACCGCGCCGGCTATGGAGAGGATGAGCTTTTTCACCTTCTCAACCAGTCGATGCGCGATCAGCGGCCGGTCCTGCTGACGGCCCGCGAGGCGATTGCCTCCTGGCCGTTTTCCACCGATGATGTGCGCTCGAGGGCGCGGCGTGCGGCGGCGTTCAGCGTGACGATGACGGACGACATTCAGTTGTCACAGATGTTCGTGAAATTGTTCGGGGATCGTCAAATCGCGGTCGATCCCAAGATCATCGGCTATCTGGTGGCGCGCATGGAGCGTTCGACCGAGGAAGCCGTCATCCTGGCCGATCTCATGGATCGGCTGGCGCTGGCCAAGGGAACCGCCATTACCCGCAGCATTGCCGCCGACGCGTTGAACCGCCGCAGGGCCGCACGAGGCGGCGAACTGGGGCACGAACAGGACTGGGACACCGACGACGATGAATGAGATGACCGAGATCGCCGATACCGACAACGGAGGTCCCGATGTCGAGGCGCTGCGCCGCAGCCCCGCCCGGTTCGTCAATCGCGAGGTGAGCTGGCTCCAGTTCAATATGCGCGTGCTCGAAGAAGCCGCGAACGAGCAGCATCCCTTGCTTGAACGGCTGCGCTTCGTTTCGATTTCGGCCAATAATCTCGACGAATTCTACATGGTGCGCGTCGCCGGCCTCAAAGGCCAGTTGCGTGCGGGCCTGTCGACCCAGAGCGCCGATGGGCTCACCCCCGCCGAACAGCTCGACGAGATCGCGACGCTCACCCAGCATCTGCAGCTCGAACAGCAGGATCACTGGCAGGCGCTGCGCGAAGAACTGTTCGCGCAGAATGTCGTGATTCACGAGCAGAACGATCTCAGCCCCGAGCAGGTCGCTTATCTGCAAAAGCTGTTCCGCGACGAAATCTTCCCGGTGCTGACGCCGATCGCCGTCGATCCGGCGCATCCATTCCCGTTCATTCCGAATCTCGGCCTGTCGCTGGCTTTCGAGATGCACCGTCCGGATAGCGAAATCCCGCTGACGGCATTGGTGCGCATTCCGGCCAATCTCGACCGCTTCATCAACCTGCCGAACGGGCTCGTTTCGGAGGGGCGCACGGAATTCGTGACCATCGATACGCTGGTCAAGCTCTTCTTTCACAAGATGTTCCCCGGCCATGAAGTGGTCGGCTCGGGCGCTTTCCGTTTGATCCGCGACAGCGAAATCGAAATCGACGATGAGGCGGCTGACCTCGTGGTCGAATTCGAATCCGCCCTGCGCCAGCGTCGCCGCGGACAGGTGATCCGGCTCGAAATCGAAAGTTCGATGCCGCGCGCGCTCAAGCGCCAGATCAGCGAACAACTCGGGGTCAAGGAAGCGGATATTTTCGAGGTGCAGGGTTTCCTTGGCCTCGCCGACGCTCGCAAGGTCTGCGACATCGACCGGCCGGATCTCAAATTCCCGGCCTATAACGCGCGCTTCCCCGAGCGCATCCGCGATTATAATGGTGATAGCTTTGCCGCCATTCGCGCCAAGGACATCCTCGTCCACCATCCGTTCGAGAGCTTCGACGTGGTGGCGCAGTTCCTGATGCAGGCGGCGCGCGATCCGGACGTGGTGGCGATCAAGCAGACGCTTTATCGGACCTCGTCGGACAGCCCCATCATCAAGGCGCTTGTTCTTGCGGCCGAAGCCGGCAAATCGGTGACCTGCCTCGTCGAGCTCAAGGCGCGTTTCGACGAAGAGGCCAATATCCGCTGGGCGCGCGATCTCGAGCGGGCCGGGGCGCAGGTGGTGTTCGGCTTCATCGAACTCAAGACCCACGCCAAGCTCAGCCAGGTGGTGCGGCGCGAAAAGGGCAAGCTGGTCAGCTATTGCCATATCGGCACCGGCAATTACCATCCGATCACCGCCAAGATTTATACCGATCTCAGCTATTTCACCATCGACCCGGTGATTACGCGGGACGTCGCCCGGGTGTTCAACTTCATCACCGGCTATGCGCGCCCGACCGAGCTCGAATCCATCGCCGTCTCGCCGGTCAATCTGCGGCAGACGCTGCTCGACAATATCGCGCGCGAGATCGAGTTTGCCCGCAACGGCCAGGCGGCCGGCATCCTGATGAAGATGAACTCGCTGGTCGATCCGCAGATCATCGATGCGCTGTACGATGCAAGCCAGGCCGGGGTGAAGGTCGATCTCATCGTGCGCGGTATATGTTGCCTGAGGCCCGGCATTCCGGGATTCTCGGACAATATAAGGGTCAAATCCGTGGTCGGCCGCTTCCTCGAACACAGCCGAATCTATTGCTTCGGCAATGGCGAAACCCTGCCGTCGCCGCGCGCCCGCGTCTATATTTCCTCGGCCGATCTGATGCAGCGCAATCTCGACGGGCGCGTTGAAGTGATGGTGCCGATCCTCAATCAAACCGTGCATAAACAGATCGTCGATCGGATTCTGGTTGCGTATCTGCGCGACAATCAGCAGAGCTGGGACGTCCTGCCGGATGGCAGTTCGCACCGCATCAGGCTGGGCGAGGGCGAGGAACCGTTCAACGCCCATGATTATTTCATGACGAATCCGTCGCTCTCCGGCCGGGGCAGCGCCGGAGCCCGCGAAGGCGAAGAGGGTGTTGATTGACTCAATTCTGGGGCGTGGATGCCGATCCGACAGCGCAGGGGCGCATAAAAGGTGCCAAACCTGTCGCAGTTCTCGATATCGGTTCCAACTCAGTTCGCCTGGTGGTCTATGAGCGCCATTCGCGCTCGCTGACCCCGCTCTACAATGAAAAGGTTCCCTGCGCCCTCGGGCGCGGGATGGCCACCAGTGGCAAGCTCGCCGACGACAATGTCGAGCGGGCGCTGACTGCTATTCAACGCTTTACGCTCGTGGCGCGCATGATGCGGGCCGGCAAGGTCTATGTGCTCGCGACCTCGGCCGTGCGCGAGGCTTCCAACCGGCGCGAATTCGTCGACGCTGTCGAAGCGATCATGGATACCAAGGTGCATGTCCTCAGCGGCGAGGAGGAAGCCCACTTCGCCGCGCTTGGCGTCGTGGCCGGCATGCCCGGTTTTTCGGGCATGGTGGGCGACCTGGGCGGGGGGAGCCTCGAACTGTCCACCATCGACGATGGCGCCGACAGCAATGGGCAGACCTTCGAGCTGGGCGTGATCCGCATGCAGGATGACAGCGAAGGCTCGATGAGCAAGGCCGTCGAGATCATCCATAAGCGGCTCAAGGATTCGTCGCTGTCCGACAATAAGGGCGGCACCTTCGCCGCCATTGGCGGGACCTGGCGTTCGCTGGCCAAGCTCCATCAGATGCAGACGGATTATCCGCTGCATATGGTGCAGCATTATACTGTGCCGGCCGAAAAGATGATCGCCTTCTGCAACGATATCGTCAAAGGCGATGGCAGCCGCAAGGGCTATGCTGGCGCCGAGCAGGTGAGTTCGTCGCGCCGCGATCTCGTGCCCTATGGCGCCGCAGTGCTGGCCGAGGTACTGAAGGAAGGCCGGTTCGAACATGTGACGTTCTCGGCGCTCGGTGTGCGCGAGGGCTATCTCTATGGCCTCTTGGACAAGAAGGAACGGCGCGTCGACCCGCTGATTCAGGGAGCCGAGGAGCTGTCGGTGCTGCGGTCGCGCTCGCCGGCCCATGCCCGCGACCTGATCGAGTTCAGCGATCGCTATTTCGAGGTTGCCGGCCTCAAGGAAAGCGATGATGAGCGGCGCCTGCGCGTGGTGGCTTGTCTTTTGGCCGATATCGGCTGGCGCGCGCATCCTGATTATCGCGGCGCCCAGAGCGTCGATGCGATCGCCTATGGCTCGCTGAACGGGGTCGATCACCCCGGACGGGCGTTTCTCGCCCATGCGATGGCGGTGCGCTATAATGGTCTCAAGACCAAGGGGATCGACCTGTCCCTCTCAGGGCTGGCCGATGAAAAGATGATCGACCGGGCCCGGCTTGTGGGGGCGTTGTTCCGCGTCGCCTATCCGATTACCGCCGCAATGCCCGGCGTATTGCCGCGCATCCGGTTCTCGCTCAAGGACGATGAACTGGTGCTGACCCTGCCATCCGATTTCGCCTTCCTCGATGGCGAGCATCTGCGCGGGCGTCTCGAACAGTTCGCCGGCGTCGTCGGGCACAAGGAAGCGAATATCCGCATCGGCTGAGTGCCGCCCGGCAATCGGCGGACTATTCCGCCGGCGTTGCGTCCTTGACGGCGAATTCGATCACGCCCTTGCGGGTTGCGGCCAGCCCCAAGCGGCCGTGCTTGATGTCGAGCGCCTTGTCGCCGAACAGCTTGCGCCGCCAGCCCTTGAGTGCGGGCACATCGGCGTCGTCGTCGAGCACCAGCGCGTCGATATCGTCTGAGGTGGCGATGATGCGGGCAGCGACCCCGTGCTGCTCGGCGACCGATTTCAGCAATACCCGGATCAGGTCACCGACGGCGCCTTTCGGGGAGGGACCGCGATAGCGTTCGGGCATGGTAGGCAATTCGGACTTCTGCAAGGCCTCGACGCCCTTGAGGATTTCCATGAGTTCGCCGGCGGCGGCGCTACGGCCGAAACCGCGCGGGACGGCCCGCAGTTTCTCGAAGGCATCCGCCGTCAGCGGACGCTGCACGGCCAGTTCAAACACGGCGTCGTCCTTCAGGACCCGGCTGCGGGGCTGGTCGGTATCCTGAGCGCGCTTTTCGCGCCAGGCGGCGATGCGCTTGAGGGCGGCGAGGTCGCGCGGCCGGTTGATCTTCATCTTCAGCCGTTCCCAGGCCTGTTCGGGCTGGATGACATAGGTGTCGATGCTGCGCAGCACGCCCAGCTCGTCCTCTACCCAATCCCAGCGCTTGGTCGCATCGACCTGATGGCGCAACTCCTTGTAGATGTCCCGGAGATGGGTGACGTCGGCAATGGCGTAGAGGCGCTGCTTTTCCGACAGGGGACGGGCTGACCAGTCGGTGAAGCGCGAGGACTTGTCGAGCTCCACATGGGTGATCGAGCGCACCAGATTGTCATAGGAGACGCTGTCGCCGAAGCCGCAGACGCTGGCAGCGATCTGGGTGTCGAAAATATTGACCGGCACGCGCCCGGTCAGCTTGACGAAAATCTCGATATCCTGCCGGGCAGCGTGGAAGACCTTGGTGATCTTGGGATTGGCCAGAAGGCCGAAAAAGGGCTCGAGATCGAGGCCGGGCATCAAGGGGTCGATAAGGACGGCTTCGTCCTCGGTGGCTGCCTGAATGAGGCAGAGCTTCGGCCAATATGTAGTTTCACGTAGAAATTCGGTGTCGACGGTCACGAAATCGAATTTGGCGGCGCGTTCGCAGAAAGCGGCGAGCACATCCGTGGAAATGATTAAGTCCATAGGCTTCCGTCTCAAAATAGTCATTATTCTTACTAGCAGGTGCATTGCCGCGGCTCCAGAACGGATTTGGCCTGGCTGCGGAAATGGCTAACAGCGCGGGGCTGCGTTGGTTGCGCTGCGGCTTGACAAGCGGGCCTCCCCATGCGCTTTTCGCGCCCAATATTGCGGCTGCTTCCGCCGGCATTTTCCTGGGTTTCGACATGACATTACATCGCTATCGTTCGCACACCTGCGCGGCGCTGACGGCCAATGATGCCGGCCAGACCGTGCGCCTCAGCGGCTGGGTGCATCGCGTCCGCGATCATGGCGGCCTGCTGTTCATCGATTTGCGCGACCATTACGGCATTACCCAATGCGTGATCGATCCCGATTCGCCCGCTTTCGCGGAAGCCGAGAAGGTGCGCGCCGAATGGGTCATCCGCATCGATGGCGAGGTGAAGCTGCGTGACGCGGCTGCCGTAAACCCCAATCTGCCGACCGGGCAGATCGAAGTGTTCATCCGCGAGATCGAAGTTCTTTCCGCTGCCAAGGAATTGCCGCTGCCGGTGTTCGGCGATCAGGAATATCCGGAAGACATTCGCCTGCGCTATCGCTTCCTCGATCTGCGCCGCGAGAAGCTGCACGCCAACCTCGTCAAGCGCACTCAGATCATCGCGGCGATGCGTAGCGGCATGGCCGGCGCCGGCTTTGCCGAATATTCGACGCCCATCCTCACCGCTTCGTCGCCTGAAGGCGCCCGCGACTTCCTCGTGCCAAGCCGCATCCACCCAGGCAAGTTCTTCGCGCTGCCGCAGGCGCCCCAGCAATACAAGCAATTGCTGATGGTGGCCGGTTTCGATCGCTATTTCCAGATTGCGCCCTGCTTCCGCGACGAAGACCCGCGCGCCGACCGCCTGCCGGGCGAGTTCTACCAGCTCGACCTCGAAATGAGCTTCGTGACCCAGGAAGAAGTCTGGGACACCATGACCCCGGTGATCACGTCGATCTTCGAGAAATTCGCCGATGGCAAGCGCGTCACCCAGGACTGGCCGCGCATTCCCTATGACACCGCCATCCGCAAATATGGCTCCGACAAGCCGGACCTGCGCAATCCCATCGAGATGCAGGCCGTCACCGAGCATTTCGCCGGTTCGGGCTTCAAGGTGTTCGCCGGCCAGATCGAAGCCGATCCCAAGGTCGAAGTCTGGGCCATTCCGGCAAAGAACAAAGCCGGCGCCGAGCCGATCGGTCGCGCTTTCTGCGATCGCATGAACGCCTGGGCGCAGGGCGAAGGCCAGCCGGGCCTTGGCTATATCTTCTTCAAGGACGGGCAGGGCTCCGGTCCCATCGCCAAGAATATCGGTGAGGAACGCACGGCCGCTCTCAGGGCCCAGCTTGGCCTCGATGACGGTGATGCCGTGTTTTTCGTCTGTGGCCGTCCGGAGAAATTCTACAAATTCGCCGGCGAAGCGCGCACCAAGGCCGGCACCGATCTCGGCCTGGTGGATAGCGAACAGTTCGCCTTGTGCTGGATCGTGGATTTCCCGTTCTACGAATGGGACGAGGAAGAAAAACGCCTCGATTTCGCGCACAACCCGTTCTCCATGCCGCAGGGCGGCATCGACGCGTTGAACAGCCAGGACCCGCTGACCATCAAGGCCTATCAGTATGACGCGGTCTGCAATGGCTATGAGATCGCCTCCGGCTCCATCCGTAACCAGTTGCCCGAAACCATGGTCAAGGCGTTCGAGCTGACCGGCAAGTCGCGCGAGGAAGTCGAAGAGCAGTTCGGTGGCCTCTACCGTGCCTTCCAGTATGGCGCGCCGCCCCATGGTGGCGCCGCTTTCGGTGTCGACCGCATCGTCATGCTGCTCTGCGGCGTGCAGAATTTGCGCGAAATCACGGCCTTCCCGATGAACCAGCAGGCCGAAGACCTGCTGATGGGCGCGCCGAGCCCGGCTTCGCCGAGCCAATTGCGCGAATTGAGCATCCGGTTGAACGTACAGAGCAAATAGCCGCCGCTGAACTGCGGTTTATGCTGACTAATCGAGGCAGGTTCCGGTCCCGGAACCTGCCTTTATCGTCTGTAGCAATTGGTGGGAAGCGATTCACCAGGCCTTAAATGCGGGTTGATACGTATGGTGCCAGTTTTATATTTGGTTTATTGCGTTGAAGTCCCGTTATTTGCGTTTATTGATGTTACTGGGCGCAGTTTGCGCGTTCAGTCCGATTTTTGCCGTCGATTTTCTCGTCGACAACTATGTGAAGGCCAAGCAGGAGGCGGCCGCCGAGCAGGTGGTCGGTGCGATTACAGGGCAGATCGAGGCGCGCGTCGCCGAGGCTGCCGGCGCGCTGAAACGTGTCCTCGCCGATAGTCCATCGCTGTGCACGCCTACTTTCATTGCCAATGTTCAGCATGAAGTGTTGTCCAATCTCAGCGTGCGGCAATTTCTGGTAGAGGATCGGAATGGCACGCAATATTGCGATGCCTATGGCCAGGCGGTTGCCTATTCGCCGCTCTCGCACACACTGCCGCTGCCCGCCAGTATCGAAGCCATTACCGTGGTGCGGCTTGCCGATATGGACATGCCGGTGCTCAAGATCACCCGCGCGCTCGAACAGGGCCGCAGGATTTCGGTGTTCATGCCGATGCTCGGCTTCAACCGCGACGCCCTGGCGCGCAGTTTCGGAGACAGGGGCGGGTTGCGCATCGTCGTGACCAATGGCCTGCCGATCCTTGAGATTGGCAATCCGGATGTGTTCGACCGGCAGCGCCCGGCGAGCGACTTCATCCGGGCCCGCGGCTTCGCCGGCGAATTGCCGCTGCGTGTCGAAGTGTCCATGCCCTTCGACATCGCCCGCGCCGGCTATGCCGATCTCGATATGGCGCTGACCGTGCTGTCCTGCCTCATGAGCGCCATGCTGCTGCTTTTGCTGCTGCAATATGCCCGGCGCTCGCGCGTGCCCGCTTTCGACCTCGAGCGCGCCGTCGCCGGCGGCGAGATCAAACCCTATTACCAGCCCGTCATCGATCTTCAGACCGGCTATCTGGTCGGCTGCGAGATGCTGGCCCGCTGGGAGCGGCGCAATGGCCAATTGGTGCCGCCCGATCAGTTCATCGATCTCGCCGAGGCCTCCGGCCTTGCCATTCCGATGACGCTCTCGCTGATGCAGCAGGTCAAAACCGATCTTGGCGATCTATGCCGGCGGAGGCCCGAACTCAAGGTCGCTATCAATCTGTTCGAGGGTCATTTTCGCGATGGCTCCATCGTCGAGGACGTGCAGGCCATTTTCGGCGGTTCGCAGATCGGCTTTCACCAGCTCGCTTTCGAGATCACCGAGCGTCAGCCGCTGGCGAATTTCGCACAGGCCAACACGGTCATAGCCGGTCTTCACGCACTCGGGGCGCGGGTGGCCATGGACGATGCCGGCACCGGGCATTCGAACCTGGCCTATCTGCAGACGCTTGGCGTCGACATCATCAAGCTCGATCGCGTCTTCATCGACATGATCAAGCCGGAAACGAAACAGGTTCCGGTGCTCGACGCGCTGATCGCCATGGCGCATGACCTCGGCTGCGAGATTGTCGCCGAGGGTGTCGAAACCGAAGCGCAGGCGCTTTACCTGAAGACCCGTGGCGTTCGCCATGCCCAGGGCTATCTTTTCGCCCCGGCGCTCAAGCTTGCGGCTTTCAAGGACTTGGCGGATGCGATGCCGATGGGGTCGGGCGAGGTCACCATATTGACCCGAGAGATGATCGCCGACGAGAAGGTCTGACGACGGCAATTGATTCTAAGCGCTTTTCTTCCCGATGGATTGATGGCACCAAGCGCCTCGCGCGTCCTGATATTCCATTTCGGAATCAGTGGCGGCCATTCGCGAGGAGAGGTCAGTGTCATCGGACGTCAATGAGCAGCGCAAGGCCTTGCGCGAGGCAGCGCTCCACTTCCACGAGTTTCCCAAGCCCGGCAAGCTGGAAATCCAGCCGATCAAGCCGCTCGGCAACCAGCGTGACCTCGCGCTGGCCTATTCGCCGGGCGTCGCGGCGCCCTGCGAGGAGATTGCGGAAAATCCGGATAGTGTCGCCCGCTACACCTCGCGCCAGAACCTCGTCGCCGTCATTTCCAATGGCACGGCCGTGCTGGGGCTCGGCAATATCGGTGCGCTCGCCTCCAAGCCGGTGATGGAAGGCAAGGCGGTCCTGTTCAAGAAATTCGCCGGCATCGACGTGTTCGATCTCGAAATCGACGAGATCGAGCCGAAGAAGTTCATCGACGCCGTGGCGCCGCTCTGGCCAACTTTTGGCGGCATCAATCTCGAAGACATCCGCGCGCCGGACTGTTTCGAAATCGAAGAGGCGCTACGCGAGCGCATGCCGATCCCGGTGTTCCACGACGATCAGCATGGCACCGCCATCATTGTCGGCGCCGCCGTGCTCAACGGGTTGGAACTGGCCGGCAAGAGCATCGAGACCGTCAAGATCTGCGCATCCGGGGCAGGGGCCGCCGCCATTGCCTGTCTCAACGTGCTGGTGGCTCTCGGGGCCAAGCATGAGAATATCTGGGTAGCCGACAAGGATGGCTTGGTCACGCACAAGCGCAACGACGTCAATGACAAGTGGCGCGGCCAGTTCCGCCGCGTCAGCGAAGCGACGACGCTGGCCGAAGTCATCGACGGTGCTGACGTTTTCCTTGGGCTTTCGGCTGCCGGCGCGCTGAAGCCGGAGATGCTGGCAAGGATGGCGCCGAAGCCGCTGATTCTGGCTTTGGCCAACCCCAATCCGGAAATCATGCCGGATATTGCCAAAGAGACGCGTCCTGACGCCATGGTCTGTACCGGCCGGTCGGATTTCCCGAACCAGGTCAACAATGTCCTTTGTTTCCCCTTCATCTTCCGTGGGGCGCTCGATGTTGCCGCCTCGACCATCAATGAGGAGATGAAGCTTGCTGCCGTCCGTGCCATCGCCAGGCTTGCGCATGAGCCGGGCCTCGAAGTGTCGCCTTCGGGCGCGCCGGCTGTTTACGGGCCGGAGCACATCATTCCCAATCCTTTCGATCAGCGGCTGATCCTCAGGATTGCGCCGGCCGTGGCGCGCGCCGCCATGGAAACCGGCGTTGCCAAGCGGCCGATCACCGATTGGGACGCTTATCGCGACAGCCTCAACCGCTTCGTCTTCCGCTCCGGCCTCGTGATGAAGCCGATCATCGACCGCGCCCATGGGCAGGACAAGCGCATCGCCTTTGCCGATGGCGAGGATGAGCGGGTGTTGCGCGCCACTCAGGTCCTACTTGAAGAGCGGATCGCGCGGCCGATCCTGATCGGCCGCCCGGCGGTGATCGAGGCGCGCATCGAGCGCTTCGGGCTCAACCTCAATCCCGGGCGCGACTTCGAAATCATTAATCCCGAGGACGATCCGCGATATCGGGATTATGTCGCGCTGTTCCACTCGCTGGTCGGGCGCGACGGCGTGACGCCCGACACGGCCCGGCAGGTGGTGCGCACCAATACCACGGTGATCGGCGCCCTTGCGGTCAAGCGCAATGAGGCGGATGCACTGATCTGCGGCCTTCAGGGGCGCTTCATCAAGCATGCGCGCGACATCCGCTCGGTCATCGGGCTTGAGGAGAACGTACGGGAAGTCTCGGCGCTGTCCATGCTGATCATGCCGCGCGGCGCGTTCTTCTTTGCCGACACCTATGTGAACCTCGACCCGACAGCCGACGAGATCGTGGGCATTGCCTTGCAGGCTCGCGACCATCTCAAGCGCTTTAGCATCGAGGCGCGGGCGGCTCTGCTCAGCTATTCAAATTTCGGCTCGCGTGATGGCGACAGCGCCTTCAAGATGCGCGAAGTTTATAAGAAACTGAAGGCGATGGCGCCCGATCTTATCGTTGAAGGCGAGATGCAGGGGGACCTCGCGCTCAATCAGGACCTTCGTGAGCGCTATATTCCGGACACGATTTTGAACGGGGAGGCCAATTTGTTGATCTTCCCCAATCTCGATGCGGCCAATTTGTCGATGACGCTGCTCAAGGAGATGAACAACGGTCTTTCCGTCGGGCCGATCCTGATGGGCACCAAGGCGCCGGCGCATATTCTGGCGCCATCGGTGACGAGCCGCGGTATCGTCAATATGGCCGCGATTGCGGCCACGGAGGCAATGGCGAAGGGGTAGGTATCGCCCGATCGCACCTCCCGGGATCCCCCCGATCGTCACCCTCGGGCTTGCCCCGAGGGCTCTTCGCTTTGCGATGTTAGTCAAGTGCAACACCCTCGGATCAAGCCCGAGGGTGACGAGCAGGCGATAGAGCATTCTCAACGGGATATTAACGCCCACATCGGCATTATCGGGAAATATCAACCCGGACTGTTCATGCCCACTCGTCTCAAGCGTCCTCCATTCTGGCGTCCTTTGGCACTGACGGCGGCGCTGCTGGGATTTCAGGGCTATCTGGGTTTTTCGGCCATTGGCGGGCAGTTCGGTATCGAAAGCCGCAAGCAGATCATCGCCGATATCGAAGTGCTCAAGGCCAGGTCGTCTTCGCTCGATGCGGAGATAGAGGCGATCAGCCATCGCGTGGCGCTGATGGATACGCGTCGCCTCGATCCTGACCTGGTCGGGGAACGGGCACGAGCCTTTCTCAATATGGCCAATCCGGACGATCTGTTGATCATGGTCGATCCGCGGAGCGGTAAACCGATTTCCAGTTCAGTTTCTCAATCAACTGAAAATCAGCTAACACCAATTGTCTCTGATTTTGTAGACCATTAGCCGGTTCCAACCGGGTGAGGGCGTCATTGTGACAGAGCCTTCACTTGCGCTAAGGTGCGCAGCATGGCCAAGTTCGGCCAGCGGTTTATCCATCCGATCGGAGCGTGACGAATGGCGCGTAAAGCGGTGGCCACGGCGGCCAAGACGCAAACCAATGTTCCTGAACTGTCCAAGGAACAGGAGCTGGCCGCCTATCGCGACATGCTCCTGATCCGCCGCTTCGAGGAAAAGGCCGGCCAGCTCTATGGCATGGGCCTGATCGGCGGCTTCTGCCATCTCTATATCGGCCAGGAAGCCGTGGTCACCGGCGTGACCATGGCGAGCGAAAAGGGCCAGGACGCACAGATCACCGGCTATCGCGACCATGGCCACATGCTGGTCATGGGGATCGATCCCAAGGGGGTGATGGCCGAACTCACCGGCCGCCAGGGCGGGTTGTCCAAGGGCAAGGGCGGCTCGATGCACATGTTCTCCAATGAGCATCGCTTCTATGGCGGCAACGGCATTGTCGGCGCGCAGGTGTCGCTCGGCACCGGCCTTGCCTTCGCCAGCAAATATCGCGGCGAGAACACGGTCAGCCTCACCTATTTCGGCGATGGCGCGGCCAATCAGGGCCAGGTCTATGAGAGCTTCAACATGGCCAAGCTCTGGAACCTGCCGGTCGTCTACATCATCGAGAACAACAAATACGCCATGGGCACATCGCTCGATCGCGCGGCGGCGACCACGGATCTGTCCCAGCGCGGCCGCAGCTTCGATATTCCCGGCGAGCAGGTCGACGGCATGGATGTGCGCATGGTCTTCGATGCCGCGAGGCGCGCCATCGAGCATGCCCGCTCGGGCAAGGGGCCCTATATCCTCGAAATGCTGACCTATCGCTATCGCGGCCACTCCATGTCCGATCCGGCCAAATACAGGACCAAGGACGAGGTGACGAAATACCGGCAGGAGCGCGACCCGATCGAGCAGGTCAAGGCGCGGCTGCTGGCCTCCGGCGCTGCCAGCGAGGAGAGCCTCAAGGAGCTCGAAAACGATATTCGCGCCATCGTGACAGCGGCGGCTGACTTCGCCACCAGCGATCCCGAGCCGGCGGCTGCGGAACTGTGGACCGATATCACGATCAGTGCCTGATGCGCCCTGTGACCGATATCGTGAACAGCATAGACAGCGTGCCCGTCGCCATTACCCATGGGCTTGAGGTCGGCACGCATGCCGATGGCTCGTTCGAATATCACTATAACTTTCTGGATTATGTCTTTGGTGATGAAAAGCCGAAGCTCTCCGCGCGCAGCTATCTTGGCGAGGATGAGGCCTATGTCCATGCCGGTGCCGACATGCTTGCTGGCTGGCCGCTCGCCATGCGCGCGCTGATCTATCTCAATCTGCGCTATGGCCGGATAAAGGTCACCTGCGCCGAGGGCTATGAGCCCCTTGAAGGCCCTGTTGCCGAGGGCATGGCCGCCGGCGTCCGGGACTATCTTGCCGCCTCGGTGATGTCGTCATGACATCGCCGCGCGCCGGTTTCACATTCAATAACGACTTTCGCCGCGTGGCCGCGATGCCCGGCGCCCTAATGCTGGAGAGCTGATATGCCCCAAATCCTGATGCCCGCGCTGTCGCCCACCATGGAAGAGGGCACGCTCAGCAAATGGCTGGTGAAAGTCGGCGACACTGTTGCGCCCGGCGATGTGATCGCCGAGATCGAAACCGACAAGGCGACGATGGAAGTCGAGGCGGTCGATAGCGGCACCGTCAAGGAATTGCTGATCGATGAGGGTACGGAGGCGGTGAAGGTCAATACGCCGATCGCTCTGGTTCTTGGCGAGGGCGAAAGTGCCGGCGATGCGCCGGTTGCCCAGACTGCGCCCGAACCCGCCGAGGCTCCTGTCGTGCCTGCAGAAAAAGCGGCCGACATGGCCCCTGCCGCCGCCGCTCCGGCTGCTCCCAAATTCGAGGCTCAGAGCGATCCGGACCTGCCCGAAGGCGTCGAAATGGTGGAGATGACCGTGCGCCAGGCGCTGAACGAGGCCATGGCCGAGGAACTGCGCCGCGACAAGGACGTGTTCATCATGGGCGAGGAAGTCGCCCAGTATCAGGGCGCCTACAAGATCACCCAGGGCCTGCTCGATGAATTCGGTCCCGAACGCGTCGTCGATACGCCGATCACCGAGCATGGCTTTGCGGGGCTCGCCGTGGGTGCCGCCTTTGCCGGCTTGAAGCCGGTCGTCGAATTCATGACCTGGAATTTCGCCATGCAGGCGATCGACCAGATCATCAATTCCGCCGCCAAGCAGCTCTATATGTCCGGCGGGCAGGTGAAGGCGCCGATGGTGTTCCGTGGCCCCAATGGCGCGGCGGCTCGTGTCGCCGCCCAGCACAGTCAGGATTATTCGGCCTGGTATAGCCATGTTCCCGGCCTCACGGTCATCGCGCCCTATAGCGCTGCCGATGCCAAGGGGCTGATGAAGGCGGCGATCCGTTCGCCCAATCCGGTGGTCTTCCTCGAGAACGAAATCCTCTATGGTTCGACCGGCCTCGTGCCGAAGATGGATGATTTCGTCCTGCCCATCGGCAAGGCCCGCACGGTCCGTCAGGGTAAGGACGTCACCATCGTCTCCTTCTCCATGGGCATGCGTTATGCGACGCAGGCGACGGAAAAGCTGGTTGCGGCCGGCGTCGATGTGGAACTGATCGACCTCAGGACGCTGCGGCCGATGGACAGCGAGACGGTGATCGAATCGGTCAAGAAGACCGGGCGCCTCGTGACCGTCGAGGAAGGCTGGCCGCAGGGCGGCATCGGCGCCGAGCTTGCCGCCCGCGTGATGGAGCAGGCCTTCGATTATCTCGATGCGCCCGTGACCCGCGTTACCGGCAAGGATGTACCCATGCCCTATGCCGCCAATCTCGAAAAGCTGGCCCTGCCGAGCGTCGATGACGTCATCGCGGCGGTCAATGCCGTGACCTACCGTTCGTAAGGAGACAGGCGATGCCGATCGAAATCACCATGCCGGCGCTTTCTCCGACGATGGAAGAAGGCACGCTTGCCAAATGGCACGTCAAGGAGGGCGATGCCGTATCTTCGGGCGATGTGATCGCCGAGATCGAAACCGACAAGGCCACGATGGAAGTCGAGGCGGTCGACGAGGGCAAGATCGGCAAGATCATGGTGCCGGAAGGCACTGAGGGCGTGAAGGTCAATGCCGTCATCGCCGTATTGCTGCAGGAGGGCGAAAGCGCCGATGCCATCGGAGCAGGGACGCCGGCCAAGGCCGACGCGCCGCAGCCCGAGGCAAAAGCCGAGGTTGCGACGCCCGAGCCAGCTCCGGCTGCAAAGGTCGAGGCCCCTCAACCACCTTCATCCGCACCGGCCAAGGCGGATGGTGGCCGCGTCTTCGCTTCGCCGCTTGCCAAGCGTCTCGCCCGGGAAGCGGGAATCGATATTGCAGCAGTCACCGGCTCCGGGCCCAAGGGCCGTGTGGTGAAATCGGATATCGAAGCTGCCAGATCTGGCAAGGCCCCGCTCAAGGCGGCTCCGGCTGCTACCCCCGTTGCCGGCGCGGCTGCGCCGACGGGTGGCATGAGCAAGGCGCAGGTGCTGGCGCTTTACGAGGAGGGCAGCTACGAGCTGGTGCCCAATGACGGCATGCGCAAGGTGGTGGCGCAGCGCCTGACCGAATCCAAGCAGACCATTCCCCATTTCTACCTGACGCTCGACTGCAAGATCGATGCGCTGATGGAAGCGCGCGAGCAGATCAATGCGGCGGCGCCGAAGTCCAAGGACGGCAAGCCGGACTACAAGCTGTCGGTCAACGACTTCGTCATGAAGGCCTGGGCGGTGGCACTGCAGCGCGTGCCGGCGGCCAATGCCACCTGGGCGGGGGATTCGATCCTCTACCACAAGCGTTCCGATGTGGCGGTCGCCGTCGCGGTGCCGGGTGGGCTGTTCACGCCCGTGGTGAAGTCTTGCGATACCAAGACCTTGCGGCAGATTTCCGATGAAGTGAAAGACCTTGCCACACGCGCCCGCAACAAGAAGCTGGCGCCGCACGAATATCAGGGCGGTGCGACTTCGGTATCCAATCTCGGCATGTATGGCATCAAGCACTTCGCCGCCGTCATCAATCCGCCGCACGGTACCATTCTCGCGGTCGGAGCGGGCGAAGAGCGGGTCTATGCCGAAAAGGGGCAGGTCAAGACCGCTCAGTTCATGACGGTGACGCTTTCCTGCGATCACCGTGCTGTGGATGGTGCGCTCGGGGCGGAATTGCTGGGCGTGTTCAAGGGCCTGATCGAAAATCCCGTGATGATGCTGGCCTGAGAGGCAGGACGATGAAGACCATTCTCGCCTATGGCGACAGCCTGACCTATGGCTCCAACCCGATTGCCGGCGGCCCGCGCCACGACTATGCGGATCGCTGGCCGACTGTCCTTGAACAGGGGCTCGGTGGCAAGGCGCGGGTGATTGCCGAAGGGCTTGGCGGGCGCACCACCTCGTTTGACGACACGGCTGCAGCCGCCGACCGCAATGGCGCGCGCATTCTGCCGACACTGCTCGCCAGTCACGCGCCGCTCGATCTCGTCGTCATCATGCTCGGCACCAATGATCTGAAGCCCACCATCAATGGCAGCGCGCTGACCGCTTCCTACGGCGTGCGGCGGCTGCTGCAGGTGGTGCGCGGCTATTTCACCGAGCAGTTGCAGGATGTGCCGAAGGTTCTGATCGTGTCGCCGCCGCATCTTTGCCCGACGGATAATCGCGATCTGGCCGAACTCTTCGGCGGTGCCGCAGCCATTGCCCAGTCCAAGGAACTCGCGCGCTTCTACAAGCTGCGGGCCGACGAGCAGGGTGCATCGTTCTTCGATGCCGCGAGTGTCGCCGTGGCTGACCCGGCCGATGGCGTCCATCTCAATGCCGCCAATACACGGGCGATCGGCGAGGGGCTGGTGCCGGTGGTCAAATCCATTCTCGGCCTCTAGGCCAAAGCATCCGGAGGCCGCTATGGCTGATCAATACGACCTTCTCGTCATCGGCGCCGGCCCCGGCGGCTATGTGGCGGCCATTCGCGGCGCCCAGCTCGGCATGAAGGTGGGTATCATCGAGCGCGAGCACATGGCGGGCATCTGCTCCAATTGGGGCTGTATTCCCACCAAAGCGCTGCTGCGTACGGCCGAAATCTATGGGCATATGGAGCATGCCAGCGCCTATGGCCTCAAGGCCGAGAAATACGACTTCGACATCGACGCCATCGTCAAGCGGTCGCGCGCTATCGCGGCGCAGATGAACAATGGCGTGCAGTTCCTGATGAAGAAGAACAAGGTCGATATCATCTGGGGCGAGGCCGTCATCACCAGGCCAGGCGAGGTCCAGGTCGCGCCAACCAAGAAGAAGATCGTCGAGCCGCAAGGCCCCGTGCCGAAGAACGCATTGGGCGAGGGGACCTACAAGGCCAGGAACATCATTATCGCGACGGGCGCCCGGCCGCGCGTATTGCCCGGCATCGAGCCGGATGGCGACAGGATCTGGACCTATTTCGAGGCGATGAAGCCGGCCAGCATGCCGAAATCGCTGGTGGTTATGGGCTCCGGCGCCATCGGCGTCGAATTCGCCTCCTTCTACCGTTCGATGGGCGCCGAGGTGACCATTATCGAATTGCTGCCGCAAATCCTGCCGGTCGAGGATGCCGAGATTTCGAGCCTTGCGCGCAAGCGCCTTGAAAAGCGCGGCATCCGCATCCTGACCGAAGCCAAGGTCGGCAAGGTCGACAAGACCAAGGACGGCATCGTCGCCCATGTCGAGCTGAAATCCGGCGAGAAGCAGGAAATCGCCGGCGAAAGGCTGATCTCGGCTGTCGGTGTCCAGTGCAATATCGAGGGCATCGGGCTTGAGACTGTCGGCGTGAAGACCGAGCGCGGCGCCATCGTCATCGACCAGTATGGCAAGACCAATGTCGATGGCATCTGGGCCATTGGCGACGTTGCCGGCCCGCCAATGCTGGCGCACAAGGCCGAGCATGAAGCCGTCATCACCGTCGAGAAGATCGCGGGCCTACCGGTCCATGGCCTCGACAAGCTCAAGGTGCCGGGCTGCACTTATTGCGAGCCGCAGGTAGCGAGCGTCGGCCTGACCGAAGCCAAGGCGAAAGAGCAGGGGCGCGAGGTCAAGGTCGGGCGTTTCCCGTTTGTCGGCAATGGCAAGGCCATTGCGCTCGGCGAGCCGGACGGGCTCGTCAAGACCATCTTCGATGCCAAGACCGGCGAACTGCTCGGAGCCCATATGATCGGGGCGGAAGTGACCGAACTGATCCAGGGCTTCGTCGTCGCGATGAATCTTGAGACCACGGAAGAAGAGCTGATCCACACCATCTTCCCGCATCCGACGCTCAGCGAGACGATGAAGGAAAGCGTGCTCGATGCCTATGGACGCGCACTGAACATCTAGCGGCCGCGCCGCGTTGCGGTAAAAGCCGTCAGCAGTCGGTGACGGATTCGGTCACGGAGAGCGTAATGGTCAAAGCGATTCAGGTTGGTCTCGGTCACTGGGGTTTCTCATGGACCAGTGAGGTCATTCCCAAGGTGCCATCGATCGAGATGGTGGCCTATGTCGATCCGCGCGCCGAAGCCACGGCGAATGTACAGGCCGAACGCGGGATCGATCCCAAGAGCTGCTATGCGAGCCTTGCCGAAGCCGCGGACGCCAACGAGGCCGATCTCGTCATCGCGACGCTGAGGACCGAGGCGCATTATCCGGTGGTCAGGGAAGCGCTGGAACTGGGGTTTAACGTCATCGTCGAAAAGCCTTTCGCCTCGACCATGGCCGAGGCCAAGGAACTGGTGGCATTGGCCGAGGCGCAGAGCCGCATTCTCATGGTCAGCCAGAACTATCGGTTCCAGCCGGCGCCCATCGCGGCGGCCGAACTGATCGGGGCGCAACGCTTCGGGCCGGTCAATCTGGTGTCGATCGAATTCCGCCGTCATGCGCCGAGCCAGGGCTATCGCTATTGGGACATGCCCGATCCGCTGCTGGCAGACATGTCGATCCACCATTTCGACCTGATGCGCATGGTGCTCAACGACAATGCCAGGCGCGTCTCCTGCCGCACCTGGAATCCGGTCGGCAGCCCCTTCGGCCATCACCCGATCGGGGTGGCGACGCTCGAATTCGAAAAGGGCACCATCGTTTCCTATCGCGGCTCGTGGATGAGCAGCGGCCCGGCCACGCCCTGGGCCGGCGAATGGACGATGGACTGCTCGGAAGGCGAAATCTGGTGGACCTCGCGCGACCATTTCATGGGTAAGGCCGGCCCCGACCGGCTGATCCTCAATCCGCGCGACAAGGATCGCGAGGAAATCGACCTTCCGGTGATGGACTTTACCGATCGGGTGGGTACGCTCGCCGCCGTCGCCAGGGTGATCGAGACAGGGTCCATGCCGGCCCGTTTCAGCTCGGGGCTGGACAATCTGAATTCCCTTGCGCTGGTGCAGGCTACAATCATGTCGGCCGGCCGTGACGGCGACTGGGTCGAAATAGAAGAGGTAATGCAATGACTGAACTGATTTTTGTCGCCATCGGCTTGCTGGCGGGCTGGGTCGCGACCACGCTATTGGGCGGCGGCGGGCTGATCCGCAATCTCATCATCGGGCTGCTCGGCTCCTTTGTCGGCGGCTGGCTCCTGACCGCTGCCGGCATCAGCCTGCCCATCGACAATCTCATCGTCAGCCAGATCATCACCGCCATTATCGGCGCGGTGGTCGTGCTGCTCGTCGCGCGGGTGATCGTGCGCTGACAAGACCGGGTTGAACCGGCGCCTTCAGGGAGCGATATAACGGGGCATATAAGGCCCCAGTCAGGACCAAAATTGGTTACGCTCATCGACAATTCCACCACGCGGCCGCGGCATCCCGAAAAGGAACATCGCCCCGACAGCGTGGTGCTGCGCAAGCCGGACTGGATTCGGGTGAAGGCGCCCGGTTCGCCGGTTTACAACGAAACCCGCCAGATCGTGCGCGAGAACAATCTCGTCACGGTCTGCGAGGAAGCCGGCTGCCCCAATATCGGGGAGTGCTGGAGCAAGAAGCACGCGACCATGATGATCATGGGCGAGATCTGCACCCGCGCCTGCGCCTTCTGCAATGTGCGCACGGGCCTGCCGGGGCCGCTCGACCCCAACGAGCCGGAAAATGTCGCCAGGGCCGTCGAAAAGCTCGGCCTCGAACACGTGGTCATCACCTCGGTCGATCGCGACGATCTCAGCGATGGTGGCGCGCGGCATTTCGCCGACGTGATCCTCGCCATCCGCGCGCGCAATCCGAAGACCACGATCGAAATCCTGACGCCGGATTTCCTCAGGAAAGAGGGGGCGCTCGAAATCGTCGTCGCGGCGAAGCCGGACGTCTTCAACCACAATCTCGAAACCGTTCCGTCGAAATATCTGAAGGTGCGGCCGGGTGCGCGTTATTTCCACTCGATCCGGCTGTTGCAGCGGGTCAAGGAACTCGATCCGGCCATGTTCACCAAATCCGGAATCATGGTGGGGCTGGGCGAAGAGCGCAACGAAGTCCTGCAGCTCATGGACGATCTGCGTTCGGCCGATGTCGATTTCCTGACCATCGGGCAATATCTGCAACCGACCAAGAAGCATCATCCCATTGCGCGGTTCGTGACGCCCGAGGAATTCAAGTCCTATGCGACCGTCGCCGCGGCCAAGGGGTTCGCGCTGGTGTCGTCGAGCCCGCTGACCCGGTCGTCGCACCATGCGGGCGAGGATTTTGCACGGCTCAAGGCCGCCCGGCTCGCCAAGCTCGGTCACTAGATGAAGCGCTTCTTCGAGCGGCATGTGCCGCATCTGCCCGACCGCATGTATGGCATCGTCTCTGAGCTTGAGAACTATCCGCGCTTCGTGCCGAACTGCACGGCCATGGATGTCCGCCCCGATCCCGCAGCGCCGGGGGATCGGAAACTCGCGCGGATGACCATTACTTTCGGGCCGGTCACGCAGGCCTATACCAGCCGCGTGACGCTTGATCCGGTGGCGCGCACCATAAGGGCGAAGGCCGTCGACGGGCCGTTCGCCTATCTCGACAGCCTGTGGAGCTTCGAGCCCGAAGGCATGGGCACGCGGGTCAAATTCGAGATCGACTTCAAGATTTCCAACCCGTTTATCGCCGCCGTCGCCGAGCCGGCCTTTGCGGCCAAGCAGGAGGAAATCATGCGCGCTTTCTGCGATGAGGCCGATCGCCGCTTCGGCTAGGTTTTACCGCTCCGGCGCCGCTGTCAGCACCTGAAGCACGAGGTTCAGCGCCGCATCGACGCTGGCCTTGCGGACATTGGCCCGGCCGAGATCGCCGAAGCGGTTCTCGATGACGACAGTGGCCTGTTCCGATGAGACCGCGACATAGACGAGGCCCACGGGCTTTTTCTCGCTGCCGCCATCGGGGCCGGCAATGCCGGTGACCGCTACCGCATAATCGGTGCGCGCCGTGTTGCGGGCGCCGTCGGCCATGGCCCGGGCGACCTGATTGGAGACGGCGCCATAATCGAGGATGAGGCGCGGTGGCACCTGAATCATCTGGGATTTGGCCGTGTTGTCGTAGGTGACATAGCCGCCATAAAACGCTGCCGCTGCGCCCGGAATATCGGTGAGCGCCGCCGCGATCAGCCCACCGGTGCAGCTTTCGGCGGTCACGATGGTCTTCTGTGCCGCGGTAAGGAGCGTAATGACCTCATTGGCAAGGTCGGAGTCGACGTTACTCCTGCTCATGCATCGTTCCTCGGCAGTTCGATGCTTGCGCTGGCCATGGCCACGATTCCTTCCTCCCGCCCGATGAAGCCGAGCTTTTCATTTGTCGTCGCCTTGATGGCGACCCGGCTCGCGTTGATGCCGCAGGTCCGTGCGATCACCTCGCGCATCGCCGGGACGTGCGGGGCGATACGCGGCGCTTCGCAGACGATTGTTATGTCGAGATTGACCATCCGGCCACCGGCTTTTTCAACCAGCCCGGCGGCATGGGCGAGAAAGGTTGTGGAGGGGGCGCCTTTCCACTGCATATCACTGGGCGGGAAATGGGTGCCGATATCTCCCTCGCCGATGGCGCCGAGAATGGCGTCGGTCAGCGCATGGAGCGCCACATCGGCATCCGAATGCCCCTGCAGCCTCGCCGTATGCGGAATATGCACGCCGCCGAGCCAGACGCCGTCGCCGGGTTCGAGAGGATGCACGTCGTAGCCGGTGCCGATACGGGTTTCCATGGGTGTGTCTCCGAGCAGAATGCGTTCTGCCGTGGCGAAGTCTTCGGGGTGGGTGATCTTGATATTGTTGGGATCGCCCATGACCATGGCAACGCGCAGCCCCGCCCACTCGGCGATTTCCGCGTCGTCGGTGAAATTGCGGCGAATGGTGGAGGCGCGCATATGCGCCGAAAAGATCTGATCGAAGCGGAAGCCCTGCGGCGTTTGCGCGGCGGCGAGCTGGCTGCGATCCTCGGTGCCAACGACTTCGCGCCCGTCGAGCGAACGCTTGATGGTGTCGGTGAGCGTCAGGGCGGGCAGGGCACCGTCATATTGCTCGAGGACGACGATGACGTCGCCGATGACGTCCGGCGCGGCGAAGGGGCGGGCGGCATCGTGAATCAGCACCAGATCGGGCCGGTGAGGCGCAAGCGCCTTGAGTCCTTCGAGAACCGAGGCCTGGCGCGAAGCGCCGCCATGGACCGGCGGCATCAATCGTGGATCATCAAGACCGAGTGCCGCATAACGCTCGGCATGTTCGGCATTGATGACCGGCAGGATGCGGCTGATCGGCTCATATGCCAGAAATGCATTGATGGTATGCACAAGCACGGGGTGGCCTTGCAGCATCCGATATTGCTTAGGATCGCTCTGGTTCCCGGTGCTGGCGCGTTCGCCGCGTCCGGCCGCCACAACCACGACGGCAATTGATCTGGGCCGCATAAGGTCAAGAACTCGTACAGGAAATCGTCATGCTCGTGGTCTAGCGCCGGCATTCGGCCGGGACAAGCTCGGGTGCGCCTTCGCGCCGCATGATGATGCGATATCGGTTGCACTCGCCGAGGTTTTGACTATTGTGCGGGCAGTTATTCAAAAATGATCAATTCTGGGGCAGGTTGTGCCTGAATTTGCCTGCGCGTTGAGCATCGCCCACCACAAGGTGCGCAATCGTGCCTTTCTTGCGCCCATGGCGGGAATCACCGACCGGCCGTTCCGGCAGATCGCCGAGCGGTTCGGCGCCGGCATGGTCGTGTCCGAAATGATCGCCAGTGCTGCTCTCGGTACGGGGCACAGCGCTATGGTGCGCAAGCTCGGCCGCACCGGCGACCTTCCGCATATGGTGCAACTGGCCGGTTGCGAAACCGAATGGATGGCGAGAGGCGCCCGCATCGCCCACGAGGCCGGCGCCGACATCATCGATATCAATTTCGGCTGCCCGTCGAAGCGCGTCACCAATGGCTATGCCGGCTCGGCGCTGATGCGCGTGCCGGATCAGGCCATGCGGCTCGTCGATGCCGTGGTTTCGGCAACGCCTCTGCCGGTGACGGTCAAGATGCGGCTCGGCTGGGACGAGGACAGCCTCAATGCGCCGGCCATGGCCCGCCGGGCGGTCGATGCCGGCGTGCGCATGATTACGGTTCATGGCCGCACCCGCCAGCAATTCTACAAGGGCGCCGCCCGCTGGGATCTGGTACGCGCCGTGGTGGAAGCGGTCGATGTGCCGGTGGTGGTCAATGGCGATATCGTCGATTTCGACAGCGCCGAGGAAGCCTTGCGGCTCTCGGGCGCGGCGGCGGTGATGCTCGGTCGCGGGGCGCAGGGGCGGCCATGGATCGTCGGCCAGATCGGCGCCAGGCTTTCGGGCGCAGCACCCATGGCGGCACCTGCCAATGACGCGCTCGCCGATCTCATTGCCGCGCATTACGAGGACATTCTCGTCGAATATGGCACTGCCGTGGGCCTGCGCGCTGCGCGCAAGCATCTGAGCTGGTATGCCGAGGCCATGGGGCTCGAACTGGACAAGCAGACGCGCTCGGCGCTGCTCAACAGCGAGGAGCCCGCTTCCGTGCTCGCCATGATCGGCCGGCTTTACGCGCAACCCGACAAGGCGGCGGCATGACCAGCGCATTATCCGAATCAACCTCCACCGCCGTTCTTCAGGCGCTGCCACAGCCCATCGTGGTCTGTGGCGAGAATCACCGGATCATCTTCGTCAATTACGCCGCCGAGGCTTTTTTTGGCGCCTCATTGAGCGTGCTGACGCGCCAGCGGCTCGACGATATCATCGCTTTCGGCTCGCCCATCATCACCCTCGTCGAAACCGTGATGGAGCGCAGCGCTCCCATGGCGGAATATCGCGTGCTTGTCGGTTCCTCGCGGTTCGGCGACGAGCGTATTGCCGACGTCTTCGCAAGCCCGCTTTCCGATAGCGAGGGCGGGGTGGTGGCGCTTCTGATCCAGGAACGCACCATGGCCGACAAGATCGACCGGCAGATGGTGTCGCGCGGCGCCGCCCGTTCCGTCACCGGCCTTGCCTCGATGCTGGCGCATGAGATCAAGAATCCGCTCTCGGGCATTCGCGGCGCGGCGCAGCTCCTCGAGCAGAGCGTTCCGGCGGACGAAATTCCTCTGGCCCGGCTCATTCGCGAGGAGACAGACCGCATTGTCGGGCTGCTCGATCGCGTCGAGGTCTTCGGTGACGACCGCCCGCTGGAACGCGAGCCCGTCAACATCCATGTCGTGCTCGACCGGGTGAAGCTCGTCGCCAGGAACGGCGTCGCCAAGGGCATCGCTTTCTCCGAGGATTACGATCCGTCGCTGCCGCCGGTCTTCGGCAATCGTGACCAGCTCGTTCAGGTCTTCCTCAACCTCGTGAAGAACGCGGCGGAAGCACTTGAACGGACACAGAAACCCGAGATCAAGCTGTCGACGGCATTCCGTCCCGGCATTCGCATCAGCGTCACCGGCGTATCCGAGCGCATCTCGCTGCCGCTCGAAATCATCATCGAAGATAATGGGCCGGGTGTTCCCCAGGACATTCTGCCCTTCCTGTTCGATCCGTTCGTTACCACCAGGACGAACGGGTCCGGTCTGGGCTTGGCGCTGGTCGCCAAGATCGTGGGCGATCATGGCGGCGTGATCGACTGCGAAAGCCGCCCCGGGCGCACGCGCTTCCGCATCCTGCTTCCGGTTGCGAGCGCCGTATCCACCGCGCCGTCCGAAGAGGTTGCTGCCAAATGAGCCATGTCGTTCTGCTTGCCGATGATGATGCGGCCATTCGCATGGTGCTCAACCAGGCGCTGACCCGCGCCGGCTACGAGGTGCGCCCGACGGGCAATATCTCGACCATGTGGAACTGGATCAGCCGCGGCGAAGGCGATGTGCTCATCACCGACGTGGCCCTGCCGGACGGCAATGCCTTCGAGGTGATGCCCAAGGTCAGGAAGCTCCGTCCCGATCTGCCGATGATCGTGATGAGCGCGCAGAACACCTTCATGACGGCGATCCGCGCCTCCGAAGTCGGCGCCTATGAATATCTGCCCAAGCCCTTCGACATCACCGAAGTTCTATCGGTGGTGTCTCGTGCCCTGGCCGATGCCAAGAAGCCGACCGCCGGCGAGCGCAAGGCGGAGGATCCGGGCGAGACTATGCCGCTGGTCGGTCGCTCGACCGCCATGCAGGACATCTATCGCGCCCTGGCCCGGCTGATGCAGACCGACCTGACGGTGATGATCACCGGCGAAAGCGGCACCGGCAAGGAACTGGTGGCGCGGGCGCTGCATGATTTCGGCAAGCGCCGCAACGGCCCCTTCGTCGCCATCAACATGGCCGCCATTCCGCGCGACCTGATCGAAGCGGAACTGTTCGGCCATGAGAAGGGCGCCTTTACCGGCGCCAATACCCGCTCGTCGGGCCGTTTCGAGCAGGCCGAGGGTGGCACGCTGTTTCTCGATGAAATCGGCGACATGCCCATGGATGCCCAGACGCGGCTGCTGCGCGTGCTGCAGGAGGGCGAATACACCATGGTCGGCGGGCGCAACGCCATCAAGACCAATGTGCGCATCGTGGCCGCCACTCACCGCGATCTCGGCCAGATGATCCGGCAGGGGCTGTTCCGCGAGGACCTTTACTACCGCCTCAATGTCGTGCCGATCCGCCTGCCGCCGCTGCGCGAGCGCGTCGACGACATTGCCGATCTGGTGCAGCATTTCCTTCATGCCGCCCATCGCGAAGGTGAGCCGATCAAATCGGTGTCCCCGGAAGCGATCCGGCTGATGCAGAATTATTCCTGGCCGGGCAATGTGCGCGAACTCGAAAACCTCGTGCGGCGGCTGGCGGCGCTTTATGCCGATGAGAGCATTTCGGCCGAGATCGTCCAGAACGAGCTCAACATCGCCGAACGCCCGCAATTGCAGGCCAGCGACGGGCCGGTGGATGTGTCCATGGCGGTCGAGACGCATGTGGGCCAGCTCCTGCGCGAATATGAGCCGAACCTGCCTCCGCCGGGGCTCTATCAGCGCGTGATCGACAGGGTCGAGGCCCCGCTGATCGCCATGGCGCTAAATGCCTGTGGCGGCAATCAGATCAAGGCGGCTGACCTTCTGGGGCTCAACCGCAACACGCTGCGCAAGAAGATCCGGACGCATAGCATCGAGATCGTGAAGCATAGCCGGCGGAACGGGTAGGTCCGGGTTTGCGGGGCATCTGGGCCCTGCGAGCGTAGCTCTGCGGGCCTGATGGCCTCAAAACGCGCCACTGGCGCGTTTTGACGCCCGAAGGGCGCCGACCATCAGTGTCACATTTTGGCAACAATTATCTTGAAGGGTCGCCCGCATTGGGGCAGAGTCGCCATTTCCATTGGCGAATATAGGGGCAGCCATCCGGCTTTCATGACCGAACAACCTGCAAGCACCGAGGAAACCGGCGCGGTGAATCTGGGCGACCAGGTCTCGCCGGCGCCGCCGAGAGGCTTTGCCGGTACCAGCAACCGTGCCTTGCGCGTGCTTGGTTTCGTCGTGGTGCTGGCCTCGGTGCTGATGTCGTCGGCTTCCTTCATGGTGCTGTCCGGCATCACCAATATCGAGCCGTCGCCGCAGATCTGGACCGGTATCTGGATCGTCAACGGCATTCTGGTGCTGCTGGTGATTGCGCTGGTGGTCACCGAGGCGACGCTGCTCATTCAGGCGCGCATGCAGCGCCAACCCGGTACGGGCCTGCAAATCCGCATGGTCGGCATGTTCGCCTTTGTCGCGGCCGTACCGGCAGCGATCGTTGCGGTGGTGGCGACGATCGCGCTCAATCAGGGGCTCGACCAGTGGTTCTCCGAGCGGACCCGCTCGATGGTGGACAGCTCGCGCCAGGTCGTGCGCTCTTATCTGCTCGAGCATGCGCAGGTGCTGCGCGACGATATCATCTGGGTCGCGACCGAACTCGAACAAGCCCGCGGAACATTCGAAAGCGATGCCGAGCGCTTCCAGCATATTCTGACGGCGCTGGCCGTCACCCGCTCGCTGCCCTTCGCCTGGCTGGTCAATGAGCAGGGCGACACGCTGATGCGGGCCCAGATCAATGTGCAGGGCGCTTATCCCAAGCTGCCGGCCGGCATTACCCAGGGCGTCGGCGAGGGGGCGCCGACACCCATCGCCTCCGGACCGACCAATCTCGTCGGCTCCATCGTCAAGCTCAGGGGCTATGAGAATACCTTCCTGTTCGTGGCCCGCCCGGTCGATCCGGAAGTGCTCGAATATACGCGCCTCACCGATGAGAACATCACCGAGTACCGCGAATATGCGTCCAACCGGCTGGTGTTCCAGATCACCTTCACCATCATGTATGTCGGCCTCGCCGTGGTGCTGCTGCTGGCGGCGCTCTGGGTCGGCATCGAACTCGCCAACCGTTTTGTCGGCCCGATCCGGAATCTCATGATCGCTTCCAACCGGGTCAGCCAGGGCGATCTCGACGTGCAGGTGCCGGTCGAGGAGGGGCGAGGTGACCTGCGCGATCTGTCGAACCGCTTCAACCGCATGACGCAGCAGCTCAAGAGCCAGCGCGAGGCGCTGCTGACAGCCAGCGAGATGAACGAAAAGCGCCGCCAGTTCACCGAGGCCGTGGTGGAGGGCGTGTCGGCCGGCATTATCGGTCTCGATCCCTTTGGCGCCGTCACCCTCGTCAATGCGCGAGGCTGCCAGATGCTGGGCGCGGATGAAATGGAGCTGATGGGCAAGCGCATGGCCACGGTCATGCCGCAGCTTGAGCCGATTCTCGAACGCGCCATGTCTGCCCGGCGCGGGCAGATCCGCGACCAGATTCAGATCGGCAATGAAGCCGATCGGCGCACATATCAGGTGCAGGTGACGCGCGAGGGTTCGATCGCGGAATCCAAGGGCTATGTGCTGACCTTCGACGACATCACCGATCTCGAATCGGCCCAGCGCACCAGCGCCTGGGCCGACGTGGCCCGCCGCATCGCGCACGAGATCAAGAACCCGCTGACGCCCATCCAGCTTTCGGCCGAGCGTCTGCGTCGCCGCTACGGCTCGAAGCTCGAAGACGACCGGGAAGTGTTCGACAAATGCATCAACACCATCGTCCGGCAGGTGGGCGATATCGGGCGCATGGTCGACGAATTCTCTGCCTTTGCCCGCATGCCCGAGGCGGCGCCAGAAGTGGCCGATCTCAGCGACACCATTCGCCAGGCCGTGTTTCTTGAAGGCGTTCGCCTTCCCGAGGTGGAAATCCATACCGATCTGCCGGATCAGGCCATCTACGCCTATTTCGACAGCCGGCTCATTTCGCAGTGCCTGACTAACCTTATGAAAAACTCTGTCGAAGCCTTTGAAACAGTCGAGTTTTCGAATGATTATCGGCCCCTGATTACGGTTCAGGGCGTGGTGGAAGGCAACCATGCCCGCGTTTCCGTCAGCGATAATGGCAAGGGCTGGCCGAAGGATAATCGGCAGCGGCTGCTTGAACCCTATATGACAACGCGGGAAAAGGGCACGGGGCTGGGCCTTGCCATTGTCGCAAAGATCATCGAACAGCACGGCGGCATTGTCGAATTGATCGACGCCGAACCGGATGAAGGCGGACGAATCGGGGCGTGTTTCACCTTCACGCTGCCGCTACGCCCGCCGCCCAAGACTTCAGAGGACCCGAACAGCGCTTCCGGGCGCGCATTCGAGCCTCAAACCGAGGAGCCGCTATTGCAGGCGGTCGTTCATAGATAATGGCACTTGATATTCTCATCATTGACGACGAAGACGACATCCGCGATCTCATCGCCGGCATCCTCGAGGATGAAGGCTACGAGACGCGGCAGGCGCATGACGCCGATAGCGGTCTCAACGAGATCGTGCGGCGGCGGCCGAGCCTTGTCTTCCTCGACATCTGGATGCAGGGTTCGCGCCTCGATGGTCTGCAACTGCTCGACGTGTTCCAGTCCCAGCATCCGGACATGCCGGTGGTGATGATCTCCGGACATGGCAATGTCGAAACCGCCGTGTCGGCCATTAAACGCGGCGCCTACGACTATATCGAAAAGCCCTTCAAGATCGACCGGCTGCTGCATATCACGCAGCGCGCCGTGGAGGCGACGCGGTTGCGCAACGAGGTAGCCGAACTCAAGGAGCGATCTTCGGCCAAGAGCGTCGATCTCGTCGGGTCATCGGCGGCACTGGCGCAGGTGCGGGGCGTCATCGAGAAATCGGCGCCGACTAATTCGCGCATCTTCATTTCCGGCCCTTCGGGCACGGGCAAGGGGCTCGTCGCGCGGCTGATCCACCAGCGCAGCCCGCGCGCCGAGGCGCCGTTCGTCGAGATCAATGCCTCGCTCTATGCCCCGGAAGAGGTGCCGACGGTTTTGTTCGGACGGGAGACACGGGAAAAATCGGGCCTTCTCAAGATCGAGGTCGGGGCGCTCGAAAAGGCGCATGGCGGCACGCTCTACCTCTCCGAGGTGACGACCTTGCCCCAGCAGGTGCAGGCGCAATTGCTGCGTACCCTGGTAGAAAATCGCTTCAATCGTGTCGGCGGCACGCTGGCCGTGCCGATCGATGTGCGCATCATCTCGTCGAGCTCGCAGAACGTCGCGGCGCAGATCAGCGCCGGCGAATTTCGCTCCGATCTCTTCCATCGCCTCTCCATCGTGCCGCTGCAACTGACCCCGCTCAAGGAGCGGCGCGAGGATGTGCCGCCGCTGGTCAATGTGTTCATCGAACAGTTGTGCCGCATGCATAATCTTGCGCGCATGAGCATTGGCGACGATGCCATTGCTGTGCTCCAGGCGCAGGACTGGCCGGGCAATGCCCGCCAGTTGCGCAATTCCATCGAGCGGCTGCTGATCCTCGTCAAGGATCAGGCGCCCGAGAGCGGCATCATCACCGCCTCCATGCTGCCTTCAGATATTGGTGAAGTGCTGCCGACAGTGGGGGACACCGATGCGTCGGCGCATCTGATGAGCCTGCCCTTGCGCGATGCGCGCGAAGTGTTCGAACGGCAATATCTGCTGGCGCAGATCGAGCGGTTCGGCGGCAATATCTCCAAGACCGCCGAGTTCGTGGGGATGGAGCGCAGCGCCTTGCATCGCAAGATCAAATCGCTCGGACTCTAGACGACAAAATATCGCTCGTGGCATGCATAAGGCGCGGGTATTCACTCCGGGCCTTCTGTGCCATAGTGCGCCCATGCGATAATTGGCTTGCATGGCGCGGGGGCGGGTGCTTGGGGCTTGCGTCCGGACGAGTTGCCACCGACATAAGAGCGACAATTTCAATGCCGCGAAAAGAGGCCTAAATGCCCAGTGAAAAACAACAAAACCTTCAAGATTCTTTTCTTAATCACGTCAGGAAGCAGAAGGTTCCGGTCACGATTTTTCTGGTGAACGGTGTCAAGCTGCAGGGCGTTATTACCTGGTTCGACAATTTCTGCCTGTTGTTGCGCCGCGATGCGCAGTCCCAGCTCGTCTATAAGCATGCGATCTCGACGATCATGCCCGGCGCGCCGATTCAGCTGTTCGATCCCGAACAGAACAACGACAGCGACTGACGGCCTATATGAGCGATAGCGACGAAGAGGCCGGCCAGCAGGGCGGCCCGAAGGTGTTTATCGACCAGCGTGCCATTCCCACGCGGGCGGGTCTGATCGTGCCGGATTCACGCGCCATCCAGACGCGGCACAGCATCGAGGCGCGCCAGTCCGAATTCGAGGGCTTGGCCGAGGCTATCGGCCTCGACATCGTTTTTTCCGAGATCATCAAGATCCGCGAGATCAAGCCCGCGACCTATATTGGCGGCGGGCAGGTGGCGGCGCTCGCCGAGCGGGTGAAGTCGGAAAAGATCGATCTGCTGATCCTTGATACGGCGCTGCATCCGATCCAGCAGCGCAATCTCGAACGGGAAACCGGCACCAAGGTGCTGGACCGCACCGGGTTGATCCTCGAAATCTTCGGCGAGCGCGCCGCGACCCGCGAGGGCGTGTTGCAGGTGGAACTCGCCCATCTCAACTACCAGAAAAGCCGGCTTGTGCGCTCATGGACCCATCTCGAACGCCAGCGCGGCAGCGGCGGTTTCGGCTTCATGGGTGGTCCCGGCGAAACCCAGATCGAAAGCGACCGGCGGCAGCTCACCGACCGGATTGTCCTGCTCGAAGACCGGCTCGAAAAGGTCAAGAAGACGCGCGCCCAGCAGCGGCGATTGCGCGAGGAGAATGCCTTTCCGGTCCTCGCCCTGGTCGGTTACACCAATTCCGGGAAATCCAGCCTTTTCAACCGGATCACTGGGGCAGGGGTGTTCGCCAAGGACCTCCTTTTCGCAACTCTCGACACTACCGTACGCAAGCTCGCTTTGCCGCATGGGCGGGAGATCATGCTGAGCGACACGGTCGGCTTCGTCGCCGATCTGCCCCATGATCTCGTCGCCGCATTCCGGGCGACGCTGGAAGAGGTGGTGGATGCGGACATCATCCTGCATGTCCGCGACGTCTCCAATCCCGATCATCTGGCGCAGGCGTATGACGTGTTGAGCGTCCTCAAAGAACTCGGCGTTTCCTCCGAAACCACGCCCGTCATCGAAGTGTGGAACAAGATCGACCTTTTGCCGCGCGACGAAGATGGCGCCGTCGAAGCCTTGGCCTCGATGAAGCCAGCGGGACGCACAGCTGCCATTGCGCCGGTTTCGGCGCTGACCGGCGAAGGGCTCGATACGCTCATGCTGCTCATCGAGACGGTGCTGAGCGAGAAGGGGCGCCGGTATCATGTGCATGTGCCGCATAGCGCCGGCGGCGATATCGGTTGGCTGCATTCGCATGCCGAAATCGTGTCGCGCGACGAACCGAACGAGAAGGGATCGGGCTTTGTCGTCCGCATCCAGCCGCGCCACATGGCGGCCTTCCTCGAACGCTTCAATGGCCGGATCGAGGGGCTGGACGGCTAGAAGCCTTCAGCCTTGTCGGCCTTGCGAATTTCATTCCAATAGCCATCGAGCCGGTCGAGACCGGCGGTTTCGATGGCGATATTGTCCTCACGACAGCGCTCTTCGAGATAGTGGAAGCGCCGCGTGAACTTGTGGTTGGCGTCGCGCAGCGCGGCTTCGGCATCGACGCCGGCATGGCGGGCGAGATTGACCACGGCGAACAGCAGGTCGCCGATCTCTTCGTGGACCCTGTCGGTGCCTGCGGCTTCGCCGACTTCCTCCAATTCCTCATGCACCTTGGCGGTGACGGTCTGCATGTCCGGCCAGTCGAAACCCACGCCGGCTGCACGCTTAGTCAGTTTTTCGGCGCGGGCCAGGGCGGGCAGGGTCCCCGGCACGTCATCCAGCACTGAAGGCTTTGTTTCGCCCTTGCGGGCGGCTTTCGCGGCGCGCTCCTCGGCCTTGATGGCGTCCCAGCGGATTTTCGCGGCTTCCGAGTCATTGGCGTCGAGATCGCCGAAGACATGGGGATGACGGCGGATCAGCTTCGTGGTGATGGCCTCGACTACGTCGCCGAGATCGAAATGGCCCGCTTCCTTGGCCATTTGCGCGTGGTAGACCGGCTGCAGCAGCAGGTCGCCGAGCTCTTCGCGGAGATCCGCGAAATCCTGCCGCTCGATCGCATCGGCCACCTCATAGGCTTCCTCGATGGTGTAGTGGCGGATGGTCGAGAAATCCTGCTCGAGGTCCCAGGGGCAGCCATTCACCGGGTCGCGCAGCGCGGCCATGATTTCGACCAGGCGGGACATATCGCGGGATGGTTGCATGGGGGAACTCGCGTGAGGAATCGATGGGTCTCGGCAGGGTGTCCGCCGCGGCCCATGGAAGTCAACAACCGCGCCTATTGGGCGACATAGCCGCCATCGACGAGATGATGGCTGCCGGTGATGAAGGAGGCGCGGTCGGACAGGAGAAAGCAGGTCAAGGCCGAGACTTCCTCAACCGTTCCAAGGCGTTGCATGGGGTGGAGGCCGGCAATGTGCTTGAGCGTGGCCTCGTCCATTGCCTCGGAAACAAGAGGCGTGTCGATGAAACCCGGACCCACCGAATTCACGCGGATGCCCCTCGTGGCATATTCCATAGCCGCCGATTTGGTGAGGCCGACAACGGCGTGTTTGGCGGCGACATAGGCGGGGGAATTGGCGAAGCCGACGCTGCCGAGGATGGAGGCCATGTTGACGATAGCGCCGCCCTCTTCGGAGCGGAGCATGGCCTGAATCTCGTATTTGAGGCCGTAAAAGACGCCGTCGAGATTGATGGCGAGCAGCTTCTTCCATTCATCGACAGGATAGTCCGCAGTCGCAGCCGAGGCGCCGCCAATACCCGCGTTGTTCACCGCCAAATGGAGACCACCGAAGCTGTTTTCTGCATGCCGGGTCATAGCCTCGACGGCAGCCGGATCGGCCACGTCCACCTCGAAGGCTTCCGCCTTGCCACCGCCATCCATGATCCCAGCAGCGACATTGCGCGCGGCGTCGATGTCACGATCAGCGACGACGACGCTTGCGCCCTGTTGGGCCAGTTCCCGGACGATGGCTTCGCCGATCCCCGAGGCGGCACCGGTCACGATGGCGATCTTGCCGGCAAAGGTATCCATGATGCGTTCCTCCAGGGGATGCGATCATTCCGGCCGCTTGAAGAGGCCGACATAGGCGGCCTTGCCGAGCACATGGCCCTGAATGGCCTCCATCACCTGACGGCGGTTCTCGAAGGCGTCCTCGACCGGCTCGATATCGAGCGTGGTATCGATGGCATAGAGCTCGAACATGTAGTGGTGGAGCGGGCCGCTGGCGGGGGCGCCGGGGCCGCGATAGACCGGGCCGGTGGCGCTCGACTGGTGGCTGCCGTCCTCCAGAGTGCCGCTGGGCAGGCCTTCGGCGAGGCCGGTGGCGGAAGCGGGAATGTTCCAGACCAGCCAGTGGAGTTGATCTTCAGTGGTGTTTTCTCTCACGACGTCGACGTCGTGGAAGTGAAGCACGAAACCCTCAGTGCCTTCGGGGACGTTCTGCCAGCTGATTTCGGGAGAGGTGCCGCCGCCGGGCTCGGCATTCTCGGCGGCCTGGGTGAATTCGACGGGAATCTCGCTGCCATCGGCGAAGCCCGGAATGGTCAGCACCATGGCCGGCGGTGCATCGGCCTGCTGGGCAAGGGCGGGACCGGCGCCGGTCAGTCCGAAAGCGAGAAAAAGTGATGAAGCCAGTATCATGCGCATGAAAAATCCTCCTCATCCGGCAGCGATTACAGGCTAGAGCGCTGTCATGGTCAACCCATCACCGGTTGCTCATGAAACTTAACTCTTGAACTCATGTTTTTAGGCTCCTAAGACAGAGCGCATAAGAAGGTGCGTCATGCTTGTCCCTTTCCTGATCATGCTGCGCGAAGGCATCGAGGCGGCGCTGATCGTCGGCATCGTTGCCAGCTATCTAAAACAGACCGGACGCGCCGGTTTCATGCCGGTGGTCTGGATCGGCATTCTTTTGGCGGTGGCGCTGTCACTGTTCGTCGGCGCCGGACTGCAACTGGCCAAGGCCGAATTTCCGCAAAAGGCGCAGGAGCTGTTCGAGGCCATTGTCGGGCTCGTCGCCGTGGTCATGCTGGTCAGCATGGTGTTCTGGATGAGGAAGGCGGCGCGCTCGATCCGGACGGAATTGCAGGGCTCGATCGACCGGGCCTTCGACGGACATGAGGCATCGAGCTTCGCCCTGATCGGCATGATCTTCCTCGCCGTCGCGCGCGAGGGGCTGGAATCGGTGTTCTTCCTGCTCGCCGTGTTCCAGCAATCGAGCGGGGCCGAAGCGCCGCTCGGCGCGCTGCTGGGCATTCTCGCCGCCGCCGTCATCGGCTATGGCATCTATGCCGGCGGCATCAAGCTCAATCTGCGGCGGTTCTTCCGCTGGACCGGCATTTTCATCCTTATCGTGGCTGCCGGCATTCTGGCCGGCTCAGTCAAGGCGCTGCATGAAGCGGGCGTCTGGAACGGGCTCCAGACCATCGCCTTCGACCTGAGCGGCGTGCTGCCGGTCGACAGCCCCCTCGGCACGGTCTTCGCCGGCATTCTCGGCTATCAGGACACGCCGACAATCGGCGAGGTTCTGGTCTATGTCCTCTTCCTCGCCATCAGCCTGACGCTGTTCCTGATGCCCGCCCGGGGCGGATCAGCCGTCTCCTCCGCAACGCCGGCCCGGTCCTGACGATGGCTTCTCCTTCCGCATCACAGCCGCAATCGGGTCTCGTCCGTTTCGGCCTTGCCGGCGCCATCGTGCTGGTGCTGCTCGGCGGCGCTGCCTTCTATTACACCTCGACGCTGCGCCAGGACGAAAGCGGGACCGGAGCAGCGACGCGCGTGACCATCGGCGTCAGCAGCTGCGATCCCAATGAACTGACGGTCCCGGCCGGCACGGCCACGTTCGAGATCGCCAATGCCTCCGACCGGGCAGTGGAATGGGAAATCCTCGACGGCGTCATGGTGGTCGAGGAGCGGGAGAACATCGCTCCCGGCTTCGTACAGAGCCTCAAGGCGAAGCTGAGGGCCGGCGACTATGCCATTACCTGCGGGCTGTTGAGCAATCCGCGTGGCGTGCTGCATGTAACGCCCTCGGCCGAAGCCGATGCGGAAGCGGCGGCGCAGCCGCCGCTGACCGCCTTTATCGGGCCGCTGGCCGAATACAAGGTATTCCTGACATTGAAATCCGCCGCTTTCGCGAGAGCCGCCGGCGCGCTTGCCGAGGCGGTTAAAGCGGGCGATATCGACGAGGCCAAGGCGCTCTATCCGGCGGCGCGAGCCGCCTATGCCGAGATCGAACCCGAGGCCGCGCGCTTCGCCGATCTTCATAACAGCATTGACGGAGTTGCCGATTATCTCGTCCAGCGCGAGGCCGATCCGGCATTTACGGGGCTGCACCGCCTCGAATATGGGCTCTTCGCACAGAACAGCATCGAGGCTCTGGCACCGGTAGCGGACAGGCTCGTTGCCGATGCGGACAGTCTCGCACAGCGCCTCAAGGACGCCAGGACGCAGCCGGCCGATCTCGCCGGCAATGCCCAGCGGCTTGCCTCGGCGCTCGCCGGCGCCGTGGTCGCGGGCGAGGATCACTACGCCAATACCGATATCGCGGCCTTTGCCGGCAATCTCGCCAGCCTGCGCAAAGTAGCGGGTCTGCTCGGTCCGGTGGCGCCGACCGGCGCCAAGGATGTGGTGGCGCAGCTCGAAGCCGATGTCGCGGCGGCCGAGACGCAGATCGAGGCCTTCCGGACCGATGACGGTTTCGTCGCCTATGGAGACGCTTCCGAAAGCGCCCGCGCGGCGCTCGCAAAGGCCTTCACCGCGCTTGCCGACGATCTCGGCGCACTCAATACCGCTTTGGGGCTGAGCTGATGGCGACGGACGACAAAAACCCTAAGGGCGGGCAGGGGAACCCTAAGGGCGGGCAGGGGCTGGTCACCAACAGGCGGCGCCTGTTGGTGGGGCTTGGCGCGACGGGCGGCTTGCTTGCGGGCGGCTCCGCCCTTGCGGCGCCTGAACCATCGCGCCCGGAAACCCTGCCGGAAATCGACACGGTCCGGCAGGCGCAGCCATTTTACGGCTTCCATCAGTCCGGGGTGACGACGCCACGGCCGAGCTTCGGCATGGTGGCGAGCTTCGATGTGCTGGCGCGCGACCGGGACGGGCTCGAACGGCTGTTCAGGACGCTGACCGAGCGCATCGCCTTTGCCATGAGCGGCGGCTCCGTGCCCGAACTCGACCCCAAGCTGCCGCCGGCCGATTCCGGTATTCTGGGCCCGGTGGTCATGCCCAATAATCTGACCATGACCGTTTCGGTCGGCGCCTCCCTGTTCGACGAGCGTTTTGGCCTTGCGGCGGCGAAGCCGAAAACGCTCAGCCGCATGAGCGCCTTCACCAATGACGCGCTCAACGCCGCGCTGTGCCATGGGGATATCTGCCTCCAGATCAGCTCCGATGGCGCCGAAACCAACATGCATGCACTAAGGGATATCATAAAGACCCTGCCGGACCTGATGCTGCTGCGCTGGCAGCAGGAGGGTTCGGTGCAGGCGCCATTCGTCCGGCCGGGAGCGCCGCCGGAAAGCGCGCGCAATCTGCTCGGCTTCCGCGACGGCACGGCCAATCCGGATTCGCTCGACGATACAGCCATGGACCGCATCGTCTGGGTGCAGCCCGAAAGTGGCGAGCCGGATTGGGCTGTCGGCGGCAGCTATCAGGCCGTGCGCCTCATCCGCAATTTCGTCGAACGCTGGGACCGCACGCCACTGCGCGAACAGGAGCGGATTTTCGGGCGGCACAAGGCGACGGGCGCGCCCTTCACCGGCAAGATCGAGAGCGATATTCCCGACTATGCGAACGATCCGAAGGGGGAGATCACGCCGCTCGATGCCCATATCCGGCTGGCCAATCCCCGCGACCATGCCGCGCGCAAGCACCTGATGCTGCGCCGGCCCTTCAACTATTCCAACGGCATGGCCAGCAATGGCCAGCTCGACCAGGGCCTGCTGTTCATCAGCTATCAGCAGGACCTCGATCGCGGCTTCATCGCGGTCCAGAACCAGCTCAACGGCGAACCGCTTGAAGAATACATCAAGCCCGTCGGCGGCGGTTACTTCTTCGTCCTCCCGGGAATTGTGGACGATGCCGATTATCTCGGCCGCAGCCTCCTGGCTGCGACTGGCTCTGCTTCCTAACAACGTCAACTCCGGAGCGCTCAATGAAGCCCCTCATGCCTGCCGTTCTCACCGCGCTGATGCTCGGTGTCGCCACGCCCGCCATGGCCGAAGTGTCGGCCCTCGACCTGGTGCAGCCGATTTCCGACTACAAGCTCTATGTGGCCGAGCATCTGGCGCTGCTGGTCGACAACACCAAGACCTTCACCGATGCCGTGAAAGCCGGCGATATCGAGGAAGCCAAGAAGCTCTTCGGCTCGACGCGTATCGATTATGAGACCATCGAGCCGATCGCCGAGCTGTTCAGCGATCTCGACGCCTCCATCGACTCGCGCGCCGACGACCATGAACAGGCCGAACAGGATCCCGGCTTCACCGGGTTCCACCGCATCGAATATGGCCTGTTCGCCGAGAACAGCACCGAAGGGCTCGACGCGTTCGCCGACAAGCTGATGCAGGACGTGACCGATCTCAACAACCGCATCACCGACCTGACCTTCCCGCCCGACGTGGTTGTCGGGGGCGCCGCCGCGCTGATGGAAGAAGTCGCCGCGACCAAGATTTCCGGCGAGGAAGACCGCTACAGCCACACCGATCTGTGGGACTTCAAGGGCAATTTCGACGGCTCGCGCAAGATCTTCGACCTGGTCAAGCCGCTGCTGACGGACGATGCCGAATTCGTCACCAAGGTCGAGGGCAATTTCGACGCCATCGACGATACCCTCGCCACCTATAAGGAAGGCGAAGGCTACCAGTCCTACGACAAGCTGACCGATGACGACCGACGCCTGATGGCCGGCGCCGTCAACACGCTGGCCGAAGATCTTTCGACGCTGCAGGGCAAGCTCGGCCTCGAATAGAACTTGCCGCTTTGCCTGTCCTCGCTTGTGGCGAGGACAGGCCGCCCTTCAGCTTTCGGGATATTTCCGTGCGAGTTCCGTGAGGGTCTTTTCCGCCCCTTCCGGGTCCACATGCCTCAAAATGGCATCGAGCTTGGCTTCGGAGCGGTCTTCGCTGTCCTTGGATTGCGGCGAGCCGACATAGAGCAGCACGGTCAGCCCGACCACCTGCCAGAGCAGTTGCAGAAACTCCGACTGCCAGTTCTCGAAAGTGTCGCGCAGCATTTCGACGACATAGCTGCCGACGACCACGGGTTGCTGATGGGCGCTCTGCTCGTCGAGATAGGCGAACCAGCCGAAGACCCAGTGCCCGACAAGGCTGATCACCAGAAAGCCGAGCGTTACCCAGGCAAAGCCGTATTTCCTGATCGGTGACATTGCTTCACTCTCCTTGGCTCTTGGGGTTTGTCCAGGCCACGGCGCTCCAGGCGCCGAGCCGGAGTATTTCGCCCTGTTGGGAAAACTCGCCCGTGGTCATCGGCGCGCCGGTGATGACGCAGGCGATATCCATCGGCAAGTCCGAGGCGTTGAGCGCCATGGTGAGATATCCGGCCTCGAACTCCCAATTGACGACGATGGCGCTCCCCTGGCGCACGGTGTGGGCATCGCGGCAAAGCGTGGCCGAGAGCGGCCAGATATTATCCCGGCGCCAGCCGGCCAATTCCCGGAAGCGCTCCAGCGCCGCGCGGTGCCCTGGCTTTTCGAAGTCGCTCCAATCGAGCTTGGCATCGAGGAAGGTCGCCTGGTCATTGGGGTCGGGCAGGGCGCCGTCTTCCACCGGCTGGCCGAAATCCTCCCGCATCTGCCGGTACCGCCCGCGGGCTTTGATGTTTCCTGCCTCTTCGGGCAGGTCGATGAAGAAGGGGAAAGGCGTTTCGAGCTGTCCTTCCTCTCCGATGAAGAAAAGGGGGATTTGCGGGGCGAGCATGACGACGAACCGCAGGAAATCCAGCTTTTCGGCGCCGATGCGGCTGGCGAGGCGCAGGGCGTCGGCACGATTGCCGATCTGATCGTGATTCTGCGCATAGGAGACGAAGGCATCGGGCGGGAGGTGGCTGGATGGCTCGCCACGCGTTTCGCCATCGCCATTCGTTTCGCCGTCATGGATGAAACCGTCAGCGAGGCCCTTTTCCAGATCGGCGATGGGATCGCGCGGCTTTCCTTCATGGCCCGGCTTTCGCTGGCCGGTGGTGAGATGGAGAAGGGCATGCTGGATGTCGTCGTTCCATTGGGCGGTAAAGTGCTTCGGCTCGTCATGGTCGTCACGTTCGAGCCATGAGGCGAGATTGTCCCGGTTCTCGACGATGAGCTTGGCGTCGGGCTTGACCATGCGGGCGGCAGCCGCGAGCTCCGAAAGGAATTTGTCGCCCGCCTCGGTCTTCATCTCATGGATGGCATCGAGCCGGAGCCCGTCGAAGCCGTATTCGCCGAGCCACATGGCGGCGTTCTCGTAATAGAACTGCCGCACCATGGGGCGGGTGAAATCTATGCCCTGGCCCCAGGGCGTCTCGACCTCGTCGTTGAACCATTCGGGCGCGTAATGGCCGATGAAATTGTCGACCTCCCCGAAGTGATTATAGACCACGTCGAGAACGAGGCAGAGGCCGAGTTCATGCGCGCGGTCGACCAGCATACGCAAATCCTCGCGGCTGCCATAGGCATCGGCGGGCGCGAAAAGCAGCGTCCCGTCATAGCCCCAGTTGCGGCTGCCGGAGAAAGCGTTGATCGGCATGAGTTCGAGCGCGGTATAGCCGGCATCGCGAAAATGTTCGAGCCGGCCGGCAAGGCCGGCGAAGGTGCCCTCGGGTGTCGCGGTGCCGACATGGACCTCGCACAATATCGTTTCGTGCCAGGGACGAAGGGGCTGCGTCAGGTCCTGTGGCGGCAAGGGGGCGCAGACGATGCTCCAGCCGGCGGTGCCGCCGTCCTGCTGCCGGGATGCCGGGTCGGGAAAGGTGCGGTCGCCGGCGCGGAATTTATAGCGCGTGCCGGGGCCGCGGTTTCCGGCATGGGCCGACCAGAAGCCATCGTCGCTGCGTTCGAGGGGGAGCGGCGGCAGGTCGGGAAAGACGACTTCGACAGCCTCAAGGCTCGGGGCCCAGAGACGGAATTCGGTTGCCGCGCCGTCGAGTTGCGGGCCGAAACGGGTATCGAGGCAAGTGGCATCCAGGCGACCGGCGCAGTGGACGTTCATGATTGATCCTGTGAAACAACGATGTGCAGGACGTAAATGCCCGGCGACGCTAGAGGTTTCCTAGCGGCTGATCTTGCTGCCGCTCAGCCAGCGATAGCCATAGGGTGGCAGGGCCAGCGTCAGTGTCCCGGTGACGTCGATCTCGTCCGGGCCCAGGAGGTCCGATAAAGTGGCGGCGAAATTGGGGCCGAAATCGAGTGCGGTCTTTTGCTGCCGGCCGGTGAGATTATGGACGACCACCACCATGTTGACCCCGTCGCCCACCGCGCGGGCATGAATGGCGGGATTGTCGCCGGTCACGGGCAGGCCGCGGCCGCGCAGCAGGGTGCTGACCTTGCGCTTGGCGCGGATGAGCGCCCTGGTGCCGCTCAGCAGGGAGGCGGCATCGTCCTTCTGGCGCTCCACATTGATCGAGCGGTAGGAAAACGGGCCGCGGCTGATCGCGGGCTGGATCAGGCGCCTGGCGGGGGCGGTCGAAAAGCCGCCATTGCGGCTATTGTCCCATTGCATGGGGATGCGCACGGCTTCCCGATCGGGGCGGGAGAGGTCGTCGCCCATGCCGATCTCGTCGCCATAGACGAGAACGGATGCGCCGGGCAGGCTGAACATCAGGCTCAGGGCCATGGCGACGCGCCGGCTGTCCCCTCCCAGCATCGGGGCGATGCGGCGCCTGATGCCGCGATCATGCACGATGGTATCGGGATCGCGTGCGAAGGCGGCGAAGGCCTTGGCCTTGATCTCTTCCGGCACCTGGGAGAAATCGAGCTCGTCGAGATTGCGCAGGAAATGCGCCCAGCCGCAGTCGGGGGGCGGCTCGGGCAGCAGGGCGAGCGCTTCGTCGATGAGACCGGCTTCGCCCTTGGCGAGCGCCGCGAAGATATAGCAGGGCATGAGGAAGTCGAAGAGCAGGCCGAGTTGGTCACCCTGGCCGAAATAGCGGCCCATTTCGTTGGGCGGCAGGTTCACTTCGCCCACCAGCAAACCATCGGGCCGGCGCTCCTGCATCACCCTGTTGAACGCCTGCAGCAGGCCATCGGGGTTCTCCGGATCGGCCTCGGTGAGCCCGTTCTCGCCGAGGACGAAGGGGATGGCGTCGAGGCGGAAGCCGCTGACGCCGATGGACAGCCAATAGTCCATGATGCGCTCGATAGCGCCGATCACCTCGGGATTGGCGGTGTTGAGCTCGGGCTGGAAGTGCAGGAATTTGTGATAGTAATAGGCGTGGGCGACCTCGTCATAGGACCAGACCGTGGGTTCCTGATCGGGAAAGACGGAGTGATCGTTGGGATCGACCGGCGGGGCCTGCTTGCTCCAGACGTAATAATGTCGGAAGCGGGAGCGCTCGTCGCGTCGGGCGGCCTCGAACCAGGGATGCTTGTCCGAGGTGTGGTTGATGACCAGATCGGTGATGACCCGGATGCCGCGTTCGCCGGCTTCGTGGAGGAAATCGACGAAATCGTCGAGCGTGCCAAGCCGCGGATCGATCTGGTAATAGTCGCTGACATCATAGCCATTGTCGCGGCCGGGGGAGGCGAAGAAGGGCAGCAGCCAGATGCAGGTGACGCCGAGATCGGCGAGGTAGGGCACCTTGCCCGTCAGCCCGACGAAATCCCCGATGCCGTCGCCATTGCCATCGGCGAAGCGCTTGACGTCAACGGCATAGAAAACGGCATCAAGATACCAGGGGTCGTCATGGGCCACCAAGGCGCCCTCCATCGCTGGCGGTTACGTGAAATACGAGTCGATCGGGGCCGCTAGGCGATGCCCTTGCCGCCCGTTGCACCGAAGATTTCCCCGGTGATGTAGCTGCCTTCCTGCGAGGCGAGCAGCACATAGATCGGGGCGAGTTCGACGGGTTGGCCGGGGCGGCCGAAAGCGCTGTTCTTGCCGAATTCGCGCACGCGCTCCGGGGTCTGGCCGCCCGACGGTTGCAGCACGGTCCAGAACGGGCCGGGAGCTACGGCATTGGCGCGGATGCCCTTTTCGATGAGCTGCTCGGCAAGGGCCTTGGTATAGGCCGCGATGCCGGCCTTGGTGGTGGCATAATCCAGTAGATGCGCGGAGGGTTCGAACGCCTGGATCGACGTGGTCGCGATCACGGAAGCGCCCGGCGGCAGATGCGGGACGGCCGCCTGGGCGATCCAGTGGAGGGCATAGAGATTGGTTTTCATGGTGAGGTCGAAATCGCGCGAGGTCACCTCATCGATGCTTTCGTGCGTCTGCTGGCGCGCGGCATTGATGACGAGAATGTCGAGCCCGCCAAGCTCGGACACGGCTCGCTCTACCATGTCCCGGCACCAGGCTTCCTCGGTGACGTCGCCCGCAAGACCCACACCATGGCGGCCTTCAGCCCGGATGAGTTCCAGCACCTCGTCGGCATCGCCCTGTTCCTCGGGGAGATAGGCGATGGCGACATCGGCGCCCTCGCGGGCATAGGCGACGGCCGCGGCCCGGCCGATGCCTGAATCCCCGCCGGTTATCAGCGCCTTGCGGCCCACGAGGCGGTTGGAGCCCTTGTAGCTTTCTTCGCCATGATCGGGGGCCGGCTCCATTTTGGAAACCAGGCCGGGAGGCGGTTGAGGCTGATCGGGAAACGGCGGCTGGGGGTACTGAAAGCGCGGATCTTGCATCGTCAGGCGATCTGGCATGGTCAACTCCATAGGATGGGGCATGGTGTTGAACACGCGAGGCGCAGGATCGTTTCGTCCCGCATCCAATTGCTCGTTTCCGCGCCGAGGGCGATCGTCTGCCGGCCCTCTTGCGCCAGCATGGCCCCATCTACTTTGGGCATTGGCCGTTTCATTGGGAGCTTCAAATCAAAAGGCTGACGGGGCTGGATAAATTCTGTTTATGTGTGAGCTGCTGCAATATGAAATTCGGGAAATGCAAATCAGCATTGCGCCGCTGCTCCTGCCGGTAAAACTGTCCGGGCGCTATACCGAGGCCAGTTCCTTCACACGAACACTTTCGGAGACAGGCCAAATGCAGCAGATCGACAAGACACCCCGCGAAGCCAATCGCGCTCCCGAAGCCGCCAAGCGCGCGGAAAAGACGCGCAATCACTGGAGCCGCTTCTTCAAGCCGGTTTCGCCCTATCTTCTGGGCTAAGGCCATCTCTCATTGAGAGGGAGGGGCCGCATCGGCAGCGGCCCCCATCGTGCGCCGCTCCTCCCACCTAAATATGTAGCGCGCAAGGGGCTTGCTTCAAGCCTGTATCTCTCCCGTAAAAGACGCACTCCCGAAACCTGAGGAGTGCGTCATGACCGATCATGCTGTTGTCATCGCCGGAGGCGGCCCGACGGGCCTGATGCTGGCCGGCGAATTGGCCCTTGCCGGCGTGAATGTGGCCATCGTCGAGAAACGGGCGACCAGCGCAGTGGTCGGCTCGCGCGCCGGTGGGCTTCATGCCCGCACGCTCGAACTTCTCGATCAACGCGGCATCGTCGAACGCTTTCTGGCCGAGGGGCAGAAGGCGCAGGTCAACGGCTTTGCCGGCAGAATGCTGGATATCAGCGATTTCCCGACGCGATTTCCCTATGGTCTGGGCCTCCGGCAATCGCGGATCGAGCCGATTCTTGCCGATTGGGTGGAGGAACTGGGCGTTCCCATCTATCGCGCCCGGGAGGTGACGGGATTTGAGAGCCGTGATGACGGCGTCGATGTCGCGTTGAGCGACGGCACCGTCCTCTCTGCCGCATATCTGGTCGGATGCGATGGCGGGCGGAGTCTTGTCCGCCGCCTTGCCGGGATCGATTTTCCCGGCGAGGACGCGACAATCAGCAATATCATCGCCAATGTGGAACTGACCGAGACACCGGAATGGGGCGTTCGCCAGGACGATGTCGGCATCCATTCGCTCGGGCGGCTGGACTATCAAATCATCGACGGCAAGATCGTCTACGCCGAGACGGGACCGGTGGGCGTATTGGTGACCGAGCGGCAGATCGGCAGCGGCGAGCCGACGCTGGACGATCTCAAGGCGGGAATGATTGCGGCCTTCGGCAGCGATTACGGCGTTCACAGTCCAAGCTGGCTGTCGCGCTTCACCGATGCGACGCGGCAGGCGGCGACCTATCGCAAGGGCCGGGTTCTGCTGGCGGGCGATGCGACGCATATCCATTATCCGGCGGGTGGGCAGGGCCTCAATATCGGCGTCCATGACGCGGTTAATCTGGGCTGGAAGCTGGCGCAGGTGGTCAAGGGCATCTCTCCGGAAAGCCTGCTCGACAGCTATCATGCCGAGCGGCACCCGGCGGATGCCCGCGTGCTGCAAATGACGATGGCGGCGGGCATGTTGCAGCGTCCCGGCGCTCGGATCGAAGCGGTACGCAGCGCCATGGCGGACCTGCTGGGCATCGACGCGGCGCGCAAGCGCTTTGCCGGCATGCTCAGCGGTCTCGACCTCCATTATGATCTGGGAGAGGGGCATCCGCTGCTGGGCCGGCGCATGCCGGACCTCGATGTGGTGACGGCATCCGGCACGGTCCGGGTTTTCAACCTGTTGCACCAGGCCCGGCCGGTGCTGATCCGCTTCGGCGCGGGCGAAACCGACATTTCGCCATGGGCCGAGCGGATACGATCGATCGACGCGCAATATGATGGGGCATGGGAGCTGCCGGTGCTGGGCGTGGTGCCGGCGCCAAGCGCAGTTCTGGTTCGGCCGGACGGCTATGTGGCCTGGGTGGGCGAGGGGAGCGAGGCCGGACTTGCCGACGCGCTCACCCTCTGGTTCGGTATGGCTGTCTAAAGCCTTCGGCAAGGGCGCTGAGACTATCCCCTCAGCGCCCTTGCCGTGGCGACGAGATTGCGGAGGGACGCTTCGACCTCGGGCCAGCCGCGGGTCTTGAGGCCGCAATCGGGATTGACCCAGAGCTGTTCGGCCGGAATGCCTTCCGCGGCCTTGCGCATCAGGGCTTCCATGTCGGTCCGGGCGGGCACGCGCGGGGAATGGATGTCCCATACGCCCGGCCCGATCTCATTGGGATAGCGGAAGTTTCGGAAGGCTTCGAGCAGTTCCATGTCGGAGCGCGATGTCTCGATGGAGATGACATCGGCATCCATTTCGGCGATGGAGGGCATGATGTCGTTGAATTCGGCATAGCACATATGGGTGTGGACCTGCGTATCGTCGGCGACAGCCGAGGCGGTGAGGCGGAAGCAATCGACGGCCCAGCGGAGATAAGCGTCCCAATCGCGCCGGCGTAGCGGCAGGCCCTCGCGCAGAGCCGGCTCGTCGATCTGGATGATGCCGATGCCGGCCTTTTCGAGATCGAGAACCTCGTCGCGAATGGCGAGGGCGATCTGCCGGCAGGTTTCCGAGCGCGGCTGGTCGACGCGCACGAAGCTCCATTGCAGGATGGTGACCGGGCCGGTCAACATGCCTTTCATCGGTCGATCGGTGAGGGAGGCGGCATAGGCCGACCAGCGCACCGTCATCGGGGCGGGGCGCGAGACGTCGCCATAGATCACCGGCGGCTTGACGCAGCGGCTGCCATAGGACTGCACCCAGCCATTCCTGGTGAAGGCGAAGCCGTCGAGCTGTTCGCCGAAATATTCCACCATGTCGTTGCGCTCGAACTCGCCATGCACCAGCACGTCGAGGCCGATATCCTCCTGGATGCGCACCGCCTTTTCGGTCTCGGCCTCGAGGAAGGCGTCGTAGGCGGCCTGGTCGAGCCCGCCTTTCCTGAAGGCGGCGCGCGCCTCACGGACTTCCCTGGTCTGGGGGAAGGAGCCGATGGTGGTGGTGGGATAGGCCGGCAGGCTGAAGCGGGCGCGTTGCTTGTCGCGGCGGGCGGGGAAAGGCGCGGTTCGCTCGAGCGGAATGGCCTCGGCCGCGCGCGCCTTGACCGTCGGTTTGTGAATCCGCGGGGATTGCAGATGCGCGGCGACGGCGGTGGCGCTGGCCTCGAATGCGGGTCTGGCCGCGGCGCGTCCCGACTGCATGGCGAGGGTCAGCGCCACCACTTCTCCCAGCTTCTGCTTGGCGAAGGCCAGCCAGGATTTGAGTTCGGCATCGAGGGCGGTTTCGGTGTCGAGATCGACCGGGCTATGGAGCAGCGAAGAAGAGGGGGCGATTTCGAGTCGGTCGGGACCGATCCTGTCCCAGGCGCGGGTGACGAGGCCGAGGGCCTTGTCGAGATCGGTGCGCCAGATATTGCGGCCATCCACGACGCCGACGGACAGATATTTCTCCGCGGGCAAGGCAGCGAGGACGGCATCGATCTGGTCGGGGGCGCGGACGAGATCGATATGGAGGCCGGCGACATTCAGCCCGGCGGCGAGTTCGGTATTGTCGAGAAGCGCGCCGAAATAGGTAGCGAGCAGGATTTTGGGACCGGCTCTGCCGAGAACGTTATAGGCGTGGCGGAGGGCGGATTTCTGCCGGTCCGAAAGATCGAGCACCAGAATGGGTTCGTCGATCTGCACCGAGGCGGCGCCTTCGGCCTTGAGGCCGGCGAGAATTTCGGCATAGACCGGCAGCACCGCATGGAGCAGGTCGAGCGGATCGAGAGCGCTATCCTTGGCCTTGGCGAGACTGAGCCAGGTGACCGGCCCGACCAGCACCGGGCGGGTTTCGATGCCGAGCGCTCTGGCCTCGCGATAATGCTCGATAGCCTTGCCGGTGGAGAGCGCGAAACGCTGGCCGGCATGCAGCTCGGGCACGATGAAATGATAATTGGTGTCGAACCACTTGGTCATCTCCATGGCCGGCGCATCGGCGGTGCCGCGCGCCATGGCGAAATAGAGCTGATCGGGATCGGCGATGCCGGCAAAGCGCGGCGGAATGGCGCCGAGCATGGCGGTGGTATCGAGCATGTGATCGTAGAAGGAGAAATCGTTGGAGGGGATCACGTCGATGCCGGCCTCGCGCTGCAAGAGCCAGTGGCGGGCGCGCAGGTCGCGGCCGGTGGCGTGGAGCGTGGCGGCGTCGGTCTCGCCCTTCCAATAGGCTTCGAGGGCCTTTTTGAGTTCGCGGTGAGCGCCGATGCGCGGAAAGCCGAGATTGGCGGAACGGGTCATTTGAAATCTTCCGATGCGGGATCGCGCCCGGCGCGGCATGGCGCGGGCGACAGGGATCGTTGGGGATAAAAAATTGCCGGCTGACGTGGGGGTCAGCGTCGCATTCGGAAGGTGTGACGAGTGTTCGTCATGAAGCTGTCCTCTTGCCGATCCGCCCGATCGACCTGAAATGGATCATCGCTTCCATGGTAGGTCTCCTGGCTCGCGGATCGAACCGGATGCCCGCCTTCCCGGTTTTTCACCAGTGGCCTTGGGCACCCGTTTCCGCCGACAGTTGCGGGGGCAGCTCCGGACTTGAGCGCCGAGGCGCGTGAACCGGATTCCCTGTTATCCCCTCGCGGGGACCATGGACGAGATCAAGCATGCGGCAGGCGCCGCATGCTGTCAATCTCCATATAAAGAAATCTTTATGTCTCTATGCAGCGTCCCAGGTGGGGAAGGGATCAGGCAGGCCGGTCCAACGCTCCGGGAGGAAACCCTGGGCGGGGACGAGGCAGGCATCGAGCTCGCGGCGAATCTGGGCTTCGTCCATCGGGTCGGTGCCGATAAAGACGATTTCCTGCCGGCGGTCGCCCCAGACCTTGTCGAGATAGGGCTGCATGGACTGGCGCCATTCGGCATTGTCCGGCCAGCGCCATTGCGGCACCGCCGCCCACCAGAGACCGCGCCGTCCGGTGCGGACGAGGGCGCCGGCCTGACTCAGTTCGCCCACATGGCTCGGCCGGGTCGCCAGCCAGAAAAAGCCCTTGGCGCGCACCACGCCGGGCCAGCTTTTCTGCGTGAACTGGGCGAAGAGCAGCGGATTGAACGGGCGCCGGGCGCGATAGACGAAGGACCTTATGCCATATTCCTCGGTTTCCGGGACGTGATCCCTGAAGCCACTCAATTCCTTGAACCAGAGCGGGTTCTGTTCGGCGGCTTCGAGGCTGAAGAGGCCCGTATCGAGCACGGCATCGAGCGGTACGTCGCAGAAATCCGTTTCGATGATCTGCGCCGTGGGGTTGAGCGATTTGACGATGGTGCGGGCGGCGTTGCACTGTTCGGCCGAGGCTGTGGAAATCTTGTTGAGAATCACGATGTCGGCAAATTCGATCTGCTCGACGAGAAGATCCACCAAGGCGCGTTCGTCACCGTCGCCAGCGGTTTCGCCGCGATCGCGCAGGAAATCCTGCGAGCCGTAATCGTTGAGCAGATTGGCGGCATCGACCACCGTAACCATGGTGTCGAGCCGGGTCAGATCGGACAGGCTGTCGCCGTTCTCGTCGCGGAAATCGAAGGTGGTGGCGATGGGCAGGGGCTCGGCGATGCCGGTGCCTTCGATGAGGAGATAATCATAGCGGCCGCTCTCGGCCAGAGCGCGCACTTCGGTCAGGAGGTCGTCGCGCAGGGTGCAGCAGATGCAGCCATTGGACATTTCGACCAGCCTTTCATCGGTGCGGCTGAGATTGGCGCCACCTTCGCGCACCAGCGTCGCATCGATATTGACCTCGCTCATGTCGTTGACGATCACGGCGACGCGGCGGCCTTCGCGATTGTTGAGAATGTGGTTGAGCAGCGTGGTTTTGCCGGCGCCGAGAAAGCCGGACAGCACGGTGACGGGAAGACGTTTCATCGCAGAAATCCTTGGATGGGCGGGAAGGGCCGGGCGGCCGCTTCCTCTCCTGAACATGTATAATGTTATATCATTACGAACGTAAAGACCAAGTGCTGTCGAATTTGTATGCGCAACCTATTGACGCGACTCTCGGTCGGGAGCACAAGATATAGCGTGTCGTGGTCATCCGGGTCGCAAGGTCGGGTGATAATAGGGAAGCCGGTGTGCGTTTTGAACGTCAGTCCGGCGCTGCCCCCGCAACTGTGAAAGCCGGCTCTTCGGAGCGCCGAACCCGGCCAGCCAGATACCTGCCACGACAGGTTAGAACGTCCACGGGCGGGGTGCACCGTTAGGCCGCAAGCGAGCACGCGCGTCCGATGGGCGGCTCCTTGTGTCCCGACCCCCGCCGCCACTTACGGGGTAATTGGGGTCCATGACTGCTCTCGACACTGCCACTCATCACGACGATGCGGCGACGCCGCCTGCCTTTGCGCCTGCCGGCCATCCGCCGGCCGAGCCCGGCTATTCGCTCATCAAGCGCAATGGCCGCGCCGTGCCGTTCGACCAGTCCAAGATCGCCGTGGCGCTGACCAAGGCGTTCCTCGCCGTCGAGGGCAACAAGGCTGCCGCTTCGCGCCGCGTGCACGAGATCGTCGCGCAGATGACGCAGGATGTGGTGGCGGCCTTGATCCGCCGCGCCCGGGATGGCCGCGTCTTCGGCATCGAGGATGTGCAGGATCAGGTCGAGCTGGCGCTGATGCGCGGCGAGCACCAGAAGGTCGCGCGGGCCTATGTGCTCTATCGCGAGGAACACGCCAAGGCGCGGGCGGCAGCGCAGCCGGAGAAGGCAGTTGCGGCTGGTCTCGGCATGACGCTCGATGACGGCACCGTGGTGCCGCTCGACGAAGCGCGGCTGGTGACCGTCATCACCGAGGCCTGTGCGGGACTCGAGGGCGCTTCGGCGGAAGCCATTCTCACCGAAACACGCCGCAATCTCTATGACGGCATTTCGCAGGATGAATTGTCGCTGGCGCCGATCCTGGCGGCGCGCACGCTTGTCGAAACCGAACCCAGCTACGCTTTCGTGTCCGCCCGGCTGCTGCTCGACAAATTGCGCCGGGAAGCGCTGAGCTTCGAAATCCTGCGCCGAATACAGGATATCCTGATGGACGAGGACCCCTACATCTTCAATCTGGTTTTCTATCAACCGCCGGCGATCGTCAGTGAGACATACTGGGACTACGAACCCGGTTTCGATACCCGCATGGTGGACGCGCAGACAGCCCCGGCATTGTAAAGGGCAGGGTCGCGTAACGCGGGCCATACATATGCAAAATGCAGAGGGATTGGCCGACAACCTTGATTCGCATAATATATATTATGGAACTAAAATCCCTTACCATTGTCACTCGACAATGAAGTTGACCCGGTCGGCTGGAAAGCTGGAAACGCCCCAGACAACGGGTCTTTCATCCATGTCGACGTCGATCTTGGTGGTTTCGAGCAAGGGCCGCGAGCGCGTGATGCCGAGGAGATCCGCTTCCCAATTGACGGGCATGCGGCTGCTGATCCGGGTGGTTTTGCGCCGGTAGTCCATGACGCCGAACGATTTCAAGGCGGCTGTCGGCGATGGATGGACGCGCAACAGTTCCTCAATGCCGGCAAAGCGTCCTGCCGGATAGATGTCGCGCGTCAGGCCGATCTGGCGGCCATTGATCGAAGCCGTCGCCCGAATGACCACGACCTCCGCCCCCGGCGCGATCTCGAGGAGTGCCGCGAGTTCGTCATCGGCGTTGTCGCGATAGCTTTCGAGAAATTCGCGATGGCTGGTGAGGCCAAGCCGCGCGAGATTCTCGCTATAGCGCATATGGCCGTTGAGGAGGAACGGAATAGCGTCCTCCGCCACGAAAAGACCGCGACCATGGACGATCTTCACCACGCCACGCCGTTCGAGATCTGCGAGGGCCTGGCGGACGGTGAAACGGCTGACGCCAAAGCGTTCGGCCAGTTGGATTTCGGTTTCGAGCTGGCTGCCGGGCGCCAGGCCACGGCCGTCTATGTCGTCGCCGATAGCGGCCGCGACCTGCTCCCAGAGCGGACCTTTGCGGCCCCTCTTCGATGCCTCCACGGCGATTTTCGCCATCGATTTTCTCCCGATCGGTTCGGCCGTCATAACGCTGAAACATGTTGGCGCTAAAGGTCCGGACCATATGTTTAGCGCGAAGAACATGACAATAATATTTCATATATTTTGTCATGGTTTTTGCGTGCCCTAGATATTTATAAGTCAAACTTACCGCGTACCTATATATAGAGAGGTTCGTCATCAAGTTTTTTAAAAATGTCCATACGGTGTGGCGCAGAAAAGCTCCCTAAAAGGATGACGACCATGCCGACCTTGTCTCGCCGCCAATTCATGATTGCTGCTTCGGCACTTGGTGCCGCTGGCGCCCTCACTTCGAGCCGCGCCTTCGCCCAGGATGCTGCTGGCCGCCCCGAGCTGCGCATTGCCGTTCAGTCGCTGCCGACGAGCCTCGAGCCCGTCAACGCCATCTCCAATGTCGGCAACCGCATCACCAATGCGCTGTTCGATACGCTGATCCGCCGCGATTTCCTCAGCCAGCCCGACGGCACCGGCACCGACCTTGTGCCCGCTATCGCCGCTTCCTGGCAGCGCGATGACGAACGCACGGTCTCGGTGACCCTTGCCGACAACATCAAGTTCCATGACGGCTCGCTGGTGTCCGCCGCCGACGTCGCCTTCACCTTCTCGTCCGACCGCCTGTGGGGCGAAAAGCCGATGGTTCCGCGTGGTCCGCTGTTCTCGGCTCAGTTCGAAAGCGTCGAAGCCGTTGACGACAAGATCGTGCGCTTCCGCACCGTCGCTGCCGATTACAGCCTCGAAAAGCGTCTCGCCTCGTGGATTTCCTGGATCGTGCCGGAAAAGGCCTATCGCGACATGGGCCCGGACGCCTTTGGCCTGAAGCCGATCGGCACCGGCGCTTATAAATTCGTCGAGTTCGTCACCGGCGACCGCGTCGTGCTCGAGGCCAATGACGACTACTATCTCGGCAAGCCGACCGCTTCGCGCATCACCTTCCAGGTCGTGCCGGAAGTCGCCACACGCGTCGCCGGCCTTATCAGCGGCGAATACGACATGGCCTGCGCCCTCACCCCGGACAATATCGAGCTGATCAACAGCCAGGAACACGTCGACACCCGCGCCTCGCAGATCGAAAACGTGCATCTCTATATCTTCAAGAGCGATGCCCCGGTCGTCTCCGACAAGCGTGTCCGCCAGGCGATGAACCTGTCGATCGACCGCGACCTGATGAACCAGGCCCTGTGGGCTGGGCTTGCCGGCGTGCCGAACGGTTTCCAGATCCCGGCCTATGGCGAGACCTATGATGCGAACCGTCCGGGCTTCAAGCACGATCCGGAAAAGGCCAAGGCGCTCCTGCAGGAAGCCGGCTACAATGGCGAGTTGATCACCTTCCGCACGCTCAACGACTATTATGTGAACTCGGTCGCCGCGATCCAGATGATGCTGGAAATGTGGAAAGCGGTCGGCCTCAACGTCGACATGCAGATTCTCGAGACCTGGGACCAGGTCCAGGGGGACGGCATGCAGCTGCGCAATTGGTCCAACGGCTTCCAGATGCCGGATGCCGCGACCCCGCTGACCACCGACTGGGGCCCGGCCGGCACCGCCCAGACGACTTCGGGCTGGAAGGCGCCGGAAGAATACAACCAACTCGCCGCCCAGGTCGCGAGCCTGCCCGATGGCGAGGAACGCAGGACCGCCTTCCAGAAGCTGCTCGATATCTGGGAAGACGAAGCTCCGGGCGCCGTGCTCTACCGTCCGGTCGAAATCTACGGCGTGCGCAAGGACATCAATTGGAAGCCGGTCAGCTTCGAATTCATGGATCTGCGTCCTTACAATCTCAGCTTTGCCTGATCTCATGGAGCGCCAAACCAAGCGGGCGGCAACGCCGCCCGTTTCCCTGCTCGAAGCGCGCGATCTGGTGCTGGTTTCGAAAGAGACCGGCGCCGTTCTCGTCAACGGTGTCAGCCTTGCGCTGCAGGCCGGGGAAATCCTGGCACTGGTCGGCGAAAGCGGTTCGGGCAAGAGCCTGACCGCGCTGGCATTGCTTGGCCTGTTGCCGCCCGGCGTCGAGCGTCGCAGTGGCCAGGTCCTGCTCGATGGCGTCGATGTCACCGGCATGAGCACGAATCTGCGGGGCAAGGTGGTCGCGGCGATCTTCCAGGATCCGCAGGCTTCGCTCGATCCCCGCTGGACTGTGGGGCGTTATCTCACGGACCGCTTCCAGCGGCTCAAAGGCATGAAGGGCTCGCGGGCGCGGGAGGCGGCGGCCGATATGCTGGCGCAGGTCGGCCTCGCCAATCCCGATCGCATCATGAAGTCCTATCCGCACGAATTGTCCGGCGGCATGGCACAACGCGTGATGATCGCGGGCGCCCTGGCGGGAGAACCACGCATATTGATCGCCGACGAGCCGACAACGGCGCTCGACGTCACCACGCAGGCGCAGATTCTCGATCTTCTGGAAGACATTCAGGCGCGCACCGGGCTTTCCGTCCTGATGATCACGCACGATCTCGGCGTCGTGGCAGAAATCGCCCATCGCATGACGGTGCTATACGGCGGGCGGGTGATGGAAGAGGGCGAAACCGTGGCTGTTCTCGCTGCGCCGGTTCACCCCTATACCCGCGCCCTGCTGGCTTCGATGCCGGATATCAACAGCGATACCGCCCCTGCCCCCATCCCCGCCGGTCCGCCCGGCGGCGGCTTCGGCCAGGGCTGTCCCTTTGCGCCGCGCTGCGGGTCGGCGCAAGCGGCATGCGCGGAAACCATGCCGGCAGCGACACGCTTCGCCGGGGCGCGCAGCTTTGCCTGTCATGTCGTGCAAATCCCTGCGGTCACCAGACGGGAGGCAGCGCATGTCCTTGGTTGAAGCGCGTGGTCTTGGGCGCACCTTCACGCTGAAGGAGCCGTTTCGCAAGCCGGTGGTGATCTCGGCGGTCAATGGCGTCGATCTCTCCATAGCGCGTGGAGAAACGCTGGCCATTGTCGGCGAAAGCGGGTGCGGCAAGAGCACTCTCGGACGGCTTCTTCTCGGCCTCCTGCCCGCCAGCTCCGGTTCGATCCGCTTCGAGGGCACCGATCTCGCATCGCTGCCGCCGGCCGGTCTCAGGGCGTTGCGGGCGCGCATGCAGATCGTGTTCCAGAACACACTGGCTGCGCTCGATCCGCGCATGCCGGTCGGCGAGCAGATCGGCGAACCACTCGCCATTCACGGCGACGCGCAACAGGCGGTCCGCCGTGCCGAAGCCGAGCGGCTGGTGCGCGATGTGGGGCTCGACCCGATCCTGATGACGCGCCGGCCGCATGAACTATCCGGCGGACAGCGTCAGCGCGTGGTTATCGCGCGGGCGCTCGCCACCAGGCCGAGTTTCGTCGTCTTCGACGAGCCTGTTTCGGCCCTCGACGTGTCGGTGCAGGCGCAGATCATCGCGCTGATCCGCAAGCTTCAGGCCTCTGCCGGCTTCGCCAGCGCTTTCATTTCCCATGATCTGCGCGTCGTCCGCCATGTCGCCGACCGCGTGGCGGTGATGTATCTCGGCCGCATCGTCGAGGAAGGCCCGGTCGCCGAGGTCTTCCGTAATCCGGCCCATCCCTACACCAAGGCGCTGATCGGGGCCGTGCCCCAGGTTCGGGCAACGGTCAAGGCTGTTCGCCAGCGGCTTGCCGGCGAGCCTGCCAATCCGGCGCAAATGCCCGGCGGCTGCGCCTTCCATCCGCGCTGCCCCGTGGCGCAACCGCGATGTTCGAACGCTATCCCGCAATTGCAGCCGCTCGGCGAAGGCCGCATCGCGGCATGTCATCTCTTGGCCGGTGCGCCGGCCGTCCGGCAATCCGCCTAGACGAAAGGAAACGCCCATGCGCGTCATGACCTACAATATCCAATACGGCAAAGGCCGCGATGGCCGATATGACATCGAGCGCATCGCCGATGTGCTGCTAGAGGCGGATATTATCGGCCTTCAGGAAGTCGAAGCCTATTGGGATCGTTCGGGCAATATCCACCAGGTCGAGGCGATCGCCGAGCGGCTTGGGTCCTATTACTGGGTCTATGGCGCGACCGTCGACATCCACAAGAGCTGGACCGATGCCGATGGCACCGTGCAGAACCGGCGCCGCCAGTTCGGCAATGCCATCCTGTCGCGCTGGCCTATCATCACCAGCCGCACCTTTCTGTTCCCGAACAAGCAGACGCCGGTCAACGCCCATTCCATCCAGCGCGGTATCACCGAAGCCACCATCGACACGCCGGTCGGCCTGATCCGCGTCTATACCAGCCATTTTTCGCATCTGTCGGATGACGAACGCATTGCTCATGCCGAATTCGCGCTGGCGCTGCATCGCGGCGCGGCGGCCGACGGGCCCGTCTCGAGCGGCGACCATCGCGACACCTCGTGGCTGGAAACGCCGCCACCGGATGTTCCCGCCGAGGCCATCCTGATGGGCGATCTCAATCTGCGCCCGGAAGGTCCGGTCTATCCGATCCTTGTCGGGCCTCAGAGCAATATGTATGGGCGCCTTCATCTCAATTACGGCTTCGTCGACGCCTGGGTCGCGGCCGGCCATGGCGAGAACGAAGGCCATACGCTCTATCGCGACTGGGAGAACAAGACCGGCGCGCGCATCGACTATGTGATGGTGACCCCCGGTCTTGCCAAGCGCGTGAGAGCGGCCGAAGTGCTGAAGGATGTCGACGCATCCGACCACCAGCCACTGCTGATCACGCTCGAATGACCAAGTTCATTCTCATCCGCTTTGCCCGAGGGGTGATTACCCTTTGGGCAGTGGTCAGCTTCACCTTCATCGTCATGCGGCTGACGGGCGATCCTGCCCGGCAATTGCTGCCGGACAATGTCTCGCCCGAAATCATCGCCGATTTTCGCGCCCGCTGGGGGCTCGACCAGTCAGTGCTGACGCAATATCTCGTTTATGCGCGCAATCTGTTCCAGCTCGATTTCGGCCAATCCATCGCCAGCGGCCGCCCTGCCCTCGAAATGGCGCTGGAACGCGTTCCGGCTACGCTGGAGCTGACCGGCACCGCCTTCATCCTGATGCTGGTGATCGGCGTTCCCGGCGGCATTGTCTGTGCGCTCAATCGCGGCAAATGGCTCGACCAGTTCGTGATGATGATCTCGGTTCTGGGCCATAGCCTGCCGAACTTCGTGCTCGGGGTCGGGCTGATCTATCTCTTTGCCGTCATGCTGAAGCTTTTGCCGAGTTCGGGCAGCGCCACGCCGGAACACCTCATTCTGCCGCTCGTCACGCTCGGCGTTTCGGGGGCGGCGGTCATCGCCCGTTTCACCCGCTCCGCCGTACTCGACGTGCTGGAAAAACCCTATATCCGCGCCGCCATGGCCGGCGGCGAGAGCTATCGCATGACCATTCTGCGGCATGTGCTGCCCAATGCGGCCGTGCCGATCGTCACCATTATCGGTTTCACCGTGGGCGGCCTGATCGGCGGCGCCATCATCGTCGAACAGGTCTTCGCCTGGCCGGGGATCGGACGGCTTCTGGTCGAGACGGTGGGAATGCGCGATTTCGCCATTGTCCAGACGCTGGTCATGATCTTCGCCGTCGCCATGACGGCCGCCAATTTTGCGGTCGACGTCGCCTATGGCTTCCTCAATCCCAAGATGCGCGGGGACAATCATGGCCACAGCTGATCTCGCCCTGCCTGCCCCGCGCCGCCTGCTTGGGCGATTGAGCGGCTATCCGCCGCTCGTCGTCGTGTGCGGGGGACTGATCGCCGTGCTGCTGGTGGTGGCGATCGCCGCGCCGCTGATCGCCCCTTATGGCTATGCCGATCAACAGCCGCTGCTACGGCTGAAAGGGCCGTCAATCCTCGGCTACGATTCACCGTTCCTGCTCGGCAGCGATCATCTCGGACGCGACATGCTGAGCCGGACCATCTATGCCATCCGCTTCTCCATCCTCGTGGCCTTCCTTGCCACCGTCATCGGCGCAGTGCTCGGTGTCGCTTCCGGCATGCTCGCGGCGCGCCTGCGCGGCTGGTGGGACGAAACAATCATGATGGTGGTGGACATCCAGGCTTCCCTGCCCTTCATCATTTTCGCCCTCACCATTGTCGGCTTTTTCGGCAAGAGCCTCGTCCTGTTGATCTTCGTCATCGGTTTTGCCGGCTGGGACCGCTATGCGCGATTGGCGCGCGGCCTCGTGCTCGATGCCGAAACGCGCGGCTATGCGGATGCGCTGCGGGCATTGGGAGCGAATACGCCGCGCATCTATCTGAGGCATATCCTTCCCAATATCGCCGGCGCCCTGCTGGTGCAGATGACGCTCAACTTCCCCGAGACGGTGCTGCTCGAAACCGGGCTCAGCTTTCTCGGTATGGGCGTCCAGCCGCCGCTGACCTCGCTCGGGCTTCTCGTCAATGACAGCCGCAATTACATCGTCAACGCCTGGTGGATGGCCGCCGTGCCGAGCGCCGTCATCGTGCTGACCACGCTCTCCGCCTCCATCGTCGGCGATTGGCTGCGTGACCGGCTGACGGGCGAAAGCTGAAATCAGCCCCGCCCGTCAGTCAGCGACACGTAGGAGGCCCCAATCCCAAATCCGCATTAAGACGTAGAAGAACGTTTTCTCCCGCCCAGCATCAACGCAACCATTAAATCTATAAAGACGATAGAATATATCGTCTAATTCCTCCATTCGCGGAACATGGAGTGAATGGATGATCGGCATTGAAATCCCGAGGAAAAACCGCAGCCGAAGGTATCGAGGCGCATTGGGAGCCGTAACGGCGCTGGCGATCGGTTTCGCCACCATGGCTGGCAATGCGGCAGAAACGGTGCCGGTGCGTTTCGCCTATCTCGGGGTGAACACGGCCAATATCTATTTCGCCTTTGGCGTCGAGAACGGCATTTTCGAACGGCACGGCATAGATCTCGACATCATCACCTTCCAGCGTGGCGGCCCCGAAATCATCGCCGCTGCCGCCAGCCAGCAGGTCGATATGGGCGTGCTCGGCACCCCGGTGCTGGCCGGGATCAGCCGCGGTTTTCCCATCAAGGTCGTCGGCGCGCCGGCGCTGAAGGGACAGGAATTCGTTCTGGTCGGCCGGCCGGATATAACGAGCATCGACCAGCTCGTCGGCCAGAATGTCGGCGTGGCCGCCGTCGGCGGCGGCCAGGCGCAGGCCCTGCAGATCATTCTCCGGGCCGAGGAGATCGATCCCAAAACGGTCGGCAGCATCGCTTACGGCTCGCCGGGCAACGGCTATGTGTCGCTGAAATCGGGCCAATTGGCCGGGGCGATTTTGTCGGAGCCGAATATCAGCAGGCTCGTCGTTGAAGGCTCCGGCACGATCCTCGCCGAAGCCAAGGACTATTACGGCCGATATCAGCACAGCTATATCTTCTCGACCGACGCCTTCATCGAGGCGCATCCGGATACGCTGAAAGCCTTCTTCGAGGCCAGCGCCGAAGCCATTCAATATTCGCTCGACCATCGCGCCGAACTGCTCGACTTCGCCGAGCAGACGCTGGACATCGAGCGCCCTACCCTCGAGGCGGTTCTCGAGCGGCAATTGGCCGAATGGGACCCAAGCCAGCAGATCGATGAGGAAGGCCTGCTCAACGCGGTCGCCATCGTCCAGAGCGCCGGCGATATCGACGCCGATTACCAACCCGATCTCGAGGCGATCATCGATCGTCGCTTCATCCCCAACACGGAGAACAGCAATGACTAATGCCCCTATCGAATGGTCCCTGACGGCGGATGTCGTTGTCGTTGGCGCCGGCGGCGCCGGGCTTGTATCGGCGATCAACGCCCATGATGAAGGCGCGACCGTGCTGATCCTCGAAAAGATGCCCAATATCGGCGGTATCACCATATTGGCCGGCGGCGGCGTCAAGGCGGCGCGCAATGAAGACGAAGCCTTTGCCTATCTCAAGGAGACCCAGGGCGGCCGTGTTTCCGACAGCCTGATCCGGACCTTTGCCAAGGGGCTGACCGAGCTTCATCCCTATCTCGACAAGCTCACCGAGGTGAATGGCGGCACCGTCACCATCCGCAATGAGGGCCATTCGGGCATTTACGACTTCCCCGGGCGCGACACGATCTATTCCCTGACGGTCACCAATATCCCGGAATTTTCGGGCTATGACTGGACCTATACGGGAAACAACCTCAACGGCCAGCGCTTCTTCAAGGTGCTTCTCGACAATGTCGAAAGCCGCAACATCCCCATCCACACCAATGCGCCGGCCCGCGAGCTGATCACCCGCGATGGCGAGATCATCGGCCTATGGGCCGAGATCGACGGCCAGCAGGTGGCCGTCCGCGCCAACAAGGCCGTCATCCTTGCCTCCGGCGGCTTCGAGTTCAACGAGAAGCTCAAGAAGGAATATTTCGAGGCGACTCCCATCTATGCCATGGGCAATCCGGGCAATACCGGCGACGGCATTCTGATGTCGCAGAAGGTCGGCGCCGGGCTGTGGCATATGTGGCATTTCCACGGTTCCTACGGCTTCAAGTTCGACGATTACGATACCGCCTTCCGCATCTCGCCCGGCGGTGCGCGGAACAATGAGCGCCCGATTTCCTGGATTCTCGTCGACAAGAGCGGCAAGCGCTTCATGAACGAGTTGCATCCGGCCTGCCAGGATACGGCCGCAAGGCCGCTCGGCGGCTACGATCCGGACCGTCTGGAATATCCGCGAATTCCGGCCTTCATGATCTTCGATGAAGAGGGGCGCAAGCTCGGCCGGATCGCAAATCCCCTCACCTCCCATCCCGAGCACCGCTATGTGTGGAGCGATGACAACAGTGCCGAGGTCGAGCGTGGCTGGATCAAGGCCTATGACACGCTCGAAGCGCTTGCCGAGGCACAGGGTTGGGACCCCAAGGTGTTCACCCAGACGGTCGCCCGGTGGAACGAGATCGTCGAGAGCGGCAATGACGAAGACCATTTGCGGCCGGCCGGCACCCAGTTTCCGATCCTGAAGGCGCCATTCCATGTCGTTCCCGTCTGGCCACTCCTGACCAATACCCAGGGCGGCCCGGAGCATGACGAGAAGCAGCAGATTCTGGACGCTTTCGGCGCGCCGATCCCCCGGCTTTTCGCCGCCGGCGAACTGGGCTCGTTCTTCGCCCATCTCTATCTGCTCGGCGGCAATCTGAGCGAACTCATCATCAGCGGCCGCATCGCCGGGGGCGAGGCTGCCAAGCTCCCCTCCTGGTCTCTCCAGCGGGAAGACATTGCCCGGATCGCGTGATCCGGGCAGTATCAAGGAGCTCCATATGCCACAATTTGTAAGTCTCGCGAGACGCGGGAGCGAGTCGGTCATCACGACCGAAGCGCCCCTGCCCCGCACGCTCCGCCCGGTCGGCGAGCAATCGGTTCTCGCCGCCCATGCCGTCGACATTGCCTATGTGAACAAGCGCACCGGCGAGCGCACCGAGGCGGTGAACCACATCGACCTGTCGATCAAGCCGGGTGAATTCGTCACCATTGTCGGGCTCAGCGGGTGCGGCAAGACCACCTTCCTCAACGCCGTGGCCGGTCTCGTGAAGATCACCGGCGGCAATCTCCTCGTCAACGACGCCGAGGTCACCCGGCCGGGCCCGGACAGGACCATGGTGTTCCAGCGCCCTTCCCTGCTGCCCTGGCGCACGGTTATCGACAATATCATCTATGGGCTCGAAATTCAGGGCGTGCCCCGAAAGGAAGCCCTGTTGCGGGCCGCGCCCTTCGTGGAACTCGTCCAGCTCAAGGGCGTCGAGCATTTCTATCCCGGCGCGCTTTCCGGCGGCATGCAGCAAAGGGCCAATCTGGCGCGCGCGCTAGTGTGCGATCCGACCATTCTGCTGCTCGATGAGCCCTTCGCCGCGCTCGACGCCATCACGCGCGAGACCATGCAGCATGAACTGCTGCGCATATGGGAAGCCACGCGCAAGACCGTATTGATGGTGACCCACCAGATCGACGAGGCGGTGCTGTTGTCGGATCGGGTCATCGTGTTCTCGGATCGCCCGGCCCGCATCCTCGCCGATATCAGGGTGGACATCGAGCGTCCGCGACATGCGCAGGCCAAGACGAGCAAGCGCTTCGGGGAGCTGGAAGAACAGATCTGGTCGCTCATTCTCCAGTCGGCCGAAGGGAAGGTGAAGCGATGAGCGCTGCAGTCGATACATCCGCCCCCAATGTCCGCAAGCGAGAGCTTGCGGCCTGGTTCGGGGAATGGTCCCCGAGCCTGCTCGTCTTCGCCGTTCTCTTCATCCTGTGGGAAGTCGCGTCACGGTCCGGCTTCATCAATCCACTGTTTTCGAGTTCGCCGTCGCAGATTTTCGAAACGGGCGTCGAGCTGACCAGGGACGGCACGCTGATCGGACATGCCTGGGCCAGCGCCCAGATCTTTCTCATCGGCTTCGGCATGGCCATTGTGTTCGGCGTGCCGATCGGCGTCGCCATCGGCTGGTTCGATTGGGCGAACCGTGCGTTCAGCCCGCTGGTCTCCGCCTTCTACACCACGCCGCGCATCGCGCTCATGCCGCTCTTCATTATCTGGTTCGGGCTCGGGCTCGGCTCCAAGGTCGCCCTGGTGTTTCTCAGCGGCATCTTTCCGCTGATCGTCAACATGCAGGTGGCCATGCTCAATCTGGATGGCGAGCTGAAACGCGTGGGCGTGGCCTATGGCGCAAACCAGTGGCAATTGTTCCGTACCATCGCCCTGCCCGCTTCGGTGCCCTTCCTGTTGACCGGCTTGCGGCTGGCAATGGGCCGGGCCCTGCTCGGTGTCGTCGCAGCCGAAGTTTTCGGTGGCGGAGAAGGGCTGGGCTATCTTATCGAATATGCCGGGGCGACATTCCGCATCGATGTCGTCTTTGTGGGCGTTTTCGTTATCGCGGCCTTCGGCATCATCATGGATCGCGGCCTCTTTGCCATCAGCCGCTATGTCGATCGGTGGCGAGGCACGGCATAACCGAAAAATTTCTTCCACTGTCAATCAGCCGTCATGTGCGAGGCGTAGGGATCAACTCATCCGAATGAGTTGATCCGATGCGCAGCCAAGGCCACACCTGGGAAGAAGTCAGAGATGCGATCAGCGGCGAGATCGCCGCCGGTCGCCTGCTGCCGGATACCCGCCTGCCATCCGAGCCGGAGCTTATCCAGCTCTATAAAACCCGCCGTCATTCGCTGCGCCGCGCCATAGCGGCGCTGCATGCCGAGGGCAAGCTGCGGGTCGAACATGGCCGCGGCACCTTCGTCGAACGCGCCCCCCTGCTCAATTATGTTGTCGGGCCGAGGACGCGCTTCCGCGAAAACCTCAATGCGCAGGGGCTGACCGCTTCCGGCCAGGGCATCAGCGAGACGCTGATGCCGGCCGATGCGCGCGTCGCCAAGGCGCTTGACCTGCCGGTCGGCGCGCCTGTCTTCGCCATGTGCCGGCGTAGTTTCGCCAATGATCTGCCGATCAGCATCGGCTGGTCCTACAGCGATGCCGTACGCTTTCCCAACATGCTCGAACAGCGGCGCGCCGGCATCGGCGTGACCGAGGTTTATCGCAGCCACGGCATCGACGAATACAAGCGGCTGCGCACCACCATCTATACCCGTCCCGCCACCGAGCAGGAGGCCGCGCATCTGATGCTGCGGCCGGGCCAGCCGGTGCTGATCGTCCAGAAGATCGACGTCGACACCGCCGGCCGGCCCATCGGCTTTTCCGAGGCGACCTGGGCCGGCGACCGCGTGCAATTCACCTTCGAAAATCCTCAAAGCGGCCCCGTCGCGGGCGAAAGGACTGATGATGTTCAATGAACAGGGGGCGGCGGCCTCCCCCGGCGGCATGGAGCGCCGGCAAATGCTCGACATTCTGGCTTATGCCCGGCCGGATCGTCTCAAGGAACTGGCCGAAAATATCCTGGCGGGACTCGGTGATATCCACGTCATCACCAATCGCACCGGGCTCATCATGGTCCCCATGCGCGACACGGTCGAGAATGTCGATTTCCACCTCGGCGAAGTGCTGGTCAGCGAGGCGCATATTGCCGATGCGGCTGGCGCCATCGGCTACGGCATGATTACGGGTCGCGATCTCGAACGGGCCATGGCCATGGCGGTGGTCGATCTCTTCATCGCCACCGGCAAGACGACCGATGCGGTCCGGACATTCCTCGAGGAAGAACGCGATCATCGGACGGCGCTCGATATGGCGCGCATGCGCCAGGTCGAGGCCACCCGCGTCGAAATGGAGACCTTCTGATGCTGACCATCGCTCCCCCCGACCTTCAGGAAGCGCGCTCCAACGCCACCTTCGAAGCGCTGATGTGGACGCTGGCGCGGCCCGGCGAAATCCGCGACATGGCCGGCCCCGGCTTCTCGCTCGTCATCGAAGCGCTGATCGACCTCGAATGCACCGTCTATGCCGGCAATGAGGCGGTCCGCCATGAGCTGGCGAGCACCGGCGCCGAGGTGACTGCGGATATCGGTTCGGCCGATCATGTCTTCGCCGACACTGCCGAAGACGCCCTTGCCTTGCTGCCTTCGCTGGGCTGCGGCACGGCGCTTTATCCCGATGATGGCGCGACCCTCGTTGTCGAGGCGGCCATCGGGCAAGGCCAGAGGCTGCGCCTCAGCGGGCCGGGTATTGATGGCGTGCGTGAGCTCGCTCTCGCTTTGCCTGCTGCCTTCTGGTCCGGGCGCGAGGCGCGCTGCCTCTACCCCGAGGGTTTCGATATTTTTGTCGTCGACGGCGCCAGGGTCGTCGGCATTCCCCGCTCCAGCACGGTGGAGGTTCTCTGATGGCCTATGTCGCAACCCGCGGTGGCGAAAAAGCCATCGAACAGGCGGAACGGCTGTTCCGCGAGGATTTGGGCGCGATCGATATCGAACGCGTACGCGCGATCCGCAAATCCATGCCCTATCTGATCGACCGGGTCATGGGCGAAGCTTCGCTCTATGACGAAGACCTCGCCGCTCTCGCCCTCGCCCAGACGGGTGGCGAATTGTCGGAAGCTGTGCTGGTTCTGCGGGCCTGGCGCACGACGCAGCCGCGTATCGGCATTGCCGAACCGGTCAAGCAGGATCAGCTTCTGACCCAAAGGCGCATTTCCGCCGCGTTCAAGGATATTCCGGGCGGGCAGATTCTCGGGCCGACGCTCGATTATTCGCATCGCGTGCTGGCGACCGACGTGCTCGAAGGCAAGCCGTTCATCCCGACGCCCGTCGAGGCGGCACCGGCCCCTGCCCCCGCGCACCAGCCGTCGCTCGCCGACTGGCAGCGGCAGCAAGGCCTTGTGGCGCCTTCGGCCGAGGTAGACGTCGCGCCGGATGAAATCCCCGATCTCACCCGCGAACCGCTGCTGTTCCCCGCCTCGCGCGCCCACAGGCTGCAAAGCCTTGCCCGTGCCGAAAGCGGCGGCGTGCTGGCCCTCGGCTATGCAGCCATGCGCGGCTATGGCAATGCCCATCCGACGGTCAACGAGTTGCGGCTTGCCGAAGCCGAAGTCGTCGTCCGCCATCCCGATGGCACGCCCTTTTCGGCCGGGCGCGTCCGCATCAGCGAGGCGGAAGTCACCTCGAAGGAAAAGGGCGGATATCTGGAACTGGGCTTCGCGGCGACCTTCGGCTGGAATGAAGTCAAGGTCATCGCCGCCGCAACCCTCGACCTCAATTCCGCCGCCGCGCCGGTCGGCTCGGCCGTGCATGAGGAATTCTACCTCTACCACACCGAAAGCGTCGAATCGTCCGGCTTCTGCATCCATTTCAAGCTGCCGCATTACGTGACGTTCCAGTCGGTTCTCGATGCCATGCGCGATGCCAGGGCCAAGAAGGCCAGGGGCGAAGCCGGTGAATCCGTTCCTCAAGATTACGAAGTGGTTCTCATCCCATGAGCCTTGCTGCTCTCACCAAACCCTGGGCGGCGACGAGCTATGGCTTTCTCGATGCGTCGGCCAAGCGCGAACTCCGCCGCAAGATGCTCAAGGCCATCGCCGTCCCCGGCTGCCAGATGCCCTATGCCAGCCGCGAAGTGCCGATGGCGCGCGGCTGGGGTACGGGTGGCCTCCAGGTCACGCTGACGCTGGTCAATCCGCGTTCGGTGGTCAAGGTCATCGACCAGGGCGCCGATGACGGCGTCAATGCCGCCTCCATCCGCCGCTTCGTCTCCCGCGTCTCCGGCGCCGCCGAAACCTGGGATACGCTCGAGGCGACCATCGTCCAGTCCCGCCACCGCGTGCCCGAAGAAATCATGCGCGAGGACCAGATTCTCGTGCTGCAAGTGCCCAATCCCGAGCCGCTGCGCGGGGTCGAGCCGAATATTTCCATCGCTCGCCAGATGCATGCCGATGCCGACTACGGCAAGCTGTGGCTGACGCTTTACGAGCAGATCGTGCGCAAGGGCCGCATCATGCAGGGCTCGTCCTATCCGAGCCTCGTCAATGGCCGCCATGTCATGACCCCCTCGCCCATTCCCCGCTGGGACGTGCCGAAGCTCCATATGGCGAAGCACCTGACCTTCCTGTCGGCGGGCCGCGAAAAGCGTCTCCACGCCGTGCCGCCCTATACCCGGGTCGAGCCGCTCGTCTTCTCCGACCGGCCCTATCTCATCGAGGATCACGCCCATCTCGTCTGCCGGCGCTCGGGCATATCCGGCTACTACATGAACGAACTGCCCCAGGACGACGGCACTTCGGCCTTCGAAGTGTCGGACAGCAATCTCGGCATCAAGGCCATCCACAAGCGTGACGGCGAGCCCGTCGCCATTGGCGAGACCTGGTACAAGGAAGGCAAGATCTCGAAATGACCCTCGAAGACAGCACCGTTCCGCACGAGGCCCTGCTGCCGCCGCAGCTGATGACGGTCCCGCCGCTCCTGACCATGCGTGGCCTCAGCCACCATTACGGCGAAGTCCGCGCCCTCAACGATGTCAATGTCACCGTCTATCCGGGCGAAGTGCTCGGCATTGTCGGCGAAAGCGGCTCGGGCAAATCGACGCTTCTGCGCATGATGAACCTCGAAGAGACGCCCGAGACCGGCAGCTATCACCTGCGCCTGCCCGATCGCGAAGATGGCGATCTCTTCGCTCTCGACCGCTACCAGCGCCGCATGCTGTGCGCCCGCCATATCGGCATCGTCTATCAGAACCCGCATCTAGGGCTCCTGATGCGCTACAGCTCCAGCGGCAATGTCGCCGAGCGCCTGCTGATCGCCGGCGAACGCAGCTTCGATACGCTGCGCGCCAAGGCCCGCGAGGCGCTCGACGCCTCCGAATTCCCGCTGGCGCGCATGGATGCCCGCCCGTTCGAACTGTCGGGCGGCATGCAGCAGCGCGTGCAGCTCGCCAAGGCGATCGCCCTCGAGCCGGCTTTGCTGCTGCTCGACGAGCCGACCACCGGTCTCGATGTCAGCGTGCAGGCCCTGGTGCTCGATACGCTCAAGCGCCTGCAGCGTGATCGCAAGATCACCATGGTGCTGGTCAGCCACGATCTCGGCGTCATCCGCACCATGGCCGACCGCGTCATCGTCATGCGCCATGGCCAGGTGGTCGAACAGGGCCTTGCGGACCAGATCTTCCAGGACCCGCAGCACGCCTATACCCAGCAACTCGTCCACGCCAAACTCTAGGAGCCCGGCATGTCCCAGCCCCCCTTGCTGCGTGTCGAAGGCCTGACCAAGCGCTTCCGCATGCACCACCTCGATAGTGTCCTGCACGCTTTCGAGGGCATCAGCTTCCAGCTCAGCCCGGGTGAATTCATCCTGCTGCGCGGCCACAATGGCGCCGGCAAATCGACGCTGCTGCGCACCCTCTGGCGCAGCTACCTGCCGGTCGCCGGCCATATCTACTACCAGTCGAAGCTGGGCGAGATCGACCTCGCCTGGGCCGCTGACGTCGATATTGCCCTGCTCCGCCGTCAGGAAATCGGTTTCGTCACCCAGTTCCTCAATGCCCGGCCGCGCGTCGCCGCCGAGGAGATCGTGGCCGAGCCGCTGCGTCTCGCCGGTGTCGAGCCGCAAAAGGCGCTCGATCAGGCCCGCCACTGGCTCGCCGAATTCGGCGTGCGCGAAGAACTCTGGCGCGCTTACCCGAGCACCTTTTCGGGTGGCGAACAGCAGAAGGTCAACCTCGCGCGCGCCCTCGTCCTGCCGCAGCGCCTGCTGCTGCTCGACGAGCCCACCGCCTCGCTCGATGCGGGCGCCCGCCAAGCGCTTGTCCGCCGTCTCGCCGAACTGAAGGCATCCGGCGTCGCCATGATCGGCGTCTTCCACCACCCCGGCGATGTGGCCGAACTGATCGACCGCGAAATCAACCTTGCCACCCGCCCTGTCCCGGCCATCGACGATGAGGAGCGTGAAGACGATGTGGTTGTCTGATTTCCGTGTCGTCCTCGCCGACCGCGTTCTGGATCACGGCTCCTTGCGGGTCGAGGACGGCCGCATCGCCGAAATCCGCGATGTGCCGGTGGCCGGCGCCGATATCGAAGGCCATGGCCTCATCCTGATGCCGGGCATGATCGACATGCATGGCGACATGATCGAGCGCGAATTGGAGCCGCGCCCCAATGTGCGCATGCCGATGGAAGTGGGCCTGCGCGATCTCGATCGCAAGCTTGCCGGCACGGGCGTCACCACCGCTTTCGCCGCGCTCTCCTTCAGCCCCGGCTCAACCTATGGGCATTTGCGCTCCTTCGATCACACCAGCGCCATGATCCGGGCGCTGCGGGCGCGGCGCGACGATCTGCTCGTCGATCACAAGGTCCATGCCCGCTTTGAAGTGACGTTCCCCGACGCCCTCAACGTAGTCAAGGATCTGATCGCCGATGGTCTCGTCGACCTGATCTCCCTATGCGACCACACGCCGGGACAGGGGCAATATCGTGATCTCGAACGCCATGCAGCGAGCCTCGCGCGCTCCAAGGGCATTTCGCTCGAAGATGCCTCCGCCGCCGTCGAAAAGCGCATTCAGGAGCGCAAGGCTTCGACCGGCGATCTGCAAGCCACGCTCGAAGCGATCACCACGCACTGCGCCCTCCATGGCGTGCCCCTGGCGAGCCATGACGACGATACCGTCGCCAAGGTCGATCTGATGCACCGGCTCAATGTCCGCATCAGCGAGTTTCCCGTCACCGAGGAGGCCGCCCGTCACGCCCATGCTCTGGGATTGGTCAATGCCATGGGCGCTCCCAATGCGCTGCGCGGCATGTCCTATTCCGGCAATCTGTCGGCGCGCGAAGCCCATGAGCTTGGTCTTCTCGACATTCTGGCCGCCGACTACCATCCCTCGGCGCTGCTGCCGGCCGTGCTGATCCTCGCCAAAACCAACCCGGCCGGCCTCCCCGGCGCCACGCGGCTGACCACGCTCAACCCCGCTCGTGCTCTCGGCCTCGAAGACCGTGGCGAAATCCGCGAAGAATTGCGCGCCGATCTCCTGATCGCCGACGATAGCGATTTCGGTTTCGTCCGCATGACCATCAGCAATGGCCGCGTCATCTATTCGGATGGATCGCTGCCGGTTGTCCGGGCCACGACTGCCGCATAGACTATGGCGGGGCCGATGCGGCCCCGCCACGACATTCAGGTCAATCCTCCGGTAACCCCTTCTTCGTATGGTTGCCGAAAGCACAATAGGACCTGCGCATGTTTCGTAATGCTTTCCGCGCCGCCATTCTGCTGTTCCTCGCCTCGGCGCTTGCTGCCTGTAGTATGGGCGATAATCGCGGCATGGTGCCGTTGAGCCAGGAAGCCGTCGCGCGGCTTGCCGCGATCGGCTCCTCGCCCGCCGAGCCGATGATGATCCGCGTCTATAAGGAAAGCTCGGAACTCGAAGTGTGGAAGCGCACCCGCACGGGCAGCTATGCGCTGTTCAAGACCTATCCGATCTGCAAATGGTCCGGCGCGCTCGGGCCGAAAATCCGCGAGGGTGATTACCAGTCGCCCGAGGGCTTTTACGATGTGACGCCGGCCCTGCTCAATCCGCAATCGTCCTATTACCTGGCCTTCAATGTCGGCTTTCCCAACAAGTTCGATCAGGCCTGGGGGCGCACCGGCAGCTATCTGATGGTTCATGGCGACTGCAAATCGGTCGGCTGCTACGCCATGACCGATGAAGGCATCAAGGAAATCTATGCGCTCGCCCGCGAAAGCTTCAAAGGCGGCAATGCCTCGTTCCAGCTGCAATTGCTGCCCTTCCGCATGAACAGCGCCAATCTTGCCGCGCATGCCGCCAGCCCCCATGCGCCGTTCTGGGCCAACCTCAAGGAAGGCTCGGATTTCTTCGACGCCAATGGCCTCCCGCCGGCCTGGGATGTGTGCGAAGGACGCTATGTCTTCAACCGCAACGATCCGCGCACGCAACCGCTCGATCCGCTCGGGGCCTGCCCGGTTTCTGCCGGGCCGGTCTGAAGGTCCTCCCCCGACATTCCATAGGCTGGGCGATATGCCTGGCCTCTCCTGAGGCAGATCCGCGCTCGGCATAACGTTCGTCGAACTGTCATGGAGTTGTCATATCCCCGGCATAGGGAAGCCGATGTTGGGGGTAGGCATCTTAATGAATTTCCATTCGGACGGCGCGACGGCTCTGGCTGTGTCGACACATGGCCTGGCGCTCAGCTACGGCGAGACGCAGGTTCTGCGCGGCATCGATCTGGCGCTGGAAACGGGCAGCACATTGGCTCTGCTCGGTCCGTCCGGCTGCGGCAAGACCACCCTGTTGCGTCTGCTTGCGGGCCTGCTGGCGCCGACGCGCGGTTCGGTGACCATTGGCGGCCAGGTGATGGCCGATGCCGAAACCGGCACCTTCCTGCCGCCCGAAAAGCGCGGCCTCGGCATGGTGTTTCAGGATTATGCGCTGTGGCCGCATCTGAGCGTTGCCCGCAATGTCGCCTTTCCGCTCGAAATGGCCGGTGTCGAGCGTTCCGCCATTCCGAAGCGCGTCGAGGCGGCGCTGGAGCGGGTCGGTCTCGGCGGCTATGCCGATCGCGCGCCGGGCGATCTGTCCGGCGGCCAGCAGCAGCGCGTCGCCATTGCCCGCGCCGTCGTCGCCGAGCCACGGCTGGTCCTGTTCGACGAGCCCTTGTCCAATCTCGACCGCGAATTGCGCGAGCAGCTGGCCGTCGAATTGGCGGAACTGGTCAAGGCGCTGTCGCTCACGGCCGTCTATGTCACCCACGATCACGGCGAAGCCTTCACCGTCGCCGATGCTGTGGCGGTGATGCAGGCCGGCGAGATCGCGCAACTGGCCTCGCCGCAGGAACTGGTCGAGGCGCCGAGAAGTGCCGCTATCGCCGAATTCCTGAAACTCGGCACCGTCATCGATGCCGAACGGCGCGCCGATGGCTGGTGGCTGGCTGGCAACGATATCCGCATCGCCGAAGCGGAGGCGCATCAGGCGCCTTCATCGAGGGCACGCGTGCTGCTGGCGCGCAAGGCGCTGCAACTGGTTGCGCCGGGCGAAGCCGCTATCGCCGGCAAGGTCGCCCATGCGCAATTCCGCGGCGATCTTTATGCGCTTTCCGTCGCGCTCGGCGCGGCCACCCCCGTGCTGGTGCAGGCCACCAGCCAGACGCGCTCGGTCGCGGGGGACGAAATCGGGATCGTCATCGATCCTGCCCATCTTCGCTGGTTTCCGGCGATGTAGCGTCAAGCAAAGGACAAGACGATGCTTAAATCCGTACTCTTCACTTCGGTCGCCGCCGCCGCGCTCCTCGTCAGCCAGGCCGCCTATGCCGACATCACGGTCTATACTGCCGGCCCCGCTCCGCTGATCGAGAAACTGGCTGCCGGTTTCACCGCCGAGACCGGCGTCAATGTCGATGTCTTCCAGGCCACCACCGGCCAGGTCATGGCCCGTATCGAAGCCGAAGCCGCCAACCCGGTCGTCGACGTCCTCATCTCGGCCTCCTGGGATACGGCCACCGATTTCGCCGAGCGCGGCTGGCTCGTGCCCTATACCAGCCCCAATGCCGCGACCGTTCCCGATTTCCTCAAGAACGACACCGCCGTCGCTCAGGGCGTTTCGGCTCTCGCCATCGCCTGGAACCCCAATAGCGGCACGCCGAAGCCGGAAGAATGGTCCGATCTGACCAAGCCCGAATACAAGGATCTGGTGAACATTCCCGATCCGGCCCTGTCGGGTTCGTCCTTCGAGCTGACCGCTGCCCTCCAGGCCGCTGATGGCTGGGAGCTGTTCGAGAACCTTGCCGCCAACGGCGCCCAGGTTGCCGGCGCCAATGCCGAAGCCCTCAACCCCGTGCTTCAGGGCGCCAAGGCCGCCGTGTTCGGCGCCGTGGACTACAATGTCATCTCAGCCCAGAAGAAAGGCGAAGCGATCGAAGTCATCTTCCCGGCTTCCGGCACCGTTATTGCCCCGCGCCCGATGATGATCCTCAACTGGTCCAAGCAGCAGGAAGAAGCCAAGCAGTTCATCGACTATGTGCTGTCCGATGAAGGCCAGGCCGCCGTCGCCGCTGCCGATCTGATGCCGGCCCGTTCGGACGTTCCTGCCGACCGTCCGCTGATCGCCGATCTCAAGATCCTGACCATCGACACCGACGCCGTCTATGCCAAGCGCGACGAGACGCTGGCCCAGTTCGCCGAAATCAACGCGAAGTAAGACGGAGCGGACATGAAGGCGAATGGTATCGGCGGCACGTCGAGCGCAAGCTGGATTGCCGGCATAGGGCTCGTTCTCATCGTTGCCGTGCCTTTCGTCTTCATTCTCCTTCAGGCGGTATTCCCGCAACTGGGGAGCGGCTCACTCGCCGCTCCCTTCAGCCAGATCGGCAATACTCTCGCCGATCCCAAGCTCATCAAGCTCAGCCTCAACACCATCGGGCTCGGCCTCGGCGTCGCCCTGCTGTCGGCCTTGATCGCCGTGCCGCTCGCCGTGTGCCGCGCGCTGTTCCGCGTGCCCGGCGCCCCGGTCTGGGACGCGCTGATGCTCGTGCCCTTCATGATCCCGCCCTATATCGCCACCCTCGGCTGGATCATGAGCCTGCAGCCGCGCGGCTATCTGCAACAGGTGCTGGGTTTCAATCTCGCGCCTTTCCTGTTTTCCATCTATGGCGTCATCTTCGTCATGGCGCTGAGCTGCTTTCCGGTGGTCTATTTCGCCGTGTCGCGTACGCTCGAAGCCGTTGGCGCGCGCTATGCCGATGTCGCGCAGGTTTTCGGGGCCTCGCCGGTCAAGGCCTTTTTCCGCATCACCCTGCCGCTCTCGACTCCCGGCCTTGCCGCAAGCCTCCTTCTCGTCTTCGCCATGGCCATCGAGGAATATGGCACCCCGGCCAAGCTCGGCCGCCAGACCGGTTTCGACGTGCTGGTGACGGGCATCGACCAGCGCGTCTCCGATTGGCCGGTCGATCTCGCCGGCGCGTCGATCATGGCGCTGACGCTGGTGCTGCTGTCGCTGGTCGCCTTCCTCGTGCAGCGCTGGGTGGTGCTGCGCCGTAATTTCGAAACCACGACCGGCAAGCCGCAGGCCATCGTCAAGCGCCCGCTGGGCCGCATGACCCTGCCGGTGCTGCTCGGCTTCGGCCTCGTCGCCTTTCTTGCCACCGGGATTCCGCTCCTTGCCATCCTCCTCACCGCCCTGTCGCGGACGCTGTCCGGCGGCCTCGCGCCCACCAATATGGGACTCCAGAACTTCGTCGAGATCTTCACCAATGGCGCCGGTGCGCTGAAGGCTCTGGGCAATTCGCTGACCCTCGGCATCGCCACCGCGCTTTTGGTCGGGCTTCTCGGCGCCGTCGCCGCCTATGTGGTCACCAAGACGCAGACGCGCGGCCGCTTCCTGCTCGATGTGCTGACGGTCTTGCCCAATGCCCTGCCCGGCATTGTCGTCGCGCTCGGCCTCATCCTCGCCTGGAACCAGCCGATCCTGCCGATCACGCCCTACAATACCCCGCTCATCCTGCTCCTGGCTTATTGCTGCATCATGCTGCCCCAGCCGGTGCGCTATACCAACGCCGCATTCCTCCAGATCGGCAGCAATCTCGAGGCCGCGGCGCGCGTCTGCGGCGCTTCGAGCCTCACCGCTTTCCGCCGCATCATGCTGCCGCTGATCATGCCGAGCCTCGTCGCCTCCATGCTGCTGGTCTTTGCCGTGGCCTCGCGTGAGCTGGTGGCCTCGCTGCTGGTCGCGCCGGTCGGCATGAGCACCATCTCGACCTTCATCTGGCGGCAGTTCGAACAGGGCTCGGTCGGGCTCGGCATGGCCATGGCCTTCCTCACCATCATCATCACCACCTTGATCCCGCTCGCGATCCTTGGCCTTATGCGCAAAGGGCCAATGCTCTAGGGAGACGGGCATGCATGTCAGGGCGATTTCCGGCTTCGGCGACAAATCGCCGGCCTGCTTCCTGGTCGAAACACGGGAACGGCGGTTCCTGCTCGATCTCGGCGAAGACACTTCGACCGGCGAACGGCCGGATGTTTCGGGTCTCGGCCGGATCGATGCCGTTCTCGTCAGCCACGGCCATGCCGACCATATCGGCGCCCTCGACCTCATCGAGCAGATCGGTAATCCCCCCATCTATGCAACCGCCATGGTGCGCGCATTGGGCGGCCATGCCGCTCTCGCCGACAGCCGCGACCTGCCGCTGAACGGCGTTGCGGATATATTGGGTGTGGTTGTGGAAACAGGCCGCGCTGGTCATGCACCCGGCGGTATATGGTTGCGCATTGGCGGTGCCGATGGCGTGCTCTATTCCGGCGATTTCAGCCGCGAAGGCCCCCTCTACGCCTACGATTCTCCCCTCCCGGCTCGCTATCTCATCGTCGATGCATCCTATGGCGCCTATGACGAGCCGCTGGGGCCGAGCGTCGAGATGCTGGTGCTCGCGGCGGGCAAGGCGCCGCTGCTGCTGCCGGCGCCGGCGGCCGGGCGGGGGCTCGAAATAGCGCTGCTGCTTCAAGAACATGGCGTGCCGGTGAGCCTCTGCCCGGCACATCGCAAGGTCGCGGAAACCGTGTTGCGCAACCACAGCCGCGAACTCTTGCCGGGGGCCGAAGAGCGGCTTGCAAGGCTATTGGCCGAAGCTGCCACGCTTGGTGACAATGCACAACCCAAAGGTGCGATGATCGCCGCCAATGCGCCCGCATCAGGTGGTGTCGCCAAAATTTTGCTACAGCGCTTCGCCGGCACCGATGTCGATATCATCATCACCGGCCACGCCGACCCGACCGCGCCGGCCGGCCGCGCATTGGCCGAGGGCATTGCGCGGTTCGTGCGCTGGAACGTGCATCCGCCGCTCACCGATCTGCGCTGGCTGATCGAATGCGTCCAACCGGAGGTCGTGATGCCGGCTTTCCTGCCGCGCGAGAAATTCGACGCGCTGCAGGACGGGCTGGACGGCGTGGTGTTTGCGGGGCCGCTTCTGGCTTGAGGAGACCCCTCACCCGTCTGGCGCTGCGCGCCATCCACCCTCTCCCTCAAGGGGAGAGGGGAGGCTCAGAGTTTTAAATAAACACAGTGCCCCCTTCTCCCCTTGAGGGAGAAGGTGCCCGAAGGGCGGATGAGGGGTAGGTCTTCAGAGATTGAGGATCGCTCCCGTCCGCACATCGATGCGCATGCCGTCGAAGGCGGGTTCGATGGTGTCGGGGGTGGCGGCTCGCAGGGTGCGGTAATCGAGATCGATATGCATATCGGTGAGCACGGCCCGGCGCGGGGTCAGGCGCTCGATCAGCGCCAGCGTTTCGGCGAGGCTCAGATGGCTGGGATGGGGAGCGAGGCGCAGGGCATCGACGATCCAGAGATCAAGGCCGGAAACGGCAGCTTCCGAGTGCGGCGGGATGGCGGACAGGTCGCAGGAATAGGCGAAATTGCCGATGCGGAAGCCGAGGGAGTTGATATTGCCGTGGGTCTGCTCGAAGGCGGCGATAGCGATGCTGCCGCCGGGGCCGTCGACGGTCAGGGCATCGCCTGCCGCGATCTCGTGGCCGTTGAGAATGGGCGGATAATCGCTGCCGGGCGGCGCGACGAAGCAGTAGGAGAAGGCTTCGTGGAGACGCGCGCCGGTTTCTTTGGTGAAGTAGACATCCACCCGCTTGCGGTTATGCAGCGCGAGGACACGCAGATCATCGATGCCATGGGTATGGTCGGCATGCTCGTGGGTATAGAACACCGCATCGACGCTGTTCACCGCAGCATCGAGCATCTGTTCGCGCAGGTCGCAGCCGGTGTCGATCAGGATGCGGGTGGGGTCTTCGACGCCTTCGGTCCAGCCTTCGATCAGGAGAGAACAGCGGCGGCGGCGGTTGCGGGGCTCGTCGGGATCGCATTCGCCCCAGATATTGCCGATGCGCGGCACGCCGCCGGATGAACCGCAGCCCAGAACCGTGGCGATGATGGTCTCCGCCTCGGCCATGGCTCAGGCGAGCCCGGTCTTGGAAAACAGGCGTGCGAAATTGGCCGTCGTCTCGGCGCCGACCTGATCGAGGCTGATCCCGCGCACCTCGGCGACCTTTTCCGCCGTATGGCGCACGAAGGACGGCTCGTTGGATTCGCCGCGATGCGGGATCGGGGCGAGATAGGGCGAATCCGTTTCGACGAGATAGCGATCGGACGGCACCAGTTCGGCGACGGCGCGGATTTCCTCGGCATTGCGGAAGGTGATAATGCCCGAAAAGGAGATATAGCCGCCCAATGCCAGGGCGCGGCGGGCCAGGTCCTCGCCGGCGGTGAAGCAATGCAGCAGGAAGGGAAAGGCCCCCTGCCCGGCTTCTTCCTCAAGGATCGCGGCCATGTCGTCGTCGGCCTTGCGGCTGTGGATAACCAGTGGAAGACCGGTGATCCGGGCAGCGGCGATGTGCCGGCGCAGACCCGTCGCCTGCGCATCGCGCGGGGCGTTGTCGTAGAAATAGTCGAGGCCGGCTTCGCCAATGGCAACGCAGCGCGGATGGGCGGAAATCCGCACCAGATCCTCGGTCTGGATATGCAGTTCCTCATGAGCGTTGTGCGGATGGGTGCCGACGGAGCACCAGACGTTCTCATAACGTTCCGCAATCGCCGCATATGTGGAAAACTTATCCACGTGTGTGGATATCGTCACCATGCCCGAGACCCTGGCGGCCTTTGCCCGCGCCAGCACGCCGTCGATATCGGCGGCGAGGACCTCGAAGTCGAGATGGCAATGGCTGTCGATCAGCATCACTCGGCCTTGCGTTCGATGCGGGCGAACACGCCCTGGGGTACCGGCAGTTCGGTGCCGGGAACCAGCCGGCTACGGGTCGCGGCGGCTTCGAGCGTGCGCCCGGCTTCGGGCACTTCGAGCTGGTCGAGCAGGCGCGCGGCGGAAGCCGGCACGAAAGCCAGCATCGGGATGGTCAGGCGCCGCACGGTGTCGGCGGTGACATAGAGCACGGTCGCCATGCGCTCGGGATCGGTCTTCTTCAGCGCCCAGGGTTCCTGCGCCGCGAAATAGTTGTTGACCGCGCTCAAGGCCGCGACGATCGCGCCGGTCGCCTCATGGATGAGTTGCTGGTCCATGGTCTTCTGCGCTTCGGCAAGAGCCGCATCGACCTCGGCCATGATGGCTTCGTCCTCGGCGGTGAAAGCGCCGAATTGCGGCACCTTGGCCTCGCAGTTCTTGTTGATCATCGACAGCGAGCGCTGGGCGAGATTGCCGAGATTGTTGGCGAGATCGGCATTGATGCGGTTGGCGAGCTTTTCGCGGCTATAATCGCCATCCTGACCGAAAGAGACTTCGCGCAGGAAGAAATACCGCACCGCATCGGCGCCAAATTCGGTCACGAGCTCGAACGGATCGATGACATTGCCGAGCGACTTGCTCATCTTCTGGCCATCGACGGTCAGGAAGCCATGGGCGAAAACGCGGTGCTGCACCTCGATGCCAGCGCTCATCAGGAAGGCCGGCCAATAGACCGTGTGGAAGCGGATGATGTCCTTGCCGATGACATGCAGGTCCGCCGGCCAGAACTTCCTGAACAATTCGCTCTGTTCGTCGGGGAAGCCGACACCGGTAATGTAATTGGTAAGGGCATCGACCCACACATACATCACATGGCCGGGCGCGCCGGGAACGGGAATGCCCCAATCAAAGGTCGTGCGAGAAACCGACAGGTCCTGGAGCCCGCTCCTGACGAAAGAGATGATCTCGTTGCGACGTTCCTTGGGCGCAATGAAATCCGGATTGGCTTCGTAGAGGTCGAGCAGCTTCTGCTGATAGGCGGACAGACGGAAGAAATAGGTCGGCTCTTCGACCCATTGCACTTCGGCGCCGGTCGGTGCGAAACGCTTGCCGTCCTTTTCGGTGAGCTCGTCCTCATCGAAATAGGCCTCGTCGCGCACCGAATACCAGCCCTTATAGGTCGACTGGAAGATGTCGCCATTATTGTTGCCGGCCATCCGCTTCCAGATTTCCTGGGTAGATTTGTAATGGCGCTCTTCGGTGGTGCGGATGAAATCGTCATTGGAGATTTCGAGCACTTCCGCCAGCCGGCGGAACTCGGCCGCGTTGCGGTCGGCCAGCTCGCGCGGCGTCAGCCCGAGACCGGCGGCCGTCTGCACCATCTTGATGCCATGCTCGTCCGTGCCGGTGAGGAAATAGACCTCCCTGCCCTCCAGCCGCTTCCAGCGGGCGATGGCGTCGGTCGCGATCATCTCATAGGCATGCCCGATATGGGGCGCACCATTCGGGTAAGAGATCGCGGTGGTGACGTAAAAGGGTTTAGCGGTCATCTTGTCTCGATGAAAACGGGGGCGGTGCGATCGATATGTTTCCTGATCGCATCGAAAATGGCGACAAGCGTCTGTTTCATATCCAGATTGATGCTGTCGGCCTCGGCGAAAAGGGCGTGTGCCTTGTCCCATAGCTCGTTGGCGGAGGCAAGCCGCATGCGCGCGCCGGGCGCGATGGCGGCGCTGCGGGCTTCATCGGCAAGCCAATCGGCCAGCATTTCGCGGGCAAAGGAGAGTTCCGTGCTTTGAGGATCCGAGCCCAGTGCTTCCGCCAGTTGCACATGGATAGTAGCGGCATGGCGCGCCGGATCGGTCAGCCAGGCCTGTAGTGCGCCCAGAGCGGATTCGGGCCCGAGTTCGAGCGTTTCGAAGGCGCGGCGCGGCCGTCCCCCGGCGAGCACCAGGGCACGATCGACCTCCTCACGCGAGAGCCCCGGCCGCTGTTCGGCCAAAACAGCTTCAACGTCATGGTCAGCAAGCGGCCGCAAGGCCATGTTATGGCACCGCGATTTGATTGTCGGCAGCAATTGCCCCGGCCGATGCGAGACCAGCAGGAAAGTGGTATCGGCCGGCGGTTCCTCAAGCGTCTTCAGGAGCGCATTGGCGGCCGAAGGATTGCAGTCGTCAATGCTGTCGATCACCGCGATCCGATGCCCCAGCCGACCGCGGGTGCGGCGCAGCTTCTCGCGGAGGTCACGAATATCCTCGACGCGGATGACCGTATAATAGCCCTTGGAGTCCCTGGGCTGGCGGCGCAGGATCTGCAGGTTTGGATGCGAGCCGGCAGCGACCTGCTCATCGACACGGTGGGCGTCTTCATCGCCGGTGGCGGCGAGAATGGTACGGGCGAGGTTGAAGGCGAGCGTTGCCTTGCCGATGCCCTGCGGCCCATGGATGAGAATGGCACCCGGCAGGCGTCCGCTCCGAAGCTGGGCCAACACGCTTTCGCTCGCCGCTTCGTGCCCATGCACGCGGGTCTGCTGTTCAGGCAGGGCCAGATCCGGCAGCGCGTCGGGATCGCTCACGAGTGCAACTCGGCGAGTTCGGGGAAATGCCCGCTGACCGCATCCCAGATCGCCGCTTCCAGCGCATCCTCGGACTGGTCTGCGGAGATCACGATGCAGCGGCCGGGATTGTTCTCGGCGATGGCAAGGAAGGCTTCGCGCAGGCGCCGGTGCCAATCGAGATCTTCCTTCTCGAAGCGATCGCCGGTCAGGGCGAGTCCGTCTTCCAGCTGGCGCTGGGCGACGCGGCGGAAGGCGGCTTCCGGGTCCATGTCGAGCACAATGGTGAGATCGGGTTCATGGCCGTCGAGCGCCAGCATTTCGAGCGCGTCGATCAGCCTGGTATCGACGCCGCCGGTGAGCCCCTGATAAGCGCGGGTAGAATCGTGGAAGCGGTCGGAAATGACCCATTTGCCATTTTCGAGATTGGGCACGATCAGCGTCGTGACATGATCGAGCCGGGCGGCGGCGAAAAGAACGGCTTCCGCCCCTGCCCCCCAGCTTTCGGAGCGCCCCTGGAGGATGAAGGAGCGGATGGCCTCTGCCTGCGGCGTGCCGCCGGGCTCGCGAGTGCGCACGGCCTCGACCGACAGCTGGGCGAGGCGATGGAGCAGGCGCTTGACCTGCGTGGATTTACCGACGCCTTCGCCGCCCTCAAAGGTGATGAAGCGAGCCCTTCTGGTCTGGTCGAGCATGAAAATCCTTAGAGCCAGCCGAAGGCCAGTTGCTTGATGGCGTCGGTGGCCTGGCGCACGATATCGCCCTTGTCCACCGTTTCGGCCGCATAAAGTGGCGCAGTCTGAATGAGATTATTGTCGCAAAAGACGCGCAGTTCGGCAACCTGCTGGCCTTCACTCACCGGGGGCAGCAAGGGGCCGGTATAGACGATGGTGCCGGTGAGGCAGCGGCGGGTGCCGCGGGGAAGATAAAGCGCCACATCGCCTTCTCCGATGAGCCCGACGCTGGCGCTGGAGCCGCCGTAAACATCGGCGTAACCGATGATTTTCCCCTCGGGAAAGGCATCGACGCGCTCGAAGGCGCGGGCGCCCCAGGTGATGAGCTTGCGCCCCTCCTCGGTGCGCGCAGCCATGGTGTCGAGACCATGGACCACCGCAACCAATCGACGACCACCATCATCGGTCGATATCACCGAGCCATAGCCGGCAGCTTCCGTATGGCCGGTCTTGAGACCGTCGACGCCGATGCCGAGTTCGACCAGCGAATTGCGGTTGGACTGCTTGATGCCGTTCCACTCCATCTCGGGCTCGGAGAAGTAATGGTAATATTCGGGGAATTCGCGGATCAGGTAGCGGGCGAGATTGGCGAGATCGCGCGCCGTCGAATGCATGTCAGGATCGGGCAGACCCGTGGGGTTGGTGAAATACGAGCCATTGAGCCCGATATCCTCTGCCAGTTCGTTCATCATGGCGGCGAAGCTGGTTTCCGAGCCGGCAATGCCCTCGGCGAGCACGATGGCCGCATCATTGCCGGACTGGATGATGACCGAGCGGATCAGGTCTTCGACCCGGATGCGGGAATTGAGCTCGGCGAACATGGTCGAGCCGCCTGAGGGGGCGCCGCCGGTGCGCCAGGCATGTTCGGAGACGAAGAATTCGTTGTCGAGGGTCAGACGGCCGGAGCGGATCTCGTTGAACACGACCGCCAGCGTCATCAGCTTGGCCATGCTGGCCGGCTCAAGGGAAGCGTCGGCATCCTTCTGGAAAATGACGGTGCCGGATTCCTGATCGACGAGGACCGCGAACCTGGCCTTGGTGTCGAAATCGGCCTGCGCAAAGGCGGATGCCGACAGTGCCAGTAGCGTTGCTAGAATAGCGAGGAGCTGTCGCACGATCCGCCGGTCCCGTTCTGATGGAGCCGGACGGATTTCAGAGGGATGCCGGCTCCCGCCACCCTCTCTTTAATAGACAACTATGTCAGTCAGGCCAAGTTCCCGCGCCAGATCGAGCGCGTCCTGACGGGCGACGCCGGGCTTGAGGCGGGTGAGTGTCAAACGGGTCGCGGGCCTGCCGCCGACGCTGACCGGTTCTTCCTCGACGGCGCCGAGAACGGCGAATTGTTGGGACAAAGAAATGGCGTTGGTCTGGTCGGCATAGATGCCGAGGCCGAGCTTGAAGGCGCGGGAATCGGCGTCGATCGATTCCGCCCAGTCTTCGAGCGCATTGGGGCGCGTGGCCATGGCGGTCACGGCGTCGTGGGCGTTCTCGATATTGAGGTCCTGCGCCTCGGGCGTGGTGTCGGCATAGCCGAACAGGCCGGAGATGAAATCGCCGGTGATGTCGGCAAGGCTGCGGGTGTTGTCGGCATAGGCGACGCGGCTATTGCTGGTGCCGGTGTCGAAATTGGCGGGGCCGTTATAGCTCGCGACCAGCGTGCGGGTGTCGTCGCCTTCGAGCGGCGCCGGGCCGACATATTCGACCGAGACATTGGCGTGGCCGGTGCCGACATAGCCGAGCATGGCGGCGGCGCGATAGCTGAGATCGATGACGCGGCCGGACACATAGGGGCCGCGATCGTTGACGCGCACCACCAGCGAGCGCCCGTTGTCCTGATTGGTCACGCGGACATAGGACGGCATGGGCAGGGTCGGATGGGCGGCGGTGATGGCGTTGGCGGAGAAGATTTCGCCATTGGCGGTGCGGCGGCCATGGAAATCGGAGCCATACCAGGAGGCCTGGCCGCTGGCGTGGTAATTCGGGTTCTCTTCCGGCACATAAACCTTGCCGCGCACGGTATAGGGCTTGCCGACCTGATAGCGCCCGCCCCCGCGCGGCGGATTGGGATTATTGGTGACGCGCGGCGAGACGGCGACGCCATATTCCTTGGAGGTGAAGGCGGCGCGATTGACGGTTGCGCCGAGCCCTCCGCCGCAGGCGGCAAGGGTCGGGGCGATCAATGCGGCCAGGGTCATAATGCGAACGGCATTGCGCCACGGGGTCGTCTTGATGGTCAAGGTCATGCGCTCATATGTGCTGGAGCCGATAAATTAGCTCAAATTTTCACTTTATGCTCGCAACTGCATGCATTCTGGTTGAAGGAAAGTTAAAGGCGTACAGGCGGTTAAGGGATTTGATGGCAATCGGCGCATTGCCGCGCGATTCCGCCGCTGCATCCGCATGGCTTTCGTCGCGTTTTTCGCCTACAGAAAAAGCCTGTTTGGATGGCTTGATGGTTTGCGGACATAAAGATATCTTTATGTCATGCTGCGTTCGGCGTTGCAGTATCAGAATAGGTCAGCAATGAGTTCTTCCCTCCCCCCTTCCGAGTTCCCTTCGCCCGATTGGGCGGAGGTTCGAACCGCTCTCAATGCGGCGGCGCGCGAGCGTATCCTGATCCTCGACGGGGCGATGGGCACGATGATCCAGCGCCTGAAGCTCGGCGAAGAGAATTTCCGCGGGACGCGGTTCGCCGACTGGAAGGTGCCGCTGCAGGGCAATAACGACCTTCTGGTGCTGACCGAGCCGCAGGCCATCGAGGATATCCACTACGCCTATGCCAAGGCGGGCGCCGATATTCTGGAGACCAATACTTTTTCCGCCACCTCGGTGGCGCAGGCCGATTACGACATGCAATCGGCGGTCTATGACATCAACTATCAGGGCGTGACGGTGGCCCGCCGCGCGGCCAAGCGCGCCGAGGCCGAGGATGGCCGCCGCCGCTTCGTCGCCGGCGCCCTCGGGCCGACCAACAAGACCGCCTCCATGTCGACGGACGTCAACAGTCCCGGCCATCGCGCCATCACCTTCGACGATCTGGTGGTCGCCTATGGCGAGGCGATCCGCGGCCTTGTCGATGCCGGCGCGGATTTGCTGCTGTTCGAGACCATCACCGACACGCTCAACACCAAGGCCGGCATCTTCGCCGCCCAGCGCCTGTTCGAAGAGCGCGGCATCGATGTGCCGATCATGATTTCGGGCACGATCACCGACCTGTCCGGGCGCACGCTGTCCGGCCAGACGCCGACGGCGTTCTGGTATTCGGTGCGTCATGCCAACCCGTTCACCATCGGGCTCAATTGCGCGCTCGGCGCCAATGCCATGCGCGCGCATCTCGGCGAACTCTCGGATGTCGCCGATACGCTGATCTGCGCCTATCCCAATGCGGGCCTGCCCAATGCGTTCGGCCAGTATGACGAGACGCCGGAATTCATGGCCGAGCAGATCGAGGGCTTTGCTGAATCCGGTTTCGTCAACATCGTCGGCGGCTGCTGCGGCTCGACGCCGGACCATATCGCCGCCATCGCCGCCGCAGTCGGCAAGCACAAGCCGCGTCAGGCGCCGAAGGCCGACCGGCTGATGCGGCTTTCGGGCCTCGAGCCGTTCACGCTGACCAAGGACATTCCCTTCGTCAATATCGGCGAACGCACCAATGTCACGGGCTCGGCGCGCTTTCGCAAGCTCATCACCGCCGGCGACTACAGCACGGCGCTGGACGTGGCGCGCGACCAGGTCGCCAATGGCGCCCAAATCATCGACATCAACATGGATGAAGGGCTGATCGACTCCAAGAGGGTGATGGTCGAGTTCCTGAACCTGCTCGCCGCCGAGCCCGATATCGCCCGCGTGCCGCTGATGATCGACAGTTCCAAATGGGAGGTGATCGAAGCCGGGCTCAAATGCATCCAGGGCAAGGCGCTGGTCAATTCGATCTCGATGAAGGAAGGCGAGGAAGCCTTTCTGAAGCAAGCGCGGCTGGTGCGCGCCTATGGCGCCGCCGTGGTGGTGATGGCCTTCGACGAACAGGGCCAGGCCGATACGCTCGAACGCAAGGTCGAAATCTGCTCGCGTGCCTATAAGCTCCTCACCGAGGAAGTCGGCTTTCCGCCCGAGGACATCGTCTTCGACCCCAATGTGTTCGCCGTCGCCACCGGCATCGAAGAGCACAATGGCTACGGCGTCGCCTTCATCGAGGCGACCAAGCAGATCACCGAGAAGCTGCCGCATGTCCATATTTCGGGCGGCATTTCCAACCTCTCCTTCTCGTTCCGCGGCAATGAGCCGGTGCGCGAGGCCATGCATGCCGTGTTCCTCTACTATGCCATCCAGAACGGCATGGACATGGGCATAGTCAATGCCGGCCAGCTCGCCGTCTATGAGAGCATCGACCCCGAGCTGCGCGATGCCTGCGAGGACGTGATCCTCAACCGCCGGCCGGACGCGACCGACCGCATGCTCGAGATCGCCGAGCGCTATCGCGGCACCGCCGGCAAGGAAGCCGGCGGCAAGGATCTGAGCTGGCGCGAAAAGCCGGTCAATGAGCGCATCTCCTATGCCTTAGTCAACGGCATCACCGAATTCATCGAGGCCGATACCGAGGAAGCGCGCCTCGCCGCCGAGCGGCCGCTGCACGTCATCGAAGGCCCGTTGATGGCCGGCATGAACGTCGTCGGCGACCTCTTCGGCTCGGGCAAGATGTTCCTGCCGCAGGTGGTCAAGTCCGCCCGCGTGATGAAGCAGGCCGTGGCCCATCTCCTGCCCTTTATGGAAGCCGAAAAGCTCGCCAATGGCGGCGGTGAGCGCCAGAGCGCCGGCAAGATCCTGATGGCCACGGTCAAGGGCGACGTCCACGATATCGGCAAGAACATCGTCGGCGTGGTGCTGGCCTGCAATAATTACGAGATCATCGATCTCGGCGTCATGGTGCCGGCGACCAAGATTCTCGAAACCGCGCGGCAGGAGAATGTCGACGTCATCGGCCTGTCGGGCCTCATCACCCCCTCGCTCGACGAGATGGTGCATGTGGCCTCCGAAATGGAGCGCGAGGGGTTCGATATTCCGCTGTTGATCGGCGGGGCGACGACCAGCCGCGTCCATACGGCGGTGAAGATTCATCCGCGCTATGAACGTGGGCAGGCCGTCTATGTGAACGATGCCAGCCGCGCCGTCGGCGTGGTGTCGAACCTGCTATCGGCCGATACCAAGATCAGCTTCATCGAAAATGTGCGCGAGGAATATGCCCGCGCCGCCGCCGCCCATGAACGGGCCGAGGCCGAAAAGCAGCGCCTGCCCATCACCAAGGCCCGCGCCAATGCCTTCAAGCCGGATTGGGACAGCTATACGCCGCCCAAGCCGCGCTTTCTCGGCACCAAGGTATTCGAGGACTACGATCTTGAAACCCTGGCCCGCTATATCGACTGGACGCCCTTCTTCCAGACCTGGGAGCTGAAGGGGCGCTATCCGGCCATTCTCAACGATGAAAAGCAGGGTGAGGCCGCGCGCCAGCTCTTTGCCGATGCGCAGGCCATGCTGAAGCAGATTCTCGCCGAGAAATGGTTCCACCCGCGTGCGGTGATCGGCTTCTGGCCGGCCAATGCCGTGGGCGACGATATCCGCCTCTATACCGACGAGACGCGCGGCGAGGAACTGGCGACGCTGTTCACGCTGCGCCAGCAGCTGACCAAGCGCGACGGCAAGCCCAACATGGCGCTGGCCGATTTCGTGGCGCCGGCCGGCAAGGCCGATTATGTCGGGGGCTTCGTCGTCACCGCCGGCATCGAGGAAAACGCGATCGCCGAGCGCTTCGAACGCGCCAATGACGATTACTCCTCCATTCTCGTCAAGGCGCTGGCCGACCGCTTCGCCGAGGCTTTTGCCGAGAAGATGCATGAAGAGGTGCGGCGCGATTATTGGGGCTATGCCGCCGACGAGACGCTGGAGCCGGAAGACCTGATCGGCGAGACCTATCGCGGTATCCGCCCTGCCCCCGGCTATCCGGCGCAGCCCGACCATACGGAAAAGACCACGCTTTTCCGCCTGCTCGACGCCGAGAACGCCGCGGGGGTGACGCTGACCGAGAGCTACGCCATGTGGCCGGGCTCGTCGGTTTCGGGGTTCTATTTCGCCCATCCGGACGCCTATTATTTCGGCGTCGCCAAGGTCGAGCACGACCAGGTGCTCGATTATGCCGAGCGCAAGGGCATGGCGGTGGGCGAGGTCGAACGCTGGCTCGGGCCGATCCTCAACTATACGCCAGGCCCGAAAGTGGTGGCAGCCGAATGAGCGGGGCCGCGCGCCAGATGGGTGAGAGCCCCATTCCGGTGATCCTGATGACCCATCCGGGTCTGGTGCCCCTCGATGGCGGCACCGCCTTCGTGCGGCTCAAGGCCAATACCGGCCATGGCCATGAGGACGGCCATTATTGCGTCGCCTGCGCCGCGCGCGGCGATGTCCGGGCCATCCTGTTCGACCTGCTGGAAGAGGTGAAGCTGGGCCTGCGGCCGGCCTTCACCCGCGTGGTGGTGGATGCTTCGGAGGTCGCCGATACGGAACAGGTAGCCGCGGCGTTGATGGGGCGTTTGCCCGCGCAGGCGCTGCGCGATCATACGGTGGCGCGGCGGTTTTATCTGGTGGAGCGGGTTTAGCGTAGGAGGAGAACCCTGCGGCTTTCGCCTCCCTCCCCCTTGAGGGGAGGGATCGAGGGTGGGGGTTCAGTAGGTTCAACAAGCTCGATATTCATGGAGGGTGCAGAACCCCACCCCTAGCCCCTCCCCTCAAGGGGGAGGGTTTCCATTGGACTGCGGGGAGCATGATAACGCGATGGGAGAGCGGCCCGCGGCCTCAGGTCAGGCCCGAGGAGGCCCCGGGGAAGCGGTTGTTGGTAGAACACCGAGCGTATCAACCACTCGATGTCACCCCGGCGAAAGCCGGGGTCCAGTTTCCTCGGTGACGTCATTGAAACTGGTTCCCGGCTTTCGCCGGGATGACATGCGGTGGGTGACTGACGCAAACAGATTCCACAGTCCAACGTGAACACTCCTCCCCTTGAGGGGAGGGATCGAGGGTGGGGGTCAGTAGGTTCAACAAGCTCGATATTCGTGGAGGGTGCAGAACCCCCACCCCTAGCCCCTCCCCTCAAGGGGGAGGGGAAAAGGCTAGAACGATACCCGGACGCCGAGCGCGGTGGCGTTGGCGCCGTCGCGCATGTCGCCCAGCGTTTCCCAGCCTCCGGAACGGTGGTGGATGCGCCAGAACAATTCGAGATTGGGGTTATCGGTGGGCGCGAGGCTCAGTTCTGGCCCGAGATAATAGAGCAGGCTCGAATCGCCGCCCATTTCGACCTCGCGGTCGCGCTCGATGCCGATGGTGCCGGTCGTCACCGACAGGCCGACGGTGATCGCCGCCGAAAAACGGATGGCATCGGTGACGAAGAGGCCATCGTAACGGCCGACGAGGCCACCCCAGAGTTCGCCCGAGGTCTGGTTGCCGAAGCGCAGCGAGGTGCCGGCTTCGAGGCCCAGCCGAGGGCCATTGGCGCCGCCGAGGAAAAACTGCTGATAGCCTGCGCCCAGCACGTGATTATCTTCGTAGCTGACGGTGAACGGATTGAGGCTGAACTCGAAATACTGATCGCTGAACCGGCCGCCGAAAAAGAAGACGTTGCGGTCACGCTCGGACATCTCCTGCCCCCATGCCGGCGTCAACAAAGGAAGGAGACCGCAAGCGAACGCCAGAACAAAACGCTTCATTTGTAAGCTGATAACCCCAAGACTGCTCGATCGCAAAGTCGGTAAGGCTAGATTGGTTCCGAATTATGGTTATGAAACGTTATTTCCCGAAAGGAAGCAAGGGCGCATCAAGCCTTTGGTAAAGCGGATGTTTGGGGCTGCCATCGGCATTTGTGCCGAAGCACCACAAGGCGATGCCATCTGCTTGCAGCGCCCCAATAATTTCTCGGCCGGGACCGGCGAGTGCTTTGTTGAGCTTGCCGTGGCAGACGATGACCAGAGCGGCGTTCGCCGCGGCGGCGCGGATGGCCGGCAGGTTGGCGGGAGAACTCGCGACCACGCCGGGCGCCAGCAGATCCCTGGGATTGGTGGCGCGATAGTCGCCGACATTGGCCTTGACCATGCCGGAAAAGCCCTCGCGCTGGGCAAAGGTCCATTCGCGCGCGCAAGTAGGGTCGTTGACAGTGGCGTCGGCGGTCGAGGGATTCATGCCGATGAACAGCACATAGCGTTCCGGAAAGGTGTCGCCGGTCCAGCGCCGCATCAATTGCCGGTGCCGGCTGTCGCTGAACACGGCATCGCCGTGAACGCCGGGGGGCAGGGCCAGCCGGACCTTGCCGCCCGGATTATGCTCCTCGGTATCCATCAGGCAGTGAGATCGCTCGGCGGCACGAGGCCATTGATGAGGGAGGCGGTGGTGACGGTATTGGCGAGGAGGCACGCAATGGTCATCGGCCCGACCCCGCCGGGCACCGGCGTGATGGCGCGAGCGATGGCGGCGGCGGGCTCGTAGTCGACATCGCCGACGAGGCGCGTCTTGCCCTCGCCCTTTTCCGGCGCCGGCACGCGGTTGATGCCGACATCGATCACCGTGGCGCCGGGCTTGATCCAGTCGCCCTTGATCATTTTCGGACGGCCGACCGCGGCGACGACGATATCGGCCTGGCGCACGATCTCTGCGAGATTGCCGGTGCGCGAATGGGCCATGGTGACGGTGCAATTGTCGCGCAGCAGCAATTGCGCCATCGGCTTGCCGACGAGATTGGAGCGCCCGATCACCACGGCATGGAGGCCGGCGAGCGAGCCGAGCTCATGGCGCAGCAGCATCAGGCAGCCGAGCGGCGTGCAGGACACCGGCCCCGGCAGGCCGATGACGAGCTTGCCGACATTGGCCGGGGTGAAGCAATCGACATCCTTGGCCGGGTCGATGGCGTTGATGACGGCATTGGGATCGATCTGCGGCGGCACCGGCATCTGGACGAGAATGCCATGCACCTTGGGATCGTTGTTGAGCCGGTCGATCAGCGCCAAGAGTTCCGCCTGGCTGCTATCCTCGGGCAGCTCGAACTTGAACGAGGCCATGCCGACCTCGACGGTCTGCTTGGCCTTGTTGGAAACATAGACCTCGCTCGCCGGATCATGGCCGACAATGACCACGGCAAGGCCGGGCTCAATATCGTGTTCCGCCTTGAGGCGGGCGACATGACCGGCGATGCGGGCACGCAGCCCTTCCGCAAAGCTTTTTCCATCGATGATGCTGGCGGTCATGGGACTCTCCTGAGGTAAGGCTTGCTTTCCCATAGAAAATTGCGCCGCATCCGTCCATGCTCACGGGGGGCGGCATTGAATTTCGCCAGAAAGGGAAGGACGATGGCGGGAGAACAGAAAACCAGGCCCGGCACCGGCGACGTCGAAGCCTTCATCACCGCCATAGCGGATGACCGGCGCCGCGCCGAGGCCCGTGAGCTCGTGGCCCTGATGAACGGGATCACCGGCGAGCCGCCCGTGTTATGGGGCACCATGATCGGTTTCGGGCAATATCACTATGTCTACGAAACCGGCCATGAAGGCGACAGCTTCCTTGCGGGGTTCGCGCCGCGACAGTCCGAATTCAGCATCTATCTCATGGGCACCTATTTCCCGGGGCAGGAAGCCGAGCGTGAAGCCCTGCTCGCCCGCCTCGGCAAGCATCGCATGGGAAAAGCCTGTCTCTATGTGAAGAAACTCACCGATATCGATCTCGGCGTCCTTGGCGAAATGATCGCCATGTCGGCCAAGGCCTTGCGCGAGCATTATCCGGCGCAAACATAGGAAGGGCTGCAATGGCATTGCTACCATTGCAGCCCTGGGGAAAATAGCCTGCCGCGCTGTTGAGGGCTTGGGGGACAAGCGGCAGAACCGATCTTCCCTCATTCACCGGTGCATGGGTCGCTTGCTTGTCCAGTGAACTGGCTTCAAGATGGTGTTGAATTGCGGCAGGAAAAGTCCCCATCACTCAAAGGTGAATTAAGGAGAATTCGCCGCGATCAGTTGCGGGACGACACATAAACTGACATGGCAATCCCATAAAGACTTGCAAGCATTTGACGTCGCCCGATTCCGAGCGGCAAACGAGAAGAAGAATGACCACGATCAGCCCTCCCCGCCTTGAAAAACAATCCTTCACCGACCCCGAAAAGGCCTGGGCCTATCTCGCCGAAATCTACCACCGCAATACCGGCTTCATCCGCAGCCATCTCGATGCGCTGGCCAAGGGCGTCATTCCCGAAGGCCAGGTGCGGGCCTATTATCCCGAGATCGAGGTGCGTTCGACAAGCTATAGCCGGGGCGAATCGACCCTGCCCTACGGGTATCTCCATACGCCGGGCATCTATCGCACCACGGTGACGGCGCCGGACCTGTTCCGCGTCTATTACGAGGAGCAGTTCGAGGTCATCCTCAAGAACCATGGCGGCACCATCGATATCGGGGAATCGGATACGCCGATCCCGCTGCATTTCGCCGTGGCGCCCAATGAGCGGGTCGATGGCGATGCGCTCAACCGGCTCAACATCCCGCTGCGCGACGTGTTCGATGCGCCCGATCTCGCCAATACCGATGACGAGATCGCCAATGGCACCTTCGTGCCGCCGCAGGGTGGGCCCTACCCGCTGGCGGCCTTCACGGCGCCACGTGTCGACTATTCGCTCTATCGGCTCAACCACTATACCGGCACCGACCCGCAGCATTTCCAGAACTTCGTGATCTTCACGAATTATGCCTTCTATATCGACGAGTTCTGCCGCGTGGCGAAGGAGCATATGCGCGCCGGCCACAGCCACTATGACAGCTTCATCGAGCCGGGCAATGTGGTGACGATGAATGAGCGGCTCGGCGGCGGCACCAGCGGCACGCCGGTGACGCGCCTGCCGCAGATGCCGGCCTATCACCTCACCGCCGGGCGCAGCCGCGGCATCACCATGGTCAATATCGGCGTCGGGCCTTCCAACGCCAAGACCATCACCGACCATATCGCCGTGCTGCGGCCGCATGCCTGGATCATGCTCGGGCACTGCGCGGGGCTGCGCAGCTCGCAGGAGCTGGGCGATTATGTCCTCGCCCATGCCTATGTGCGCGAGGATCATGTGCTCGACGCGGACCTGCCGGTTTCTGTGCCGATTCCGGCGCTGGCCGAGGTGCAGGTGGCGCTGGAACGCGCCGTCGAGGAAATCACCCAGCTCGAAGGGCTCGAAACCAAGCGCATCATGCGCACCGGCACGGTCGCGACCTTCGACAACCGCAACTGGGAATTGCGTGACCAGACCGAGGTGACGCGGCAATTGAGCCAGTCGCGCGCCGTGGCGCTCGATATGGAAAGCGCGACCATCGCCGCCAATGGCTTCCGCTTCCGCGTGCCTTACGGGACGCTTCTCTGCGTGTCGGACAAGCCGCTGCATGGCGAGCTGAAACTGCCGGGCATGGCCTCGGACTTCTACCGCACGCAGGTCAACCGGCATCTGCTGATTGGGCTAAGGGCCATGGAAATCCTGCGCGACCAGCCGCCGGAACGGCTGCATTCGCGCAAGCTGAGGAGTTTTGCGGAGACGGCATTCCAGTAAAGGGCGCCAAGCCGCAGTCGCCTCTCCCACGTTCCCCTCCCCTCAAGGGGGAGGGAGGCGATGGAGCCGGTGATCTTTACGCGTGTTCCGGCGTCAGAGCGGTGGCGGCGGCGTCCGATTTGGTGAGCAGCGTCTTCCAGATGAGGGCGCCGAGAGCGGCGCCGATCAGCGGGGCGACGATGAACAGCCAAACCTGACCGAGTGCCCCGTTCTGGGCGAAGATCGCGGCGGCGATCGACCGTGCCGGATTGACCGAAGTATTGGTCACCGGAATCGAGATCAGGTGGATGAGCGTCAATGCGAGGCCGATGGCGAGCGGCGCGAAGCCGGCGGGCGCAGCCTTGGAGGTGACGCCGAGGATGACGATCAGGAAGAAGGCGGTAAGCACGATTTCGGCCACGAGGGCGGCAACCATGCCATAGCCGCCCGGCGAGAGCGCATCATAGCCATTGGAGGCGAAGCCGCCGGCGATGAAGTCGGGCGCGGCGGAAGCGATGACGAAGAGAACGGCCGCGCCGGCAATGCCGCCGACGAGCTGGGCGAGCCAGTAAGGCACCAGATCCTTGTAATCGAAGCGCCCCGCAACGGCGAGGCCGAGCGAAACCGCCGGATTGAAGTGGCCGCCGGAAATATGCCCCACGGCATAGGCCATGGTGACGACGGTAAGCCCGAAGGCCAGCGCCACACCGGCAAAGCCGATCCCGACTTCGGGAAAGCCCGCCGCCAGCACGGCGGCGCCGCATCCACCAAAGACCAACCAGAACGTGCCGAATGCTTCCGCAGACAAACGTTGAATCATAGCAACCCCTCCTCGTGATTCTACGAGGAAAGCCTATGCCTAATTCTTATGTTTCGAAATCGAGAAGTTATCCTCTTATGTAAAGACTCGTCAGCGGAGTTTTACTGCTGAAAGCCGGATAACGGGGGCGAGTTGTTCTTCAATGCAGATATTTGGCCGGCTTTCCAGTAACCGGTGCCACGCCCTCGTGGTTCGAGGGTCGCTGCGCTCCCGCCTCACCATGAGGGCTACTGGGAAGTTGGGTTGGACATAAATCCAACAGTAGCCCTCATGGTGAGGTGCGAGTTCTTACGAGCCTCGAACCACGAGGGCGTGCCCCAATAAGAAAAGCCCGGCAGTGAGGCCGGGCTTTTCACATGCGCTGATATCCTCAGTGGCCCTTGACCACTGAAAGCCCGGCATAGCGGGCCGAAGGGCCAAGCTGTTCTTCGATGCGGATGAGCTGGTTATATTTGGCCAGACGATCCGAACGCGACAGCGAGCCGGTCTTGATCTGCCCGCAATTGAGGGCGACGGCGAGGTCGGCAATGGTGGAATCCTCGGTTTCGCCCGAGCGGTGCGACATGACCGAGGTGTAGCCGGCGCGGTGCGCGGTATCGACGGCGTTGAGCGTTTCCGACAGCGAGCCGATCTGGTTGACCTTGACGAGGATGGAATTGCCCACGCCCATCTTGATTCCGGAAACGAGGCGTTCGGTATTGGTGACGAAGAGATCGTCGCCGACGAGTTGCACCTTGCCGCCAATGGCCTGGGTCAGCGCCTTCCAACCCTCCCAATCGTCCTCGGCCATGCCGTCTTCGATCGAGATGATCGGATAGCGGGTGACGAGGTCTTCGAGGAAGCGGACATTTTCTTCGGAGGACAGGGTCTTGCCCTCACCTTCCATGGCGTATTTGCCGTCTTTGAAATATTCGGTCGAAGCGCAATCGAGGGCGAGGAACACGTCCTGACCCGGCGTGTAACCGGCCTTCTCGATCGAAGTCATAATGAAGCCAAGGGCTTCTTCGGCCGATTTCAGGTTCGGCGCGAAGCCGCCTTCATCGCCGACAGCGGTATTATGGCCTTCGGCGGCGAGGCCCTTCTTCAGCGTATGGAAGATTTCCGAGCCGATGCGGACGGCGTCGGCGAGGCTCGCGGCGCCCACCGGCATGATCATGAATTCCTGCATGTCGATCGGATTATCGGCATGCTGGCCGCCATTGATGATGTTCATCATCGGCACCGGCAGGACATGGCCGTTGGGGCCGCCGATATAGCGGTAGAACGGCAATTCGCTCGATTCGGCGGCGGCCTTGGCGACGGCCAGGGACACACCGAGAATGGCATTGGCGCCGAGGCGGCTCTTATTGGGCGTGCCGTCGAGGTCGATCATCGCCTGATCGACGGCGCGCTGGTCGAGCGCATCCATGCCCTGGATTTCCTCATAAATGGCGGTGTTGACGTTCTCGACCGCCTGGGTCACGCCCTTGCCGAGATGGGCCTTGCCGCCATCGCGCAGTTCCACCGCTTCGTGCGCGCCGGTCGAGGCGCCCGAGGGCACCGCGGCGCGACCGAAGCTGCCATCGTCGAGCACCACGTCGACTTCGACGGTGGGATTGCCGCGGCTGTCATAGATCTGGCGGCCGGCAACGTGGATGATGGACGACATGCAAAAGCCCTTTCCCTCTTGGGTCACGCGATGTGCGCCCTGTCTAGACCGAGCATGTGACAAGGAAAAGGGGGCGCCCGATTTTTATTCGCGGCGGGCGTGACAAGTCGGATTAAATCGATTTCAGTTGGTATTTGCGCCGGCCGGAAAGGCACCGGCGCCATAACCACCGATCCTTATTTCGGCCCAATTGTCCGGGAGGCGCGTTTGAGCACCAAAATCGTCAGAAAAATCGCCCATGCCTGCATCTTCGCGCATGATCTCGAAGAAACGGCGACCTTCTATCGCGACGTGCTCGGCATGGAGAAGGTCTTCGATTTTCTTCGCGATGGCGCGGTGATCGGCTTCTATCTCGACGCGGGCGAGCAAACCCATATCGAAGTGTTCCAGAAATCGAGCGCCGCCTTCGCCGAGACCGACGCCATCAACCATATCTGCCTCGAAGTCATCGACATGGACGAAGCCATCGCTCATGTGCGCTCCAAAGGCGTCGCCATCAAGGACAAGTCCATGGGCGTCGACGACACCTGGCAGTCCTGGACGGCCGACCCCAATGGGGTGAAGATCGAGCTGTTCCAATATACCGGCAAAAGCGCCCAATTCGTCGGCGGCGACCGGGTGGCGAGCTGGTAGATCACCGCTTCGTGGCCGACATGCCCATGATTTTGCCGCAACTCGCCGGAGACTGCCGGGGCATGATGGTCCGCACCCTGTTCCTCGCCGCCGCCCTGACCTTCCCTGCCCTGCCGGTTCTCGCACAGCAGGATCTGGCGGGCGTGCTCGCTGCGGCCGAAGCCATCGAGCCCCTGGAGACGGTCATCGTCTCCGTCGATGGCGCGGTGGTAGCCGAGCGCGGCTATCACGGGCATTCGGTCGACGATCCGACCAATATCAAATCCGCCTCGAAGACGATCATCTCGGCACTGGTGGGCATTGCCATCGAACGGGGATTGCTGGAGGGCGTCGACCAGCCCATTGCCGAAATTCTGGCCGACGACCTGCCCGAAGACGCCGATCCACGCCTCGCGGAGATCACTATCGGCAATCTGCTGTCGATGCAGGCCGGGCTCGAGCCGACTTCGGGGCCCAATTACGGGCGGTGGGTGGCGAGCGGCAATTGGGTGCGCAGTGCCCTGGCGCAGCCCTTTGTCGACGATCCCGGCGGGCGCATGCTCTATTCGACGGGGTCGAGCCACCTGCTCTCGGCCATTCTCACCAAAGTCAGCGGGGAATCGACGCGCGATATCGCCCATGAATGGTTTGCCGAAGTCGATGATTTCGCCATTGCCGACTGGGAACGCGACCCGCAGGGCATCTATCTCGGCGGCAACCAGATGGCGATGAGCCCGCGGGCGCTGCTGGCCTTTGGCGAGGTCTATCGCATGGGCGGGGTGGCGCCGGACGGGACGCGTGTGGTGCCGGAGGACTGGATTGCCCAATCCTGGATGGTGCGCACGCATTCGCGCTTCAACAATGACGGCTATGGCTATGGCTGGTTCATCCGGCAGCTGGCGGACGAGGATATCCGCTTCGCCTGGGGCTTTGGCGGGCAGATGCTCTATATCGTGCCGAGCCTCGATCTGAGCGTGGTGATGACCTCGGATGAAAGCGCACCATCAGCCGGGAACGGGCATCGCGATGCGCTGCATGGGGTGTTGGAGGAGATCATTGGGGTGGTGCGGGAGGAAAAGGTGGGAAGCTAGTTTCCTGCCACGCCCTCGTGGTTCGAGGCTCGTAAGAACTCGCACCTCACCATGAGGGCTACTGGGAGTGCTGTGGTTTCCGGGCTTCGTATAAGGGGGCGTCCCCTAAAGGCCCACTTAACCTCACGGAACCTGTTTAGCCCCTTATCCCCTGAGACCTCATGGTGAGGTGGGAGCGAAGCGACCCTCGAACCACGAGGTCGGGCTCTCCAAAACTGGCCCCCGGCTTTCGCCGGGGTGACATGCGGTGGTTGGGCACCGTGAGGCCCCCTACTCCTCCCGCTTATGCGCGTCCGTCTGCTTCGCCAGCAATTCCGCCCGCGCCTTGTCCAGATCCTTCTCCGCCCTGGTGCGGCCAAACTTGACGCGGTTCTCCTGCGCCGTGGCTTCCTTGGCCGCTTTCCGCCTGGTCTTGCGGGCTTTCGACAGCGACAGGATATCGGCCATGGTCAGACCAGACGGCTCTGCTCGATCGCGGCGGCGATGAAGCTGGCGAAGAGCGGGTGCGGCTCGAAGGGCTTGGATTTCAGCTCCGGGTGGAACTGCACGCCGATGAACCAGGGATGGTCGGTGCGCTCGACGATTTCGGGGAGCTTGCCGTCGGGCGAGACGCCGGAAAACAGCAGCCCGTTCTTTTCCAGCACCTTGCGATAGTCCATGTTGACTTCGTAGCGGTGCCGGTGGCGCTCGGAGATATGGGTGGTGCCGTAGATATCAGCGACGCGCGAGCCGCGGGTGAGCTGGGCCGGATAGGCGCCGAGGCGCATAGTGCCGCCGAGATCGGTCTCGCTGGTCCGGCTCTCGGTTTCGTTGCCCTTCACCCATTCGGTCATCATGCCGACGATGGGCTCGCGGGTGGGGCCGAATTCGGTCGAGGAGGCGTTACGGATGCCGGCGGTGTTGCGGGCCGCCTCGACGCAGGCCATCTGCATGCCGAAGCAGATGCCGAAATAGGGCACGTCCTTGACGCGGGCGAAGCGGGCCGCCTCGATCTTGCCGGCCGAGCCGCGCTCGCCGAAGCCGCCCGGCACTAGGATGCCGTGGACATGTTCGAGATAGGGCGCCGGATCGTCGCGCTCGAACACTTCGCTGTCGATCCATTGCAGGTTGACCTTGACCCGATTGGCGATGCCGCCATGGGCCAGCGCTTCCGAGAGTGATTTATAGGCGTCCTTGAGGCCGGTATATTTGCCGACAATGGCGATATTGACCTCGCCCTCCGGGCTGTGGAGGCGGCTCGACACCTCGTTCCAGGCGGAGAGATCGGGCTCGGGCGCATCGGTGATGCCGAAAGCGGCGAGGATTTCGCGGTCGAGGCCTTCCTTGTGATAGGCCAGCGGCACGTCGTAGATCGAGGAGACGTCGAGGCCCTGGATCACGGCGCTTTCGCGCACATTGCAGAACAGCGCCAGCTTCTTCTTGTCCGAAGTCGGGATCGGGCGGTCGCAGCGCACCAGCAGCACATCGGGCATGATGCCGATGGAGCGTAGTTCGGCCACCGAATGCTGGGTCGGCTTGGTCTTGAGCTCGCCGGCCGAGGGAATATAGGGCATCAGCGTCAGGTGGAGATAGGCGGCGTGTCCGCGCGGCAGATCGTTGCCGAGCTGGCGGATGGCCTCGAAGAAGGGCAGCCCCTCGATATCGCCGACGGTGCCGCCGATCTCGACCAGCACGAAATCATAGTCCTCATTGCCCTCGAGGACGAATTCCTTGATGGCGTCGGTGACATGCGGGATTACCTGGACGGTGGCGCCGAGATAGTCGCCGCGCCGCTCCTTGGCGAGAATGTCGGAATAGATGCGGCCGGTGGTGATGTTGTCGCGCTTATTGGCCGAGCGGCCGGTGAAGCGCTCATAGTGGCCAAGGTCGAGATCGGTTTCCGCCCCATCGTCAGTGACGAAGACTTCGCCGTGCTGGGTGGGCGACATGGTGCCCGGATCGACATTGAGATAGGGGTCGAGCTTTCGGAGGCGCACCTTGTAGCCGCGCGCCTGCAGCACGGCGCCCAGAGCCGCCGATGCAAGACCTTTGCCCAAGGAGGAAACCACGCCTCCGGTGATGAAAACGTACCGAGCCATGGGCGATCACCTTACACACATCTGATTCGATTCGTAGAGAGCCGCATGCTCTCTACACAAAAAGAAGAAGGGGATGTTGCCATCCCCTTCTTGTCGGCTGCCTTGCGGCGGTTAGTTGGTCGGCGCCGCCGGTACCGCCGCAGGATTGTCGGCTGGACCGGCGCCGCTGGCGGGAGCCGGCGCCGGCTCGACCGCAGGAGCGGGTTCGGCTGCGGGCACCGCCTCGGCAGGCGCCGGGGGCACGGGCAGTTCGGTTTCCGGAGCGGCGGCATCAGCCGGGGGCGCGGTTTCGGCGGGCGTTTCCGCGGGGACCGGCAGATCGCCCTGCAACGAATTCAGCGCATCGAGAACGCTCGAGGGCGCCTCGCCGTCCTCGCCCTGCGCGGCGCGTTCGAGAATGCCGGACGAGCCGCGATTGACTTCGCTCAGCACGGTCAGGCCGATCGCCATGGCGAAGAACAGCGTCGCCAGCACTGCCGTGGTGCGGGTCAGAAGATTGGCGGAGCCGCGCGCGGTCATGAAGCCGCCGCCGCCGCCAATGCCCAGCGCACCGCCTTCCGAACGCTGCAGCAGGATCACCGCAATCAGCGCCAGAACGATCAGCAGGTAGGCAACAATGAGGACGTTGTCCATGAAGGTCTCGGTCTCGGTCGTGTCAAAAGATGGGGCCTCATACACGCCCGGGCCGGCAAATGCCAGCCGCTTGCGCGCAAAATCGGCGCAAGGTTCCGGGCGCGACGACGCGCTATACGGCGGAGATAATCGTATAGAAGTCCTTTGCCAAGAGGCTGGCGCCGCCGACAAGCCCGCCATTGACGTTTTCTATGACCAGAATCTCGCGCGCATTCTGCGGTTTCAGCGAGCCGCCATAAAGAATGCGGATGGTTTCGCCGCGTTCGCCGAAGCGCTCGACCAGGAGCGAACGGATGCGGTCATGCATCTGCCCGATCTCGGCGCTGGTGGGAGTGCGGCCGGTGCCGATGGCCCAGATGGGCTCATAGGCGACGACGACTTCGTGCTGGCCGGCCGCTTCCGGTACCGAGCCGGCCAATTGGGCGGCGACGATGCTTTCGGCATTGCCGGCATCGCGTTCGTTTTCGGTTTCACCGACGCAGATGATCGGCTTGAGGCCGGCGCCGATGGCCGCTTCCGCCTTGGCGCGCACCATGTCGTCGGTTTCTCCATAAGCGGCGCGGCGTTCGGAATGGCCGACAATGACGAATTGCGCGCCGGCATCGGCCAGCATATTGGCGGCGATATCGCCGGTATAGGCGCCGGAGGCTTCGGCGTGGCAATCCTGGCCGCCGGCGAGAATGCCGCTCGATGCGCCCTGGCGGGCCACGGCGGCAAGGATGGTGGCGGGCGGGCAAATGGCGACGATGGCGCGCGGCGCCTCGCCCGACGTCAACAGGCCTGCCAGCTCCTGCAACTCGTCGAGCGAGGCGCGCAAGCCGTTCATCTTCCAATTGCCCGCGATCAGCGGCGTGATTGTCGTCGTCACTGTTTGAACTCCTGCCTCTTGCACCGGCGCCGGCTTTGGCCTAACCCCGGCGTGAATGAATGCGCGTTTGGCGCTTATAATGAGCCGTGCCGGGGAAAGAAGCCCCTATCCTCTTTCCGTCGACACGCTTTACTAGTATCCGGTCTCATGGGCGGTAAAGCCCAGGCCTCGCGTATTGGAACGTCCGACATGCTCGATAGTTTGCGTTTGTTTGCAAAATCCTGGCCCGGCAAGATCCTGGGTGGTGTGCTGCTCGTGGGTACGGCAGGATTCGGCATAAACAATGTCATCATGGATCTCGGCAGCAACACGGTTGCCCGTGTCGGCGGCGAAGAGATCAGCACGCGCGAATTCCTGCGGGCCTATCAGGGCCAGATGAACCAGGTCGCCCAGCAGATCGGTTCGGTGCCGACCGCGTCCGACGCCATGGCGCTCGGCATTCCCACCATGGTGCTGCAGGGGCTGGCGCAGGATGCCGCCCTCGACCAGATGGCCAAGAACTTCGGTCTCGGCGTCTCCGAGGACAAGCTGAGCCAGATGCTGCGCCAGGACCCGGCCTTTGCCGGCACGCTCGGCCAGTTCGATCCCGCCACCTTCCCGCAGGTGCTGCAGGCGTCCGGCATAACCGAGGCTGAATATTTCGAGATGCAGTCGAACGTGGCGCGCCGCCAGCAATTGAGCCTCGCCCTGTTCGGCGACATGGTTCTGCCCAAGGCCGCCACCGATCTCGTCAACCGCTATATCGGCGATCGCCGCACGGTCGACTATATCGTCATTGGCGAAACCAGCGTCGAAACGCCTGCCGCGCCGACGGAAGAAGACCTTGCCGCCTATCTCGGCGAGCATCAGGCCGAATTCCGCACGGTCGAAACCCGCAATGTGGCGATGCTGGCGCTGTCGCCCCAGGTGCTGGCCGAGGCCAAGACGATTTCGGACGACGCCGTCAATGCCGAATATGAGCGGACCAAGGCCAATCTCGTGCGCCCCGAGCGCCGAACCATCCAGCAGGTCGTTTTGAACGAGGAGCAGGCGGCGGCTTTCGAAGCCGGTCTTTCCGCCGGCACCGATTTCGAGACCCTGATGACGGATAATGGTCTCACCGCCACCGATCTCGGCAATCTCGCCCGCAACCAGGTGACTGATGCGGCGCTGGCCGATGCCGCGTTCGGCCTTGCCGAAGGCGGCTTTGCCGTTATCGACGGCGTTGCCGGCAAGCGCGCCATCCATGTTTCGGCCATCGATCTCGGCGGCGAGCCCACGCTCGAAGAAGCGCGCGAGGAGATTCGCCAGAACCTGGCGCTGACCGAAGCGCGCGCCGAATATGGCGACGTGCTCGACCAGATCGAAGAATTGCGCGCCGCCTTCCAGCCGCTCAGCGAAATCGCCTCCCGCCTCAACCTGCCGCTTCATGAAGCCGCCGTCACCGCCGGCGGGGCCGAACTCGCCGTGGTGCCGGCCATCACCGAGGCCGACCGTCCCGCCGTCAGCCAGGCCATCTTCAAGGCGACCGAAGACCAGCAGATCACCCCTTCCGTGGCGCTTGCCGGCAACAGCACGTTGTGGTTCGACCTCGAGAGCATCGAGCCGGCCCGCGACCAGACGCTCGATGAAGTGCGCGATCAGGTGGTCGCCGCCTGGACGGCGGAAAAGACCGATGAGGCCATCACCACCGAGACCGAGGCCGTTCTGGCCCGGCTCGATGCCGGCGAGGCGCTTGCCGATATCGCCGCGTCCCTCAACCTCTTCCCGCAAATCAGCCAGCCCTTCGGGCGCAATGGCGAGGCCGAAACGTCCATCGACCGCATCGTGGCTTCTGCCGCCTTTGCCGGCGGTCCCGATCATCGCGGCTCGGCCGTCAATGCCGCCGGCGAACACATCGTCTTCCAGGTCACCAATGTGCTCGAGGCCGACGACGTGCTCGACGAGCAGGCGCGCACGGCCCTGTCCAACGACGCGCGCGTGGGCGTCTATGGCGACTTCGTTACCGCAGTGGCCCAGGAAGCGCAGATGACGATCAACCAGCAGGTGCTGACGCAGGCGCTGGCTCTCGACACCGCCCAGTAAGGGGCGGTTTTCTTCATGCAATAGGCAATGACATCATGGGCGATGACTTCTTTCAGCACTTCGCGCAAGGCTATGACGCTGGGCGATCCCAGATCGTCTGGCGGCGCGTGGTGGCTGATCTGGAAACGCCCATCGGCACCTATCTGAAGCTCGCCCAGGGCCGCAGCAACACCTTCCTTCTGGAATCGGTGCAGGACGGCGCCATTCGCGGCCGCTATTCCATCATCGGGCTCATGCCCGACGTGATCCTCAAGGTCGAGGAAGGCCAGGCAGCGATCAACCGCAGCGCCCAGATCGACGCCGACCGGTTCGAGCCGGTTGCCGAAGCCCCGCTCGAAGCCCTGAGGGCGCTGGTCGCCAGTTCCCGCATCGACATGCCGGAGGAATTGCCGCCGCAATCGGCCGGCGTCTATGGCTTTCTCGGCTATGAGATGGTCCGCTATATGGAAGCGCTGCCCGAGCGCAATCCGGACCATCTGGACCTGCCCGAGGCCATGCTGATCCGGCCGTCGCTGCTGGCCATCTTCGACACGGTCAAGGACGAGCTCTATCTGACAGCGCCGGTCTATGTGCGCGACGGCGTTTCGGCCCGGCAGGCTTTTGAAGCGGCCGAGGGGCGTATCACCGATGCCGTCGAGCGGCTGGGGCAGGCCATGCCGGCGACCCCTGCCCTGCCCGATCTCGAAACCATTGCGGTCAAGAGCAATACCAGCAAGGCCGAATATGCCGAGATGGTGGCGAAGGCCAAGGACTACATCACCGCCGGCGATATCTTCCAGGTGGTGCTGAGCCAGCGTTTCGAGGCCGATTTCCGCCTGCCGCCGACGGCGCTCTATCGTGCGCTACGCCGGACCAACCCCAGCCCCTATATGTATTTTCTCGATTTCGGCGGCTTTGCCGTCGCCGGATCGAGCCCGGAAATCCTCGTCAGGGTGCAGGACGGCGAGGTCACCATCCGCCCCATCGCCGGCACCCGCAAGCGCGGCGCGACGCCGACGCGGGACCGGGAACTGGCGGCGGAACTGCTTGCCGATCCCAAGGAGCTGGCCGAGCATCTGATGCTGCTCGACCTCGGGCGCAACGATGTCGGCCGTGTCGCCAGGATCGGCACGGTGAAGATCACCGACAAGTTCTTCCTCGAATATTATTCCCACGTCATGCACATCGTCTCCAATGTCGTGGGCGAGCTCGATCCGAAATACGACTTCGTCGACGCATTGGCGGGCGGCTTTCCGGCCGGTACGGTTTCCGGCGCGCCGAAAGTGCGCGCCATGGAGATCATTGCCGAACTGGAGAAATCCCGCCGCGATATCTATGGCGGCTGCGTAGGCTATTTCGGCGCCGATGGCACGATGGATACCTGTATCGTGCTGCGCACCGGCGTGCTCAAGGACAACAAGCTCTATGTGCAGGCCGGGGCCGGCATCGTCGCCGACAGCAAGCCCGAACTCGAACAGCTCGAATGCGAAAACAAGGCCCGCGCCCTTTTCAGCGCCGCCGAGGAAGCATTACGCTATGCCGGGGAAGCGAGGATCGGCCAATGACCAGAACGCTCGTCATCGATAATTATGACAGCTTTACCTATAATCTCGTGCATTTTCTCGGTGAGCTCGGCGCCGATATCACCGTCAGGCGCAACGACAAGATCACGCTCGACGAGATCGCCGCCATGGCGCCGGATGCGATCGTGCTGTCGCCCGGCCCCTGCACGCCCAACGAGGCCGGCATCTGCCTCGCCCTGATCGACCGCTTCAAGGCCGAAATCCCCATTCTTGGTGTCTGCCTCGGCCATCAGGCCATCGGCCAGGCCATGGGCGGCGAAGTGGTGCGGGCGCCTCAGCTCGTTCACGGCAAGACCAGCAGGATCGACCATAATGGCAAGGGCCTGTTCCGCGGGCTCAATTCCGGCTTCGAGGCGACGCGCTATCATTCGCTGATCGTCCGGCAGGAGACCCTGCCCCCCGACCTCGAAATCACCGCGAGCACCGAAGACGGGCTCATCATGGGCATGCAGCACCGGAGCCTGCCTGTCCATGGCGTGCAGTTTCATCCCGAAAGCATCGCCTCCGAGAACGGTCATGCGCTCCTGCAGAACTTCCTGAACCTGTCTAACGAGTTCAACGGCAAGAAGGCGGCGTGATGGATATCAAGGGGGCGCTCAACAAGATCGCCGAGCGGCGCGATCTGACGGGCGAGGAAATGCGCGGCGTCATGCGCCTCATCATGGCCGGCGAGGCCACGCCCAGCCAGATCGGCGCCTTTTTGATGGGCATGCGCATCAAGGGGGAATCCGTCGGCGAGATCGCGGCGGCCGTCTCGATCCTGCGCGAACAGATGATCCCGGTCGAGGCCCCCGAAAATGCCATCGATATCGTCGGCACCGGCGGCGATGGCGGCGGCACGCTCAATATCTCGACCGCCAGTTCCATCGTCGTGGCGGCGGCTGGCGTGCCGGTGGCCAAGCACGGCAATCGGGCCTTGTCGTCGAAATCCGGCTCATCGCAGGCGCTCGAAGCGCTCGGGGTCAAGCTCGACCTGACGCCGGCCGAAATCGCGCGCTGCATCAGGGAGGCCGGCATTGGCTTCATGTTCGCGCCGTCCCATCACCCGGCCATGCGCCATGTCGGCCCCGCCCGCGCCGAAATGGGCGTGCGCACCATGTTCAACCTGCTCGGGCCGCAATCCAATCCGGCGGGCGTGCGGCGCTATATGCTCGGCGTTTATGCTGAGGAATGGGTGGAGCCGGTGGCCGCGGCCCTTCTCGCCAACCGCGCCGTCAAGGCCTGGGTGGTCAATGGCAGCGACGGGCTCGACGAGATTACGACGACCGGCCCGAGCTTCGTCGCCCAGATCGCCAATGGCGATCTCCGCAGTTTCGAGGTAACGCCGGAAGATGCCGGGCTCGACCGCTCCGATCCGGCGGATCTTTTGGGCGGCGATCCGGCCTATAATGCCGAGGCCATTCACCGGCTTTTCGATGGCGTGCGCAATGCCTATCGCGATATCGTGCTGCTGAATTCGGCGGCCGCCTTCATCGTGGCCGACAGGGTGAGCGATCTCAAGGCCGGCGCCGTCATGGCCGCCGAGATCATCGATAGCGGCAAGGCGCGCGAAACACTTCAGCGCCTGGTCGCCGTCTCCAACGGACGGGATGCATGACCGATATTCTCAAGCAGATCGAAGCCTATAAGCGCGAGGAAATCGCCGCCGCCAGGACCATGCGGCCCTGGACCGATATCGTCGCCGTGGCGCATGACCAGCCGCCCCCGCGCGGCTTTCTCGATGCGATCAAAAAGAAGCGCGCCGCCGGGCACTATGCGCTGATCGCCGAGGTCAAGAAGGCCAGCCCTTCGAAGGGCCTGATCCGGGCCGATTTCAATCCGGCCGAGATCGCCCGCGCCTATGAAGCCGGCGGCGCGGCCTGCCTTTCGGTGCTGACCGACAAGCCCTCCTTTCAGGGATCGCCCGCCTATCTGATGGAAGCGCGTGCCGCCACCAGCCTGCCGGCGCTGCGCAAGGATTTCCTCTTCGACACCTATCAGGTCGCCGAGGCCCGCGCCTGGGGCGCGGATTGCATTCTCGTCATCCTCGCCGCCGTCGATGATGACGAGGCGCGGGCGCTGCTCGACGCGGCCGCCGAATTCGGCATGGATGCGCTGGTCGAAGTCCATGACCAGCCCGAGCTCGACCGCGCCCTGGCGCTCGATGCCGAATTCATCGGCATCAACAACCGCAATCTCCGAACCTTCGAAACCCGGCTCGAAACCTCGATCGACCTTGCCGGCCATGTGCCCGAAGGCAAGGTGCTGGTGAGCGAGAGCGGCATCATGACCTATGCCCATATCCGCAAGCTCGACGAGATCGCCAATATCGGCACCTTCCTTGTCGGGGAAAGCCTGATGCGGCAGGCCGATGTGACGGCAGCCACGCGCGCCCTGCTCTTCGGCGAAGAAAGCGTTGCCGGATGACGCAAGGCCTCACCCATCTCAACGCAAAAGGCGAAGCGCATATCGTCGATATCGGTGACAAGGCGGTTACGCACCGCCGCGCCGTCGCCCAGGCCCGCGTGATCGCCCTGCCCGAGACGGTCGAAAAGATCATGGGTGGCGAGCTGAAAAAAGGCGATGCCCTCGCCGTGGCCCGCGTCGCCGGCATCATGGCGGCCAAGAAGACGTCGGACCTTATTCCGCTCTGCCATCCGATCGCGCTGACCAAGGTCAGCGTCGATATCGCGGCGCTGAACGAAACCACGATCGGCATCAGCGCCAGCGCCGAAACCACCGGCCAGACCGGTGTGGAAATGGAAGCGCTGGTTGCCGCCTCGACCACGGCGCTGACGCTTTATGACATGGCCAAGGCCATCGACCGCGCCATGACCGTCACCGATATCTGCCTCGTTGAAAAGTCCGGCGGCAAGTCCGGCGATTTCGTTCGCCAGCCATGAGCCTTCTCCCCGTCCAGGATGCCCTTGCCGCCATTCTCGCGCGCGTTCCTGCTGTCACCGATGAAGACGTGCCGCTGGCCGAGGCCAATGGCCGCGTTCTCGCTGCGCCCATCGTCGCGCGCCACAACCAGCCGCCCTTCAATGCCAGCGCCATGGATGGCTATGCCGTCCGTGCCGGTGATGTGACGCCGGGCAAGCCGCTCCGGCTTATCGGCACGTCCCAGGCCGGCGCCGGCTTTACCGGTTCTGTGGGCGCCGATGAAGCCGTGCGCATCTTTACCGGTGCGCCGGTTCCCTCCGGCGCCGACGCCGTCATCATGCAGGAAAAGGCGGAAAGCGACGGCATAACCGTCCGCTTTTCAGCCGAGACAAGGGCCGGGAGCAGCGTTCGTCCCATTGGCAATGATTTCGCCGAGGGCCAGGTGCTGCTGGAGCCCGGCCGGCGGCTTGGCCCCATGCAACTCGCCATGGCCGCCGCCGCCAATGCCGCAAGCCTCACCGTCGCCCGCCGCCCCCGCATCGCCCTGCTCGCGACCGGCGACGAACTGGTCGAGCCGGGCACCACGCTCGGCCCTGACCAGATCGTGTCCTCGAACAGCTATGGCCTGATGCCGCTGCTGCAACCATACGCGCAGCATGTCGGTGATTTCGGCATTGTCGGTGACGATCCAACAGCACTTACGGACAGGCTGAATGCAATTTTCGATGACAGCCCGGATATTTTGATCACCACGGGCGGCGCCAGTGTCGGCGACCATGATATCGTGCGTGAAATCCTCGTCTCGGCGGGCGTCAGCCTCGATTTCTGGCGCATCAATATGCGGCCGGGCAAGCCGCTGATGTTCGGCACGCGCGGCAGGACGCTGATCTTCGGCCTGCCCGGCAATCCTGTCTCCGCGCTCGTGACCGCGACGGTCTTCATCAAGCCGGCACTACGCCATTGGCTCGGCCTTGCCCCCGAATTGCCCCTCTGGCGCCTGCCCCTAGCCGCGCCGACCCCGGCCAATACCGCCCGCCGCCACTTCATGCGGGCGCGGCTGGTCCATGCCGATAAAGGGTCCGCGCTGCTGCCTATTCTCGAAACCGATAGCGGCCACACCTCGTCGCTGGCCAGCGCCGATTTCCTCATCGTGCAGCCGGAGCATGATCGCGGCCAGCCCGAAGGCGCGCTGGTCGAGGCTCTGCGCATCGACGAATTCTAGCTTTCGCGAAGAATTTCATGCTCACGCCGTCGAGATATTGCGGAACATAACTGGAACGCGTATGATTGTTCAGTCTTTGTTCCGATTCCCGACAAAGGGGCCCGAATGCTTACGCGCAAACAACATGAATTGCTGATGTTCATCCATGAGCGGATGAAGGAAACCGGCATTCCCCCGTCATTCGACGAGATGAAGGACGCGCTGGATCTGGCGTCCAAATCGGGCATCCACCGCCTGATCACCGCGCTCGAAGAGCGCGGCTTCATCCGCCGGCTGCCCAACCGGGCCCGGGCGCTGGAAGTGGTGAAGCTGCCGGATTCGATGAACCCATCTTTGGGCGGGCGCAAGGCGCGGTTCGAACCCAGCGTCATCGAGGGCAATCTCGGTCGCGTCGCCAGCATTCCGACGCGGGACAATGCCGGCGACGATGTCGGGCGGCCGGTTTCCATTCCCGTCATGGGCCGGATCGCTGCCGGTACGCCCATCGAGGCCATCCAGACCCATTCCCATACCATCGTCGTGCCGCCCGAAATGCTGGGCGCGGGCGAACATTTCGCCCTTGAGGTGCGCGGCGATTCGATGATCGAGGCCGGCATTTTCGATGGCGACACGGTGCTGATCCGCAAGCAGGATTCCGCCGGCACCGGCGAGATCGTCGTCGCTCTCGTGGATGATGAAGAAGCCACCCTTAAGCGCCTGCGCCGAAAAGGGAATACCATAGCGCTGGAAGCCGCGAACCCCGCCTATGAGACGCGTATTTTCGGACCGGACCGGGTGAAGGTCCAGGGCCGGCTGGTGGGGTTGCTGCGGAAGTATTGAAGGCTGTCTCAGTGCACCGCGCTTTCCCGTCCACCCCCGCTTTCCCCGGGCTTGACCCGGTGATCGCTCGCAGCACGTGCCAGACGGCGAATGACCCGCGGATCAAGTCCGCGGGAAGCGACTGTGGTTGGATGGGGATCGGCGCTCGACAGCTCTCTTCGTGTGCCCTTCATCTGCCCCTGAGAGCTCATGGTGAGGCGGGAGCATGGCGACCTCGAACCACGAGGTCGAACTCACAGCCGTCTTACGATGTCGTTAGCACAGCGTCACCTCTCCCCTGATCGTCACCCTGGGCTTGTCCCGAGGGCCCCTTCGATGTGTGCTGCGTCATCGAAAGTGAGATGAAACCCCCTCGGGTCAAGCCCGAGGGTGACGATTTGGGGTGGGGGAGCTAGGACAGCGCCATTGCCGAGTTAGTCCACGAAACCGCACTGGATTCCTGCCACGCCCTCGTGGTTCGAGGCGCCAAACGGCGCACCTCACCATGAGGGCTACTGGGAAATGGGAGCGGCTGTCTCTTGAGCATCAGCAGTCGAGAGCCCTACACTCGTTGAGACCTCATGGTGAGGCGGGAGCGCAGCGACCCTCGAACCACGAGGTCGGGCACGCCGGCACTCATCTATCACCAAGCCTTCCAGTACGCAGCCACTCGCCCACCCACCGACCCGAGGGCTCTTCACTTTGGCACTCTGCTCCCCAGGAAGAGCAGAACACCCTCGGGTCAAGCCCGAGGGTGACGATCTGGGGTGGGAAGTTTGGGGTGGGGAAGTTAAGGGGCTTATTCTACCTTCCGCCGCAACCTAATGGTTATCCCGCGGCACGCCGTTCGTCTGGGCGATGCGCTGATAGTTCACGGCCGGCTTCAGCACGGCGCCATTGCCCAGTTGGTCCACGAAACCGCGCTGGATTTCCTGCCAGGGCGTCTGGTGCGGCGGGTATTTGTACCCACCGGTCTCGGCCAGTTCCTGCCGGCGCGAGGCGATTTCGGTGTCGGAGATGAGGATATTGGCCGATCCGGTATTGAGATCGATCCGTACCCGGTCGCCCGTCCGAAGGATGGCGAGATTGCCGCCGGCCGCGGCTTCCGGCGAGGCATTGAGGATGGAGGGCGAGCCGGAGGTGCCGGATTGACGGCCATCGCCAATGCAGGCGAGCGAATGGATGCCCTTCTTGATGAGGTAATCCGGCGGCCGCATGTTGACGACTTCTGCCGCACCCGGATAGCCGATGGGGCCGGCGCCGCGCATGAACAGCAGCGTGTTCTCGTCGATGGCGAGCGACGGATCATCGATGCGGGCGTGGTAATCCTCGGGGCCGTCGAAGACCACCGCCCTGCCCTCGAAGGCATTGGGGTCGGCGGGATTGCTGAGATAGCGCTCGCGGAATTCGGGCGAGATCACGCTGGTCTTCATGATGGCGTTGTCGAACAGATTGCCGCGCAGCACCAAAAAGCCCGCATCGGTCTTGAGCGGATTGTCGAAGGGCCGGATGACCTTCTCGTCCTGAATGGTGGTGTCGCGGCAGTTTTCGCCGATGGTTCGGCCGTTGACGGTCGGCGCGTTCTCGCGGATCAGCCCCTGCCCCATCAACTCGTTGACCACGGCCGGCACGCCGCCGGCATGGTAATAATCCTCGCCGAGATATTCGCCGGCAGGCTGCAGGTTCACTAGAAGCGGCACCTTGTGGCCATGGGTCTGGAAATCGTCGATGCTCAATTCGACGCCGATATGCCGGGCGATGGCCTGAATATGAATCGGGGCATTGGTCGAGCCGCCAATGGCCGAATTGACGACGATGGCGTTGACGAAATTATCCTTGGTCAGGATGTCGGACGGCTTCAGGTCCTCGTGGACCATGTCGACGATGCGCTTGCCGGTGCGATAGGCCATTTCCTGGCGGTCGCGATAGGGTGCCGGAATGGCGGCGGAGCCCGGCAATTGCATGCCCAGCGCCTCGGCCAGCGAATTCATCGTGGTTGCCGTGCCCATGGTGTTGCAATAGCCGGTCGAGGGGGCCGATGAGGCCACGAGTTCGATGAATTTCGGATAGTCGATCTCGCCGGCGGCCAGCATCTGGCGCGCCTTCCATACAATGGTGCCGGAACCGGTGCGCTCGCCCTTATGCCAGCCATTGAGCATGGGGCCGACCGACAGTGCGATGGCGGGAATATTGACGGTCGCCGCGCCCATCAGCATGGCCGGCGTGGTCTTGTCGCAGCCAATGGTGAGGACGACGCCGTCGAGCGGATAGCCGTAGAGCACTTCGACAAGGCCGAGATAGGCAAGGTTGCGGTCGAGCCCGGCCGTGGGGCGCTTGCCGGTTTCCTGGATCGGATGCACCGGAAATTCGATGGCGATGCCGCCGGCCTCGCGAATGCCCTCGCGCACGCGTTCGGCAAGGACGATGTGATGGCGATTGCAGGGCGACAGGTCTGAGCCGGTCTGGGCGATGCCGATGATCGGCTTGTTCGATTGCAGCTCTTCGCGCGAAACGCCGTAATTCATGTAGCGCTCGAGATAGAGCGCGGTCATGTCCGGGTTGTCGGGATTGTCGAACCATGCGCGCGAGCGTAGCTTCCTTGGCGCGCCGTTCTCTCCGCCGCCATTGCCTGTCGTCATGTTCTCATATCCTCAATCGAACCGTGTACCGGTTACGTGCCTCATCCTGTGATTCTTTGTAGCACGGCGGAGACGCGAGGGAATGCGATTCTGCTGTGCAATCCGATGCCGGCAAGCGATTCAGGCTGGCTGGCACGGGCGGTTGCGACTAGCCTTTATGCGGGGTGTGGTGTTGCGTGGGGGGCGTCATGACGATCAGGGTGGAGTGGGTCGCCGTGGATTGGGGCACAACCAATCTGCGTGCCTGGGGCCTGGACAGTAATGGCTCCTTGGTGTTTTCCCGCGCTTCCGAAAAGGGAATGGGCCATATCGAGCGCACCGACTATCCGGCGGTTCTGGGCGAATTGCTCGACGGGGTGGAGGCCGCTTCCGGGGCTGCGCTCGACGTGCTGATCTGCGGCATGGCCGGGGCGCGGCAGGGTTGGCTCGAAGCCCCCTATCTCGAAGTGCCGGCGGATTTGCGCGGCTTGCTGTCCGGTGCGGTTCGCCCGGATATGGCTGGTCCCGTCTCTGTCGCCATTCTGCCCGGCGTCTGCCAGAAAAATTCCGAGGCTGGCAATGTAATGCGCGGCGAGGAAACGCAGCTTCTGGGCCTGTCTGCCATGGAGCCGGATTTTTCCGGCGTCGTCTGCATGCCGGGCACGCATTCGAAATGGGCCAGCCTGTCGCGCGGCCGCATCGATGGGTTTGCGACGGCCATGACCGGCGAGGTCTATGAGGTGCTGAGCCAGCATTCGGTGCTGCGCCGCTCGCTCGATGGCAATCTCGATGGTCCGGCGCGCACCGATGGGTTCGAGGCCGGCTCCGATGCGGGGCTTGCCCATCCGGAGCATTTGCTGAGCCAGCTCTTTCAGGTCCGTGCCGGCTCGCTCCTCTCCGGTCGCCAGCCGGATTGGAGCGCCGGCTATCTTTCGGGTCTTCTGATCGGCAGCGAGATCGGGGCCAATCGCAACTGGATCGACGGGCGAACCGTTCCGCTGATCGGCTCGCCCGCGCTGTGCGCGCTTTATGCGCGGACGCTCGAAAAGATCGGTATCGCTACGCGTCTCGTCGATGCGTCGGACGCGGTGCTGGCGGGGCTCAAGGCCGCCCGCGCCTTCGCTTCATAATGGACTGGACCATGCACGCTCACCGCCATCTCATCGCCATCCTGCGCGGCATTACGCCCGGCGAGGTCGTCGATGTCTGCCAAAACCTCATCAGCGCCGGCATCACCATGATCGAGGTGCCGCTCAATTCTCCCGAGGCGCTGACCAGCATCGCGCTGGCCTCGAACGCCTTTGGCGATGACGTCGCTATCGGCGCCGGCACGGTGCTGACCAAGAAGCAGGTCTGGGCGGTGTCCGAAGCCGGTGGCAGCTTCATCGTATCGCCCGATACCAATAAGGGCGTGATCACCGAGACGATCCATTTGCGGCTCGGCTCCTATCCCGGCGTCTTCACGCCGACCGAAGCGTTCCGGGCCATCCGGGCGGGCGCTTCCGGGCTCAAATTCTTCCCCGCCGAAGTGCTGGGTCCCCAGGGCATCAAGGCGATGAAGGCGGTGTTGCCGCCCGAAGTGCCGCTTTACGCCGTGGGTGGCGCCAATCCCGATAATTTCGCCGAATTCTTCGCGGCCGGCTGTGCCGGCTTCGGGCTCGGCACCTTTCTCTACAAACCCGGCATGGCGCCGGCGCAGATCGGAGAACGCGCCGCGGCGGCCGTCGCCGCCTATGACAAGGAAAAGACGCCATGACCGAGACGGCCCGCCTGCTCATCGACAGCAAATGCGCTCTTGGCGAAGGGCCCTTCTGGCATCCAGGGCGCCAGGAGCTGTTCTATTTCGACATCAACAACAATGCGCTATTCGCGGCGAAAGTCGACGGCACACCGGCCGGGCAATGGTCGTTCGACGAAAGCGCGGCAGCGGCGGCGCTGATCGACGACAATAGTCTTGCCATCGTCACGGAAACCGGGCTCAAGCGGCTCGATCTTGCGACAGGCGCGCTCGAGCCGATCATCGCGATCGAAGCCGACAAGAGCCAAAACCGGGCCAATGACAGCCGCGTCCATCCTTCCGGCGCGTTCTGGATCGGCACGATGCGCAAGGATGAAGATGTGCCGGACGGTTCGCTCTATCACTACCGTGCAGGCGTGCTGACGCGGCTGCGTGAAGGCGCCGTGGTGCCCAATTCCACCTGTTTTTCGCCCGATGGACGCATCGCCTATTGGAGCGACACGCCGACGAAGCACATCCTGAAATGCGAGACCGATTCGGAAACCGGGATGCCCATCGGCGCGTGGACGCTTTTCGCCGATATTTCGGACCATCGCGGCTATCCGGATGGCTCGGTGGTCGATAGCGCGGGCTATCTGTGGAACGCCCGTTGGGGCGGCCATTGCGTGGTACGGCATGCCCCGGATGGCTCGATCGATCGGATTATCGAGGTGCCGGTCAGCCAGGTCAGTTGCCCCGCCTTTGGCGGGCCGGATCTCAAGACCCTGTTCCTGACTACCGCGGCCAAGAATCTCACCGCCGCGCAGCTCGCGGCCGAAAAATTTGCCGGCGGCGTGTTCGCCATCGATGTCGATGTCGCCGGCCTGCCGGAGAAGCCAATCCGGCTTTAGGCCTATCGCAGCGCGGGACGCCAGGGGCGGGTGAGATTGGGAATGGCGGTGCGGATGATGAAACGCCCTCCTCCCTCATCCCATTTCAGCCAATGGACGCCGCCCGCCGCAAGCTGGTCGGCATCGATGACCTGGGTGATGCCGCGGCACGCAGCGGGCGATTGCATGCGGGCAATGACGAGGTCGTGCAGCGCGCAATCCTCGGCGAATGCTTCAGGGCTTTTGACGACAGAGACGGAGAAACCCGGCGTTGTCACGATGCAGGCGAGACTGTCGCAGCGGGCGCCCGCGAACTGGGGGCCGATCTCTTCCTGATAATGCTCGCTCCAGACATTGACGGCGAAAGTGCCGGCGCGGCCTGTCACCAGCCCCACCTGGTCGCCATTGCGGATGGCGACGGCCTGGGTGCTGTCGGCGATGAGGATATCGGGGCGCTGATCGAGACCGATCAGCAGCACGGCCGGGAGGACAAGCGCCGGACCGAGGAAACGCCAGACCGTGTTGACGAAGGCGAACCATGCCAGCGCCACGAGGCCGATGAGCAATGCGTAACCGTTCAGCAGCGGATTGGCATCGAGCCCCTGGCTCCAGGCGGTAATCAGCCGGGCGCCATCCAGCATGCGGTCTATTCCCCATCCCATGACGCCGAGAAACGGCGCTTCGAGGTCGAGCGGCATGGCGAGGACCGACAAAAGCGCAAAGGGCATGATGACGAAGCTGACGATGGGCAGGACGAGGATATTGCCCAGCACGCCCAGCGGGGCGGTTTGCTGGAAGTGATAGGCGGAGAACAACAGCGTCGCGGCGCCGGCGATGAGGCTGGTCAAGGCAGCAACGCCGATATGGCCCGCGAACCTGCCGATCCAGCCCTGCTCGCCTTCACGCTGCCGGCGGGGCAATTCATAGGCGCCGATCAGCGCGACCACGGCCGCAAAGGAAAGCTGGAAGCTGGCGCGGAAAACGCTCGCGGGATCGATGACGATGATGGCCAGCGCCGCTATCGCGACATTGCGCATAGTCAAGGCGCGGCGGCCGGCGAGGATCGCGCCGAAAATCAGGCCGAGCATGATGGTCGAGCGCAGGGCGGGCACATTGGCGAGGCCGCCGGCCAGCATCAGATAGAAACAGGCAACGAGCAGCCCGCCGATGGCGGCGATCTTCTTGACCGGCCAGGTGCCCGTCCAACCGGAGGCGGCTGCCATGGCGAGCCGCAGCAGGAAGAACATGCCGCCGGCGACCAGCGACAGATGCAGCCCCGAGATGGAATAGACATGCGCAAGGCCCGAGCCGGCCATGGCATCGCGCGTGTCCTCGGTAATGGCGCTCTGGTCGCCGATAATGAGGGCAGTGCCGATGGCGGCAGCCTCGCCGTGGAGTACGGCAGCGATACGGGTAGCGATGCCGTTACGGATAGTCTCGACCCCGCGAGACGGATCGGGACCGCTGGCGGCCGAAACGAGGCTCAGCCCGCTCGTGACATTGCCATAGGCGCCGATGCCGGCGAAATAGGCATGGAACTGGCCATCGAAAGCGCCCGGCAGCACCGGGCCGGGAACGGGCGCCAGCCGCAGCTTGGCCTGGATGATGTCGCCCGGGGCTAGCGGCGGCTGCGGTGGAGTAACAAGCCGCGCCCGCACAATGCCCGGATCACGCGCACCGGCCAGAGGCACGAGGGCGGAGACGACGATGCGGCGGCTGTCATCCGTCTGCGACAGGATTTCATCCACGCGCGCTTCATATTCGCCATAGACGGGATAGGCCAGCATGGGCGTGCCGAAGAGCAGGCCATGAAGCGGCAGGAGGCAGGCGCCGATCCAGAAGCCGGCCAGCAGCGAGAGAAGGCGGAACCGGGCGATATCGGCCCATGACACCGCCATGAGCAACAGAACGATGGCGGCAATTATGCCGAGCGCCACCGGCTGTGGTTCGACCGGCAATTGCGCATAGCCGATCATGCCAAGGATCAGGACGAAGGGTTGCAGCACGAAGAGCCGGCGCGTTTCCAGCGCCTGCGCAAGAGCTGCCTTCAGGGCTCCGAATGACCAGCGGGACGGCGCCGTCTGCACCAACCCTTGCGGCAGAAAAACCGGACGCGGCAATGCGGCCACGGCAGCTTTCGCCGGCGCAGCAATACGACTTGCTTCGGCAATCTCCGGCTCCGGCACCCCCAACGCCCCTGCCCTTGCGCTCATGTCCCCCTATGGTACACACGGCGCGGAAATCCGTCCAATCGTCAGCCGGTTCTTCATGCCCCAGGTCGTTACCCGCTTCGCTCCGTCGCCCACCGGGTATCTGCATATCGGGGGCGCCCGCACGGCGCTGTTCAGCTGGGCCTATGCCAAGAGCCAGGGCGGCAGGATGCTGCTCAGGATCGAGGACACCGATCGCGAGCGTTCGACGGAAGCCGCGGTGGTGGCGCTGATCGAAGGGCTCAAATGGCTGGGGCTCGACTGGGATGGCGAGCCCATCAGCCAGTTTGCCCGTGCGGCGCGCCATGCCGAGGTGGCGCGCGAACTCGTCGCCATGGGCCAGGCCTATTACTGCTATTGCTCTCCGGCCGAACTCGAACAGATGCGCGAGGAGGCCCGCGCCGCCGGCAGGCCGCCGCGCTATAACGGCTCTTGGCGCGACCGCGACCCCAAAGAAGCGCCCGTCGGCATCGCGCCGGTCATCCGCATCAAGGCGCCGCAATCGGGCGAGATCGTCGTCAACGACCATGTGCAGGGCAAGGTCGTGTTCAAGGCGGAGAACCTCGACGATTTCATCATCCTGCGCTCGGACGGCACGCCGACCTATATGCATGCCGTGGTGGTGGACGACCACGATATGGGCGTGACCCACATCATCCGCGGCGACGATCATCTGACCAATGCCGCCCGCCAGATCGTCATCTACAACGCCATGGGCTGGGCGGTGCCGGAAATGGCCCATATTCCGCTGATCCATGGCCCCGATGGCGCCAAGCTGTCGAAGCGTCATGGTGCGCTCGGGGTCGAAGCCTATCGGCAGATGGGGTATCTGCCCGAGGCCCTGCGCAATTATCTCGCCCGCCTCGGCTGGAGCCATGGCGACGAGGAGATTTTTTCGACAAAGCAGATGGTCGAGTGGTTCAGCCTCGATGCGCTCAACAAGGGTGCGGCACGGTTCGATTTCGTCAAGCTCGAGAATATCAACGGCCACTATATCCGCGAGGCGAGGCCCGACGATCTCCATGATGTCATGATCGCGACCGCCCGGGAAATCGGCCGGCTGGACGACCTGCGGGGGCTGACTGCCAACAAGGCGACGGTGATCGCCGCCCTGCCCGAGTTGCAACCGCGCGCCAAGACCGTGCTGGACCTGATCGATCTCGCCCAATTCATCTATGCGTCACGTCCAATCGCTATCGATGCGGGAGCGGCAGCCCTGCTCACCACCGAATCGCGGGGGCTGCTCAAGGACATTGCCGCGCTCCTTCATGGAATCGATGAATGGAGCGTGCCGCGAATCGATGCGGAAATGCGGGCTTTGGCCGAGGCCAAGGGCCTGAAACTGGGCAAACTTGCGCAACCACTGCGTGCAGCGCTGACGGGGCGAACTGTATCGCCCGGCATTTTCGAGGTGATGGTGCTGATCGGAGAAGAGGAAACCCTTATACGCCTCAACGATCAGGTGCTTGTCCAGTGATATTTGGTGGGTAAGGCATGCTTACCCATTGATTGCGTCCCACAAGAGAAAGCTGATACTGCACCTATGCAGCCGATTGGGGGGACAGGAGGCTGAATATCCTATCCACGGGTTCCATCGAGGAGAGCTAAATGACCGATAAAGTCGCCAAACTCGTCATCGGAGACCAGTCCTACGAGTTTCCGGTTCTCGCCGGGTCCGTGGGGCCGGAAGTGATCGACATAAGATCGCTCTATTCGAAGACCGGCCTCTTTACCTATGACCCGGGTTTCACCTCGACGGCTGCCTGCGACAGCGCCATCACCTATATCGATGGCGACAAGGGCGAATTGCTCTATCGCGGCTATCCCATCGAGCAACTGGCCGAGAAGAGTTCCTATCTCGAAGTCTGCTATCTTCTGCTCAATGGCGAATTGCCGACCGAGGAACAGCTGGCGGAATTCGATACGCTGGTGACGCGCCACACCATGGTGCACGAGCAAATGCACTATTTCTTCCGCGGCTTCCGCCGCGACGCGCATCCGATGGCGGTGATGACCGGCGTGGTCGGCGCCATGGCCGCCTTCTACCACGACTCCACCGACATCAACGATCCGCGCCAGCGCGAGATCGCCTCGATCCGCATGATCGCCAAGATGCCGACGATCGCGGCCATGGCCTATAAATATTCGGTCGGCCAGCCCTTCGTCTATCCGCGCAACGATCTCGATTACGCGTCGAACTTCCTGCATATGTGCTTCGCCGTGCCGGCGGAGGAATACAAGGTCAACCCGGAAATCGCCCGGGCCATGGACCTGATCTTCACGCTCCATGCCGATCACGAGCAGAACGCCTCGACCTCGACGGTGCGCCTTTCCGGCTCGTCCGACGCCAATCCCTTCGCCTGCATCGCGGCCGGCGTCGCGTGCCTCTGGGGCCCGGCGCATGGCGGCGCCAACGAGGCGGCGCTCAACATGCTGCGCGAGATCGGCACGGTCGACCGCATTCCGGAATTCATCGCCCGCGCCAAGGACAAGAGTGATCCGTTCCGCCTGATGGGCTTCGGTCACCGCGTCTACAAGAACCACGATCCGCGCGCCAAGGTGATGCAGGAAACGGCCAAGAAGGTGCTCGACATTCTCGGCGTCGAGAACAACCCGACCCTGCAGGTCGCCAAGGAGCTGGAGCGTATCGCGCTCGAGGACGAGTATTTCATCGAACGCAAGCTCTATCCCAATGTCGACTTCTATTCGGGCGTCATTCTCGATGCGATCGGCTTTCCGACCTCGATGTTTACCGTGCTCTTCGCCGTCGCCCGCACTGTCGGCTGGATCGCCCAGTGGAAGGAAATGATCGGCGATCCGCAGAAGAAGATCGGACGGCCGCGCCAGCTCTATCACGGCGAAGTCACCCGCGATTACACGCCTATCGAAGCGCGCTAGGCGCGCTTCCAGTGGCTGAGGACCCGTTCGGCGGGGTCCTGTCGCGGGGCACCCTCTTCGCCCTGCTCCATCAATAGGGCAAGCTCGCCAAAGGCCTCGATCTGGTCCTGGCGGGCTTTTTTATTGTCAAGCAGATGCCTGGCGGCGGCGATCACCGCTTCCGGATCGGGCCGCGCGGTGACCAGCTCCGGCGTCGCCATGCGGTCGAGGATGATATTGGGCAGGCCCACCATGGGCCGCTTGATCTTGTCGAAGACCCGGGCCTGGGTCGAATCCATCACATAAGTCAGGACCAGCGGCAGGGAAGCGAGCGCCAGTTCGAGCGTTGCCGTGCCGGCGACGGTGACGGCGAGAACCGAGCGGGCATAGAGCGCCTGGCGGGCTGTGCGGTCGGCTTCGACGATGACGGGGACGGGCCAGTCGGCCGTTTCGGTCGTAATCCGAGGTTTTAGAGAAGCCAAAGTCGGGATAAAGAAACCGCTGACTTCGGAGTGGCTTGCAAGATTTTCCGCGACTTCTTTGAGAAGTGGCAAATGGCGGCGCAGTTCTCCATCACGGCTGCCGGGCAGAAGCGCGACCAGCCCATCGGTGGCCGGCTCGTGCGCGCGCCGTTCGGCCAGAGCGGGATGGCCGACATAGGAGGTCGGCGGACCACCCAGTTCGGCCATGACGCGCGGCTCGAACGGCAGCACGGCCAGCACCTCATCGAAGAGCGGCTTGAGTTTGGCGGCGCGTTCCGGCGCCCGCGCCCAGACAGAAGGCGCGACATAGAGGATCAGCGGCCCGGCATAGCCGAGCTTGCGGGCTCGTTTCGCGACCAGCTTGGAGAAATCCTGCGCGTCGACGAGGACGACGATATCGGGCCTGCCGGAAACGATGGCGCGTGCCGTCTGCTCGACCCGCCAGAGCAGCAGAGGCAGGCGCAGCAGCACATCGGTGAGGCCCATGACTGAAAGGTCGGACATGGGAAAAAGCGATGGCAGCCCTTCATGGGTCAGGTCGTCACCGCCGACGCCGGTGAGCTTCAAGGGCACCCGTGTCTTGAGACGCCGGACGAGATCGCCGGCAATGCGGTCGCCGGAGGGCTCGCCGGCCAGGATGAAGAGATCAAGCGGATCAGCCATCGCCCGGCACCAGGCCGATGACGCCGATGCCCAGACGGTCGGCGGCGTCGAGAAGTTGTGTGCGCTCGATGACGACGCTGTTGCCGGCATGGACCGCGATAAACGCTATGCCGGCGGCGGCGCAATTCTCGATGGTTGCAGGCCCGATCGCCGGCAGATCGGCGAATTCCGGCTGTTGCGGCTTCAGCGCCTTGGCGAGGATAAGCGGCATGGTGCCGTCGCCCGCGAGACCTTGCCGCTTCAACTCGCCGACGCGGGCGATCAATGCGTCCGTGCCGCCGATGTCTTCGACAGCGATGACGCGCTGGCCGGAGACGACAGCCGCCTGGCCAATATCGAGCGCACCGATGGCGCGGGCGGTCTCGAGCGCGAAGCGCGCCGAGGCCATGGTCTCGGCCGGAACGAGGGGGCCTGCGATATGACCTTCCGAGGCCAGCAGGTCGGGGGCAATTTCCTGGACGCCGACCAGATCGGCGCCGGTCATCTTCTTGAGCACGCTGCCAAGCGCGGCGAAGGCTGCATCGCCGATGGGGCGGGAATCACCGGCGGAACTCGATTGGCCATTGCCGGCGGCAAATTTGATGAGCCCTTCACGCGCCTTGTCCGGAAGATGGATGGCGCCGGCCATGGTGATGTGGGTGGTGCGGAAGATTTTCAGCGACCAGATGATGGCGAGCGGATTGCCGACATCGACAGGAATGACCTTGACCGCGGTCAAATCCGGCCGCGGCACCAGCGACAGTACCTGTACCTTGTAGCCGGCGGTCAGCGCCGCATCGACGGCGTGCGGTACCATATCGCCAGTGCCGGCGAAGATGGAGAGGCGTCCCGCCGGCCTGGCCATTCAGTCCGCCGAATGACCGTTGCGCGGCAGCAGGACCGGACGGTCGGCGGCCGCGGCGATGAAGGCGACGACGTCCTGCACCAGAGCGTCGTCCTTGAACAGTTCGGCGGCGTCATCGACACGCTCGCGTAGGGTTCCTTCGCTGGCGAAGATCATGCGATAGGCAGCACGCAGGCGATGAATGGCCTCGCGGTCGAAGCCGCGGCGCTTGAGGCCGACAAGGTTGAGACCGGCGAGGGCCGCCCGATTGCCGAGCGCCATGCCATAGGGGATGACGTCGCCATCGATCATCGACTGGGCGCCGATAAAGGCATGGGGACCGACGCGGGTGAACTGATGCACCACGGACATGCCGCCGAAGATGACATTGTCGCCGACACGGCAGTGACCGGCGAGGCCGACATAATTGGCCATGACGACATTATTGCCGATGATGCAGTCATGGGCGACATGGGCGCTGGCCATGATCAGGCAATCGTCACCGATCTGGGTCAGCATGCCGCCGCCCTCGGTGCCGGGATTGAGGGTCGCCGCTTCCCGGATCGTGCAGCGCTTGCCGATGACCAGCCGGGAGGCCTCTCCGTGATATTTGAGGTCCTGCGGCCGGTGGCCGACCGAGGCGAAAGGGAAGATACGCGTTTCGGCGCCGACATCGGTGTGGCCATCGACGACGACATGGGAGACGAGCTCCACCCCGTCGCCGAGCACGACATTGTCGCCGACGATGCTGTAGGGGCCGATCTTGACCCCGGCGCCCAACCGTGCGCTCGGTGAAACGACGGCGCTCGGATGGATGGCGGCGTCGCTCAAGATTCAGCCCCGACAATCATGGCAGTGATCTCGGCTTCGGCGATGACGACGCCGTCGACAATGGCCTCGGCCTTGTAGCGGCCGACATTGCGGCGGCGCTGGATCTTGGCGATGTGGTATTCGAGCCGGTCGCCTGGGCCGGAGGGCTTCCTGAACTTGGCCTTGTCGACCCCCAGCATCAGCACGATGTTTTTCTGCCCGGCGGTCGAATCGTGGTGAATGACGACGGCGCCGGCGGTCTGCGCCATGCCCTCGATGATCAGCACGCCCGGAAAGATCGGATTGTCCGGGAAATGGCCCTGAAAGATCGGCTCGTTAAAGGTCACGTTCTTGATGCCCACCGCCGATTCATCGCCATTGATCTCGATGATCCGGTCGATCATCAGCATCGGATAGCGATGCGGGAGGGCCTTGAGGATATCGGCGATCGTCATTGCCGTGAGTTCTGTGCTCGCGGTCGTTTGGTCGTTCATTGCCGCTTTTCCCCCTTGGTCAGTTTCCGCAAAATGGCGAGTTCGCGCCAGAAGTCTCTTATATCCTGCGCCGGAGCGCCCGCAACCTTGGAGCCGGCCGGCCAGTCCTTGGTTACCGCCGCACGGCCGATGATGACGGAATCGGCGCCGACGCTGAGATGACCCGCTGTCCCTGCCCCGCCGCCCATCAGCACGCCATCGCCGATAATGGTCGAACCCGACAGGCCCGACATGGCCGCGATAAGGCAGTTGCGTCCGATGCGGCAATTATGTCCGATCTGCACCAGATTATCGATCTTGGTGCCGTCACCGATCACCGTATCGCCAAGCGCGCCGCGATCCACGGTCGAATTGGCGCCGATCTCGACGCGATCCTGAATGATGACGCGGCCGAGTTGCGGCACTTTCTGGTTGGAATGGCCGTGATCGAGCCAGCCGAACCCTTCGGTGCCGATGCGCACGCCCGAATGGATGACCACATCATTGCCGAGATGGGCGCAGTCGATGGTGACATTGGCGGCGATGGTGCAATTGCGCCCGATGGTGACGCCGGCACCGAGAACGGTGTTGGCGCCGATGACGGTATTGCGGCCGATCTCGACGCCGGGGCCGAGAACGACATTGGAGCCGAGGACCACATCGCGCTCGATCAGCGGATCGCCCAGTTCCTGGCGCCGCATGGCGATCACCGAGCGGGTGCTGGCGGGATAGAGATATTCGAGGATCTGGGCGAACAGCGAATGCGGCCGCTCCACGACGATGGCCTGCGTGCCGGGCGGCACGGCAGCGCGCAAGGCCGGCAGCACGATCACGGCGCCGGCGCCGGTCTGTTCGAGATCGGGCTTGTAATTGGCATGGGCGGCAAGCGCCAGTTCGCCGGGGCCGGCAAGGCTCAGTTCCGCGACGCCGGTAATGGCCTGGTCGGCATCGACGCCCTCGGGCAGACCGGTGCGGCCGAGGGCCGTCCAGATGGCGCCTATCGAGGCCGGGCCGGAAAAATGATGGAAGCGCGTGTCGACCATAATGTCACTTGATGCAATTGAGCCGCGGCGCTACCGCACCGCGGCTCAATGGACTGTTTCATGCCACCCGGCTTAGAGCAAGGTCGACAGGGTCAGCTGGAAGACCTGGGTACGGTCGTCGGTAGCCTTGTTGAGGACGTGAGCGAAGTCGCCACGCAGCGGGCCGAACGGCGAGTCCCAGATGATCGAGGCACCGATGGAGGTCCGCCAGGGCTGATCGATGCTGCCCTCTGCAACTTCGTTTGCACCGAAGTTCGGATAGTCGCCATCGCCAACCCACGCCGCGTCGGCCCATACGGCGCCGCTGAGGCCATAGCTCTCGGGCAGGACCGGGATCGGGAATTCGATCTCGGCCGACACACCGGCATAGAGCGTGGTGCCGAGATATTCGCCGGTGGTCAGGCGCGGGCCGAAGCCACGGCCTTCGAAACCACGGATCAGCTGCGAGCCGGGCGTGAAGGCCTCGACCGGGCTGACGCCATCATCGTCGAGAGCGTTGACGATACCAGCCTGCGCCTTGATGCTCGCCACGATCCCGCTGTCTTCGAGCAGCGGCACGAAGTAGCGGCCGCGCGCTTCGGTCTTCAGCAGGTTGTGGTCCCAGCCGATATATTGCTGGGTGAAGGTCGCATAGAGGCCTTCGGTCGGGTTCTTGGTGTCGTCGACGCCATTCCAGGTCAGGGTGTAGCCGATGAAGGCCTTATTGAACTCGTCACCGTCATTGACCAGGGTCGAGCGCGGGCCTTCCTCATCGACGATCCTGCGGGTCTCCGCACCGACGAAGAGCGAAGCATTGAGGTTCTCGATGATCGGCATGCCGAAGCGGATCTGACCGCCGGTGGCCGTCGAGCCATAGAAGGACCGATCGGTTTCGTCATTGATGCGGTGATAGGCATCGAGACCGGCCGACACTTTGAGGCCCATGAAGCGGGGTTCGGTGAAGGAGAAGTCGAAGGTGCGGCCGCTCTCGGAGGCGCCGATGGCGGCGCGCAGGAACTGGCCACGACCGAGGAAGTTGCGCTCGGTCAGCGAGACTTCACCCAAGACGCCGTCGACGGTGGAGTAACCGGCCGAGGCGCCATATTCACCGGTGCTGGTTTCGGTCAGGGCGATGTTGACCACGACCTTGTCGGGCGCGGAGCCCGGCTGGGTGGTGACTTCAACGGCCGAGAAATAGCCTAGGGACTGGATGTTGTCGCGGCCGCGAATGACCAGCGCACGGTTGAAGGGGTCGCCTTCACCGAATTCCAGCTCACGGCGGACCACGAAATCGCGGGTCTTGGTGTTGCCGGTGATGTTGATGCGTTCGACGTAAACGCGCGGGCCTTCATCGACCAGATAGGTGACGTTGAAGCGGCGATTGGTCGGATCGCGATCGAGGCGGGCACGCACTTCGGCGAAGGAGTAGCCCTGCGAAGTGGCCTGGTAGGACATGTCCGAAATGGTGTCCTGCAGGTCGGTGATGGAATAGCGACCGCCCTGCCCGGTCTGGACAGTGCCGCGCAACCCATCGGTGTTGAGGCCGGCAATGCTGGTCTCGATGCCGACATTGCCGAATTCGTAGCGCTCGCCTTCATTGATGGTGAAGTTGATGAAGTGCGCATTGCGGGCAGCGTCATATTCGCCGACCGAGGTCACCTGCGCATCGGGGAAACCACGATTGGCGTAGTAGCGGCGGATGATTTCACGGTCGATCGCGATCTTGCGCTCGTCATAGCTGTCATCCTTGAACAGCCAGCTGAGGAAGCCGGTTTCCTTGGTGGTGATGGCGCTCTTGAGCGCACCGGCGCCGATCGAGTTGTTGCCGGTGAAGTTGATCGCGGCAATGCCGGCGCGCTCGCCCTCGTTGATGACGAAGGTGACGCGGACGCGCCCCCCATTCACCGGCTCGGTGCGGGCGGTGACATTGACCGACATGAAGCCGTCGCGGTCATAGGCCTGGCGAATGCTTTCGACATCCGAGGCCAGACGCGACTGGGTGAACACGCCGGAAGCGGCCATATCCACCATTGTCAGCAATTGCTCATCGGAGAAGCGGCGATTGCCCTCGAAGAGAACGGAGGCGACCAGCTGCTCCTGAGCCTGTGCGGTCGCCGTGCCAAGAAGCGGAATGCCGGGGGCTGCCAGAGGGGCTGCACCCAGAAGCGCCAGCGCAAGAAACACGCCGCGCATCAGCTTGGTGGTTTGGATCATCGTTCTTATTGCCTTCTGCGACCGGCTCGGGATTCGCCATGCACAGCGCACCCCAAGCTAACTCCATTGAACTGTTTTACTGTTTTTTAAACCAAGGACAAGCTGTAAGCGTCGGCGAGGTTAGCGAATGATTGGCGGCCTTGTATTCATGCAACACCCTGCAAACCAAGGTAAATGAGCGGTTAACCGAGCGTTCTGAGATAGGCGAAGAGCGTATCGTTGAACAGCGTGAAGACCATGAGGGCCAGCACCAGGGCGAAGCCGAACCGGAAGCCGATCTCCTGCACCCTCATGCTGAGCGGGCGTCCCCGAACCGCCTCGACGAGATAATACAGCAGATGACCGCCGTCGAGCATAGGTACCGGCAAAAGGTTGAAAATTCCGATATTGAGCGACAGCAAAGCGGTCAGGTTGATAAGGGCGACAATGCCGAGGGTGGCCACCTCCCCCGAAACCCGGGCCACTTTGACCGGCCCGCCGAGCTGTTCGACATCGCCGCGCCCGACGAAGAAATCCCCAAGAAATGCACCGGTGCGCTGAATGATGAAGCGGATTTCCTCGAAAGTCATGCCGACCGCCTCGACCGCTCCCGGCCGATAGAGGGTCACGTCAGCCTCTTCGACATTGCGGCTCACGCCGATGCGGCCGATGCGCTGCCTGTTGCCGAAGCGATCTTCGACCTCGACCGCTTCCGGGGTCAGGACCAGCGTCTGGGCAACGCCGTCACGATCGAGATCGATGCTGACCGGCCGCGCGGGACTGGTGGCGACATAGCGCTGGAAATCCTCGAAGCCGTGGACGGCATAGCCGTCGACCGACAGGATATGATCGCCCGCCTCGATGCCAGCGGCTTCCGCCACGGAGCCGGCGATCACCTCGCCGATAACGGGATCGAGCGTATAACGGCCATAGCCGACGAGAAGGCTATAAAGGATGAGGAAGGTCAGCAGCACATTGGCCAGCGGGCCGGCAATGACCACCGAGATGCGCTGCCAGACATTCTTGTTGACGAAGAGACGCGGCTTCAGCGCCGGATCAACATGGGCCACGGCTTCGGGATCGGGCATGCTGGCGGCGTTCATGTCCCCGGTGAAGCGGACATAGCCGCCGAGGGGAATCATCGAAATCTTCCAGCGCGTGCCTTGCCTGTCGGTCCAGCCGATCAGTTCGCGCCCGAAGCCGATGGAGAAGGCGTCGATGGCGATGCCGTTCCAGCGGGCAGCCAGATAGTGGCCCATTTCATGGACGAAGACGATGACCGTCAGCACCGCCAGAAACGGGACCACATAGGAAAGAAGCCAAAACACGAAGTCGAACATAACGATCCTTGTTCCGGCCACGGCCGGCGGAAACGCTCACCAATAGAGCAGACCTTCGGCCACGGCGCCGAAACCGGCATGGAAGGCGCCGATAACCAGCACGAAGATCACGCCGAATGTGAGGCTATCGAGCCGGTCCATCAAGCCCCCATGGCCGGGAATGATGTCGCCGCTGTCCTTGATGCGGAAATGGCGCTTCACCGCGCTTTCGGCCAGATCGCCCAATTGGCCGAGAATGCTGATCGCAGCGGAGAGCAGGAGGCCGATCCACCAGGGGGAATCGGTCACGAGGATCCAGACCAGAAGGCCCGCCGAGGTGCCGAGGGCCAGCCCGCCCAGAGCGCCGGACCAGGTCTTGGAGGGCGAGATATCGGGCGCCAGCTTTTCCCCGCCGATCTGCCGGCCGGTGAAGAAGGCGGCGGAATCGGTCATCCAGACGACGGTGCCGAGATAAATGCCGGCCCATACACCCTGTATGCTGGTGCCGCGCATGGCGAGCGCCGAGATGATGAGAAGGCCGAACAGCACGAGCCCCGCAGCACGCCACCACATCCCCTCCCCGCGTATGGCGAGGCTGAGGATGACGGCGAGAGCGATGATGGCTGCCGTTCCGGCGGCTCCCCATAAGGGAAAGACGACACCGGACAAGGCGACGAGCCCGATCAGCACCATGCCGAGCGGGGTCAGCGGCGCGCGGGTCACCATGGTTTCCCATTCGCGATAGACGCCGGCGAAGACGGCCCCGACGACAAGGGCGAAGATATAGCCGCCGATATAAAGCGCGATGGCGGTCACGGCGACCAGCACCAGTGCGGAAGCGAGGCGCGGGCCTAGATCGGCCCAGTTGCGGCGGCGATTGGGGGCGGCAGGCTCACCCGGATTGCTCAAGGCGTTCGCGCCTCGACGCCGCCGAAGCGCCGGTCGCGCAGGGAGAAGGCTTCGAGCACGCGGATGAAGCAGGCTTCGTCGAAATCGGGCCAATATTCGTCGACGAAGACGAATTCGGCATAGGCCGCCTGCCACAGCAGGAAATTGGAGATGCGCTGTTCGCCGCTGGTGCGGATGATGAGATCGGGATCGGGCAAGCCGGCCGTATAAAGCGCGTTGGCGATGGTGTCTTCGCTGATGGCGTCGGGCGCGAGCCTGCCGGCGGCAACGTCGCGGGCAATGGTGCGCACGGCATCGGCGATCTCGGCCTTGCCGCCATAGTTGAAGGCGACGATGAGATTGAGCCCGGTATTGGCAGCGGTCTTCGCCTCGACATCGTCGATCAGCCGGATCAGCGAGGGATCGAGGCCGGCACGCGAACCGATGATGCGGACGCGCACATTATTGCGCACCAGACGCTGAAGGTCCGAGGCAACGAAGCGCCGCAACAGGCTGAAGATGAAAGAGACTTCGTCTTTCGGGCGGCTCCAGTTTTCGGTCGAGAAACTGAAGACGGTGAGATTGGGCACGCCATAGGTGATGCACAATTCGACAAGGAGGCGAAGCGATTTCACCCCCTCGATATGCCCTTCGGACCGGGTTTTGCCGCGCGCCTTGGCCCAGCGGCCATTGCCATCCATGATGACGCCGAGATGCACCGGAATGCGCAGGCGCGGCCTCAGCATGGCTTCGGCGTTGATGGCGGGGTCGCTGGACATCTACGCCCTCCCGGCGCGCAGGCTTGGATGCAGTCTTAGACCTGCATGATTTCCTGCTCTTTGGCAGCAACGATCTTGTCGATCTCTGCCACGGCTTCGTCAGTCGCTTTCTGCACGAGGTCCGACTGGGTGCGGGCATCGTCCTGGCTCAGATCGCCATCCTTTTCGGCTTTTTTGAGAGCGTCCATGCCGTCGCGACGAACATGACGCACGGCAACGCGCGCCTGTTCGGCATAATTATGGGCAACCTTGGCCAATTCCTTGCGGCGCTGCTCGTTGAGTTCGGGCAGCGGCACACGAATCACCTGCCCTTCCGACATCGGATTGAGGCCGAGGCCGCTATCGCGGATGGCCTTTTCGACGGCGCTGGCCATGCCACGGTCCCAGACCTGGACCGACAGCATGCGCGGCTCCGGCACGGTGACGGTCGCCACCTGGTTGAGCGGCATGCGCGAGCCATAGGCATCGACCGTCACGGGTTCCAAGAGGCTCGCGCTGGCGCGACCGGTCCGCAAGCCGCCCAACTCGTCCTTGAGCGAGCCGATCGACTTCTGCATGCGGGTCTTGATATCGGCGAGATCGTAGTTGCTGGCCATTTGTTCTGGTCCTTCTAGGCTTAGAGCGGCTTGCCGACACGCGTGGACCGGGCCTTGCCCGACAGCACGCCGGCGAGGCCCGTCTCGTCATTGAGGGCATAGACGATTATCGGCATGCTGTTGTCGCGGGCAAGCGCAAATGCCGCCGTATCCATGACTTGCAGGTTCTTGCCGATGACTTCGTCATAGCTCACGCTGTCGTAGCGCGTGGCATCGGGATTTTTCAACGGGTCGGCGGAATAGACGCCATCGACCTTCGTCCCCTTGAGGACGACATCGCAATCGAGTTCGATCGCCCGGAGGGTCGAGGCCGTGTCGGTGGTGAAGAACGGATTGCCCGTGCCGCCCCCAAGGACGACGACCTGCCCCTCTTCGAGCGCAGCCTTGGCTTCGCGCGCGGTGAAGGCATCGGCCACGGAGGGCATGGAAACGGCGCTGAAGGGCGTGGCCTTGACGCCCTGGCGCGAAATGGCGCTGGCCAGCGCCAAGGCGTTGATCATGGTGCCGAGCATACCCATGAGATCGGCCGTTACCCGATCGGTGCCGTCGGCGGCGCCCGCCATGCCGCGAAAGATATTGCCGCCCCCCACGACGATCGCAACCTCGACGCCGGATTTGGCGACATCGGCGATCTGGGCGGCGATGGACTGGAGAAACTTGGTCTCTATGCCAAATGACTGATCGCCGGCTAGCACCTCGCCCGAAACCTTGAGCAGAATGCGCTTATAGGCGGATGCCATTGACAGACCTCTTGACATATCTCCGGACGCCGATTCAGGCGCCGGGCAACCCTAATGCATAAGCCAGCCCTGAGGGAAGCTGTTCAGGATGGAAATGACAGGATCAGGTAGGAAGCTCCATCCCGCTCTGCGGGAGAGCGGACGGGCCCGAAGGCCCGCCCAGCGATATCAGGCCTTGACGCCTGCGGTCGCGGCGACTTCGGCGGCGAAGTCGGTCTCGACCTTCTCGATGCCCTCGCCCAGCCCATAACGGACGAAGCGGGTGAGCTTGATCGGGGCGCCAACGTCCTTCTCGGCATTCTTGATCGCGGCGGCGACCTTGGTCTCGCCGTCGATCACGAAGGTCTGCGCCAGAAGCGTGACTTCCTCGTAATATTTGCGAATACGGCCTTCGACCATCTTCTCGGCGATGTCAGCGGGCTTGCCCGATTCCTTGACCTGCTCGAGGATGATGGCGCGTTCGCGGGCGACAACCTCCTGATCGAGATCTTCAGGCGACAGCGACAGCGGATTGGTCGCGGCGATATGCATGGCGAGTTGCTTGCCGAGAGCCGACAGAGCCGCCTTGTCGCCGGTCGATTCGAGAGCGACGAGAATACCGATCCGGCCCATGCCGGGCTTCACGGCATTGTGGACATAGCTTTCCACGATGCCGTCGGTGACCGAGACGACATCGGTGCGGCGCAGATTCATGTTCTCGCCGATCTTGGCGATGGCTTCCGTCAGTTCGGCCGAGACGGAATGACCGGAACCGGGGAACGGCATTTCGCCGAGCTTGACCACGTCGCCATCGGCATCGAGGGCGAGTTTGGCGATATTGCCGACGATCTCCTGGAACTGCTCGTTGCGGGCCACGAAATCGGTTTCGGAGTTGACTTCGACCACGGCAGCCTTGTTACCGGCAGTGGCAACACCGACGAGACCTTCGGCAGCAACGCGATCGGCCTTCTTGGCGGCCTTGGCAAGACCGCGCGTGCGCAGCCAATCGACAGCGGCTTCAATGTCGCCATTGGTTTCGGCCAGGGCCTTCTTGCAGTCCATCATCCCGACGCCGGTCGAGTCGCGGAGCTGCTTGACCATTGCAGCAGTGATTTCCATTCTTCACCTCTTGGCGGCCCCTCACGGGGCCGCATGATTTGTCTTCACACACAAATCCGCAATAGCGGACTTAGTTGACAGTTGCTGCGGGCTCGCCCTCTTCGGCGAGAGCTTCCTCGGCCGGAGCCTCTTCAGCAGCACCGAGATCGGCGCCCATGCCGCTGGCCGACCGGCTGATGCCGTCGATGGCAGCGCGCGAAACCAGCGACACATAGAGCTCCAGCGCACGGCTGGCATCGTCATTGCCGGGAATGGCGAAATCGACGGTGTCGGGATCGCAATTGGTGTCGACGATGGCGATGACCGGAATACCGAGACGGCGGGCTTCCTTGATCGCGTTGGCTTCCTTGTTGGTGTCGATGACGAACAGCAGGCTCGGCAGGTTGCCCATGTCCTTGATGCCGCCCAGGTCACGCTCGAGGCGTTCCTGCTCGCGGCTCATCATCAGGCGCTCCTTCTTGGTGCGCAGATCGAGCTCTTCCGGGCTCATCGATTCGAGCTCGCGCAGGCGGGCGATCGAGTTCGAAATGGTCTGCCAGTTGGTCAGCGTGCCGCCGAGCCAGCGGGAGTTGACATAATACTGAGCCGAGGAACGGGCGGCTTCAGCGACGAGCGGCGCCGCCTGACGCTTGGTGCCGACGAAGAGCACGCGGCCGCCATCGGCGACGGTGTCGCTGATGAGCTGAAGAGCGCGCTGCAGGGCCGGAACGGTCTGGCTCAGATCGAGAATGTGGATGTCGTTGCGCACGCCGAAGATGAAGCGTTCCATCTTCGGGTTCCAGCGATGCTTCTGGTGGCCGAAGTGAACGCCAGCTTCGAGCAATTGGCGCATGGAGAATTCGGGCAGTGCCATGGTGGCTGCTTCCTTTTTACCGGTTGATGCCTCCACGAAGCCTTGCGACGGAAAACCGCCACCGGATGGGACCTGAACCTTCAGGAACCTGCTTCGTGTGTGAAATCGCGCCGGCCGCAGCCGGACGCGTGGCGGATATAGGCGAATTCACAGGCTTGTGCAAGATGCAACCGAGCCCGGCGCAAGGCGTTCGCAGGATAGACCCGTGCGGCGACGCGGGGACAAGGGTGAAAACCCCTGAGCTGGAGAGGAAGGGCTGATGGGCTCGCCTCTCCAGCGCTGTTTTTAGGAAACGGATTTTGCTGGATCGTGTTGGGGAGATTGAGATTGATCGCTCGCATCCATCCACCCACTCGCCGCCCATCCACTCTCCATCCACCCCACCGATCGTCGCCCTCGGGCTTGACCCCGAGGGTATTTCACTAACCGGCATCGCCAAGTGAAGAGCCCTCGGGTCAAGCCCGAGGGTGACGATCCGGGGGAACCACCTTCAACGCCCCTCAATGAAACCGCACATCCGTTACGCCTTCGAGGGCCTTGATGCCGCCGGCGACTTCGGCGGTGAGGCGGTAGCCGCCGGGGAGTTCGATTTCATATTCGCGGGCGCCGCCGTCGCGGATGACGATGAAGCTCACCGAGCCCTCCCCGCCTTTCTTCAATTGCGCGCTGATGGAGTCGAGGCAGCGGGCGTCGGCGGCGAATACGGTCAGATGGCGGTCGACCTTGTCGGCGATCTGGTCGATGGGATCGGCGGAGAGCAATCTGAGGCTGACGCCCTCGGCGCGTTCATCAGCGCCGACCTGCAGCACCACCGAACGGCCGGGCTGCAGCAGGGCGCCGAACTGGTTGATCTGCTCGGAGAAGGCGATGACTTCATAGCTGCCGCTCTGGTCGGAGACGCTGAGGATCATCATCGGCGTGCCCTTGCGGGTGCGCCGGTCCTGACGCGAGGCGATGGTGCCGGCAAGGCGGCCGGCCGAGGCGCCATCCTTCACGGCACGCTCGAAATCGGCCCAGCGCTGCACGCGCAGGCGATCGAACAGGTCCTGATAGGCATCGAGCGGATGGGCGGACAGATGAAAGCCGATGGCCGACAATTCGCGGTCGGCGCGCTCGGTCGAAGACCAGGCGGGGACGCCGGCGGGCAGCTTGATCGGTTCGGGCTCGCCCTGATCGAACATGTTCCACTGCCCCTCATTGCGCTCGGTGGTCAGAGCCTGGGCGGTGCCGATAACGGCTTCGATGGCGGCGAAGGCGACTTCGCGGCGCGGCACCAGCGCATCGAAGGCGCCGGCATTGACGAGGGTTTCGAGCGTGCGCTTGTTGAGGACGCGCGGATCGACGCGGCGGGCGAAATCGCCGAGATCCTTGAATGGCTCGTTGCCGCGCACCTCCACAATATGCTCGGCCATGGCACGGCCGACGCCCTTGACCGCCGACAGGCCATAATGAACCTGGCCGTCCTTCACCGAGAATACGACCTCCGAGCTGTTGACGCAGGGCGGCACCACCTTGATGCCCTTCTTGCCGGCCTCGCGGCGGAAATCGGCGAGCTTGTCGGTCTGCGCCATGTCGAGGGTCATCGAGGCGGCGTAGAATTCGCGCGGATGATGCTTCTTGAGATAGGCCGTCTGATAGGACACCCAGGCATAGGCGGCGGCGTGGCTCTTGTTGAAGCCGTAATTGGCGAACTTGGCCAATAGGTCGAAAATCTGGTCGGCAAGGCTTTCGCTGACGCCCTGCGGGCCGGAGCCCTCGCGGAAACGGACGCGCTGGCTATCCATTTCCGCCTTGATCTTCTTGCCCATGGCGCGGCGCAGCATATCGGCCTCGCCGAGCGAATAGCCGGACAGAAGCTGGGCGATCTGCATCACCTGCTCCTGATAGACGATGATGCCATACGTCTCGTCGAGCACTTCCTTGAGCGCGGGATGGGGGTATTCCACCGGCTCGCGGCCATGCTTGCGGTCGATGAAGCTCGGAATATTGTCCATCGGGCCGGGCCGATAGAGCGCGTTCATGGCGATGAGGTCTTCGATGCGGTCGGGCTTGAGGTCCATCAGGGCCCGCCGCATGCCGGAACTTTCAAACTGGAAGATGCCATAGGTGTCGCCCTGGGCATACAGTTTGTATGTTTCCGCATCGTCGATGGGGATGGCATCGATATCGAGATTGCCGCCTGCTTCGTTGACCATGTTGACGGCATAGCGAATGGTGGTCAGCGTCTTGAGGCCGAGAAAGTCGAATTTGACGAGGCCGGCCGGCTCCACCCATTTGAGATTGTACTGCGTCACCGGCATGTCGGAGCGCGGATCGCGATAGAGCGGGATCAGCTCCTGCAGCGGCCGGTCGCCGATGACGATGCCGGCGGCATGGGTCGAGGCGTGGCGGAACAGGCCTTCGAGCGCGCTCGCGATCTCGACCAGCTGGCCAACGGTTTCGTCGTCCTCCGCCATCATGCGGAATTGCGGCACCTCGTTCATGGTGCGCTCGATGGTCCATGGATCAGCGGGATTGGCCGGCACGAGCTTGCAGAGACGGTCGACCTGGCCATAGGGCATTTGCAGCACGCGGCCCACGTCGCGCAGCACGGCGCGGGCCTGAAGCGTTCCGAAGGTGATGATCTGCGCCACCTGCTCGGCGCCATATTTGCCCTGCACGTAATCGATGACTTCCTCGCGCCGGTCCTGGCAGAAGTCGATATCGAAGTCCGGCATCGAAATGCGCTCGGGATTGAGGAAGCGCTCGAACAGCAGATTGTAGCGCAGAGGATCGAGGTCGGTGATGGTGGTCGCATAGGCGACGAGCGAGCCGGCGCCCGAGCCGCGCCCCGGACCCACCGGAATATTATGGGCCTTGGCCCATTGGATAAAGTCGGCCACGATAAGGAAATAGCCGGGGAACTTCATCTTCTGGATGATGTCCAGCTCGAAGGCGAGGCGGTCGCGATAGTCCTGTTCGGTCTTGCCCGGGGCGATGCCGGTGGTGGCGAGGCGCGTGTCGAGCCCCTCCTCCGCCATGCGGCGCAGTGCAGCCGCTTCGGCGGCGACGGCGGCATCTTCCTCGACACCCTCGGCCGCGGCGAATTTCGGCAGGATGGGGCCGCGCGTGCGCGGGCGGAACGACATGCGGCGGGCGATTTCGACGCTTGAGTCTAGCGCCTCGGGCAGATCCGAGAACAGCGCCATCATCTCGGCGCGGGTCTTGAAATAATACTGGTCGTTGAGCTTGCGCCGCTCGGTCTGGGCGAGAACCGTGCCGCCGGCAATCGCCAGGAGCGCATCATGCGCCTCGAAATCCTTGGCCGATTTGAAGAAGGGCTCATTGGTGGCGACCAGCGGAATGCCGTGCCGATAGGCATAGTCGATGAGGCGCGGCTCGACGGCGGCCTCCTGCGAGCGGCCGTGACGCTGCAATTCGATATAGAAGCGGTCGCCGAAGAGATCGCGCAGCCGGTCGAGACGGTTGAGGGCATTGGCATCCTGCCCCTGAACGAACGGCATGTCGATGGCGCCTTCGGGGCCGCCGCTCAGGCAGATGACGCCTTCGAGCGCTTCCCTATCGAGCCAATCGAGATGGGCCTGGGCAAGACCGTTCTCGCCTTCGAGATAGGCCCGCGACACCAGCCGGGAAATATTGGCGAAGCCGGCGCCATTGGCGGCCATGAGCACGACGCTCGACTTGCCGGTATGGGCGAAATGATTGCGGTCGTTGACGCGCTCCTCGGCGGCCGCGAAATCGACGGCGAGTTCGACGCCGATCAGCGGCTGGATGCCCTTCTTCACCGCCTTTTCGGAAAATTCGAGCGCGCCAAACAGATTATTGGTGTCGGCAATGCCGATGGCCGGCTGATGGTCATCCTTGGCCAGCTTGAGAACGGTCTCGAGCTGGATCGCCCCTTCCAGGAGCGAGAAGGCGGAATGGACGTGCAGATGTATAAAGCCCGGGCCGCTCATATTGACCTTTCCGATTACGCTACCGCCTCCCCTCGCCTCACTTTGTGACAGGCTGGAGGCGAACCCGAAACCATCGGGCAGCACAATCCACAGGAAGGGTCACACGAGTCGGGTCATGACATCCATCCAGGTGAGCGAGCCGAGGGTAAAGGCGCCGAGGGTAACGAGGGCCATGAAGTCCTTGATGAGGGTCAGCATTTGATCGTCTCCGTGTTTTCGTTATGTTCTTATATGTTCCATATTTGTTCCTGTCGAGTGGATGGCAGCGGGGAGATCGGGGATTGGCGCGGTTTGGTTAGGAATTCGTTAGGAGGTGGGCTTGGGTGCGGAATCGCCCCGGCAGAGCATCAGGGCTTCAGCTAACACCCACCGGCGCTTCCGGCGGATTTTGATCCGCGGGTCATTCGCCGTCCGGCGCTTGTTGCGAGCGATCCCCGGGTCAAGCCCGGGGAAAGCAGTGGTGGTTGGGAATACCGTGGGACCATATGCATACCCTCACCCACCGGTCGTCACTCTCGGGCTTGACCCGAGGGTGTTTCACTTACCGGCATCGCAAAGCGAAGAACCCTCGGGTCAAGCCCGAGGGTGACGATCGGGGTGAGCAGGCTGATGTGGCTGCCCTCGTGGTCCGAAGCCGCGAGCGGAACTCGCCCCGCCAAGCCTCCCATAGCCCTACCTCAGTAGCCCTCATGTTGAGGTGGGAGCGCAGCGACCCTCGAACCACGAGGGCGTGGCGCCCTGCCCTAGAGCGTATGGGGAACCACCAGGCCGCCCCGTAGCGTCACGATGCGGTCGGCCTTGCGGGCGAGGTCGTAATTGTGGGTGGCGATGAGGGCGGCGGCGCCTTCGGATTTGATGAGCTGGCCCAGGGCGGAAAAAACCAGGTCGCTGGTTTCGGGGTCGAGATTGCCGGTCGGCTCGTCGGCGAGGATGACCTTGGGGCGATTGGCGGCGGCGCGGGCGATGGCGACGCGCTGCTGTTCGCCGCCGGACAATTCGGCCGGGCGATGGCTGGCGCGCGGGGCGACACCGAGGAGGTCGAGCAGTTCCAGCGAGCGCGCATCGGCCTCGCGCGGGGATTTGCCGGCGATCAGCTGCGGCATGGAGACGTTTTCGAGCGCGCTGAATTCGGGCAGCAAATGGTGGAACTGATAGACATAGCCCACCGTCGAGCGCCTGAGCTGCGTGCGGCCGCGATCGCCGAGCTTGCTGGTCTTGATGCCGGTGATCTCGATTTCGCCGGCCTGTGGCGATTCCAACAGGCCCGAGAGGTGCAGCAGCGTCGATTTACCGGCGCCGGAGGGCGCGACGAGCGCAACCAATTCGCCGCTTTCGACGGTAAGGTTGGCCGCTTCCAGCACGCGCACCAGCTTGTCGCCCTGGCCGTAATGGCGGTGAACGTCGGTGAGGACGAGATGGGCCTTACTCATAGCGCAGGGCCTCGACCGGATCATATTGGGCGGCGCGCCAGGCCGGATAGAGCGTCGCAAGGAAGCTGAGGCCGAGGGCGAGGCAGACGACGACGGTGACTTCCACCGGATCGGTCTTGGACGGCAACGAGGTCAAAAGGAACACTTCGGGCGGGAAGATGGCGATGCCGAGCGTATTGGAGACGAGCGCGCGCAGCGGCTCGGCATTGGCGGCGACGATGAGGCCAAGCACCAGCCCGGCCAAAGTGCCGACGACGCCGATCGTGGTGCCGGTGATGGAGAAAATGCGCATGATCGAGCCGCGCGTCGCCCCCATGGTGCGCAGCACCGCAATATCCGAACTCTTGTCCTTCACCAGCATGATGAGGCTCGAAATGATGTTGAAGGCGGCGACGAGGATGATCATGGACAGGATGGTGAACATCACCACCCGCTCGACCTGGAGGGCCGAGAAGAAGGTTTCGTTGCGCTGCTGCCAGTCGGTCAGCACCAGCGGGCGCGTCGAGGGATCGGACTGGATGCGGTCGCGCATGACGGTGACGTTGTCGGGATCGGCGATGAAGATTTCGGCGGCGCTGGCCTGGCCGATACGCATATAGGCGGCGTCGATTTCCTCGTCGCTGGCCATGGGATCGAGCGGTTCCTGCCCCGGCTTCAGCACATCCTCGAAGAGCTTGAAATAATCCTGTGCCGGCTCGAGCGGCATGTACATGAAGAAGCTGTCGAACTCGACCATGCCGAGATCGAAGATGACGGTGACCGGATAGGAGCGGATCTGCGGCGTCGAGCCGAAAGGCGTCATGGCGCCATTGGGATTGATGATCTGCACCTGATCGCCGAGCGACACGCCGAGCGTCTGGGCAAGGCGATAGCCGATGGCGATGCCCTTGGAACTGTCCCAATCGTCCCAGCCGCCCTGAATGGCGCTGTCATGCAGCAGGTCGAGCTTTTCGATATTTTCGGCATCCATGCCGCGCACGGTGACGCCGGTGGAACTACCCTTGCCCGAGGCCAGCACCTGGCCCTCGACGAAATAGACGGCAAAGCGGACGCCATCGACCTGCTCGAGAGCGGCGACGGTTTCCTTGTAATCGGTGAATTCGCGCTCGATCGGGATGGCGGTGAAATGGCCGTTGAGCCCGAGAATCTTGGTCAGGAGTTCATCGCGAAAGCCGTTCATCACCGACATGACGACGATGAGGGTGGCAACCCCGATGGCGACGCCCACCATGGTCAGCGCGGCGATGACGGAAATGAAGGTTTCCTTGCGCCGGGCGCGCAGATATCGCCCGGCGATCATCCATTCGAAACGCGAGAAGGCGCGCGTGCCCTTGTTGAGCGCCGGGGCGGTGTCGGTCAAATGTCGGTCCGCCTTTGCGGCTCGATGAGGCTCTTGAGGCGGGGAACAGCATCGGCGATAGGCAGGGTTTCGCGCTCGCCGGTCTTCCTGTGCTTGATCTCGGCTTCGCCGAATTTGAGGCCGCGGGGCCCGAGGATGAGCTGGTAGGGAATGCCGACGAGATCGGCGGTGGCGAATTTGGCGCCGGCCGGCTGGTCGCGGTCGTCATAGAGCATGTCGATGCCGGCGGCGGAAAGCTCGGCATAGAGATTGTCGCAGGCGGCGTCGGTTTCGGCATCGCCGGCCTTGAGATTGATCAGCACCGCCTCGAAGGGGGCGACGCTGACCGGCCAGATGATGCCGTTCTCGTCATGGCCGGCCTCGATGATGGCGGGCACGAGGCGGCTGAGGCCGATGCCATAGGACCCCATATGCACGGTGATCTCCTTGCCGTCGGGACCGGTGACGGTCGCCTTCATGGGCTCGGAGTACTTGGTGCCGAAGTAGAAAATATGGCCGACTTCGATGCCGCGGGCGGAAACGCGCTTGTCCTCGGGCACGGCGGCTTCGTACGCGGCCATGTCGACCATTTCCTCGGTCGCGGCATAGAGCGAGGTCCAGTCGTCGACGATGGGGGTGAGATTGCCGCGGAAATCGGTATCCCTTGCGGGGATCGGCTTTTCGAGAAGGTCGGCATGGCAGAAGACCTGGCTTTCGCCGGTCTCGGCCAGGATGATGAATTCGTGGCTGAGATCGCCGCCGATAGGGCCGGTATCGGCGCGCATGGGAATGGCGGTGAGGCCCATGCGGGCATAGGTTCTGAGGTAAGCCACGAACATGCGCTCGTAAGCCTTTACAGCGGCGTCCTTATCCAGGTCGAAGGAATAGGCATCCTTCATCAGGAATTCGCGGCTGCGCATGGTGCCGAAGCGCGGGCGCACCTCGTCGCGGAACTTCCACTGGATATGGTAGAGGTTGAGCGGCAGATCCTTGTAGGACTTCACATAGCTGCGGAAGATGTCGGTGATCATCTCCTCATTGGTCGGGCCATAGAGGAATTCGCGCTCGTGGCGATCCTCGATGCGCAGCATTTCCTTGCCATAGGCATCGTAGCGGCCCGATTCGCGCCACAGATCAGCGGACTGGATGGTGGGCATCAGAAGCTCGATGGCGCCAGAGCGATTCTGCTCCTCCTCGATAATCTTCTGCACCTTCATCAGCACCTTGTAGCCGAGCGGCAGCCAGGCATAGAGGCCAGAGGCCTGCTGCCGGACAAGGCCGGCGCGCAGCATGAGGCGATGCGAGGCGATTTCGGCTTCCTTGGGCACGTCGCGCAGCACGGGAAGGAAGTAGCGGGACAGGCGCATTGGAACTCCGGAACGGCTCGACTCAAGGGTTTTCGTTGATGCCAACTGAAATCCTACTCGTCCATCCGATGCAAGCATGGAAGCTATGCAGAATCTGCGTGACAGGGCGGATTCTTGTTGTTAGGTTCCCTGCCAATAAAACAAAGGCGACGCAAATCGCCAGACGCCGACAACGTCAAGGGAGGAGCGTTGGCAGCCGCCTTCGGGAGCTGGCCTAAGACCAACGTATTGTCGAGCAACTCTTTTCAGCGGGGCCCCAGTGCCCCGCTTTTTTATTTTCCGGGAGGTGGACATGGCCGACAGCGACGATCTGCGGCAGATCGCGATGGCGCTCGAGGGAACATCCGAAGCACCGCATTTCGACCGGAGGGCGTTCAAGGTCAAACGCATCTATGCGACGCTGGCAGCAGATGGGCGCAGCGCCAATCTGAACCTGACGCCGGACGAACAGGCGCTGAAATGCATGGTCACGCCGGAAATCTTCCAGGCGATCGACAATGGCTGGGGGCGGCAGGGCTGGACGGTGATGTGGCTGGCGCCGGCGACGGTGGAGGATGTGCGGGCGGCGCTGGAAATGGCGCATGCGCATGGGGTGAAGCGGTAGCTGGGGAAATACCGTGCGTTGGATGGGCGCAATGTCCCCTTCTCCCCTTGAGGGAGAAGAGCCTGCCCGGACTTGATCCGGGGTGCCCGAAGGGCGGATGAGGGGTGCTGTGCTCACCAATCGCATTGAAGCATGAACGGGCGCAGCACCCCTCACCCTGAAAATCCGCTGAACGCGGATTTTCTGTCCCTCTCCCTCAAGGGGCGAGGGGAAATACCGAGCGCTGGATAAGCACAATGCCCCCTTCTCCCTCGAGGGAGAGGGATTAGCGGTTCCAGTAGTGGTGGAGGGTTTCGTTGCTGAGGCCCCAGAAGAGGAGGCCCGTGGCGATCACGGCGATGAGCGTCGCAAGGCCGAGCTTGCGCCAGAGACGCGGATCGGCAGGGGCGCCGGGATCGCTGCCCGCGACCATGTCACCACCCGCCTCGCTCTGGCTGCGATTACCCATGGGCACGACGGCGACGAAGCTCAGCCACCAGACGACGAAGAAAACGGCGATGAAGGTCCCGTAGGGCATGGGCGCTCCTTTTTGCCTTCTATAGCGCAGAGGCGAGAGATTGAGGGTGCGTTATTTTGACAAAGGTGCGTGAGGGGCTGCCCTCCCCCACGCTGGCGCTGCCCGCGGACTTGATCCGCGGGTCGCTATCGGCCCGGCATGCTTTGTGAGGGGTCCCCGGGTCAAGCCCGGGGAAAGCGCCAGTGCGGACTACACCCGATGCACGAAGACCGAGACGTTGGGCTTGCGGCCCCAATAGGCGTTGACCTCGTTGCGGATGGCCTTGAACAGGGCCGAGTTCAGCACTTCGGTATCGCTGCGGCGCTTGGGCGGAACCGAGCGGAGGACGCCGGCAATGGTGTCCTCGATCAGGTCGGAAATCGATTCATCCTCGGTTTCGGGCAGGCCTTCGACGACAAGGTCGGGGCCGGAGACCACCTGCCCATTGCTGCTGACGCAGAGGCTGACGACGACATGGCCGCCAAAGGAGAGACGGCGGCGGCCCTTGACGCCCGATTCCTCCGGCGTGCAGAGCACGAGGCCATCGAGATAGAGTTCGCCGGTGCGCACTTCGGCCGGGAAAGCCAGGGGTTCGGGGAAGAGGCGCACCAGATCGCCATTGCGCGCTTCGACGACATTGGGAATGCCCTCTTCGCGGCCGAGCCTGGCATGGGCTTCGAGATGAACGGCTTCGCCATGAACCGGCACCAGCACCTCGGGCTTCACCCAGGAATAGAGCTGGCGCAGTTCGCCGCGGCGCGGGTGACCGGTGGTGTGCACGAGCCCGTCATTCTGGGTGATGACCTCGATGCCGCGGTCGATCAACAGGTTCTGGATGTCGATGACTTCGCGCTCATTGCCCGGAATGGCCCAGGAGGAGAAGATCATGCGGTCGCCGGCATTGAGGTCGATGACCGGATGCTCGCCGCGGGCGATGCGGGAAATGGCGGCGCGCGCCTCGCCCTGGCTGCCGGTGCAGATAAGGACGATCTTGTCGCGCGCCAGGGTCCTATAGGCATCCTGGTCCAGAAGCGGCGGCAGGCCTTCGAGCATGCCGAGCTCGCGGGCAATGCCCATGATGCGATGGAGAGAGCGGCCGGACATGACCACCTGACGGCCGGCCATATGGGCGGCGCGGGCGATGGAAATGACGCGGCCGACATTGGAGGCGAAAGTGGTGACGGCGACGCGATGGGGCGCGGCGGCGATGAGTTCGGCGAGGGTCGCGGCGACTTCCGTTTCGCTGGGACTCTGGCCTTCCTTGGTCGCATTGGTCGAATCGCAGATCAGCGCCAGCGGCAGGCTGGTATCGGCACCGACCGCCTGAAGGCGGGCGACATCGGTGGGGGCATTGCCGACCGGGGTCGGATCGAGCTTCCAGTCGCCGGTATGGAGGACGCGGCCGATGGGCGTGGTGATGTAAAGCGCATTGGCCTCGGGAATCGAGTGCGCGACATTGATCGGCTCGATGGTGAAGGGGCCGATCGTGAAGGGCTTGCCCGGCTGCATGATGGTGACGTCGACATTTTCGACGATGCCGTCCCCTGCCCGTTTCGCGGCCAGCATGGCGGCGGTGAAGGGCGTGCAATAGACCGGCTTTTCAAAGCCCGGCCACAGATCGAGCACGGCGCCGTAGTGGTCTTCGTGGCTGTGGGTGAGGATCAGCGCCAAGACGTCGTCGGCGCGCTCCTCGAGAAATTCGGGATTGGCCATGATGAGTTCGATGCCCGGCAGGTCCGGCCCGCCGAAGCTGACGCCGCAATCGACCACGATCCATTTGCGCGAGCGCTCCGGGCCGAAGCCATAGGCGGCCATGTTCATGCCGATCTCGCCGACGCCGCCGAGCGGCACGAAGACGAGTTCGTCCCTTTGGTTTTTAGCCATGGGTTCTATCAGTCCTTATAGTTCCGGAACGCCGCAGGGATCTTCGGTCCCTGGGTCGCCCGGTTATTGTCGGTCAGCTTCGGGCGCTGGCCGTTGCCCCAAAATGCACGTCGCCCGCCGTGATGGCGATGCGACTATTGTCATCGGCGCGGACGATGAGACGTCCCTGTTCGTCGATGGTTTCGAAAATTCCGCGAATGGTGGCGCCGTTCTGGGCCACGGCCACGGGCGCACCGATTCCCGCGGCGCCGGCGCGCCAGCGGGTAAGCACCTCGGCAGTCCCCTGCCCGTCGCGCCAGAGACCGAAAACGTCGACCCAGGAATCGCTCAAGGCTTCGAAAACGGTTTCGGCCGAACGCCCGGCGCCGAGATCGGCAAGGCTGGTGGCGGGATAAGGCAGGCCCTGGGGCGCCGCGACGATATTGACGCCGATGCCGATGGCGATGGCCTGGCGACCGTCGGCAAGCATATGGCCTTCGAGGAGGATGCCGGCGAGCTTGGCGCCGTCCGCGAGAACGTCATTGGGCCATTTGAGCGCGATGCGCGCGGCGCCAATATCCGAATGGCCGTCGGCGCCGTCTATGCCGAGCTTGACGATGCCATTGGGGAGAATCGCGGACAAAGCGGCATTGAGCGCGACCCCGGCGACGAAGCCCAGGGTTGCGATTGATGTGGGATCGGCATCCGGCACGATCAAGAGCGTGGCGGCGAGATTGCCGTGGGGATTTTCCCAGGTCCGGCCACGGCGGCCCCTGCCCGCCGTCTGCTGGCGCGCGGCGAACCACAATCCGCCGGGATCGCCGGCGGCAGCGGCGGCAAGCGCCTCGGTATTGGTGGACCCGATCGAATCAAAGCCGCGCAACCGATAGCCGGCTGCGCGCGCCTTGGGTCCAAGTGAGAAATCAGCCAACTAGAACAGGCTTCCTGCGGCAAGATGGGCCAGGTTCGCCAGCGGCGCACCAACGGTGAAGTAGTAGGTGACCATTAGGAAGCCCGCTATGCCCATGATGATGTTGAGTTCGGCCGGCACCGCCAGGAAATGGCGGACCGGAGCATCGAAGTACATCACCTTTATGACCCTCAGATAATAGAAGGCGCTGACAGCGGAGGCGAGGACGCCGATAACAGCCAACACATAAAGGTCGGCGTCGATGGCCGCAAGGAATGCGTGCCACTTGGCGAAAAAACCCGCCAGAGGCGGCATGCCGATCAGCGAGAACATCAGGATCGCCATGATGGCGGCGACGAACGGCCTTGTTTCGGCGGCGCCCGCCATGTCGTCGATGGTCTCGATATAGCCGTCATCGGTGCGCAGCGACAGGATGCAGGCGAACAAGCCTGCCGTCATGGTCATGTAGATGGCCATATAGATGGCGACACCCTCGACGCCGACCTGCGTGCCCGAGGACAGGCCGACGAGGGCGAAGCCGACATGGCCGATGGAGGAATAGGCGATGAGGCGCTTGATCGATTTCTGGCCGATGGCGGCAAAGGCGGCCAGCACCATGGAGGCGATGGAGAGGAAAATGATGATCTGCTGCCAGTCGCGGGTGATGGGTTCGAAGGCCGACATGGTGAGGCGCACCATCAGTGCCATGGCCGCGACCTTCGGGGCCATGGCGAAGAAGGCGGTGACCGGAGTGGGCGCGCCTTCATAGACGTCGGGCGTCCACATATGGAAGGGCACGGCGGAAATCTTGAAGGCGATGCCGGCGAGAAGGAACACCACGCCGAAGATGAGGCCGATGGAGCGGCCCTCATTGGCGATGGCGACGACGATTTCCTGAAGATTGGTATGGCCGGTGAAGCCGTAGATCAGCGAGGCGCCATAGAGCAGCAGGCCCGAGGACAGCGCGCCGAGGACGAAATATTTGAGGCCGGCTTCGGTGGCGCGGCTATCGTCCCGCTTGATGGCGGCGAGCACATAGGCGGCGAGCGACTGCAATTCGAGGCCGATATAGAGGCTCATCAAATCATTGGCCGAGACCATGACCATCATCCCGAGCGTGGCAAGGCTCACCAGCACGGCATATTCGTATTTATGCGTGCCATTGGCGACGGCATTGGGCAGCGCCAGGATCAGCGCGAGCACCGAACCGCCGAGCACCAGGAGCTTCATGTAACGCGCGAAGGCGTCGGCGATGAACGTGCCGGAAAAGATGACGCCATCGACCGGCTGGGCGACGAGCAGAATGGCCGTGGCCAGCAACAGCACTATGGCGAGCGCCGAGACGAGAACGGAGCGCTCCTTGTTGATGACGATGCCGATGAGGAGCAGCACGAGAGACCCGGCGGCCACCAGCACTTCGGGCAGCGCCGGCATGAGGCTCGCGAAATCGGTGATGTCTGAGTTCACGATACTCTCCTAGTGGGCAGCAGGCTCGGCGGCCGCCTCGACGGCTACCGGTTCGGCATAAGCGAGCGGCGCCTGGGCGTCGGCCAGCGCCACGGCCGGGTCGAGGCCCACGGCGGCGCTATAATGAGACACGAGATTGTCGACGGCGGCCGCGGTGGTATCGAGCAGCGGCGACGGATAGAAGCCGAAGAAAATGATCATTGCGATAAGAGGATAGAGGATCACCTTCTCGCGTAGGCTCAAGTCGAGAATGCCCTTGAGGCTTTCCTTGGTCAGCGCGCCGAAGATCACGCGGCGATAGAGCCAGAGCGCATAGGCGGCTGAGAAGATGACGCCGAAGGCGGCGCCGAACGCCACCCAGGTGTTGACCTGGAAGACACCGAGCATGGTGAGGAATTCACCGACGAAGCCGGAGGTGCCCGGCAGGCCGACATTGGCCATGGTGAAGACCATGAAGGCGAAGGCATAGGTCGGCATGCGCTCGACGAGACCGCCATAGGCGGCGATGTCGCGGGTGTGCATGCGATCGTAGATGACGCCGACGGAGAGGAACAGCGCGCCGGAGACGAGGCCATGCGACAGCATCTGGAACATGGCGCCCTGAATGCCGAGTGCATTGCCGGCGAAGATGCCCATGGTGACGAAGCCCATATGGGCGACGGACGAATAGGCGATCAGCTTCTTCATGTCCTGCTGCACCAGGGCCACCAGCGAGGTCACTATGATGGCGGCGACCGAGAGCAGAAAGACGATATTGGCGAACTGCGCCGAGGCATCCGGGAACATCGGCAGGCTGAAGCGCAGGAAGCCATAGCCGCCGAGTTTCAGAAGAATGGCGGCGAGAATGACCGAGCCGGCTGTCGGCGCCTCGACGTGGGCCTCCGGCAGCCAGCGGTGGAGCGGCCACATCGGCATCTTGACCGCGAGCGAGGCGAAGAAGGCCCACCACAGCCAGGGCTGCATCTCTTGCGGGAAAGGATGGCTGAGCAGCTGGATGATATCGGTGGTGCCGGCATCCCAGAACATCGCCATCATGGCCAGCAGCATCAGCACCGATCCGGTGAAGGTGTAGAAGAAGAACTTGTAGCTCGCCTGGATACGCCGCTTGCCGCCCCAAATGCCGATGATGAGGAACATCGGCAGCAGCGTGCCTTCGAAGAAGACATAGAACATGGCGAGATCGAGCGTGGTGAAGACGCCGATCATCAGGGTTTCGAGGACAAGGAACACCAGCATGTAGGCCTTGACGCGATCCTCGACCGCTTCCCAGCTCGCGAGCACGCACATGGGCATCAACAGGGCCGAGAGCACGACGAAGAGCACCGAGATGCCGTCGACGCCGACGCGGTAGCCGATGCTGTCGCCGATCCAGGCATGGTTGACGACGAACTGGAAGCCGGCATCGGACGGATCGAAGGCCGACCACATCCAGAGCGAGAGGACGAAGGTCACAAGGGTGGTGAGAAGCGCGATCCAGCGGATGGCGTCCTTGGACGCAGCAGGCGTCAAGAGGATCGCCAGCACACCGACGAGCGGCAGGAAGGTCAGGACCGTGAGGATGGAATTGGCGAAAGTCATCAGAGCAATCCCCCGGCCGCGATGGCCCAGGTCAGGAGCGCGGCGATGCCGATGAGCATGGCAAAGGCATAGTGGTAGAGATAGCCGGACTGGAGGCGCACCACCCAGGAGGTGACATTCTGCACCCGGCGGCCGAGCCCCTCGGTCAGCTTGCCGTCGATCAGCCAGTCATCGAAGCCATGCCAGAAGGCATTGCCGATCCAGATGGCCGGCCGCACGAAGATGCGGTCGTAGAACTCGTCGAAATACCATTTGTTGAGCAGGAATTTGTAGAGGCCGGGATTGGCGGCGGCCAATTCGCGCGGCGTTTCGGGCGAGCGGATATACATGTACCAGGCCGCGATGAAGCCGAGGATCATGGCGATGGTGGCGCTCCACTTCACCCAGACCGGCACATGGTGCGCGGCCTCGATGATCTCGTGGTCGACGACGAGCGCGCCGGCAAAGAAGCGTTCGATATTCGGTAGGTCCTCGAAGAACATGCCGTAGAACACGGCGCCGGCGAGGACGGCGCCTGCGGCCAGCACATAGAGCGGCACCAGCATGATATTGGGTGCTTCATGGGCGTGGTCATAGGCGCTGCCATGATCGTCATGCGCATCGTGATGGCCGTGCGCGGGGGCGGGACGAGGCTCGCCGTGGAAGGTCAAATGGATCAGGCGCCAGGAATAGAAGCTGGTGAACAGGGCCGCGACGACCAGCAGCCAGAACGCCATGGAGCCGATATTGCCGCCATGGGCATAGGCTGCCTCGATGATCGAATCCTTGGAGAAGAAGCCGGCAAAGCCGAGAAACGGTACGCCGGGAATACCGACGCCGGTCAGCGCCAAAGTGCCGATGATCATCATCCAATAGGTGATCGGGATCTTCTTCGAGAGCCCGCCCATATGGCGCATGTCCTGCTCGTGGTGCATGGCATGGATGACCGCACCGGCGCCGAGGAACAGCAGCGCCTTGAAGAAGGCATGGGTGAAGAGGTGGAAGATGCCGGCCGAATAGGCCCCCGTCCCCAGGCCCACGAACATATAGCCGAGCTGCGAGCAGGTCGAATAGGCGATGACGCGCTTAATGTCGTTCTGGACGAGGCCGACGGTCGCGGCGAAAAAGGCGGTGATGGCGCCGATGACGATGACGACGGTCAGCGCCGTGGGCGAGGTTTCGAACAGCGGCGACAGGCGGGCGACCATGAAGACGCCGGCCGTGACCATGGTGGCGGCATGGATGAGCGCCGACACCGGGGTCGGGCCTTCCATGGCGTCCGGCAGCCAGGTGTGCAGCAGGAACTGCGCCGACTTGCCCATGGCCCCCATGAAGAGCAGCAGGCAGATGACAGTCATCGCATCCAGGTTCCAGGAGAGGAAGTGGATGATCGGCAGGCCGGTTTCGGCAAAGCCGCCGGCTGCCTCGAAGGCGCCGTCGAAGTCGATATGCCCGAGAACCATGAAGGCGCCGAAAATGCCGAGGGCGAAGCCGAAATCGCCGACACGGTTGACGACGAAGGCCTTGATGGCGGCGGCGGCGGCCGAGGGGCGGGTGTACCAGAAGCCGATGAGGAGGTAGGAGGCGAGGCCCACCCCTTCCCAGCCGAAGAACATCTGGAGGAAATTGTCGGCCGTCACCAGCATCAGCATGGCGAAGGTGAAGAGCGACAGATAGGCGAAGAAGCGGCTGCCATGCGGATCGTCGGCCATATAGCCGATGGAATAGATATGGACGAGCGCCGAGACGGTGTTGACCACCACCAGCATGATGGCGGTGAGGGTGTCGACGCGTAAAATCCAGCGCAGATCCATGTCGCCGACCTCGATCCAGCGCATGATCTCGACCTTGTAGGCCATGGCCTCGCCGAAGGCGAAGGGCAGGAACACCACCCAGGACAGGAGCGCGGCGATGAGCAGGAGGCCCGTCGTCAGCATCTCGCTCGTCCGGTGACCGATGGTGCGGCCGAGCAGCCCCGCGATGAGCGCCCCGATCAGGGGCAGGAAAACAATCGCCTGAATGACCATAGCGGTGGTTCTCAGCCCTTCATCTGGTTGACGTCTTCAACCGCGATGGAGCCGCGGTTACGGTAGAAAATGACGAGGATGGCAAGACCGATGGCAGCCTCGGCGGCCGCAACGGTCAGGATCAGCAGGGCGAAGACCTGCCCCTGCAGATCGTTGAGCGCGGCGCTGAAAGCGACGAGGTTGAGATTGACCGCGAGCAGGATCAATTCGACCGACATCAGGATGACGATGATGTTCTTGCGGTTGATGAAGATGCCGAACACGCCCAGCGTGAACAGCATGGCCGCTACGGTCAGGTAGTGGCCGAGCCCGATTTCCAAGCCCATGATCGTCCCCCTATAGTCCTTGACCGCTTTTGACTTTGACCACTTCCAGCGTCTCGGATGGCCGGCGGCCGACCTGATCGACGGGATTCTGGCGCTTGATGCCCGGCTTGTGCCGAAGGCTCAGCACGATGGCGCCGATCATGGCGACGAGCAGCACGGCACCGGCGCCCTGGAAGAGGAAGACATAGCGGGTGTAGAGCACCAGCCCGAGCGCACGGGTATTATCGAGCGTGCCATCGATGGGCAGCACGGCGGTGCCGGCGACATTGGGCGCGATCACGAAGCTGCCGGCAACCAGCAGCAGCTCGAGCAGCAGCACCACGCCGACGGCGACGCCGATGGGCGCGTAGCGCTGGAACCCCTGCCGGAGCTGGGCGAAATCGACATCGAGCATCATCACGACGAAGAGGAACAGTACCGCGACGGCGCCGACATAGACGACGATGAGGATCAGGGCGAGGAATTCGGCGCCCGCCAGCATGAAGAGCCCGGCGGCGTTGACGAAGACCAGGATGAGGAACAGCACGGCGTGGACGGGATTGCGCGTCGCGATGACCATCACGGCCGAGGCCACGGCGATGATCGAGAACACGTAGAAGAAGAAGAGAGGCAGGGTCAAAGGTCTCTCCTCACCGATAGGGCGCGTCGGCGGCGAGATTGGCCGCGATTTCGCGTTCCCAACGGTCGCCATTGGCAAGAAGCTTCTCCTTGTTGAAGTAGAGCTCCTCGCGGGTTTCGGTCGCGAATTCGAAATTCGGCCCCTCGACGATGGCATCGACCGGGCAGGCTTCCTGGCAGAAGCCGCAATAGATGCATTTGACCATGTCGATGTCGTAACGCACGGTCCGGCGGGTGCCGTCATTCTGGCGCGGCCCCGCCTCGATGGTGATGGCCTGGGCCGGGCAGATGGCTTCGCAGAGCTTGCAGGCGATGCAGCGTTCTTCGCCATTGGGATAGCGGCGCAGCGCGTGTTCGCCGCGGAAGCGCGGGCTCACATGTCCCTTTTCGAAGGGATAGTTGATGGTCGGCTTGGGAGTGAAGAAATAGCGCATGGCGAGGCCGAAGGCCTTGACCAGCTCGGTGAGCAGCAGCGTGTTGACGAATTGAGCGGCGCGCATCAGGCAACCCCTCCATGCCAGCCCCAGCCGGTAAGCTGGAGGATGAAAGCGACGAGGATGACCATGAACAGGGACAGCGGCAGGAAGACCTTCCAGCCGATGCGCATGAGCTGGTCATAGCGGTAGCGCGGCACGATGGCCTTGGCCATGGCGAACATGAAGAACACGGCGCTGAGCTTCAGCACGAACCAGATGACGCCCGGAATCCAGGTGAAGGGCGGCAGATCGATGGGGCTGGCCCAGCCACCCAGGAACAGGATGGTGGTCATGGCGCACATCAGAAGGATCGAGATGTATTCGCCCAGCATGAACAGCATGTAGGGGGTCGAGGAATATTCGGTCATGAAGCCGGCGACGAGCTCGGACTCGCCTTCGACCAGATCAAAAGGCGGGCGATTGGTCTCCGCCAGCGCCGAGATGTAGAAGACCACGAACATCGGAAACAGCGGCAGCCAGAACCAGTTGAGGAAGCTCAATTGCGGCACGCCGATCATATGGGCTAGGCCCATTTCCTGCTGTGCGGTGACGATATCGGTGAGGTTGAGCGAGCCGACACAGAGCAGCACGGTGATGATGACGAGGCCGATGGAGACTTCGTAACTGACCATCTGCGCGGCGGAGCGGAGCGCGCCGAGGAAGGGATATTTCGAGTTCGAGGCCCAGCCGCCGATGATGACGCCGTAAACGCCGAGCGAGGAGATGGCGAGGATGTAGAGGATGCCGATATTGATATCGGCGATCACCCAGCCGGCATTGACCGGGATCACCGCCCAGCCGGCAAGAGCCAGGGTCGCGGTGATGAGCGGGGCCATGACGAACATGAGCTTGTCGGCGCCGGCGGGAATGACGAATTCCTTGAGCGCGAACTTGATGAGATCGGCAAAGCTCTGGAACAGGCCGAAGGGGCCGACGACATTGGGGCCGCGCCGGATCTGCACCGCCGCCCAGATCTTGCGGTCGGCGAGCAGAATGAAGGCGGTGAAGACCAGCAGCACGACGAGCAGCGCCAGCGCCTTCCAGACGAAGCCGACATAGATGCCCCAGCCGAGAAACGGGATGCCGAGGAGATAATCGAGCGCGGTGAGAATGAAATCCATGGCTCTCCCCTACTCCGCCGCCTGCCTGAGGCCGGCAGCGACGGCCGCGCATTCACCCATGGTGGCCGAAGCGCGGGCGATGGGATTGCTGAGATAGAATTCGCTGACCGGGGAGACGAAAACGGTCTTCTTGCCCTTGGGCGCAGTCTTCGCGAGCTTGGCGATATCGGCCGGATTGCCTGGAGCGACGGTGTCGATACGGGCCAAATGCGGATATTGGGCGTATATCGCGGCGCGAAGCTGGGCGAGCGAATTGAACGGCAGCGCCTGGCCGAGCACGGCCGAGAGCGCGCGGATGATGGCCCAGTCCTCCTTGGCCTCGCCCGGCGGGAACACGGCGCGATTGGTCATCTGCACCCGGCCCTCAGTATTGACATAGGTCGCGGATTTTTCGGTGTAGGCGGCGGCCGGCAGGATGACATCGGCGCGGTGCGCGGCATTGTCGCCATGGGTGCCGATGTAAACAACCAAAGTGTCGCCAAGAGCCGCAAGATCGTATTCGTCGGCGCCGATGAGGAACAGCACGTCGACGCCGCCGGAGAGCATGGCGGCGGTGTCGGCCGATCCCTTGGCGGGCACGAAGCCGATATCGAGGGCGCCGACGCGGGCGGCGGCGTTGTGGAGGACGGCAAAGCCGTTCCAGCCCTCTTCGATTTCGGCATTGCCGGTTGCGAGCTTCGCGGCGGCGGCGAGGACATCGGCGGCGGAAGCGCCCTCGCCCACGATCACCAGCGGGCGCTTGGCCCTGGCCCAGATTTCGGCGAATTCGCCATTGCCGGCGGCGAGATCGGCCAGCGTGTCGCTGCCGGCGCCGAGATGGGAATAGCTATAGGTCAGGTCGGCGGCTTCGCCGATGACGCCGATGGGCAGGCCCGTGGCGCGCCAGACCTTGCGGATGCGGGCATTGACGAGCGCGGCTTCCTTGCGCGGATTGGTGCCGACCAGAAGGATCGCGTCAGCCTGTTCGATGCCGGCAATGGTCGGATTGAAGATATAGCTGGCACGGCCATTGGCCGGGTTCAGCGCCGAGCCGGCCGGGCGGGCGTCGATATTCGATGAGCCGAGCGAAGCCAGCAGCGCCTTGAGGGCGAAGAGTTCTTCGACGCCCGCCAGATCGCCGGCAATGGCGCCGATGCGGGCGCCGGGCTTCTTCATCGCCTTGGCGATAGCGGCAAACGCCTCGTCCCAGCTGGCGGCGCCGAGCTTCCTGTTGCGGCGTACATAGGGGCGATCAAGGCGTTGGCTCTTGAGCCCGTCCCAGATGAAGCGGGTCTTGTCGCTGATCCATTCTTCGTTGATGGCCTCGTTGACGCGCGGCAGGATGCGCATGACTTCGCGGCCGCGGCTGTCGACGCGGATGTTGGAGCCGACGGCATCCATCACGTCGATGGATTCGGTCTTGTTGAGTTCCCACGGGCGGGCATGGAAGGCATAGGGCTTCGAGGTCAGCGCGCCAACCGGGCACAGGTCGATGACATTGCCCTGCAATTCGCTGGTCAGCGCCTGCTCGAGATAGGTGGTGATCTCGGCATCTTCGCCGCGACCCAAAAGGCCCATCTCGGCGATGCCGGCGACCTCGGTGGTGAAGCGGACGCAGCGCGTGCAGTGGATGCAGCGGTTCATCGAGGTCTTGACCAGGGGCCCGATATATTTGTCCTCGACGGCGCGCTTGTTCTCGGCGAAGCGGTTTTTGTCGACGCCATAGGCCATGGCCTGGTCCTGCAGATCGCATTCGCCGCCCTGGTCGCAGATCGGGCAATCGAGCGGGTGGTTGATCAGGAGGAACTCCATCACGCCTTCGCGGGCCTTTTTGACCATGGGCGTATTGGTGAACATTTCCGGCGGCTCGCCATTGGGGCCGGGCCGGAGATCCTTGACCGACATGGCGCAGGAGGCGGTGGGCTTCGGCGGTCCGCCCTTCACCTCGACGAGGCACATGCGGCAATTGCCGGCGACCGACAGGCGCTCATGGTAGCAGAAGCGCGGGATTTCGGCGCCGGCGGCTTCGGCAGCCTGCATCAGCGTGTAGTAGTCGGGGACTTCGACGAGCTGGCCGTCGACCTTGATATTTGCCATCGTTCTAGCCCGCCTTGCGCGCGTTGTAGGCTGCGAAGAGCTCGGTGATCAGCACGCCGTCGATGCTGGCGCCATCGAGCAGGCAATCCTCGATCGACAGCGCCGAGAGATTGGCGTCGGCGATCCTGCCGTTCGACATATTGGCGTTGTTGATCTTGAAATTGCTCAGATTGACGTTGTTGACCCTGAGATTGCTCAGATTGGCGTTGTCTATGGCGGTGTTCGACAGGTTGACCCCGATGAACTCCGAGCTCGAGAAGTTCACGTTGTTGACGTGGCTGTTGGAGATGTTGACGTCGTCCAAGCTCGAATTGGTGACGACGCTCTCCGTGACCTGCAGCCGCTCGCGCTTCTGATGGATCTCGATCATCGCCCTACTCCGCCGCAATCGACGGCACGGCGCCGTCGCTGGTCGAGGACCAGGTGTATTGGTCGATCCGCGCTTCGATCTCCTTGCGGAAATTGCGGATAAGGCCCTGAACCGGCCAGGAGGCCGCATCGCCGAGCGCGCAGATGGTGTGGCCTTCGATCTGCTTGGTCACCTCGAACAGCATGTCGATCTCGCGCTTCTGGGCGCGGCCGGAGACCATGCGTTCCATGACGCGCATCATCCAGCCGGTGCCCTCGCGGCAGGGCGTGCACTGGCCGCAGCTCTCATGCTTGAAGAAGGCGGAGATGCGCCAGATGGCCCGGATCACGTCGGTGGATTTGTCCATGACGATCATGCCGCCGGTGCCGAAGGAGCTCTTCTTTTCGCGCAGCCCGTCGAAATCCATGGTGGCATCCATGATGTCCTCGGCGCGCACGATGGGGCACGAGGCGCCGCCGGGGATGACGGCGAGCAGATTGTCCCAGCCGCCGCGAATGCCGCCGCAGTGCTTTTCGATGATGTCCTTGAAGGATTCCCCGAGGGCTTCCTCGAAGGTCGCGGGATTGTTCACATGGCCCGAGGCCATGAACAGCTTGGTGCCGGTATTGTTGGGGCGGCCGATCGAAGCGAACCAGGCGCCGGAGCGGCGCAGGATTTCCGGCACCACGGCGATGGATTCGACATTGTTGACGGTGGTCGGGTTGCCATAGACGCCCATGCCGGCCGGGAATGGCGGCTTGAGGCGCGGCTGGCCCTTCTTGCCCTCGAGGCTTTCCATCAGCGCGGTTTCCTCGCCGCAGATATAGGCGCCGGCGCCGTGATGGACGATGATGTCGAGGTCCCAGCCGTGGATATTGTCCTTGCCGATCAGGCGGGCCTCATAGGCTTCCTCGACGGCGCGTTCCAGGTGCTGGCGCTCGCGGATGAACTCGCCGCGCACATAGATGAAAGCCAGATGCGCATCCATGGCGCGGGCGGCGAGCAGGCACCCTTCGACCAGATGATGCGGATCGTGACGCAGGATTTCGCGATCCTTGCAGGTGCCGGGCTCGGATTCGTCGGCATTGACGAGGAGATAATGCGGGCGACCGTCCGAAACCTTCGGCATGAAGGTCCATTTGAGGGCGGTCGGGAACCCTGCCCCGCCGCGCCCGCGCAGGCCCGAAGCCTTGACCTCGTTGGTGATCCAGTCGCGGCCGGACTCGATGAATTCCTTGGTGCCCACCCAGGCGCCGCGCGAACGCGCACCTTCGAGGCCCCAGTCGCCCTGGCCGTAGAGATTGGTGAAAATGCGGTCCTTGTCAGCGAGCATTCTTCACTCCTAGCGCGGCTTCTTGCCGAAGACGCGGATATATTCGGCCTCGCCGCCACGGGCGAGAACATCGGCCTGGCGCAGCCAATCGTCGCGCGTCACCCGGCCCTTGAAGTTGAGGCTCGCTTCCACCCTGGCGATATCTTCGGGCGTGAAGGCGGCGACCTGCGACCATTTGGTGATGCCGAGGCTATGGAGGCGCGCTTCCAGCACCGGGCCGATGCCGGAGATCAGTTTGAGATCATCGGGCGTGCCTTCCGGAGCCACGAAGAGCGGTGCATCCCCGCCCTTTTCGGCGACCGGATTGACTTCGGCCGGATTGGCGGGCGGCGCGACTTTCCTGACGGCATCACTGTCGCCGGCCGATTTGCCGCCATCGCGCTTGCCGGCATCGGATTCTGCGCCAACCGCCGTTTCGCGCATGGCCTTGTTGGGCTTGCCGTTGGCCTTGGCTGAAGCATTGACGGCGGCGCGTTCGCCCTCGGCCTTGGCTTCCGAAACCTTGCGGGCGCTGGGCGGTCCCTTGATGGCGGGCGCCGATTCCTCGGTGACATCCTTGGGCTTGGCCGCCGTGGTGGGCGCAGCAGCCGGTGTTGCGGCCGGCGCCGGCGGTTCTTCCGGCGGCGGAGGCGGCACGAATTTCTCGCGCGTCGCGCTCGGCGCCTCGAGCAGTGTGGTGCGGCCGGCGGCGTTGGCGGCAAAGGCGCGTTCGATCTGCGGGCCGGGCTGGACGCTGTCGCCCCTGCCCTCGGCGAAGGCGTCGACGATTTCCTCGAAGCGCTCCGGCGTCAAATCCTCATAGGTGTCCTGGAAGATGGCGACCATGGGGGCGTTGACGCAGGCGCCGAGGCATTCCACCTCTTCCCAGCTCATCGTGCCATCGGCCGTCGTGTGGTGCGGCTCGGGATGAATCTTGCGCTTGCACACATCGATCAAGGCATCCGCACCGCGCAGCATGCAGGGCGTGGTGCCGCAGACCTGGATATGGGCGCGCGTGCCGACCGGCTGCAACTGGAACTGGGTATAGAAGGTCGCGACTTCCAGCACGCGGATATAGGCCATGCCGAGCATATCGGCGATGGTTTCGATGGTGGCGCGGCTGACCCAGCCATCCTGCTCCTGCGCGCGCATCAGGAGCGGAATGACAGCGGATTGCTGCCGCCCAGCCGGGTAGAGCCCGATCTTCCACTCGGCCCATTTGGCGTTGTCAGCATTGAAGGCGAAACTTGCCGGCTGAACCGACTCGTCCGCAAGGCGCCGCGCAACCATCAGCGATCAACCTCTCCGAACACGATATCGAGCGAGCCGAGGATGGCCGAGACGTCGGCCAGCATGTGGCCGCGGCACAGGAAATCCATGGCGCTGAGATGCGCGAAGCCCGGCGCGCGGATCTTGCAGCGATAGGGCTTGTTGGTGCCGTCGCTGACGAGATAGACGCCGAATTCGCCCTTGGGCGCCTCGACGGCGGCATAGACCTCGCCGGCCGGCACCTTGTAGCCCTCAGTATAGAGCTTGAAGTGGTGGATCAGCGCTTCCATGGAGCGCTTCATCTCGCCCCGGCTCGGGGGCACCACCTTGCCGTCGAGCGATGACACGGGGCCCTTGCCATCCGGCGCGTTGAGCTTGTCGATGCACTGCTTCATGATGCGGACGGACTGGCGCATCTCTTCCATGCGGATCAGATAGCGGTCGAAACAATCGCCGTTCTTGCCGATCGGAATGTCGAATTCCATCTCGGCATAGCATTCATAGGGTTGCGCCTTCCTGAGGTCCCAGGCGGCGCCGGAGCCGCGCACCATGACGCCCGAAAAGCCCCAGTTCCAGGCGTCTTCGAGCGCGACCACGCCGATATCGACATTGCGCTGCTTGAAGATGCGGTTCTCGGTCAGAAGCGCATCGATATCGGCAAGCGCCTTGGGGAAGGTCTCGCAGAATGTCGCAATATCGTCGATCAGGTCCTGCGGCAGATCCTGATGGACTCCGCCCGGCCGGAAATAGGCGGCATGCATGCGGGCGCCAGAAGCGCGCTCATAGAAGACCATGAGCTGTTCGCGCTGCTCGAAGCCCCAGAGCGGCGGCGTCAGCGCGCCAACGTCCATGGCCTGGGTGGTGACGTTCATCAGATGGGCGAGCAGGCGCCCGATCTCGCAATAGAGCACGCGGATGAGTTGGCCGCGGCGCGGGACTTCCATATCGAGGAGCTTTTCCACAGCCAGGGCAAAGGCATGCTCCTGGTTCATCGGCGCCACATAATCGAGACGGTCGAAATAGGGCACGGCCTGCAGATAGGTCTTCTGCTCGATCAGCTTTTCGGTGCCGCGATGGAGGAGGCCGATATGCGGATCGACGCGCTCGACGACTTCGCCGTCGAGTTCGAGGATCAGGCGCAGCACTCCGTGCGCAGACGGGTGCACCGGCCCGAAATTGATAGTGAAGTTACGGACTTCGGCTTCGAGGGTCATTGCTTCGCCTTTTCATCGCCGGGCAGCACGTAATCTGTACCCTCCCAAGGCGACAGATAGTCGAATGAGCGGAATTCCTGCATCAATTTGACCGGCTCATAGACGACGCGCTTGCGCTCCTCGTCGTAGCGGACCTCGACAAAGCCGGTGAGCGGGAAATCCTTGCGCAGCGGATGCCCATCGAAGCCATAGTCGGTCAGGATGCGGCGCAGGTCCGGATGGCCGGAGAACAGGACGCCGTAGAGATCATAGGCTTCGCGCTCGAACCAGTCGGCGCCGCGGAACACGCCGGTAATGGAGGGGACCGGGGTCACGTCATCGGCCATGAGCTTCACCCGGATGCGCAGGTTCCTGTAAGGGCTCATGAAGTGATAGACGACGTCGAAACGCTGCTCGCGTTCGGGATAATCCACGCCGCAGACATCGGTGATGGAAACGAATCGGCATTCCGGATCATCACGCAGGAATTGCGCCACCGAAACGATGGACTGCGGCTCGACTTCGATGGTCAGTTCGCCATAGGCGATTTCATACGACAGAACCGATGCGCCAAGCGCGTCGGCAATATGGCTGCCGAGCGCAGCCAGCGGGTCTTCCAGAACTGCCTCCTCCATAACCTTCGTCCTATCTTTCTATGGTACCGGTCCTGCGGATTTTCTTCTGCAACAGCAAGATGCCGTAGAGCAGCGCCTCCGCAGTCGGGGGGCATCCCGGAACATAGATATCGACCGGCAGGACGCGATCGCAGCCGCGCACCACCGAATAGGAATAATGGTAATAGCCGCCGCCATTGGCGCAGCTGCCCATGGAGATGACGTAGCGCGGCTCCGGCATCTGGTCGTAGACCTTGCGCAGGGCCGGAGCCATCTTGTTGGTCAGCGTGCCGGCGACGATCAGGACGTCGGACTGGCGCGGCGAAGCGCGCGGCGCGGTGCCGAAGCGCTCGATATCGTAGCGGGGCATCGACATCTGCATCATCTCGACGGCGCAACAGGCGAGGCCCGTCTGCATCCACATCAGGGAACCGGTGCGGGCCCAGGTGATGAGTTCGTCGACGGCGGCGACGAGAAAGCCCTTGTCGGCGAGTTCGTTGGTCACATCGCTGAAGAACGGATCATCGGCGCCGGCCGGACGATTGGTGCGAGGATCAACCAGCCCCGTGGGGCGCTGGCCGACCAGTGTCGGGTTTTCCGCGCTCAATCCCATTCGAGAGCCCCTTTCCGCCATTCATAGATGAAGCCGACGGTCAGCACGCCGAGGAAAATCATCATCGACCAGAAACCGAACCAGCCGACCTCACGGAAGGCCACGGCCCAGGGAAACAGAAACGCCACTTCGAGATCGAAGATGATGAAGAGAATCGACACGAGGTAGAATCGCACGTCGAACTTCATGCGCGCATCGTCGAAGGCGTCGAAGCCCGCCTCGAAGGCCGAAACCTTTTCCGGGTCGGGATTTTTCAGCGCGACCAGGAAGGGCGCCACAAGCAGGGAAAGCGCGATGATTCCGGCAAGACCGATGAAAAGCACGATGGGCAAGTAGTCGCTGAGCAAATCAGTCATGCGGCAGCCTATCTCAGACGCCGACCGGAATGGCCGGCACCGCATCCATATCGCAGGCATTTGAATACCCTGCGACCGGATGCGCAGTTGACGGGCACGGACTTATCCCGTCGCCCCTTCGGATTCAAGGGAAAGAAATCATGACAAAAATCATCATATATTGAAGCGGGCAGAAGCGCTGATAATGATGACATTATAAAAGCACTGCGATCGGTCGCAGGCGTAGTTATGCGGTGCGAATCCACCATCCAGCTCCCCTCCGGACAGGCATTGCCAACACTCACCAGGAACAGTCCATGACGAATATTCTCACCATCGACGGTAGCCGGATCACAGACATTAGCTCGCTCTACGACGAGATCAATCGCGTGTTCATGGCGGATGAGGATTGGAAACTTGGCGCCAGCCTCGATGCACTCAACGATCTGCTTCATGGCGGATTCGGTGCGATCAAGGGCGGCGAGCCGGTCCAGCTGGTGTGGCTGGACTTCGAAAAGAACAGGGCTGACCTGGGTTTCGAGGCGACGCGGCAGCATTATCGCAACAAGCTGCAGCGCCCCGATATCTTCGATATGGGGCGTATCGAAGCGGACCTCGAGGCCCTCGAAAACGGCACCGGACCGACCTATTTCGACATCGTGCTACAGATCGTCGCAGACCATCCCAATATCGAATTGATCGTCCGCTAGAGGCTTTCCGGAAGCGGGAATCACCCCCTGCCCTGTGTTCGCAAAAGCAAGAAAGGCCCCACCAATGGTGGAGCCTTTCTTGAAGCCAAAACGACGAACCGGAAAGCCGGTTCGCCGATTTGGGTTTTGCAAGATAGTCCCGATCCCGGCAGGCTGCCGGGATCGAATTTGCAAAAGCGGTTCTTAGAAGTGGTAGAACACGCCGATCGTCGCCTGGGCGGCGTCGAAGAAGTCGTCATTGTCGTCGTCGAAGGCGCCGACGCCGAGGATTTCACCGCGAACCGAGATAGCATCGGTGGCAGCGAATTCAACACCACCGCCGAGGGCGTAGATGCCGGTATCGTCGTCATCGTTGAACTGCACGCCAGCACCAGCGGCGGCATAGACCAGGACCTGGTCGGTCACGACGGCACCCAGACGGCCGAGAGCCAGGAACTGGCCAGCGTCGTCGAAGTCGTCGTTTTCGAACAGGTAGTTGCCCTGGAGTTCGGCACCGAGGATGATCGGATCGGCGACGGTGAAGTTCACACCGACGGCAGCACCGAGCAGAACCTGGGTTGCGGTGTCGTCGTCCACGCCGTCAGAGAACTGAGCGCCGAGGTTCACACCAGCATAAAGACCATCCCAGCTGAAGCCGGCCGGTTCGTAGATCGGTTCCGGCGTGGTCGGGATGATGAGGTCGGCAGCCTGAGCGCCGGCAGTCATGAGCGCCACAGCAGCGACGCCGAGGGTAAGCGAACGTACAATCATTCTTGCACTCCCAATAGAAGGTAACCGTAGTCGACCGATAGATGCCCTACACACTGCCCCGTGACAACCCCGCCCAGACCCAATTTGGGCAGTGCGGATAAGATTTGATGACCATTTAGGGGCAGGTGTTGCGCAAAAATCGCGAAATTGGTTCAATTTGATACAAATGCGGCCGATCGAGCCCGCTTTGAGGCGGGGAAATGCCGTAAACCGGGCCTTTCCATGGTGATTCGGCAGCATGTGCAACTCTTTGCTTTGACGGAGGGGCCCGGGATTGGGTCCATCCCATACGCGTTGGGTCAGAAGTGGAAGTTGGCTCCCAGCGTGACCTGATTCCTGTCGTTCTCCCCGGTAACGGGGAAGCCGTGCAGATATTGCGCCCTGAGGGAAAGGCCGTCGCCGACGGCCAGCTCGACGCCGCCGCCAACCAGGGCATCGTCCTCTTCGGGCGCACCGAGATCGAGACCGTAGCCGCCTGCGGCGTATACGACCACGTCATCGGTGACGACGAGACCGGCGCGGCCGAGAATTTGGCCATAGCTGGTATCGCCGATTCCACCCGTCAGGCCTTGCACGGCGATTTCCGCGCCTAACAGGTAGAATTCGAATTGCGTGTTGACGCCCGCCGTGACGCCGAGACCATATTGGTCACCGCTCACCTCTGCGGGCTGGATGCCGCCAAAGACGCCGGCATAAAAGCCGGACCAGTCGAATCCCTCATCCTCGTGGATGGGAATTTCGACCGGGGTCGTCGTCGGCACGGTAATGGGGTCGGCGGCCTGGGCGGCAGACATGGACATGCTGGTCAGTACAGCCACCAAGGCCGCCCTTTCGCACATGTTCATACCGGTCTCCTTGCCGTTTCGACCACAATGGCTGGAAACTCCGCTCGAAAGCGGCCGTTCCCCATGTGTCAGTCTTGCCGGCAAGTTTGGGGCAGAATGTGCCCTCGGGCAGGCCAAAACATGGCAGGCCCGGAGCGTTGCAGAAGCGTCACACTAAGGCAGAGTAGGCTTGGGACGTCCTTCGGCGCGCCCCGCACACTCTTAGTGTCATCCCGGCGAAAAGCCGGGATCCAGTTTCCGGCGGGCTTGGTTAAACTGGGCCCCGGCTTTCGCCGGGGTGACATTCTGCGGATAGCGTGATGAGGCTCTTTTAGAGCTGGCCGACCAGTACCGGTTCGGAACGGTATTCCTCAGGGAACAGGCGTTCCAGCGCCACGAGCTTCGGCAGATCGTTATAGACGATATAGGGGTAGGTCGGATTCATCGTCAGGAAATCCTGATGGTATTGCTCGGCCGGATAGAAAGCCTCGAAAGGCTCGATGGTGGTGACGATCGGTCCCTCGAACAGGCCGGCCTCGTCGAGCTGGGCGATATAGGCCTTGGCGACTTCCGCCTGCTCATCGGTCACCGGGAAAATCGTCGAGCGATACTGCGTGCCGTGATCGGGGCCCTGATAGTTGAGCTGGGTGGGATTATGGGCGACGGAGAAATAGATCTGCAGCAGCTGGCCATAGCTGACGACGCTCGGGTCATAGGTGACCTCGACCGTCTCGGCGTGCCCGCTGGTGCCGGTGCTGCTGTCTTCGTAATTGGCGGTTTCAGCGCTGCCGCCGGCATAGCCTGAGACGGCACCGGTGACGCCCTTGACGTGCTGGAACACCCCCTGCACGCCCCAGAAACAGCCGCCCGCCAATACAGCGACCGCGCTTGCCGGCTCATTCTCGGCATCGAGCGCCGGCGGTGGAATCTCCACCGGCGCCTCTTCTGCCTTGGGGGCAGTCTGCAGGAATGCCATGGCAACAAGCGGCATGAGTGCAGCGGTGGCCCAGAGGATAGCGCGCCGGCGCATGGGAACGGCAAGAGGCTGAGACAGGGTCATGGGAATGCTCCCTCGGAATGATCCATCCACTATGGGCCATTCTCTCGCGCGAAACAAAAGCCTCACGCCGAAATGAAACGGCTGAGACGAGCATTGATATCGGAAAGGAACAAAGCAGCGCCGAAGCGCCGCGCGACACCTTAAACTTCAACGATTTCAAGAAGAAAGGTGGCGCGAGAGACGGGGCTCGAACCCGCGACCTCCGGCGTGACAGGCCGGCGCTCTAACCAACTGAGCTACTCCCGCAGCGCTTGCGAACAAGTCGTTCGCGCAACGTGGCGTCCATGTATCGGCCACCCCATGTGAAGTCAAGCGGTGAAAAGACATTTGGGTGACAAATTCGCGGACGGGGCTGTGGATATCCTCGCAGCCGTGCAAGGCGCCCTGCCTGGCAAAAGGCAAAGCGCAAAAAGCCCGAAAAATCCGGAGCATCACGGAATGAGTGAAAGTGGAACGTGATATCCCGACAGGAGTGGGACTGGTGGGCGATGACGGGCTCGAACCGCCGACATCTTCGGTGTAAACGAAGCGCTCTACCAACTGAGCTAATCGCCCGGGAACGTGGTCCCTTCGGTGGCGCCCTGATTAGGGTGCCCTGTCATTGCCGTCAACAGGCAACGCATAAAGAAATGGCCCCGGCGTTGTGAGCGCGGGGCCGGTCGTGTCGAGAACGACGATCAGATCAGTTAATCGCGTCCTTGAGGCCCTTGCCGGGCTTGAACTTTGCCTGGTTCGAAGCCGGGATCTGAATCTCCGCGCCGGTGGCGGGATTGCGGCCGGTCGAAGCCTTGCGCTGGGACACGGCGAAGGTGCCAAAGCCGACGAGACGGACTTCGTCGCCAGCCTTGAGCGAGGCGGTGATGGCCTCGAACACTGCGTCAACCGCTTCGGCGGCCTGTGCCTTGGTGATCGTAGCCTTGTCGGCAACGACGCCAACCAGATCGTTTTTGTTCATAGCGTTTCCTCACAGTGGATGCCCGCCGGCTGGCGAACCAAACGCCGCCAGCTTTTTGCGATTCTGCCTGAAACGCAAGGAAATCCGGGGCTTTTGACCTGTCAGACGGTGCAATGCTGTTAATGGACCGGAAAATCTGCCCCGGCAAGGGTGGATTACGGATTTTCCCAGGAAATCCGGGGGATTGCGCGCCCGGAGACGCTGAGAAGCACGCCTCAGGCCGAACGGCGGGTAAACAAAAAGGGCGGCGTTTGAAACGCCGCCCTTTTCCGTTCCATCTGCCTTCGCTTAGTGCGGCAGGCCGGTGCTTGCATCCTCGCCGGCATCGACCGTGGTCGAAACGGCGGGGGTGGCCTCATCGAAGTTCCACTCGATCGGCTCGGGCTCGCGCACCAGAGCACGCTTGATCACCTGGTCCATGCGGCTGACCGGCACGATCTCCATGCCTTCCTTGACGATATCCGGAATCTCCTGGAGATCGCGAACGTTCTCCTCGGGGATCAGCACCGTCTTGATGCCGCCGCGCAGGGCCGCAAGGAGCTTTTCCTTGAGGCCGCCAATGGGCAGCACCCTGCCCCTCAGCGTGATCTCGCCGGTCATGGCGACGTCATTGCGCACGGCAATGCCGGTCATGACCGAGACGATCGCGGTGGCAAGGGCGATACCGGCGGACGGACCGTCCTTGGGGGTCGCCCCTTCCGGCAGGTGGACGTGGATATCACGCGTATCGAACATCGGCGGCTTGATGCCGAAATCGATGGCCCGCGAGCGCACATAGGCGCTGGCCGCGGTCAGCGATTCCTTCATCACTTCCTTGATGTTGCCGGTGACCGTCATGCGGCCCTTGCCCGGCGTCATCACGCCTTCGATGGTCAACAGCTCGCCGCCGACCGAAGTCCAGGCAAGACCGGTCACGAGACCGACCTGCGACTCGGCTTCGATTTCGCCATGCTTGAAGATGGCCGGGCCCAGATATTTGGCCAGGCGCTCATCGTCGATGGCGATCGACTTGACCTTGGTCTTGACGATCTCGGCTACCGCCTTGCGCATCAGCTTCGAAATCTCGCGCTTGAGATTACGGACACCGGCCTCGCGGGTATATTCGCGGATGACCTTCATCAGCATCTCGTCGGAGAGCTCGAACTCGCCATGGGCAAGGCCGTTCTCCTTGAGCGATTCCGGGATCAGGTGCTGCTTGGCGATCGCGTGCTTCTCCTCCTCGGTGTAACCCGAGAGGCGAATGATCTCCATGCGGTCCATCAGCGGGCCGGGAATGTTCAAGGTATTCGACGTCGTCACGAACATCACGTCCGAGAGGTCGTAGTCGACCTCCAGATAGTGGTCGTTGAACGTGTGGTTCTGTTCCGGATCGAGCACTTCGAGCAGGGCCGAAGACGGATCGCCGCGGAAGTCCTGGCCCATCTTGTCGATCTCGTCGAGCAGGAACAGCGGGTTGGACTTGCCGACCTTCTTCAGCGACTGGATGACCTTGCCGGGCATGGAGCCGATATAAGTGCGGCGGTGGCCGCGGATTTCGGCTTCGTCGCGAACGCCGCCCAGGGCCATGCGTACGAACTCACGGCCGGTCGCCTTGGCGATCGACTTGCCGAGCGAGGTCTTGCCGACGCCCGGAGGGCCGACAAGGCACAGGATCGGCCCCTTGAGCTGGCCGGTGCGTCCCTGCACGGCCAGATATTCAAGGATGCGTTCCTTGACCTTTTCGAGGCCGTAGTGATCCTCGTCCAGCACCTTTTCGGCAAGAGCCAGATCGCGCTTGACCTTGCTCTTCTTGCCCCAGGGCAGGCCGAGCAACGTGTCGAGATAGTTGCGCACCACGGTGGCTTCGGCCGACATCGGGCTCATCGACTTGAGCTTCTTGACCTCGGCATCGGCCTTCTGGCGCGCTTCCTTGGAAAGCCTGGTCTTGGCGATGCGCTCTTCGAGCTCGGTGATCTCGTTGGAGCCTTCTTCGCCATCGCCCAGCTCGCGCTGAATGGCCTTCATCTGCTCGTTGAGATAGTATTCGCGCTGGGTCTTCTCCATCTGCCGCTTGACGCGGGAGCGGATGCGCTTTTCCACCTGCAACACGCCGATCTCGCCTTCCATCAGGCCGAGAATCTTCTGAAGCCGCTCGGCGACCGAAACGGTCGAGAGCAGGTCTTCCTTCTCGGTGATCTTGATGACGAGGTGGCTGGCAATGGTGTCGGCCAGCTTCGAGTGGTTCTCGATCTGCCCGACCGCGGCCACGACCTCGGCGGAAATCTTCTTGTTGAGCTTGACGTAGTTCTCAAACTCGGTCTGCGCCGAACGGGCCAGGGCCTCGAGCTCGGTGGCATCGTCCTCGGGCTCGGCCAGAACCGTCGCCTCGGCTTCGAAATACTCGACCGTCTGCAGATATTGCTCGATCGTGGCCCGGCTCAATCCTTCCACCAGCACCTTGACGGTGCCGTCGGGGAGCTTGAGCAGCTGCAGGACGGTTGCAATGGTACCGGTCGAGAAGATCTGATCCGGCGCAGGATCGTCGTCCTGCGCGTTCTTCTGGGTCACGACGAGGATGTGCTTGTCATCACGCATGACCTCTTCCAGCGCCTTCACCGACTTTTCACGGCCGACGAAGAGCGGCACGATCATGCCGGGGAAAACGACGATGTCGCGCAGCGGGAGCACTGGGTAAACCCGATCGCGGCTGAACTCGCCGGCGGGATTGACGTCAGTCATCTCTTGTCCTTTCCGGGGTGCGCCAGGAGGATTGGGAGGAGGCACACCCGTTGCCTTCAGCCCGAACCTTGAGGCTGGGCTGATTCCGATTCATAAATAGGTTCCCCCGCAGGCGCCGCAAGTCAACCGTTGCAGAAATATGACGGTGCATAGACGGCCGGCGCGGCACCGGCCCGCGGGAATGAAAACGCCGGAGCGCAGGGCTCCGGCGTTCAACGGATCAGACTGCGAGCCGGCTTCAGGCGCCGGCGGGCATGTCTTCCTTCTTGCGCTCGGAATAGATGTAGAGCGGGCGGACATCCTTGCCGCGCGCCACTTCCTCGCTGATCACAACTTCCTCAACGCCTTCGAGCGAAGGCAGGTCGTACATGGTGTCGAGAAGGATCGCTTCCATGATGGACCGGAGGCCACGCGCGCCGGTCTTGCGTTCGATGGCCTTTTCGGCGATCGCCTTGAGGGCGTCGTCGTGGAAGGTCAGCTCGACCTCTTCCATCTGGAAGAGGCGCTGATACTGGCGCACCAGGGCGTTCTTGGGCTGGGTGAGGATTTCGATCAGGGCGGCGATGTCGAGATCGTCGAGCGTCGCCAGGACCGGCAGACGACCGATGAACTCGGGAATCAGGCCGAACTTGACGAGATCCTCGGGCGCCACATCGGCGAGAACCTGACCCACGCGGCGATCCTGCGGGTCCTTGACGGTCGCGGCAAAGCCGATGCCCGAACCCTCGCCGCGCGCGGCGATGATCTTTTCGAGGCCGGCAAAGGCGCCGCCGCAGATGAACAGGATATTGGTCGTGTCCACCTGCAGGAATTCCTGCTGCGGATGCTTGCGCCCGCCCTGCGGCGGCACGGAGGCGACGGTGCCTTCCATGATCTTCAGCAACGCCTGCTGCACGCCCTCGCCCGAAACGTCCCGGGTGATCGAGGGATTGTCGGATTTGCGGCTGATCTTGTCGACTTCGTCGATATAGACGATGCCGCGCTGGGCCTTTTCGACATTGTAGTCGGCGGCCTGCAGCAGCTTGAGGATGATGTTCTCGACATCCTCGCCGACATAGCCGGCCTCGGTCAGCGTGGTGGCGTCGGCCATTGTAAAGGGAACGTCAAGAATGCGTGCTAGCGTCTGCGCGAGCAGCGTCTTGCCGGTACCGGTGGGGCCGATCAGCAGGATGTTGGACTTCGAGAGCTCCACATCCTGGTTCTTGGTCGCATGGTGCAGGCGCTTGTAGTGGTTGTGGACAGCCACGGAGAGCACGCGCTTGGCGCGTCCCTGGCCGATGACGTAGTCGTCGAGCACCTTGCAGATTTCGGCAGGGGTCGGCACGCCGTCGGAGGACTTGACCATGGAGGTCTTGTTCTCTTCGCGGATGATGTCCATGCAGAGCTCCACGCATTCATCGCAGATGAATACGGTGGGGCCGGCGATCAGCTTGCGAACCTCATGCTGCGATTTCCCGCAGAACGAGCAATAGAGCGTGTTCTTCGAGGTTTCGCCGTTCGTTGTCTCTTTGGACATCCTGTTACTCCCGGGGGCTCGAGCCCCCAAAATCAGCATTACCGAGCAGGGTAACGCTCGAGGCATAAAGAAAGTCTAAGCCGAACCGACCTTAACGATCGATTCGGCCCGCGGCAATTCCGCCAATGTCACAGTCCACGGCCCTTGCGGAATTGCGTTAATGGCCATTCTCTTAGCTGGCGTCGGGAACCGTGCGCTTCTCGAACACACTGTCGATCAGGCCAAAAGTCTTGGCTTCTTCGGGCGAAAGGAAGCGGTCGCGCTCGAGGGCGTTCTCGATTTCCTCATAGGTACGGCCGGTGTGTTTCTCATAAATTTGATTCAGCCGGCGCTTCAGGCCCTCGACTTCCTTGGCGTGAATCAGGATGTCGGTGACCTGACCCTGATAGCCGCCGGAAGGCTGGTGGACCATGATGCGCGAATTCGGCAGGCTCGTGCGCATGCCCGCTTCACCGGCGGCCAGCAGGAGCGAACCCATCGAGGCCGCCTGCCCCATCACCATGGTGGCGACGGCCGGGCGGATGAACTGCATGGTGTCGTAGATGGAAAGGCCAGCCGTCACCACGCCGCCGGGCGAGTTGATGTACATGGCGATTTCCTTCTTCGGATTTTCCGATTCGAGGAACAAAAGCTGGGCCACGATCAGCGACGCCATATTGTCCTCGACCACGCCGGTCACGAAGATGATGCGCTCGCGCAGAAGCCGCGAGTAGATGTCGAAGGCGCGTTCGCCCCGATTGGACTGCTCGACCACCATGGGCACGAGCGTATTCATGTAGATATCGTGCGGATCCCGCATGTGATGCCCCTTTGCCGCTCCGGGTCGCGTGAAAGCCGGGCGGGCCGTTTGTTTTTGAACACGCTCTGACGGACTCGGACATCCAAGCCCCGGCGAACGTGCCGAACTTCGAATCGACGCGACAGGCCGATTGCAGACGATGCCGCCTTAATATGCGGTAACGCGACACATAGGCGGCAATTGGGCCCGGTTCAATAGAAGCGGGCCCTCGCCTGACCGGATGGTGAACGGATCGGCCGGCTCAGGCGCTGAAACTGACGGCCACGCCGCGCTTCTTGAAGTAGGACTGCATGAGCTTGCGGCCCTGCCGGTTGGACTGGGCGAGCTTCGCCGGATCGAAGACGGCTTCCTTCTGCCCCTCGCGGGCCAGGGCACCCTTGAGCGCCGCGATATGCAGGTCCAGGTCTTCATTGTCGTTCTTGATCGAGGCATAGATCGCCTCGGTCGCCTCGGAAACAGTGATTTCGCTCACGGCTCGCTATCCTTGGGTCGTCTTCGAGCGCCTTCAAGACATCATTGCCGCCGCCTTGCCAAGCCTTTTCGGCGGGTTTTCGATGGATGCAGGCAGGAGATGGCATCCGCGCCAGCCCCTGCCCGCCTACAATCAAGCGTGTTTCAGCGCAGGCCGGGCCGCGCCCGTCTCGCTGTGGCGGTCATCCTCCTTCAACGGCCTGATCTGCAACCGGGCGAAAGGGGCGATCGGGCTTTCGGCGAGCAGCGAGATCGCCTGGTCCATATCGTCCGCTTCGATCAGGATGAAGCCGCCGACCACTTCCCGGCTTTCGGCGAAGGGGCCGTCGATCCGGTCGATATCGACGCGGTTTCGCCGCTTGAGCGAGACTTCGGTTTCGGCTGCCGCGAGCGGCGAAGCGAACAGGAGATGTCCCGCCTCCCGCAGCTCATGGTCGTGAAGAATGGTTGCGTCGGTGAGCCGCCTGCCGTCTTCCGGGGTAAAACCGGCAAAAGCGTCGGGCTCGAAATGCACTAGGCAGAGAAATTTCATGGTCGGTCTCCATGGTTGAACACAACCCCGACGAGCCGGTCGGCTTTTGACCGACTATTTTTTCCGGTTTTTTCGCCGCCCTCAGCGATAGACGTCGCGGCGGTGGCCGACGGCGATGACCAGGATGACGAGCCTGCTATCCTGAATTTCGCAGACCAAGCGGTAATCCCCGACACGAAAGCGCCAATAGCCGCCTAGCTCCGAACCCTTCAGCGCACGACCCAAAGTGCGTGGATTGCCTGTATCCGCCAGGCGCTCGGTCAAAAAACGACGGATGCGCGCGGCGTCGCTGCGATCGAGGGCTTTGAACTGGCGCCGGGCCTGATCGGTAAACTCAATCGTCCAGGCCAAGCTCGCGGCTCACTTCATCGAGCGTCATCGTATGGCTCTCGCCGGCGTCGCGTTGGCGTTCATACTCCGCGATGGCCTGCATATCCTCCATGTCCTCCAGATGTTCCTGGATGGCGGCGAGGATGACCTCGTCAGTGGTCTTGCCGGCTTCGGAAGCGAGCGTTGCAAGGCGCTGGAAGAGTTCGTCTGGCATCTGGACGGTGTGCTTGGTCATGGCGACCTCCTGCTCAAGGCAATCTAGCCGATTGCGCTCCACGAATAAATCGGCGTGCTTGCACCATCCGCAAGAGGTCGTAGTGTCGGCCGACAGCAACGCCCTGCCCACGAGTCCCTATGGCCGCCATTACCCAGATCAAGCCCGTCACCGATGTTCCACGAGAGCTGCGGGCAAGCGCCGATCCGCGCGATCCGGCCTTTTATCAGGACCCCTATGCGTTCTATCGCGGGCTTCATGCCGACAGACCGGTCTTCTTCTGGGAGGAATACGGGCATTGGTGCTTCGCCGGCTTCAAGGATGTGAATGCGCTCCTGCGCGACAAGAGGTTCGGCCGGGATATTCTTCATGTCGCGACCCGCGAAGAGCTGGGCATGCCGGCGCCCAAGCCGCATACCGAGGCCTTCGATCTCACCGAGAAATATTCGCTGCTCAATCTCGAGCCGCCGGCGCATACAAGGCTGCGCATGCTGGTCAATCGCGCCTTCGTCTCCCGCCAGGTCGAGCAATTGCGGCCCCGGATCGCGCGGCTCGCCAATGAGATGATCGACGGCTTCGAGGATCAGGGCGAGATCGATCTCATCAAGGCCTTCGCTGCCCCCATCCCCGCTATCGTCATCGCCGAGATGATCGGCCTGCCCGCCGAAATGGCGCCGCAACTGCTCAACTGGTCCAACCGGATGGTGCAGATGTATATGTTCGGCGTGAGCCACGAGACCGAGCTCGACGCCAACCAGGCGGCGCGCGATTTCATGGATTATCTGGCCACGGTCATTGCCGAGCGCCGCAACGTGCCGAGGGAAGATCTGCTCACCCACATGCTCACCACCGAGCAGCGTGGCGAGAAGCTGACCGACGAAGAGGTGATGTCGACGGCCATTCTCCTGCTCAATGCCGGGCATGAGGCGACCGTCCACACCACCGGCAATGGCGTCAAATCCATTCTCGAAAGCGGTATCGATCCGGTTACGCTTTTTGCCAGCGATGAGCGGACGGCAGCGACCGTCGAGGAATGCCTGCGCTTCGATGCGCCGCTGCATATGTTCACCCGCCATGCGCTCAGCGATCTCGACTATGAGGGCATCAGCCTGCGCAAGGGCGATGTGGTCGGGCTGATGCTCGGCGCCGCCAATCGCGACCCGAGCCGTTTTGCCCATGCCGACCGGTTCGATCCTTTCCGCACCGATGGGGCCAATGTCAGTTTCGGCGCCGGCATCCATTTCTGCATCGGCGCGCCCTTGGCGCGGATCGAATTGCAGGTCGCCATGCGGGAACTGTTCCGGCGTCTGCCGGCACTCCGGATCGCTCAGCCGCCGCGTTATGGCAATGTCTATCACTTCCACGGATTGGAACAGTTACGGGTCAGCTGGTAGCTCCCGGTCCACACAATGCTGGCGCAATGTGGATCGCGTTACTAGCGCCGTTCGGAGCCTTCTATGCGCATCCTTCTGGTTGAAGACGAAAGGGAGATGGCCAACCTCTTGACCGCGGCGCTGGGCAAGCAGGGAATATTGGTCGATCACGCCCGCACCATTGCCTTCGCCGAGGAAGCGGCAAGGGCGCATGTGCATGATGCCGTGCTGCTCGACCGCACCCTGCCCGATGGCGACGGCCTGAGCCTGATCCCGCACCTGCGGCGCGAACATGCCGGCGTTCCCATCATCGTGCTGTCGGCGCTGGGTTCGCCCGACAACCGCATTGCCGGGCTCGACAATGGGGCCGACGATTATCTCGCCAAGCCCTTCTCCATCGACGAATTGCTGGCCCGGTTGCGCGCCGTGCTGCGCCGGCCGACGCAGATCGAGCCGCATGTCATCACGCTCGGGCGACTGCAATTCGATCTCGACGAGCATGTCGCCAGCATTGACGGGCGGCCGATGGAACTGCCGCGGCGCGAATTGCTGGCGCTCGAAGTGCTGGTGCGCCGGGCGGGACGCACGGTTGCGCGCGATGCGCTCGAAGATGCCGTTTACGGCTTCGACGACGAAATCGCCTCCAACACGCTGGATTCCCATATTTCGCGGCTGCGGCGCAAACTCGCCGAGGCAGGCGTGGAAATCCACGGCATTCGCGGGCTCGGCTATCTGCTGAAGGCCACATCATGAGCAAGAAGCAGCGCTCGCTCAGGTTTCAGCTCACCCGCCGGCTGATCGTGCTGCAGATCGTGACGCTCATGCTGTTCGTGCTGCTCGCCGCCGTGTCGATCACCCGTTTCATCGACGGGCCATTGCTCGACGATCGCGTTATCGACGAGATCGCCAGGGATATCAGCCGGGGGCCGGATGGGCTGGTGCTGAATTTCGGGCGCGGGCTGCAACGGCTGAAGGAGGATTATCCCGGCTTCTGGTTCGTCGCCACCAATGAAGGCGATCAATCGGTGAGTCTCGGGCGCTTTCCGCAGGCGCTGACGCCGATGCTGCCCAATCTCAGATACATCACCTCCGCCAATATCAGCGATACCGGCGACGTGGAAAGGCCGATGGCGCTCGTCCGCCATGTGCGAGGCGAGGCGGGCATGCTCTATGTCATATCCGGCGGCGGTCCATCCTTCGAGCCGCTGTCGTTCCGGCAATTATTCGCCAACCGCTTCTTCGTCGGCATGGTGGCGGTGCTGACCCTTGCGATGATCGTTTTCATTCCCCTGATCATCGACCGGGAATTGCGGGGCCTGCGCGTTACCGCTCGCGAGGCCGAAGCCATCGACGTGGACAAGCGCGGCATGCGGCTCTCCGCCGATAATGTGCCGGCCGAAATGCATCCGCTGGTGCGGGCGATCAACGAGGCCCTGGCGCGCCTCGACGAAGGTTTCGAGCGGCGCCAGCGCTTCCTCGCCGATGCCGCACATGAAATGCGCACGCCGATCGCCATCATGGGCACCCGCGTTCAATTGATGGCGGACGGGCCGGACAAGCAGGCGCTGCTGCTCGATGTCGCACGCCTGTCGACCCTCGCCAATCAATTGCTGGACCTGCATCGGCTGGATGGCGAGCAATTCACCGCCGAAACCATCGATCTCGTCGAATTGGCGGCGCAGGTCACCGGCGACCTCGCCCCCTTGGCGATCGCCGCCGGCGACGAGATTTCCTTCGACAGCGACGCCAGGCGGGTCTTGATCGAAGGCGATCATGCCGCCCTGTCGCGGGCGCTGACCAATCTCGTCCAGAACGCCATTTCCTATGCCGGCGACGGCGCGCAGATCGATATTTTCGTCGGGCGCGACGGTCGCATCACTGTTGGCGACAACGGCCCCGGCATCCCGGTGGCCGAGCGCAGCCGGGTTTTCGACCCCTTCTATCGCGTGGTCGGCGGCGAACGCGGCGCCGGGCTGGGCCTCAATCTCGTCAAGGATATCGTGACCCGGCACCATGGCCGCATATCGGTGTCGGATTCACCTTTGGGCGGCGCGCTTTTCACCATCGAATTGCCGCTGGCGGCGGCGGTCGGGCAGGAAAAAGCGCTGTCCTGACGAAAAAATTGCGGGCGCAATGTTGGGGCAATTCTCGCGCGCAAAATGGAGAGTGTTCAAAGAAAGGAACATCCCATGCAAATCAAGAAGAACCTCCTCGCAACCGCCGCTATCGCCCTGCTGCTGGCTCCCGCCGCGACCTTCGCCGCCGAGCCCTTCGAGGGCAATAACGAGATCTATGGCCGCTCGGTCGAGAACATCACCGCGACGCTGGCCGAATACGGCATCGACGCCGTGAATGTTGAAAGCTGGGGCGCGGCCCTCCGCGTCGATGCGCTGTCGCCGGATGGCACCACCCACACGGTTCTGGTCGATCGTGACACGCTGCGTCCGCTGGGGACCGCCAATGGCGTTGCCAGCCAGACGGATGTTGGCCTCGACACCGGCAGCGGCTGGGCGATTTCGGACTCGGTCCGCAACCCGGATTCGCTGGTCGACTGACCTGACGGAAATGATCTCCGATCGGACATGGGCGGCTGCAAGGCCGCCCTTTCCTTTGTCAGAGATCGGCAAAAGTTGCGGGGATCAACTCGGGCAGATCCTCGCTGATCATGCCGGGGCCGCCGAAATGATTGGCAGCTTCGGCGTGGAGCCAGACGGCGGCGCAGGCGGCTTTAAAGCCGCTCATGCCCTGCCCGATCAGCCCCGCGACCATGCCGGCCAGCACGTCCCCGGCCCCGGCGGTGCCGAGCCAGCTCGGGGCATTGGCGTTGATGGCGGCGCGGCCGTCGGGGGCGGCGATGACGGTGTCGTTGCCCTTGAGAATCACGATGGCGCCGGCATGGGCGGCGGCGGCGCGGGCCCTTTCCAGCCTGGAACCCGGTACGTCGCCAAACAGCCGCCGGAACTCGCCATCATGGGGCGTCAGCACAACCAATCGGGACTCATCTGCCTTGATGGCGGCAAACAGGGTTGCAGATTCGCCCTCGAAGCTGGTCACGGCATCGGCGTCGAGCACGGCGGCCGTACCCGACTGCAAAATCGTCGTCACGCGCTGCCGCGTTTTCTCGCCGACACCAGCGCCGGGACCGATCACCACGCAGCGGATGCGCTTGTCCTCGAGAAGCGCGGCGAGCTCTTCCGGCGTCTCGGCCGGCTTGAGCATGATGGCGGTGACATGGGCCGCATGGACCATGAGCGCATCGCGGCTGCCGGTCAGGGAAACGAGGCCGGCGCCGCTGCGCAGGGCGCCGAGGGCGGAGAGGCGGGCGGCCCCGGTTTCCAGCGGGCCGCCGGAGACGACGAGGCAATGGCCGCGATCGAACTTGTTGCCGTGCCGGCTTGCGGTCGGGATGCGCCAGAGGTCCGGCGTGTTCCTCCAGGCATTTGCGCCGATCCGCTCAAGCACCGATTCCGGAATGCCGATATCGGCGAGGACGATTTCGCCGCAGAGGTCGCGGCCCGGCTGCAGGACGTGACCGGGCTTGGCGCGAAAGAAGGTGACGGTGGTTTCGGCCTTGATGGCGATACCGCGCGGCTGGCCCGACGCGCCATCGAGCCCGCTCGGCACGTCGATGCTGACGACCGGCCGGCCCGAAGCATTGATCGCCTCGATCAGCGCCTTGAGTTCGCCTTCGACATCGCGGTCGAGACCGGCGCCGAAAAGCGCGTCGACGACAAGATCGGCATCGCGCAGATCGGCGATGGCGGGTTGTTCCGCCCTGCCCGTCCATTGCGCGGCCGCGGCCGCAGCGTCACCCTTGAGCGTGGCTCGGTCGCCGAACAGCCGAAGCTGAACCGGCCAGCCGCGCTCCTTGAGAAGCCGGGCGACGACGAAACCGTCGCCGCCATTATTGCCCGTGCCGCACAGCACCAGAACCGAGCGCTGGTAATAGCGCTCGATGATGGCGTCGGCGACGGCCTTGCCGGCCGCTTCCATCAGCCGGCTCGACTTGATGCCGGAGTCCATGGCGAGGCGATCGGCCTCGGCCATTTCGAGAGGGGTCAACAGGGTATCGGTGGTGTTCATGCGATCCTCGGGCGATTCCGCTCGCCTTTCTACACCACAAATAAAAAGCCGCCCATTTCTGGGCGGCTTCGAAATTCACGGCAAAACCGGTGTCTTAGTGATGATGTTCCTCGGGAACTTCGTCCTCATCGGCCTGGATGAGCTTGGCGAGTTCGTCGCGGGTCATCGTCTTTTCGGTCTGCTCGGACAGTTCGAGGACATAGTCGACGACCTTGTTCTCGAAGACCGGGGCGCGCAGGCCCGCAAGCGCCTGGGGGTTCTTGCGATAATAGTCGTAGACCTGCTGTTCCTGGCCGGGGAAGCGGCGGACCTCGGCGATCAGCGCCTGCTGGTGCTCTTCCTCGGAGACCTGGACGTCGTTCTTGTTGCCGATCTCGGCGACCACCAGGCCGAGACGCACGCGGCGCTCGGCGATCTTGCGATATTGTTCCTTCGCCGCTTCCTCGGTCGTGCCTTCGTCCTCGAAGGAACGGCCGTGATGCTCGATCTCGTGAACGACGCGGTTCCAGATGGTGTCGAATTCGGCATCGACGAGCTGCTGCGGCACGTCGAACTTGTGGCCATCGTCGAGCGCGTCGAGAACCTGGCGCTTCATGTGCTGGCGGCTCATCGAGCCGAGAGCGGCTTCCATCTGCTGGCGGATGGCGTCGCGGAAAGCGGCGACGTCTTCGAGGCCGAGGCGCTTGGCGAAATCGTCATCCAGCTCGCCGGCATTGGGGCCGTCGACATGGAGGATCGTGACTTCGAACGTGGCCTTCTTGCCGGCCAGGTTTTCGGCCTGATAGTCGTTCGGAAAGGTGACCTCGATCTCGCGGGTCTCGCCCTTCTTCATGCCGACGAGCTGCTCTTCGAAGCCGGGGATGAATTCGCCCGACCCGACAGTCAGGTGCGCATGGTCGGAGGTGCCGCCATCGAAGGCTTCGCCGTCGATCTTGCCGACGAAGCTGAGGCCGAGGCGGTCGCCATTTTCGACAACGGCGTCATCGCCCTTGTCGGTATAGCCGCGGTTCTGGGCGAAGAAACGGTTGGTCTCGGCTTCGACTTCCTCGTCGGTGATCTCGACGACGGGCTTGTCGATCTTGATGCCCTTGAGTTCCATCAGGGTGACCGGAGGCAGCACTTCATATTCGACGTCGAAAGCCAGATCGGTCTTGCCGTCGAGCACATCGTTGATGACGGCCTGATCTTCGGGCAGGTCGACCTTGGGCTGGGTGGCGGCGCGTTCCTCGCGCTGGTCGAGCGTCTCGCTGACGGAAGCGTTGATCGCGTCCTGCATGACTTCCGACATGGCCGAGCGGCCGAAAACCTTCTTGAGGTGGGCCATCGGCACCTTGCCGGGGCGGAAGCCCTTGATGTTGGCCTGGCCCTTGAGTTCCTCGAGCTTGGCATCGAGGCGGGTGACAAGGTCGGCGGCCGGAATGGTCACGCTCAACTTGCGCTTCAGGCCCTCGTTCAGGGTTTCAGTAACCTGCATTCGGTTCAATCCCGTATATTCATTCGATCTGTTTGGCCAGGTTCGCATATATGGTGCGGGTGAGAGGAGTCGAACCTCCACGCCTTGCGGCGCTGGAACCTAAATCCAGTGCGTCTACCAGTTCCGCCACACCCGCAAGAGTCCCCGCTGGCCGGGTTGGGCGAGGGTCTAGCCTAACTTGATTAGCCAGTCAAAGCCTCATTATCCATGCATTTGCCGCAGATGTGGCCAAGCCTGCCTATAAATTGGACAATTTGCCGATTCCTTGTGCAAGATGCCTGTCTCACGGTTAGGCGCGCCGCCTAGGACCGTGTCGTAACCTGTTTATCAACTTCATCTTTTTGTCATATCGCAGGGCTGGCACGGCTCCTGCATAAGGCAGGCGGTAACCGCCCAAGACGCTCCGTGGAGGCTCACATGAAAAAAATCGAGGCTATCGTAAAGCCGTTCAAGCTGGACGAGGTCAAGGAGGCCCTGCAGGAAGTGGGACTTCAGGGCATCACCGTCACCGAAGCCAAAGGCTTCGGGCGGCAGAAGGGCCATACCGAGCTCTATCGCGGCGCCGAATATGTGGTGGACTTCCTGCCCAAGGTCAAAGTCGAGGTCGTGTGCCCCGACGAGTTGGCCGAAAAGGCAATCGAGGCCATCCGCACCGCCGCACAAACCGGCCGCATCGGCGACGGCAAGATCTTCGTCTACACCGTCGAACAGGCCATCCGTATCCGCACTGGCGAATCCGGCGACGACGCGCTCTAAGCGCCCCGCCTTCAGCCCGGCGTCCGTTTCAACAGCATCCGTCTAACAGGGGAAAACCTAATGACCACCGGAAGCGATATCCTCAAGCGCATCAAGGACGAGGACATCAAATATGTCGACCTGCGCTTCACCGACCCCCGCGGCAAGCTGCAGCACGTTACCCTGGATACGAGCATCGTCGACGAAGACCTGTTCGAAGAAGGCACCATGTTCGATGGTTCCTCGATCGGCGGCTGGAAGGCGATCAACGAGTCCGACATGGTGCTGATGCCCGATCCGACCTCGGCCTATCTCGACCCCTTCTTCGGCGCTTCGACCCTCGCCATCAATTGCGACATTCTCGAGCCCCTCACCTACCAGCCCTATAACCGCGACCCGCGCACCACGGCCAAGAAGGCCGAGGCCTATCTGAAGTCGACCGGCATCGGCGACTCGGTGGTGTTCGGGCCGGAACCCGAATTCTTCATGTTCGACGACGTGCGCTTCTCGAACACCCCCTACAAGGTGGGTTTCGAGGTCGACCATCCGGAACTACCGTCCAACAACGACACCGCCTATGAATCCGGCAATAGCGGCCATCATATCGGCTTCAAGAAGGGCTATTTCCCGGTTCCCCCGCTCGACAGCGCCCAGGATATCCGCGGCGAGATGCTGGCGGCCATGGCCGATATGGGCGTTGTCGTCGAAAAGCACCACCACGAAGTGGCCTCGGCCCAGCACGAACTCGGCATCAAGTTCGCCCCGATGATCAAATCGGCCGACGATGTGCAGATCTACAAATATGTGATCCAGCAGGTCGCCAATGCCTATGGCAAGACCGTGACCTTCATGCCGAAGCCGGTCTATGGCGACAACGGCTCGGGCATGCACTGCCACCAGTCGATCTGGAAGGACGGCAAGCCGCTGTTCGCCGGCGACCAGTATGCGGGCCTTTCCATGGAAGCGCTCTATTACATCGGCGGCGTCATCAAGCACGCCAAGGCCATCAACGCCTTCACCAACCCGACCACCAACAGCTACAAGCGCCTGGTGCCGGGTTTCGAAGCCCCGGTCCTGCTCGCCTATTCGGCCCGCAACCGTTCGGCCTCCTGCCGCATCCCCTTCGGCCAGTCGCCGAAGGCGAAGCGCATCGAAGTGCGTTTCCCCGATCCGCTGGCGAACCCCTATCTCGGCTTCGCCGCCCTCCTGATGGCCGGCATCGACGGCATCAAGAACAAGATCCACCCCGGCGATCCGATGGACAAGGATCTCTACGAGCTGCCGCGCCAGGAGCTGATGCAGATCTCGACCGTTTCGGGCTCGCTGCGTGAAGCGCTCGAAAACCTCGACAAGGATCGCGAGTTCCTCAAGGCCGGCGGCGTGTTCGACGACGACCAGATCGACAGCTATATCGAGCTGAAGATGGCCGAAGTCATCAAGTTCGAGCACACCCCGCATCCGGTCGAATACGAAATGTACTACTCGGCCTGAACATCAGAGACCGAATTTTGGAGGGGCCCTTCGGGGCCCCTTTTTCTTTTGCTGACTGTTCTTTAGCCTAGAGCGCCATTGGAACGGTACGGGGCCTTCCCAAGCGGTGAATTTGCGCCCTAGTGTTGCCCAATTCGCCTAGCGGTGCGGATGATTCGAGCACATATAGTCAGACTTATGGAGTACCGGGCTGCCGGCCCGGCTTAAGGCGGAATTGGCAATATCTGCCGAAACGCGTTGTAGCTCCACGCAGAATCGCCATTCTGCGCATTATGGGGCAGAGTAAGCCTGTCGCGACCGCAGGACCGGTGGCGTCAGGTTCGGAGAGGCGATGGAGCGCTATATCTGGCTGGACGATGCGAACGGGACCGACGCCGTGTTACGGTGTGCGGGACGCTGGACGTCCGATACCGCCGGCGCCATCGAGGCGCAGTTGCGGCAGGTGTTCAAGGCCGCGAGCGATAGAAAGCTTTCCGTCGATATCGCCGGCATAGACCGGCTCGATACCGCCGGGGCGTGGCTGCTGACACGCTTTCTCAGGGAATCGGGCGCCCATTCCGAGGGCGGCTCGGACCAGCATATGCGCCTCATCGCCCGCATCGGGGAGGCCAGCGCGCCCGAGCCCAAGCCGCGCTCGCATGGCCCTCTGGTGCTGATGCCGTTCACCGAGTTCGGCAAGCTCGTCGTCGACTGGTTCCAGGATATTTTCGAGGGGCATGCGGTTCAGGGCCGGCTGCTGGCCGCCATCTGGCGCACCTTGACGTTCCGCGCGCCCTGGCGGTTTCCGAGCTTCGTGCATCAGTTCGAGCATGTGGTGCTGCGCGCCATACCGATCGTGATGCTGATCTCGCTGGTGGTGGGGGCCATCATCACCCAGCAGACCATCCTGCAATTGCGCAATTTCGGCGTCACCATCTTCGTGGTCGACCTTGCCGCCATCCTGATGTTCCGCGAGATCGGCGTGCTGCTCGCCGCCATCATGGTTGCCGGCCGCTCCGGCTCCGCCATCACCGCCGAACTCGGCTCCATGCGGATGCGCGAGGAATTCGACGCGCTCGATACCATGGGGGTCGATCCCTATCAGGCGCTGCTGATGCCGCGCGTGCTGGCGCTGGTGCTCGGCATGCCGCTGCTGGCCTTTGCCGCCTCGATGGCGGGGCTGGCCGGCTCGGCGCTGGTCGCCCGCTATTATGGCGACATCCCCTTCGGCGTCTTCATTTCGCGCCTGCAGCAGACCATGACCACCACCAGCGTCCTGGTGGGGCTGGTCAAGGCGCCGTTCATGGCCTTCCTTGTCGGGCTCATCGCCTCGATCGAGGGGCTGAAGGTCGAAGGATCTTCGGAATCGCTCGGACGGCACACCACCCAGTCGGTGGTGAAGGCCATTTTCGTGGTGATCGTGGTGGATGGAGTATTCGCCATGTTCTTCGCGGCGATCGGGTTCTGAGCCATGAACGCGCTCACAACCGAAGCCCTGATCTCCGTGCGTGACCTCGTGGTTGGCTTCGGCCAGCGCAACGTGCTGGACGGGCTGAGCTTCGACGTCAGGCGCGGCGAAATTCTCGGGCTGATCGGCCCTTCCGGCTCCGGCAAATCGGTGACCATGCGCGCCATTGTCGGGCTCGTGCCGCATCAGAGCGGCGAGATCGTCTTTTCCGGCCTCGATGCCGACAATAGCCGCGACCGGCTGGCCATGCAGCGCAATTGGGGCATTCTCTTCCAGCAGGGCGCGCTGTTCTCGGCGCTGACCGTGCTCGAAAACATCGAATTTCCCATGCGCGAGCATCTGCACCTGCCGGCAAGGCTCAGGCGCGACATGGCGCTGCTGAAGCTCGAACTGGTCGGCCTGCCGCCGGAAGCGGCGCAGCGATACCCCTCGGAACTGTCGGGCGGCATGATCAAGCGCGCCGCGCTGGCGCGGGCCCTGGCGCTCGATCCGGGCATGCTGTTTCTCGACGAGCCGACTTCGGGGCTCGATCCCATCGGGGCGGGCAAGTTCGACGAGCTCATCGTCACGCTGCGCGACACGCTCGGGCTTACGGTCCTGATGATTACGCACGATATCGACAGTCTGGCCGCCACATGCGACCGTATCGCCGCGCTTTCGGACGGCAAGCTCCTGATCGAGGGAACGCTGGCGCAGCTGCGCGCGGCGGATCACCCCTGGCTCAGGGAATATTTCCACGGGCCGCGCGCCCGGAATCTTGGAGGCTAGCGCATGGAGAACAAGGCAAATTACGCGCTGGTCGGCGCCTTGTCGCTGGCTCTCGTCGTGGCGCTGTTCGGTTTCGTCTACTGGTTCGCCGGCCCTTCTTCGAGCGTGCCGCTCAAGGCCTATGACGTCGTCTTCAATGGCGCGGTTTCGGGCGTGCGCACCGGCACCGAGGTCACATTCAACGGCGTGCCGGTGGGCCAGGTGCGCGCCGTGAGCCTCGATCCCAACGATTCCAACCGGGTGATCGTGCGCGTCGAAGTGGCCGACAGCACGCCGGTCCATGCCGATACCAAGGCCGTTCTGGGCTTTCAGGGGCTGACGGGGCTCGGCTCCATCGAGCTTTCGGGCGGCACCGTGGCCGCCGGCGACCCGGAACCCGCGCCGGGGCTGAGCGTGCCGACGCTTTATGCCGAAAGCTCCAATTTCCAGTCGATCCTCGATGGTGTTGCGAGCACGGTGACCGGCGCCAATACGGCGATCGAACGGCTCAACGGCTTTCTCGATACCAATGCCGGCAAGCTCGACCAGACCGTCAGCGACGTGCAAAGCTTCAGTTCGGCGCTGGCAGCCAATTCGGAGGGATTGGAACGGTTCCTCTCGGGCGTTGCCGATGCCGGCGAGCAGATCGGGCCGATGACCGAGGAAATCCGCACGCTTTCGGCGGATCTTCGCAGCCTCGTCAACGCCGTGCCGGCCGAGCAGGTGACCAAGGTGGTCGGCGATGTCGGCACCTTCACCGATAGCCTCGCGCGCAATGCCGGGCAGATCGACACCTTCTTCTCCCGCGCCGAGACGCTGTCGGCCGATTTGACCGATATCACCAGCCGGCTGAAGGCGAGCGCGGCGGCGGTCGAAGCGGTCACCGCCGAGGTCGATCCGGCCGCCGTCAGCCGGGCCGTCGACAATCTCGACAACTTCGCCGAAACGCTGACCCGCAATAGCGAGAATTTCGACACCATCGCCAATAATGTGGCCATGCTGACGCAATCGCTGAACGAATCGAGCGGCCAGATCACCCAGGCCATCAGCGATGTCAGCACCTTCGGGGCGACGCTGGCGCGCAATGCCGACCAGGTCGACAGCTTCTTTGCCGCCACCTCGACACTGTCGACGGATATCACCGATATCGCCGCCCGCATCAGGGCGGTGACCGAGGAGGTCGACCCGATGGTGGTGGGCCGCGCCGTCAACAATCTCGACAGCTTTGCCGCGACGCTCAACGGCAATAGCGAGAACCTCGACACCATTGTCAGCAATGTGGCCTCGCTTTCCGAAACGCTCAATGCCTCGAGCGGCCAGGTGACGCAGGCGATTAGCGATGTGAGTACGTTCGGGGCGACGCTGGCGCGCAATTCCGAGCAGGTGGACGGGTTCTTTGCCAGCGCCTCGACGCTGTCGACCGACCTTCAGGACATCACGGCGAGCCTCAAGACCAGCGCCACCACCGTCGAGGCCATCATCGCCGAGGTCGATCCGGCGACGGTCAGCACCGCCGTCGACGATCTCGGCCGCTTCGCCAACCGGCTCGGCGACAATTCGGACAATGTCGATGCCATCATGACCAATGCCCGCGAGCTCACGGCGGCGCTCAACGCTTCGAGCGCCCAGATCGACACGATCCTCGCGCGCGTCAACACCATCGTCGGCGAGGCCGACGGTACGGGCATGTTCGAGGATATCTCGGCGGCGGCGCAGTCGGTGCGGCTATTGGCCGACCAGCTCAATGCGGCGACGACGCAGATCGCCTCCGGATTGAACGATTTTACCAATCGCGGCTTGTCGGAATATACCGCTCTGGCGGTCAGTGCGCGTTCGACCTTGCAGCGGCTCGACAATGTCGTGCGCAATCTCGAGCAGAATCCGCAGGCGCTGGTCTTTGGCGGCCAGACGGTGCGAGACTATACGAAGCAGTGAGGACCCCTGGATGATGCCGACACGCCGTCTGTTTCTCGTAGGCGGGACATCGATGATGGCCCTGACCCTGGCCGGTTGCTTCGCCGCGACCCCGCCCTTGACCTATGACCTCGTCAGCGGCTCGGTGGGGCCGGTGCGCCGCGCCACCGGCCGGACGGTGGTGATCACCGAGCCCGAAGCCGTGCAGACCTATGACAGCGCCCGCGTTGTCGTGCGCCAGGCGGGTAATCTCCTCGCCTATCTGCCGGAAGCGCAATTGTCGGACACCCTGCCCCGGCTGCTGCAGACACGGCTGCTGCAGACCTTCGAGGCTTCGAACTTCCCCAATATCGGCCGGCCCGACGACCAGTTGGCGGTCGACGTGACGCTCGCGACCGAAATTCGCGAATTCGAAATTTATGTCGGCGAAACCACCGAGGCGCGGGTGGTCATCAATGCCAAGCTGGTCGATGAGAACCGCCGGCAGATCTTTGCCAATCGCAGCTTCTCTTCTGCCCGTCCGGCGACGGTCGAGCCCGCCCCGGCGGCCATTGCGGCGCTCGATGCCACGCTTCAGCAGGTGATGGCCGAAATCCTGCAATGGACGGCGCGCAACGCCTGATCAGCCGCGCCAATAGGTCGGCCAGTAGATATCGGCGGCGTAGTCGGCCGGAATGGGCGACAGGCGCGACAGGGCCTGCGCCGCCAGCTCGATCTGCTGCTCGAAATGCCGGATATCGGCGGGCATGGGCAGGCCGGAGACGAATTCGCGCATGCGCCATTCATCGATGCCGATCGCACGCAGGCGCCGCCTTGCCTCGGCCTCGACATCTTCCACCCGGGCGGACCGCAGGCCGGGCCTTGCCCTATAGGCCCACCCGCTCGATCTCGCATGCAGCATAGTCATGACAATTCGCGCCTCCGAATACATCAAACTGTCATGAAATTGTTACGTATCGGCTAACCGGCGAGGCGTCCCCCGGTCATCGGCGCCGGCGCGCCGGTGGTGGTGGGAAAGCTGATCGGCAGGCCGCGCAGCACGCGGACGGCAAGGAAAGCGAAGCACTCGGCTTCGATGGCATCGCCGCGCCAGCCGACAGTCTCGGCCGGCACGACCTCGATCCGCGCCCGCTCGGGCAAGGCGGCCATGATGGCGGGATTGCGCCGGCCGCCGCCGCAGACGATCAATTGCGTCGGGCGGCGCGGCAAGAGATCGAGCCCCTTGCCGACTGCGGAGGTGGTGAAGGCGGTGAGCAGCGCCGCCCCATCTTCCGCGCCAAGCCCCTCGGCCATTTCGGCGGTGAAATCGAAGCGGTCGAGCGATTTCGGGTAAGGCGCGGTCATATAGGGATGCTCCAGCAGCCGTGCCAGACGGGGCTCATCGACCCTCCCCTTGAAGGCCAGAGAGCCATCGCGATCCATGTCCCCGAGGCCCAGAGCGCGCACAAAATCGTTGATCGGCGCATTGGCCGGGCCGGTATCGAAGGCGACTATGAGATCGTCGCCATCCCACCAGGTGATATTGGCAACGCCCCCGAGATTGAGCACAGCGGTTTCGCCCCGCGCCCCGAGCGTCTTGAGGAGCGCCGCGTGGTAGATGGCGGAGAGCGGCGCCCCCTGCCCGCCGGCGCGCACATCGGCGCTGCGGAAATCATAGGCGACCCGGGTGCCGAGCAATTCCGCCATCAGTGCGCCATTGCCCAACTGGCGGGTGGCGCCGATGCGGCCCGGTTGCGGCGCGCGATGCAGCACGCTCTGGCCGTGGAAACCGACTATGCCGATATCGGCCATGCGCATGCCCTGGTCGCGCACAAAGGCTTCGACCGCCGCCGACTGGGCGCGGGTCAGCATGTCCTCGGCCTCGGCGAAGATGGCCGGCTCCGGCCCCTCGAAATTCCACTTGCGCGCCTCGGCCAGCGTCTCCTGCAATAATTCCCTCAGCGGCTCGCCATAGGGCGCGAGCGTATATTGGCCGAAGGTTTCGACCGTCTCGCCATCGGTGCGCAGCAGCGCGATGTCGATATTGCCGTCGAGCACGGTGCCGGTCATCAGGCCGATGGCCCAGATCGGGGTCATGGGAAATCCTATTTGTCGTTGACGACGTCGCCGATGGCCCGGCGCAAGGCAAAGATGCCGCTGTCGAAATGCCGGCTCGGATGGACGCGATTGGTCAGCAGCGTCCAGGCGCGGCCGGCGCCGAAATCGATCCATAGGCCCGTGCCGGTGAAGCCGGTATGGCCGATGGTTTCGGCCGAGCAGAATTCGCCGCCCGACCAGCCCTCATAGGGCCTTTCCCAGCCATGGGTGCGCTTGCCCGACAAAGGCGTGCGCATCAGCGTGATGGCCTCCCCCGAAGCGCCGGTGCCGTCGAGAAGGCTTCCGGCATAGTCGAGCACCGAGGAGACGGTGCCGAAAAGGCCGGCATGGCCGGAGCCCTGCAAGGCCGCGCAGTTCTCGTCATGGACCTCGCCGACGATCATGCGGTTGCGCCAGAGGCACAATTCGGTCGCGGCAGCCTCGTTGCGGTCGGCCGACCAGTCGAAGCCGCGACCGGGATTGATATTGCGGATACCGGTCTTGTTGAGGCGTTCGAGAATGATGCCCAGAAGGATGAAATTGATATCCGAATAGACCGCCGGACCGGCCCGCCACTCGCGCTGCAACACGAAAGCGCGCAGCGTATTGGGATCGGTGCCATAGGTATAGATCGGCTCGACGCCGGGCAATGGCGTCTGATGGCCGAGGCATTCGCGCACGGTCATCTTCCGCTCCCAGGCATCGGCATTGTATTGCCGGAAATCCGGCAGCAGCACGCTCAGCGGTGCATCGAGATCGATGACGCCATCGTCCACCAGCTTCAAAATGCGCGGCGTGGTGAAGATCACCTTGGTAAGCGAGGCGAGATCGAACCAGGTGCTTTCGCGCATCGGCCGCACGAAAGGCACTTTCTGGGCGACGCCGATGGCGCGTGTGGTGCGCGTGCCGTCGGGCTCATGGATGCCAAGGACCCCGCCGGGAATGCGGCCGGCTTCGACCGAGGCGCGCAGGAGCGCAAAGGCGCGCTCGAACCTCTCCTGCCCGCTCATGCGGCGTAGAGGTGGCAGGCCACCTCGGCATGGCTGTCGGCGGCGACTCTATAGGCATCGGGCTGGGCGAGCATCGGTCTTTCCCTGTGGCAGATATCCATCACCTTGGGGCAACGCGTATGGAAAGCGCAACCCGCCGGCGGGTTGGCGGGATCGGGCAATTCGCCCTTGAGCACGGTGCGCTCGCGCCGCGCGACACCCGGGCGTGGGATGGCCGAGAGCAGCGCCTGCGTATAAGGGTGCTTGGGCGCGGTCATGATCTCCTCGGCCGGCCCGATCTCGACGATGCGGCCGAGATACATGACGGCGATGCGGTCGCTGACATGGCGGATGACCGAAAGGTCATGGCTGATGAAGAGGATGGAGAGGTTCAGCCGCTTTTGCAGATCCGCGATCAGATTGATGATCTGGCTCTGGATCGATACGTCGAGCGCCGAAACGGCCTCGTCGGCGACGAGGAGCTTCGGATTGAGCGCGAGCGCCCGCGCAATGGCGATGCGCTGGCGCTGGCCGCCGGAAAATTCATGCGGATAGCGCCCGGCGGCATCTTCCGGCAGGCCGACGAGTTTCAGCAGTTCCGCGACGCGGGCACGCCGTTCGGCGGCGGTGCCGACGCCATGGACCACCAGCGGCTCGCCGATAATCCCGCCCACAGTGTGGCGCGGATTGAGCGAACCGAACGGGTCCTGAAAGATGATCTGGAGATCGCGGCGCACCGGCTTCATGGCGCCCTGGCTGAGCCTCGTCAGGTCGCGGCCTTCGAAGACGATCTCGCCGCCGCTCGGCTCGATGAGCCGCAGCAGCGAGCGGCCAAGGGTCGACTTGCCGCAGCCCGATTCCCCGACAATGCCAAGCACTTCGCCCGGCTCGACGCTCAGGGACACATCGGAGACGGCATGGACCACGGCGCCATTGGCGCCGGGATAGGTCTTCGACAGATGGCGCAGTTCCAACAGGCTCATGCGGCGGGATTCCAGCAGCGGATGCGATGCGCGTCCCCGACGAGATCGGGCATGGTCTTGCCGCAGGTCTCGATCATGGCGTGGCAGCGCGGATGAAAGGTGCAGCCGGCAGGACGCCGGCCGGGCGGCGGGACGGTGCCGGGAATGGCGGGCAGTTCGACGCCGGGCGGATTGGAGGCCGGAATGGTGCGCAGCAGCGCCTCGGTATAGCGATGGCGCGGATGGGCGAAGAGTTCGGCGGAAGTCGCCTCCTCCACCACCCTGCCCCCATACATGACGGCGACGCGGTCGCAATATTGCGAGACGACGCCGAGATCGTGGGTGATGAGCAGCACGGCCATGCCGGTTTCGCGGCGGAGATCGTCGATGAGATCGAGAATCTGCGCCTGGACGGTCACGTCGAGGGCAGTGGTCGGCTCGTCGGCGACGAGCAGGCGCGGATCGCAGGCGAGCGCCATGGCGATCATGACGCGCTGGCGCTGGCCGCCCGACAATTGATGCGGATATCGCCCCATGGCCGTCTTTGGCGACGGGATGCCGACGCGGGTCAGCAGTTCGACGGCCCGGGCCTCGGCGGCAGCGCGGGGGACATCGCGATGCAGCAGCACGACCTCGGCGATCTGGTCGCCGATGGTGAATACCGGGTTGAGGCTGGTCATCGGCTCCTGAAAGATCATGGCGATGCGATCGCCGCGCAGGCGTCGCAACTGGTCTTCATCGAGCGACAGGATATCGGTGCCCTCGAAGGCGATGCTGCCACCGGTGATGCGCATGGGCGGCTCGGCCAGGAGCCGCATGATCGACAGCGCCGTCACCGATTTGCCGCAGCCCGATTCGCCCACCAGCCCCAGCATTTCGCCGGCATGGATGGTCAGCGAGACGCCTTCGATGACGGGGCGATTGCCCACATCGATGCGTAGGTCGGCGATATCGAGAAGGGCTTTTTCGGTCATTACTCAGGTCGGTGGCGGGCCAGAAGGATTGTGTGCGTCACCGCGAAGCAGACGCAAGGACGTGCTTGCACCCCATGAGTTAGTACCATAGCGTGAGCCTTGTCCAGACTGGTCTCATATTGGACTTATGATTGGTCTTATCCGCCGCCCCTCGCAGCCCATGCGCAGTCTCGCGGCCGCCAACACTCGGAGGATGAATTGGCACTACGCAAATTCGGGCTTGCGCTTCTTGCAACCACCATGCTGGCCGGCGCGGCATCGGCCGCGACGCTGGATATCGCACTCGACTCCTCGCCCGCCGGGCTCGACCCGCATCTGATCACCGCCTTCAATTCGGTGGTGATCGTGCAGAACACCATTTACGAAGGCCTGACCGGCATCGACAAGGACCTCGCCGTGGTGCCGGCGCTGGCCGAAAGCTGGACGGTTTCGGATGACGGGCTGACCTATACCTTCAAGCTCAGGGACGGCGTGACCTTCCACGATGGCTCCGCCTTCGATGCCGAGGACGTCGCCGCCTCGATCCGCCGCGTCCAGGCCGAGACCACCGGCTCGCCGCTCGCGAGCCGCGTGTCGCCGATCACCAGCATCAATGTCGTCGATCCGCTGACGGTGGAACTGGTGCTCGATGCGCCTTTCGCGCCGATCCTGTCGTCGCTGTCCTTCATCTCCATGGTGCCGGCCGAACTCGAAACCGATATCGAGAGCCTGCAGCAGAAGCCCGTCGGCACCGGCCCGTTCAAATTCGCCGAATGGCAGCCCAACGGCTTCATCCGGCTCGAAAAATTCGCCGAATACCACGAGGACGGCCTGCCGAAGCTCGATGAGGTCCGTTTCGACTTCGTGCCGGAAGCGGCGACCCGCCAGGTCGGCATTGCCAGCGGCGAATATGGCCTGCTGCCCGGCATCGATCCGGCGACGGCCCTTCAGCTTCAGGGCCAGCCGGGCGTGACGGTGCAGGAAACCCGCGACATCGCCTATACGCTGCTCGGCCTCAACGCCTCGCGCGAGCCCTTCGGCGATGCGCGTGTGCGCCAGGCGATCAACATGCTGATCAACCGGCAGGAAATCATCGATGGCGCCCTGTTCGGCGCCGGCGTGCCGGCCGGTCCGCTGTCGCCGGCTTTGACCGAATGGGCAGTCGATCCCTCGACCTTCGCCTGCTACACGCAGGATGTCGAAGGCGCCAAGGCGCTGCTCGCCGAAGCGGGCGTGACCACCCCGCTCAACCTCACCATGAACGTGCTGCCGCGCCAGGATACGCGCGATATCGCCCAGATTCTGCAGCAGCAGCTGGCGGCCGGCGGCATCAATGTCGAGCTGGTGAACCAGGAAATCGGCCAGTTCGTGCAGGACTGGAGCAATTCCAATTTCGACATGTTCGTCTCGGCCAATGGCGGCAGCCCGGACCCGGACGAGTATTTCTACCGCACCTTCTATGGCGGCGGCTCGACCAATGTCTTCAAATATGACGATGCCGAGATCAATGCCTGGCTCGACGAAGGCCGCACCAGCACCGACCAGGCGGTGCGCAAGGCCGTTTACGATCAGGTGCAGGCCAAGCTCGCCTGCGAAGGCCCGGCCGCCCATCTCGCCTATGGCACGCTGTTCAGCGCCGTCAACGACAAGGTCCAGGGCTTCGAAATCTATTCGAACGGCCGCCTGACCAGCCTCGCCAATGTGACGGTTGCGGAATAGTTGAGGGACCCCTCACCCGCCCTTCGGGCACCCTCTCCCTCAAGGGGAGAGGGAGGCATCGAGACAGGAACGACCACGGTATTCCCCTTCTCCCCTTGAGGGAGAAGGTGGCGCGCAGCGCCGGATGAGGGGTCACTTCCCCGCCCTCTAGACAGCAGTAACCCCATGCCTTCACGCTTCCTGATGAGCCGCCTTCTCGACCTCGTGGTCGTGCTGTTCGGCGTCTCCATCGTGGTCTTCCTGATGATCCGGCTGATCCCGGGCGATGCCGTCACGGTGATGCTCGGCGCCAATACCGACATCACCCCGGAACGCGTCGCCGAACTGCGCAGCCGGCTTGGGCTCGATCAGCCGCTGGTGGTGCAATATGGCCAGTGGATCTGGGGTATTTTCCGGGGCGATCTCGGCACGTCCGTCTGGACAGGCCGCCCGGTGACCGAAGAGATCGGGGCCAATATCTGGCCGACAGTGGAGCTGACGCTGCTTTCCATCATCGTCGGCGCGGGGCTCTCCATTCCGCTCGGCGCCTTCATGGCGGAAGCGCGCGGCAAGGGAGCGGAGGTCGCGGTGCGCGTCGGGGCCATTGCCGGGCTCACCATCCCCTCCTTCTGGCTCGGGATCGTATCGATCTTCCTCGTCGCCAAATTCCTGCCGGGCGTGCAGGCACTGGGCTATGTGCCCTACTTTGAAGACCCGCTCGGCAATCTGTCGCGCATGATCCTGCCGGTGATCGCGCTGGCGCTGCCCATGCTCGCCAATCTCTCGCGCCTCGTGCGCTCGGCCATGCTCGATGCCCTCAGCCAGGATTATATCCGCACCGCCAAGGCCAAGGGCGCGAGCCGCCGCCGCATCGTCTACAAGCATGCGCTGCGCAATGCGCTCATTCCCTTCATCACCAGCGTCGGCGTGTCGGCGGGGTATCTGTTGGGCGGCGCCATCGTCATCGAGCAGGTCTTCGCCATTCCCGGGCTCGGCCGGCTGGTGCTCGGCGCCATCACCGAGCGTAATTATCCGCTGGTGCAGGCGAGCATTCTCGTGATGACCGCCGCCTTCGTCATCGTCAATTTCGTCGTCGACCTCCTCTATGCGGTCATCGACCCCAGGGTTTCCAAATGATCGCCTATATGCGGCGCAACAAGCTCCTAAGCTTCGCCATCATCTTCGTGGCGTTGCAGGTGCTGCTGGCCGTCTTCGCCCCCGTTATCGGTCTGCAGGACCCGTTCCAGCAGGTCATGGTGCAGCGCATGAAGGGGCCGAACGCGCTCAACTGGCTCGGCACCGACCAGCTCGGGCGCGATGTGCTGTCGCGCATCATCCATGGCTATCGCACGTCGCTCCTGACCTGCGTTTCCGCCGTGGCGCTGGCGCTGGTGCTCGGCGGCACGCTCGGCATGCTGGCGGCCTATTATCGCGGCTGGTTCGACCGCATCGTCATGCGCTGCATGGATGTGCTGTTCGCCTTCCCGATCATGCTGCTCGCCATCGGGGTCATCGCGGTGCTCGGCCCCGGCCCGTGGAGCGCGGCGCTGGCCATCGCCATCGTCTATACGCCGATCTTCGCGCGGCTGTTGCGCGGACCGGCGCTGGTGATCTGCGAGAGCGAATATGTGACCGGCGCCCGCGCCATCGGCGCCTCGGACGGGCGTATCCTGTTCCTCCATCTGCTGCCGAACCTGTCATCGGTGGTGCTGGTGCAGACGAGCCTCCTGCTGTCCGCCGCCATCCTCGTCGAAGCCTCGTTGTCCTTTCTCGGCCTCGGGGCGCAACCGCCAGTGCCCTCGCTCGGGCTGATGCTATCGGAGGGCCGCAATTTCCTGCTGCTGTCGCCGTGGCCGGCGGTGTTCGCGGGCTTCGCCATCCTGTTCCTGTCCTTCGGCTTCAACCTGCTTGGCGATGCGCTGCGCGACACGCTCGATCCGCGCCTCAGGATGAACCAATGACCAGCCTTACGGCCGCGATCGAGCAATTCCCGATCGCCGGCGCCTTCACCATTTCGCGCGGATCGAAGAGCGTGGCGGAGGTGATCCATGTCACGCTGAGCCGCGATGGCGTCAGCGGCCATGGCGAATGCGTGCCCTATCGGCGTTATGGCGAAACCGTCGAGGACACGCTCAAAACAATTCTCGGCCTGACCGGCCGGATCGAAGCCGGCATGGACCGGTTGGCGTTGCAATCGGCGCTGCCGCCGGGCGCGGCCCGCAATGCGCTCGATTGCGCCTTCTGGGATCTCGAAGCGAAGCTGACGGGTAAATCGGTGTCCGGGCTAGCGGGCCTCAACCCGCCCGAAAGCGTCATCACCGCCTATACGATCAGCCTCGGCACACCGGAGGCCATGGCAGAAGCTGCGGCGATGGCTGCAGCCTATCCGCTGCTAAAACTCAAGCTGGGGGGCGAGGGCGATATCGCGCGGCTCGCAGCGGTTCGTCAGGCCCTGCCCGACCATCGGCTGGTGGTCGATGCCAATGAGGCCTGGGCGGAAGCCGATCTCGCCGCGCATCTCGTCGCCTGCCTCCATTTCGGCATCGAACTGGTGGAGCAGCCCCTGCCCGCCGGGGCCGATGGCGCTCTTGCCGGGCTTGACTATCTCGTCCCCGTCTGCGCCGACGAATCCTGTCACGACCGCAGCGGGCTCGCCGAACTCGCCGGCCGCTACGATGCGATCAATATCAAGCTCGACAAGACCGGCGGGCTGACCGAAGCCATTGCCATGGCCCGCGCGGCGAAGGCGCAGGGCTTCCGCGTCATGCTCGGCTGCATGGTCGGCACTTCGCTCGCCATGGCCCCGGCCCTGATGCTGGTCGAATATGCCGATTGGGTCGATCTCGATGGCCCGTTATTGCTCAAGGCAGACCGGCCTGACGGCCTTCTCTACGATCAGGGCCGCGTAAGCGCTACACATATGCCTTGGGGCATGCCTAGAGCAGATCGCTGAACATCTTCAGCGAGGTGGCGATGAGAAACGCCGCGAAGGCATAGCTCAGCGCCCGTGGCGGCAGGCTGTGTGCCAGCTTTGCGCCCACCGGTGCGAACAGCGCCGTCAGCGGCACCAGCGCGACAAAGGCCAGCAGGTTGAAATAGCCGAGCGAAGCGAAGGGCAGGCCCGGCTGGCCCCAGCCGGCGATGATGTAGCCGATGGTGCCCGGAATGGCGATGAGAAAGCCGATGGCAGAGGCCGTGCCGACCGCCTTGCGGATTTCGAAGCCGAAACTCGTCAGGATCGGCACGCTCAGCGTGCCGCCGCCAATGCCCATCAGCGAGGACACGAAGCCGACAAGGCTGCCGAAGAGGAATTTGGCGACCGGATTGGGAAAGTCGTCGCGCAGGCGCACATTGGCGCCGCGCAACAGCATGTTGAGCGCCACCAGCAGCGCCACCACGGCAAAGAACAGGGTCAGCATCCAGCCCTTGGCGATGCTCGCAACCACCGTGCCGATGGCAACGCCCACCACCACCGGCACCACCCAGGCGCGCAGCAAAGCATAATCCACGGCGCCGCGGCTGGCATGGCTGCGCGCCGAGGACAGCGAGGTGACGACAATGCTCGCAAGCGAGGTGGCGACGCCGATCTTCATCCTGAGCTCTTCCGGCACGTCGAGCGCGCCCAGCACGAAATAGAGCACCGGCACGATGATGAGCCCGCCACCGACCCCCAGCAGACCGGCCATCAGCCCACCGACAATACCCGCTGCGCACATGGCGAGAATGAAGACGCCATATTCGGCGATGAACTGCGCGATATCCATGAAAGACCTTGAGAACAGTCTGTGAGGTGGGCCGGCCGAATGGCCGGAATGACTTCGATTATACCCTCAGGCCGGCGCGGCATAGTGCGCCGAAGGCGAGGATCGTCCATTCGGCACATAAAAAACGGCCCGTTTGCCAAGGGACTGCTTTGCGCATAGGAGTCGGGGCCGTGAGCCAGTTCAGGAACCCCGGCATGGATGACGATCAAAGCCACAGCGATCTCGACCTGCTATCGCGACGCGGCGGGGAGACGTTGCGCACCAAGCGGACGCAGAAGCCGGCGGAAATCACCCTCCATCAGCTCCGAATCTTCTGGGCCGTGGCCCATTCCGACACGCTGACCCGCGCCGCCAAGCAATTGGGACTGGCGCAGCCATCCCTCTCGCAGCAGCTCTCCAAACTCGAAACCACCGTCGGCACCCTGCTCTTTCACCGCCGCTCCAACGAGATGACGCTGACCGAAGCCGGCACCTATCTGCTGCCCAAGGCCGAGCATGTGTTGAGGAGCATGCGCGAGCTTGAAGATGGTCTAGCCCAGTTCAGCGGCGGCAAGCGCGTCACCATAAGGCTGGCCGGCATCAATTCGGTGCTCCGCGTCGTGCTGCCGCTGGCCATTGCCCGCATGCATGCGCAATTTCCTGATGCCGATTTCGACATTCAGGAAAGCGCGCCGGCCGACATTCTCGAACTGCTCTATGGACGGCGAGTCAATATCGGTTTGCTGGCGGCCAATTCCGTGGCGCAGGCCGGCGTCGGCTTCGTGCAGGTGCCGCTGGTCGAAGACCCCTATGTGCTGGTGGTGCCGGAAAGTCTCGATCTCGACGCCGTCATCGATCCGGAGCGCGATCTGTCGGCCGAAGAGGCGAGACTGCTCAATCAGTCGATCCAGTTCACCTTCGGCACCCAGCACACCAACCGCGTCGAGGAATGGTATGACCGCATGCTGCCGCATCACCATGTCGTCGCCCATTGCCGCAGCTTTGAAGTCGCTATCGGCCTGGTGCGGGCGGGTTCGGGCGTTTGCCTCGCGCCGGCGCTGTCGACGCTGACCGCCGACAGGCCGCTCGAAGGCGTGCGGCTCTACCGCGTCAATGCACGGCCCCGCCACATCGTGGCGCTGGTGCCCTCGCAATACCGCCGGCTCGAGCCCTATTCAAATCTTCTCGATACGCTGCAGGCCGTGGGCGCCGACTTCAAGGTGCCCTCGGTGCTGCCGACCCCGCCCTTTCTCGATCATTCGCCGGCGGAACCGTTCTAGGCTACTTCCCGACACGTCATTCGCGACCACGCGCGTCATCTCCACCACCGGCCGTCATCCCGGCGAAAGCCGGGAACCAGTTTCTCCTGAGCCATCCCCAAACTGAATTCCGGCTTTCGCCGGAATGACATCGGGGCGTGTTGGAGGGCTGTTGGATCGTCGCGGAGTCGTCATTGGAACGGGCTAAAGTCACTCCCCCACGATAGACAACGCCTATCGTTTCCATAGAGTGCGCCGGCCGACCAGACGCCTAACCTCCTCACGCAGCGGCAATAACGCCGCATCAATGAGGAGACCCACCATGGCCTGGAACAAGCCCAAGATCGTCGAAGTGCCCGTCAGCATGGAAATCAACATGTACGCTTGCGCCAAGCGCAAGTAATGACGGTTGCCTGCCGCGGGGCCTGGTCATGATCAAGATCGTCATCCTGGGCGCCGCGGCGGGCGGTGGCCTGCCGCAATGGAATTGCGGTTGCGACAATTGCAATGCGGCGCGCAACGGTTCGCCCGAAATGCGTTCGACCCAGGCATCCATCGCCATCAGCACCGATGGCGAAAACTGGTTTCTCGTCAATGCCGCGCCGGATTTGCGCCAGCAGATCATCGATAATCCGGTGCTGCACCCCAGGGCCGGCATCCTGCGCCATAGCCCTATCGCCGGGGTGATCCTCACCAATGGCGAGGTCGATGCCGTCACCGGGCTGTTGTCGATGCGCGAAGGCTCGCCCTTCACCCTTTATGCCCATGAGCGGGTGCTTTCGATCCTTCGGGACAACAGCATTTTCAACGTGCTGAACCCGGCGAAGGTGACCCGCACGGCCATCGCCCTCGATACGCCCTTCGAGCCAGCCCTGCCCGATGGCACGCCGGCGGGTTTCACGGTCCTGCCCTTCGCCGCGCCCGGCAAGGCCGCGCTGTTCATGGAAGATACCGGCGATGAGGCGCCCGGCGACACGCTCGGGCTCAGGATCACCGACAGGGCGGATGGGCGCAGCTTCGTGTTCCTCGCCGCCTGTGCCGGGGTGACGCCGGAAGTGGAACGCTATCTCAGCGACGCCGAGCTGGTCTTTTTCGACGGCACGCTCTGGCAGGATGACGAACTCATCGCCCTCGGGCTCGGCGCCAAGACCGGCCAGCGCATGGGCCATATTTCGATGCAGGCGGCGATGCCGGTCCTCGAAGGGCTCGATGTCGGCCGAAAATACTTCCTGCACATCAACAATTCGAACCCGGCATGGCGCAGGGATGCACCCGAGCGCGACAAGGCCGAGACGGCGGGATGGCACATTCCCGCCGATGGGATGGAGATCACGCTGTGACCGCAATGACTGCCCTGTCGGTGTCGCTCGACACCCCGCTCAATTCCGCCGACGAGTTGGAGGCGGCGCTGCGCGCCATCGGGGCGACGCGCTACCATAACCTCCACCCGTTCCATAAGCTTCTGCATGGCGGCAAGCTCGACAAGGGCCAGGTGCAGGCCTGGGCGCTCAACCGCTACTTTTACCAGAGCACCATTCCGATCAAGGATGCCGTCGTCATCTCGCGCTTCCGCGACCGCGCCACCCGCATCGAATGGCGCCACCGCATAGAGGACCATGACGGCGACGAGAGCGCCGAGGGGGGCATCGACCGCTGGCTGAAGCTCACCCATGGCCTCGGGCTCGACAATGATTATGTCGAATCGACGGAAGGCATCCTGCCGGCGACGCGGTTCGCCGTCGAAGCCTATGTGCATTTCGTGCGCGAAAAGAGCCCGCTCGAAGCCATCGCCTCCTGCCTCACCGAACTCTTCGCGCCGAACCTGCATGAAGAGCGCATTTCCGGCATGCTGGCCCATTACGACTTCATCAATCCCGAGGTGATGGCCTATTTCAAGCGCCGGCTGGAACAGGCCCCCCGCGATGCCGATTACGCGCTCGACTATGTGCGCAATCACGCGGATACGCCCGAGCAACGCCGGCTCGTCTGCAATGCATTGATCTTCAAAACCAATGTGTTGTGGGTGCAGCTTGATGCGCTGTATCACGCTTATGTCGAAGGCCACATTCCTCCGGGTGCCTTCGTGCCGGAGGCGAAATGACTCTCGCTGCGCCCGCAACCCGCCGCCGCATGGCGGTCGGCCTCGACAGCGTGCCGACGCTGGCGCGTGGCGCAAAACTGCGCTTCGACGAGACGCGGGAGCGCTGGGTGCTGCTGGTGCCCGAACGGGTGCTGGCGCCGGACGATATCGCCGTCGAGATCCTACAACTGTGCGACGGCGTCCGCAGCGTCGGCGTCATCACCGCCATTCTGGCCGAGAAATATACGGCGCCGGTCGAGGAGATCGGCGCCGATGTCATCGCCATGCTCCAGGACCTCGCCAATTCCGGGTTCCTGGTCGAGGCCGGAGGACCAAAGCTATGAGCCCCACCCTCACCGATGCGAGCCCCGTCTTTGCCGACCCCAATGACGGCGTCACCATTCTCGAACGGCCATCCGTCGCCCAGACCTATGGCATTCCGCTCGCCGTGCTATTGGAGCTGACGCATCGCTGTCCGCTGCAATGCGGCTATTGCTCCAACCCCATCGAACTCGAACGCGCCAGCAATGAGCTGACCACCGAGGAATGGAAGAAGGTTCTCGACGAGCTGGCCGAGATCGGCGTGTTGCAGGTGCATTTCTCCGGCGGCGAGCCGACGGTGCGCAAGGACATTGTCGAGCTGATCCGGCATGCGGACAGCCTCGGGCTCTATACTAATCTCATCACCTCGGCGGTGCTGCTGAACCGCGACAAGCTCGCCGCCATGGCCGATGCCGGGCTCGCCCATATCCAGATCAGCTTTCAGGCCAATGATGCCACGCTGGCCAACCGTATCGGCGGCTTCAGGAACGGCCATGCCAAGAAGCTCGAAGCCGCCGGCTGGGCACGTGAGCTTGGCCTGCCGCTCACCGTCAATGCGGTGATGCACCGGCAGAACCTGCATGAACTCAAGGACATGATCGCGCTCGCCGTGGCGCTCGATGCCGACCGGATCGAGGTCGCCAATGTGCAGTATTACGGCTGGGCGCTGAAGAACCGCGCCGCGCTGATGCCGACCATCGAGCAGATCGACGAGGCGACCGCCATTGTCGAGGCCGAGCGCATCCGGCTCAACGGCATCCTCGATATCGACTTCGTGGTGCCGGACTATTATGCGTTGAGGCCAAAGAAATGCATGGGCGGCTGGGGGCGGCAGTTCTTCAACATCACGCCTTCCGGCAAGGTGCTGCCCTGCCATGCGGCCGAGACCATTACCGAACTCGATTTCGAATCGGTGCGCTCGAACCACTCCATTGCCTGGATTTGGCAGAATTCCGATGCCTTCAACCGCTATCGCGGCACCGGCTGGATGCCGGAACCGTGCCAGAGCTGCGCCTTCAAGGAGCAGGATTATGGCGGTTGCCGCTGCCAGGCCTTCGCTTTGACCGGCAGCGCCGGCAATACCGATCCGGCCTGCAGCCTGTCGCCGCTGCACGAAACGATTTTCAAGACGGCGGAACGCGAATCGGCCGAAGGTGGCAATCGCTATCTCTACCGCAATTTCGCTGGTGGAACCCTGGAGCCCGATAGTCCGCATGACGCCTGATGGCGCCCCGACCGACCCCTTCGCCCCGCTGACCACGCAGATGCTGCCGGTCGGCGGCGGCCACCAGATTTACGTCGAAACCGTTGGCAGGCCCGATGGCATACCGGTGGTGTATCTCCATGGCGGGCCGGGCAGCGGGTGCCAGCCGGGGCATAGACGGCTGTTCGATCCCAACCGTTTCCGCGCCGTGCTGTTCGATCAGCGCGGCTGCGGCCGAAGCCTGCCCTATCGCAGCCGCGAGAACAACACCACCGCCGATCTCGTCGCCGATATGGAGACGATCCGCGAAACGCTCGGCATCAAGCGCTGGATGGTGGTGGGCGGTTCATGGGGCGCGACGCTGGCGCTGGCCTATGCCGAACGCCATCCGGATCGGGTCAGCGCCATCGTGCTGCGCGCCACCTTCCTCGGCACGCGGAGCGAACTCGAATGGGCCTTCGGCGGCAGCCTCGGCCATTTTCATCCGGGGCTTTATCGGGATTTTCGCGCCATGCTGCCGGAGGATGAGCGTCATGACCCGCTCACAGGCTATTGGCGGCGCATCCTCGACCCCGATCCGGTCGTGCATGCGCCCTTCGCCCGGGCCTGGTATGAGACGGAACGCATTCTTTCGGAAGCCACGCCGGCGGGGACGCGGCTCGATCTTCGCGCCCTTCGGCTGCCTGCGGCGCGCCTGCCCTCGACGCCGTTCATGGAAGCGCATTATTTTGCCAATAATGCCTTTCTCGAACCCGATGAGCTGATGAACAATGCCGGCCGGCTCGCCGGTATTCCGGGCATCATCGTTCAGGGGCAATATGACCTGCTGTGCCCGCCGGCGACGGCCTATGCGCTGGCGGAAGCCTGGCCGCGGGCGCAGGTGCGGATCGTGCCGCGCGCCGGCCATTCCCTCGGCGATCCGGGCGTTACCGAGGCGGTGATGAACGCCATTTCCGGCTTTGCCTGAAATTTGGAGCAAAAACGCCAGAATTTTCAACCTGGCCTGCACAAAACGGCAATTTCTCGGCACGATGCCCGCAAGACAAGGGTTGCGTGATGCATCGGACGGGCGTCCAATGGCATCCTAGCGGGACTTCCAACTGGCACAGACCAGCAGTCCCACGGAGGAGACCATGGAAGGCACGGCACGCGTGGGGCATCATCACCACGACCATCATGATCACGACCACGATCATAGCCATCATCATGACCATCATGATGACGACCATGACCACGATCATCACGGCCATGACCACAACCATGCCTTCACCTGGCTGGAAGGCGTGCGCATCGTGGTGGCGGCTCTGTGCGCGCTCGGCGTGTGGTTCGCGACGCAAAGCCCCCCGCCCGGCGACATCACCTATGTCGATGGCGTGCTGACGGTCGAGCCGAGCTATTGGATCAATCCGTTCTGGGACAATATCCGGCTGTTCGCCCTGTCGCTCGATCCGTGGCCGCTCTTCGCACTCGGGCATAATGCGACGGGCTTCGCGCTGGCCATCGGCAGCGAGTTGGCGAGCGATCCGGCCAACCCGACCGATTACTGGCTGCTACTGCCCTTCAGCACCTATGTGCTGGTCGGGCTCATCTTTTCCGGCTGGCCGATGTTCCGCGAGGCGTTCGAGAATATTCTCGAGCGGCGCATGACCATGGAACTGTCCATGAGCATCGCCATCCTCGCGGCCGCCTATACCGGTTACTTCTTCGTCGCCCTCGTCATCCTCTTCTTCGTGCTCGTCGCCGAAGTGCTGGAGGGCATGACGGTCGAGCGGGGACGGCGCGCCATCCGCGACCTCCTGGAACTCCTCCCCCGGGAGGTCGCGGTGCGGCGCAACGGCATCATCAGCGACGTCTCGACCGATGACCTCAGACCGGGCGATGCCATCATGGTTGCTCCCGGCGCGCTGATCCCGGTCGACGGGCCGATTGTCGGCGGCCATTCCTATGTCGACGAATCCCGCGTCACCGGCGAATCCATGCCGATCGAGAAAGCGCCGGGCCAGCAGGTCTATGCCGGAACCATCAACCAGTCCGGCGCACTCGAAATCCGCGCCGAGCGGATCGGGCGCGACACCAGCTATGGCCGCATTCTCGAAGCGGTCGAGCAGGCGGAGCGCTCGCGCGCGCCGGTGCAGGTGCTGTCCGACCGGCTGGCCGGCTATATCGTCTATGTCGCTTTGGCCTTCGCCGCCTTCGAATATTACATTTCGGGCGGCGACGTGACCTCGACCATTTCGGTGATCGTGGTAGCGGGCGCCTGCGGTGTCGCCGCAGGCACGCCGCTCGCCATTCTCGGCGCCATCGGCCGCGCCGCACGGCTCGGGGCCATCGTCAAGGGCGGCGTCCATCTCGAAACGCTGGGCCAGGTCGATACCGTGGTTCTCGACAAGACCGGCACGCTGACCTTCGGCGAGCCGGAAGTGGTGGATATCACCCCTGCCCCCGGCATCGACGCTCATGCGCTGCTGGCCGCGGCGGCAACCGTCGAAGTCCGCTCCGAACATGCGCTGGGCAAGGCCATTATCGGCCATGCCCGCAATGAGGCCATCGATTTCGCCGAACCGGAGGAATTCGGCTATACGCCGGGCCGCGGCATCTCGGCCATGGAGGCGGGCGGGCGCATCGTCGTCGGCAATCGCGAATGGCTCGCCGATAATGACGTTAACCTGCCGGGCGACATCATCGGTCAGGCCGGCGTTACCGATATCTTTGTCGCCCGCGCGGGCCAATATCTCGGCCGCATCGGCGTTGCCGACACGGTCCGCCCCGAAGCGCAGCGGGCCATAGCCGCGCTCAACGCGCTCAATATCCGCACCGTGCTATTGACCGGCGATACGCCGGAAGTGGCCAATGCGGTGGGCGCCCAGCTCGGCATCACCGATGTGCGCTCGCGCCTCTTGCCCGAACAGAAGCTCGAACATATTCATAAGCTCGTCGCCGGCAAATCCACCGTCGCCATGGTCGGCGACGGCGTCAATGACACGCTGGCGCTAGCTGCCGCCAGTGTGGGCATCGCCATGGGTTCGGGTACGGAAGTGGCACGGGAGCAGGCCGATATCGTGCTGCTCGGCAACGATCTCGAACGCTTCGTCGAAACCGTGCAGCTCGCCCGCCGCACGCGGCGCATCATCTGGTTCAACTTCGCCGGCACCGTGCTCATCGATATGGTCGGCATCATTCTGGTGATGACGGGCCTCGTCGGTCCGGTGCTGGCAGTGATGATCCATACCGGCTCGGAACTGACCTTCATCCTCAATTCGGCACGGCTGCTGCCCATCGGCTTCAAGGGCAAGGACAAGGCGCTGGAGGGGCAAAGCCTGCCCGCCAGCGGCCCCAGCCTGCTGGCGCGGCGCGCGCCCTTGCGGCCGGCGCATGCGGGCGAGGCGGAGAAATAGCGAGGCTCGCCTGCTGACAGCAGCTGTCAGGGCGATCCACCATAGTGGCCGGCGGATGCGACTATGGGGATTTGCCATGCCACACACGATGGAGCTCGTCACCTTCAAGGTCTTCGACGATGCCGAACCCGGCTTCATCGCCGCCAATGCCAGGGTCAATGACTGGCTGAAGCAGCAGCCCGGCTTCGTCGCGCGGCATCTGGCGCGCAAATCCGATGGAAGCTGGGTCGATGTGGTGCTGTGGGAAAGCCGGGCGGATGCGGAGGATGCGGCGAGGCGCATGCCGGCGGAGATGGGCGAGAGCGAAGCCATGCGGGCGATCGACCCGGCGACGGTGGATATGAGCCATGGGACGATCGGGATTTCGTTTTCGGGGTAGTGGAGCGTTGAAGGAAGCGCCCTCGGGTCAAGCCCGAAGGTGACGATCGGGGGGTGGGGTGAGCACCCTTGCCGACTACTCGCTCGGTGTCATCCCGGCCTTGAGCCGGAATCCAGTGTCCTTGGCGGCATCGTCAAACTGGGTCCCGGCGTGCGCCGGGATGACACGCGGTGGGTGTGGCGGGCGATTGGGAATGGAATGACGATTGGGGTGGATGAGCACCGTGCCGGCCACACGCTCGATGTCATCCTGGCCTTGAGTCGGGGTGACGTTTGGTGGGTGGCGGGCGATTGCGGTATGCCGGTAGAAACCACCATCCGGCACAAATCAGGTTCGTCATGTCCCGCCCGCTTTCCGATATCCTTTATGTCATGGCCGTCGAGGCCGAATATGGCCCTTGCCTCAAATCGCGCATCAAGCCGCTGATGACGGGGATCGGGCCGGTGGAGGCTGCGGTTACGGTGACGCGGGTGCTGGCGCGGGCGGAGCTTGAAGGGACGATGCCGGCGCTTGTGGTTTCGCTCGGCTCGGCCGGTTCGCGCATTCTCGAACAATGCGGGGTCTATCAGGCGATCTCGGTTTCCTATCGCGATATGGATGCTTCGGCACTGGGCTTCACCAAGGGGCAGACGCCGCTTATCGACCTGCCCATCGAAGTGCCGCTCAGCCCCATCGTGCCGGGCCTTGCCACGGCACGGTTGTCGACCGGGGCCAATGTGGTGTCCGGCCCGGCCTATGACGGGATCGATGCCGATATGGTCGACATGGAAACCTTCGCCGTGCAGCGCGCCTGCCAGCGTTTCGACGTGCCGCTGATTGCGCTGCGCGGCATTTCGGATGGCGCCGCCGAACTCGGCCATGTCGAGGACTGGACGCAATATCTGCATATCATCGACGAGCGGCTGGCCGAGGCGGTCGAGCGCATCGAAACGGCCTTTGCCGAGGGCGCGCTGATGTGATGGAACGAGGCGCAGGCGAACGGCTTCCCTCCCCAAAAGGAGAGGCGCCACGCCAGCGAAGAAATGGTCGCAAGAGGTGACCGAACACAGCGACGCGCTCGATCTTGAAGAGCATATCTTCGAATCGGAGGACCCGAAGAAGATCGCGCGCTCGCTCAAGCATTCGGCCGAGGCCAGCCATAGACGCAAATCCGAGCCCTATCGCTCGGCCATGTCCATGCTCACCTTCTATATCAACCGGGCCGGCAAGGGCCTGCCGGACAAGCAGAAAGCCGTTCTAGAAGACGCCAAGACCGAATTGCGCAAAGTGTTCGGGCGCGAGGATTAGCCTCCTGCCCGCTTGCGGTCGCGGCGGGCGCGCCGCCAGGTCGACCATTTGCGGGTACCGCGCAATATGGCCATGTTGACCGGCCCTTGCAGGAAGACGAGATCGAGCGCCAGCAGCAGCAGCCCGAGCGGCAGCATCCAGATGCCCAGCACCGGCAGGAAGCTGAAGATGCCGCCGAGGATCAGAAGGATGGCGAGCGGAATGCGGATCAGCCGCGCCGCCGGCTGACGCAGGCGATTGAGCAGCCGCGCCGCAAAATCGGGAATGCGCCGCTCCAGACGGTCGAAAAGACGGTTCAGCCGCGCTTGGCTCTTATTGGTCATGCGGACCTCCTGATCCCTTCATCAATTGGGGAAGGCGGTGAGGACATCAAGTGCGGATCGGGATTTATCACACCGGAACCAACGCCTGCCGGGCGAGTTGATCCGCAACACGCAGAAAGGAGCGCAAAATGGCCAGTACAGCACGGCAAGCGATCCAGAGGATCGAACATGGCGGCCATGACGTCGCCGAACAGGTCACAGCATTGCGGGAAGACGTTGCCGCCGTCGCCGAGGCCCTTGCGCGCCTGGGCGGCCATTCGGCCAACCGGCTCGGGCACAATGCGCTCGATCTTGCCGGACAGGTGTCGCATCAGGGCGCCGTGGCGGCGCGCGAAATCGGCAAGCAGGCCAATATGGCCGGGCGCGCCGTGCGCGAGAACCCCGCGCCCATGCTGGTTGCCCTCGGCACCGTGGCCCTGCTGGCCGCACTCGTGCTTTCGCGCGAGGCCAGCCGCGACCACCACTGGTAACCCGGCATTAACCTTTCCGCTCATTCCTTCCTTAAGCCTAATAGGGCATTTTCGGTCTCACCAGCGTCAGACCGGAGATGCCCTCTATGCTCGCCCCAACCAAGCTCGTCCTGCGCGCCGCCGCTTTTGCGGTAGCGGTCACCAGCCTTGGCGGCTGCAGCTTTCTGGGGATGCAGTTGGGCATGGCGCAGTTGAGCGAGAAGGAATGCCTGATGCGGGCCATGTATTTCGAGTCCAACCGCTCGAGCCCGGAAGGCATGCTGGCGGTCGGCACCGTGGTGATGAACCGCCTCAACGATCCGCGCTATCCCAAATCGGTCTGCGGCGTGGTGGGCCAGAAGAATCAGTTCGCCCAAGGCGTCCTCAGCAAGAAGATGACGGATTCCGGCGCGGTGCTCGCCGCGCAGATGGCCGACCAGGTGCTCTCCGGCGCCCGCCATCCGGGCGTGAGGAACGCACAGCACTTCCACACCGCCGGGCTGCGCTTCCCCTATAACAACATGCATTACGTGCTCGAAGCCGGCGGCAACGAGTTTTACGAAAAGTATTGAGGGGCGGCTTTTTCGCTGCTCTCTCGATAACCCCAGGACTTTTCGACCATCGTCCGGCGCTTAACCACAGGCTGTCGTTCCGGCGAAAGCCGGGATGCAGTTTCCGGGCGGCGGCGTCAAACTGGACCCCGGCTTTCGCCGGGGTGACAGCCGGCGGGTGTGCCCCGCGTCCTAGAAATCCCCGCCGACGTCGAAATCGCCGCCGTCACCGCCGAGATCATCGTAGCCGCCCTCGTCCGGCTGATCGGCCTGGTCGTCGGGCTGATATTCCTGGGCTTCGGCTTCGCCGCTCAGCATGCCGGCAATGGCGCTGCCGAGCAGCACGCCGCCGGTGACGCCGAGTGCGGTCTGTGCCGCGCCGGCGAGAAAGCCGCCATTGCCGCGCTCGGCGTAATCCGTTTCGGCGCGGCGGCTCCACGGACCGCCCGGCCGGCGGCCGCGCTGCTGGTTGGCATTGCCACCGAAAAGGCCGCCGAGAAAGCCGCTGCTTTCGGCGCGCTCGGCCTGCGCTTCAAGCTCGGCGATACGTTGCTCGGCCACGCGCAGGGCATGTTCCTGCACCAATATGGTCTGGGCCATGTAATAGGCTGCCTCGGGCGCCCGGCGCAGCTTTGCGGCGATCAAATCTTCCGCCTCGGCATCGCGCGGGTCGGCGGCGCGCGCGACAGTATCGATTCGTTCGAACAGCCCCTCAATGGCCTCACGATCTTCCGGCTTCAGCATTTTGCGGCTCCCTTCCCTGTGGCCTCAAGTGAAAATGGGCACGGCCCGGCATGGATGCAATGGCGGATGCAGGGTGAAATCGATATGGCGCGGCGCTTCGCTCACTTCGCCGTGAAAAAGCCGTGATCCTGACAAAACGTCGCCGCGCTCGCTGAGATGACCTTCAGCGTGATAATAAATAACCGATATTACAGGGAAAAAACGTCATGAATGCCAAGCTCCTTCTGCCGCTTGCCGCCCTTTCCATGCTGACGCTGGCGGCCTGCAGCGATCCGCAGACGCCGGCTGAATCGGCGCCTGCCGCTGAAGCTCCCGATGCGACCGAACCGGCTGCGCCCGCCGCAGAACCTGCTGCCGAAACGCCTGCCGCCGAAGCACCGGCGATGACCGGCGCTCCCGCCATGACGGGTACGCCCGCGATGACCGGCACGCCGGCCATGGCTCCGGCGATGACGCCCGACGAGGCGATGCAGGCCGTTCAGGCCCAGGCCGCCAGCATGACCGACGAGCAGAAGGCCGACACCGTCGCCGCCGCCCGCAAGACCGCCGAAGATGCCGCGCGTGCGCAGAATCTCAGCGCAGAGCAGGTCACGCAGGCCGGCGACCTCGCCGAAAGCGCCACCAAGCAGATGCTCGGCGTTCAGTAATCCGTCCGTTACGGATTCCATTCATGGCCCTGTCGCTTCGCGGCGGGGCTATTTTCTATGCTGGAGCCGCATGACGAAACCGATCACCACGGCGACGGATTCATAGAGTTCGATCGGGATTTCGGCGTCGATCTCGACCCCGCTCAGCGCCTCCGCCAGCATGGGATTGGCCTCGATCACCACATCATTGTCGCCGGCGACGGCGATGATCTTTTCGGCCAGCATGCCCCGTCCGATAGCGGTGACGCGCGGGGCCTCGGCGGCACCACGTTCATAATGCAGCGCGACGGCAAGCGGGCGCGGTTCCGGCTTGTCGCTCATGTGCGCATATCCATGAAATGACCGGAGGCGACCGGGGGCGCCGGCGGCTCGCCCTGCCGGCAATGGATGGCGCTGGGCTTCAGCCCGGCCGCGATCAGCGCCCGCGAGAGTTCCGGCAGTTCCGCATCGAGCAATGCCGCGGTTTCGGGCTCGGCGGCCCAGAGCAGCACCGAGGTCACGCCGGCGCGCAGATTGACCTGTGCCCCCACCTCGCCCATCACCGGCAGGTCGATGGCAAAACGCATCTGCCAGCCGCGCTCGGCGGCCTGTTCCGCGCCCTTGTGGCCGTCGCGATGGATATGGAGCTGCATCATGGTCTGGTAGGTGCCGATCATGACCGGCACTTCGAGAAGCCATTCGCTGCGGACCGCCGGCTGGGCGGAGGGCGCCGCATCGGGAAGCGAGGCGTGCTGATGGAGGCGCAGCCGCGACAGGGCCGCTTCCGTCCGGTCGAGCAGCACCCTGCCGACCGCCTCGACCGGCTGGTCGAGGTCCATCGGCATGGGCGGCGCCGAGGCCAGGCGCGGCGCCGTGCCGCGCACCGGCGGCGGCGGGCGGCCGGGCGGCGGATTGGGTGCGGCCGGTGCTGAGCCGAGCCAATTGGCCAGCGCCTGGCGCAGGGTCAGGAGAGCGGTTTTGACATCGGCATTGGCGCGCGGGGACATGCCGGCGGCCAGCATCGCCTCCTGAAACACGCCGGAGGAAAGCACGGCTTTCTGCATATCGGCGCCGGTCAGCGCCGGAGCGGCCAGTTGCAGCCGTGTCGCCAAAAGCGCCTCGGCGGCGCGCACGACCGGGGCGGGAAGTGGCACCTTGCCGGCAATATCGGTCAAAGCCGTGGTGAGGGGTGCCATGCTGTCCTGATGGGCGACGGCGGTTTGCAGCATCTGCGTCACGGCGGCGCGGACAGCGGTATTGTGCACATCGGGCAAGACTTGGGCAGGCGGCGGCACGGTGGGCTGCGCAGCTGTCTGCGGCTGCGGGACGATGACGAGGCGCTGTTCGGCGCCCTGCCCCTGCGCCTGGAGAATGACCGTCGTGCCCGGTGGCAGCGGCGTCGGCAGCACCACCGGCACCGTGCGGTTGCCGATCTGCATGGGTGTCGCGCCATTGACCGGTGGCCCCATCACCTGCGCCGGAACCAGCTGTTCGGGCTTGAGGTTCAGCGCGCGGATTGCCTCGATGGGCATGATCACCGGCTGGCTGCTGGCGGTGATGACGGCGGGGGCCGGCACCGGCTGCGCAGCGGCTGCCGGCGGGGCCTGCGGCGTCAGCACGAGCCGCTGCTCCGCGCCGTGGCCCTCTACTTCAAGGGTCACCGCCGTACCCGGCGGCAGGGGCGAAGGCAGCATGAGGCTGAGCATGTAGCGGCCGATCTGCAGCTGGGTGGCGCCATTGCCGCCGGGGCCGAGAACGATGGCGGTGACCGGCTGCAGCGGCCTCAGGCCGAGCGCTTCGACATTGCCAGGCCGGGCCGACAAGGTGATGCCCGGCAATTTCGACGTGATCGACATCGGACGGCGGCCCCGCGCCGCAGGGATCGCGGCCCGTTCAGATTACCCGATCGCGGGCCGATGGATAGTCCTAACGCCTTGCCGGAGACGAAATCCCGCCCTCAATGCGGGCGGATATCGGTATAATCCTTGGTGGCGGGCTTGCCGCGGAAGGTGACCCAGAAGAAATTGAGCGTATAGGTGCCCGCCGTCTTGAACACGCCTTCCTTTTCGAGCCGGCGGCCCGAGGTCTTCATCTTGAGCGCGAAGGTCCATTTGACCGCGCCGACCTTGGAAAGACGGACGGCGACATCGGTGTCCTCGCCGAAGAACTCGATCGAGCGATCATAGCCGCCGACGGCCGCCCAGGCGGCGCGCTTGAAGACGAAATTGCCCCCCTGCACCACCGAGCCCACCCGCAGGACGAAGCGGTTGAGGATATAGATGAGATAGGTCAGCCCGTAAAAGCCGCCGACAAGGAAGCGGTTGAAGGGGCTCATGTCATAATAGACATAAGGCCCGCTGAGGCAGACGAGCCTGGGGTCCTTGCCGAATTCGGAGAGCACGGTATCGAGCCAGCCTTCCGGCACGATGGTGTCGCTGTCGATATTGGCGACGAGATCGAAGCCTTCGCTTGCCGCGAAGCCGGCATCGCGCGCATTGACGAGGCCCTTTTTGGGCTCGTCGACCACACGCACTTCGGGGAAGCTGCGGGCGATCTCGCCGGTGCGGTCGGTCGAGGCATTGTTGACGACGATGATCTCGGCGTCGGCGCCGGATCGCTTCACCTCCCGGACCACGGATTCGAGGCATTTGCCGATCAGGGCTTCCTCGTTATAGGCCGGGATGACGAATGCCAGTTTCATGGGCGTCCTTATATGCGGCTGGCCCACGGCCCGGCGCTTTTTCCTGCCAATAGCGGGTGACGCCCCGAACGGCAACTGCAAGCGGGGCTTTTCCCGCCGTTTGGACGAAATGACCGCCTCCGGTGTCGCCCGGCACGGGTCGGACGACATCAAGGCTGGATCGGGTCAACCGAGATAATCGGCCTTGCCGATCGGCACGCCATTGTGGCGCAGGATGGCGTAGGCCATGGTCACGTGGAAGTAGAAGTTGGGCATGGCGCGGTTGAGGAGATAATCCTGGCCCTTGAGCACGATATCGCCCTTATTGGTCTTGAGCGTGATGTCGCGGTCTTCCGAGCCATCGATTTCGGCCGGGGTGGCGCTCGCCAGCAGGTCGAGAGCCTTGTGCAGACGCGCCTTGAGCTCCTCATAGGTCTGCTCGTCATCGGCCCAGGACGGCACCGGCTTGCCGGCCAGACGCGAGACGGCGCCTTTGGCGTGATCGGTCGCGATCTGGATCTGCTTCTTGAACGGCAGCATGTCGGGAGCGAGCCGGTCGTTGACGAAAACGTCGAGATCGATCTTGCGCGGGCCGGCATCGGCCTCGGCCTTGTCGAGAATGGCGAGGAGATTGGTCAGCATGCGCGTGAAAACAGGCACGGACATGCCATACATGGAAATAGTCATGGGAAAGACGCCTTGATTGCGGTGAGCCGAATGGCGAGGATGTTGTGCGTCGAACACCTCCGGCTGGCAAGGCCATTCGAGGCGTGATTACAGGAGCTTGAATGGCCGACAAGATTGAAGCTGACGAGGCGCCACGAACCGGCCTCGATCGCCTGCGTACGAGGCTGCGCCTGCTCTATCACGGCCAGTCGCCGGCCGCCTTGCGATTCCAGCTCTCGGTGCTGGTGGTCGATCTCGCGATCATCGTCTTCTTCATCGCGACGCCCCTGCTGCGCGACAATCCATCCTTCCTGTGGATCGACTATTCGGTGGCGGCGCTGCTGCTGCTCGACATTCTGGCGCGGGCGCTCGCTTCCACCGACATAGTGCGCTGGCTGCGGCAATTGCCGGTCATCGTCGATATCTTCATCCTGCTGACGCTGCTGGCGCCGGCATGGCTCCTCAATCTGGGCTTTCTGCGCATTCTCCGGCTATGGACGCTGTCGCGCAGTTCCCTGATCTGGCGGCCGCTCAAGGAAAGAGGGCTCGACGATTACCGCGACACCATCCAGGCGGTCATCAATCTTCTGGTCTTTCTCTTCGTCGTCACCGGCTTCGTCTACACGGCCTTCGCCAATGTCGATGGGGATTCGGGCATAGATGGCTATGTCGATGCGCTCTATTTCACCGTCACCACCATCACGACGACCGGCTTCGGTGACATAACCCTGCCGGGCACGGCCGGAAAGCTCGCCTCCATCCTCATCATGATCGTCGGCATTTCGCTGTTCGTGCGGCTGGCGCAGTCGATCTTCCGGCCCAACAAGGTGCAGTTCCCCTGCCCGCAATGCGGCTTGCAGCGGCATGATCCCGATGCCGTGCATTGCAAGGCCTGCGGTCACATCCTCAACATACCCGATCACGGATCGGCCTAGTCAGTCCGGCATTTCCGGAGCGTTGGGGGCGATAACGATATCCTCCGCCTCGAGCGCATAGCGCAGTTCGCGGGCGAGTTCGACGGCGCCGGGCGTATCGCCGTGAAGGCAGATCGAGCGCGCGGAGGATTTGAGCACGGTGCCGTCGATGGCGACGATCTCGCCCGCATTCGCGAGCCTCAGGCAGCGCTCGATGACCGCATCGATATCGTCGATCACCGCGCCCGGCTCGCCGCGCGGCACCAGCAGGCCTTCCGGCGTATAGGCGCGGTCGGCATAGGCCTCGCGGATCAGCGGCAGCGCCACGGCCTTGGCGGCGCGCACCTGCTGGCTGTTGTCGAGGGCGAGGATCGCTATTTTCGGGTCCATGGCATGGATGGTGGCGAAAATGCCGACGGCGAAGGCCAGTTCCTCGGCGGTCTGGTTGGCGAGCGCACCATGCAGCTTCACATAGGATAGCGGCACGCCGACTTCGCCGGCGATATAGCGCACGAGGAAAAGCTGCGAGCGGATCTGGCCCAGCAACTGATCGAGCGGCATGACGACGCGAAAGCGCCCGAAACGCTTGGGATCGGCATAGCCGGGATGCGCGCCGGCGCGGACGCCGCGATTCTTGCAGACCCGCAGAATGTGCCGGATGGTTGCGGCGTCGCCGGCATGGCCGCCACAGGCGATGGAGGCACTGGAGACGATTTCGAGCAGGTCTTCGTCGGTCCCCATGCCTTCCCCGAGATCGGCATTGAGATCGATAGTTGTCATGATGTGAGGCCCCGCAACAGTCGATGGGCATGATCGACGGTTACCGGGCGGAAGGCAACCTTGGCGCCGGGCCGCAATTGGGCAAAACGGTCGAGATCGGCCGAAATGATGGTGGCAAGGCGCGGATAGCCGCCGGTCGGCTGGTGATCGCGCATCAAGACGATGGGCGTGCCGTCGCCGAGAATCTGGATGTCGCCGGGCACGATGGCGTCGGACACCAGCGACAATATGGTGCTGGCGGCGAAGACACCGTCCGGGTCGGTCAGCCGTACGCCCATGCGGTCGAGCCGCTTGGAGATGGTGAAACCGCCGGCGGCAAAACGCTGGCGCAGCAACGGCGTGAACAGTTCGGCATGGAGCGCCCAGACGACGCGAATCGGACCTTCAGCCGGCAAAGATGTAACCGGCGGGTTACGGCCCGGTTTTTCCGCCCTGAGCCGCAGCTGGTCGCCGGGGCGGAGCGCCCTGCCCTCAAACCCGCCGAGCTGCGCCCGGCTATTGGTCGAAAGGCTGCCCAGCACCGGCGGCAGATCGAAGGCGCCATCGAAGCGCAGATAGCCATAATTGCCGGAAGCGCCGGGCGTGATGGAAAGCCGGTCGCCTTCGGCGAGGGTCAAGACACCGGGCCAGTCGGTTCTCTTTCCATTGCGTTCCGCGACAAAATCGCCGCCGGCGAGCCCGAGGCGACAGGCACCCTGCTCGACCGTGAAGGCGATGCCGGCCGGGGTGATCTCGATGCCGCCATCGGGCACCGGCCCGAGAAGGCGTCCGGCTGCGGCATAGGCGGCGCGATCCATCGGTCCCGAGGCGCTGACGCCGTGGCTCAGCATGCCGAAGCGGCCGGAATCCTGAATGGTCGCGAGCGGGCCGGCGCGGGTGATGGCAAGAATGGCGCTCATCGCACCGCCTCGAAGCGGATGGCGTCGCCAGCGCGCAGCGTCGTTGGCGGATCGCGGGCCGGATCGAAATTGCGCAAAGTGGTGCGGCCGATGACATGCCAGCCGGTCGGCACGAGGGTCGAGGTCACCGCCGTCTGGCCGGCCGCGAACAGCACGCTGCCAATGGGCACGGTGGGGCGCACATCCTGCCGGCGCGGCAGGTGCAGTTCCGGCGGATGAAAGCCGCAATAGACGAAGCCCGGCGCGAAGCCGGTCGCCAGCACCCGCAATTGCGAAGCATCGTGCCGGGCGATGAAATTCGCCACGCTCATGCCCAGCGCTCCGGCCACGGCATCGAGATCCGGTCCGTCCTCGCCGCCATAGCTGACGCCGACGACATGGGACGCGCCCGCTTCGGCGCTCTCCGCCACGCCGCCGAACAGGCGCAGGCGGATTTCACCTTCGATATAGCGCGCGGCATCGGCCAGCGGATCGTAGCGCAGGAGGACGGACACCAGATTGGGCACGATCTCGACAATGCCGGCGATCGGCTCGCGCCGCAGGCTTGTGGCGAAAGCGGTGGCGGCGCGATTGGCCGGCTCCGACAGGCTCGCCCCGAACCGCACCAGAATGGCGCTATCGCCCATGGGCAACAGCAACGGCAATATGGGCGGCAAATCCCCCTCAGGAGCGGTCATGTGCCTTTCCTTTGTCGATACCGACCCCGTGCCGAAGCGGCCAGAGGCCACTCCCGGCAAGTCCGGACCTTTGGAAAAACCAGACGCTCCGCGCGTGCCGGCCGCTTATTGCGGGCGCCCGGCCGGGATCGATCCCAGATGAACCCGGATCAGTTCGGGTCCTTGCCATCCTGTTCGACGACAGCCTCGAAGAGCTGGCGTACCGGATCGGCGCCGATCGCCTCGATGGCGACCGCGGCGATGGCAGCGAACAGTTCTGCGATTTCCTGGGGATCGGTGATTTCTGCGTCGTCGTCGGCGTCGGCGTTTATCAGAGTGAACAAGACGCGCCTCCAAAGTGCCAATGATGAGAGTGTGATGCGATTCTTGTTACAGAACAAATAATGGTGTCGGGGCCCTCCGCCCTAGGCGCTTTTGCCGGTGGAATACTCTGCCTTATTCTTCCTCGCCGGCCGCTTCGAGCTGGTCGAGATAGGCTTCGATATCGTCGAGCGTGGCGCTGAACGGCAGCGGGCTGTGGCCATAGATGACCTTGAAGCTCTCATCCTCGCGCAGGGCATGGCCGCCCTTGCCGGTCTTGGCCGTCAGCTTTTCCGCAGTAAGAATGGTCAGCCCATAGCGCCCGGCGAGCCGGCGCATGCGCCGCATACGGGAAGCTTCGAAGTCGCGTCTGCTCATCTTGCGGCTCGCTGGTTTGGTGAAGGGTGATGCTCTACGCCATCGTCGGGCCGGTTGCTAGTCGGCAAGACCGATAACGAAGGCCAGGGCCGCCGAGATCCGGCGCATATCCTCTTCGTCGAGTTGGCCGATGACTGCCCCGATCCGCTCGCGCCGCACCGTCACCGGCTTGTCCGCCATCACCTGGGACAATTCACGCAGGCCATTGCCCAGGCCCGGCTGGACATCGACCCGGAACAGGGGCGCATCGACGCGCTCGCTGGTCATCTGGCACAGGACGACAGACCGATGGGCTTCCGGCAGGGCGTCGGTCTGCACGATCACCGCAGGGCGCGGCTTGCCATAGTCGCCCGCGGCAGCCACCGTCACCACATCGCCGCGCTTCATCTATCGTTGTCGAATTCGGATACGGCTTCGACCCAATCGAGCGCATCGGCCTCTGCTTCCGGCTTCAGCCGCGCGACCTGTTCCCTGGTCTCGCGGCGCACCAGATTCAGCCGGGCATCGGGCAGGACGAGGCGCAGCTCGCGCAGACCGCGTTGCTGCCGCCGCTCCCGCATCGCCTTCATTCGTTCAGCTGCCGAAGCCATGGTCTATCCTCTTCACGGCTAATGTAACGCGTTACATTAGCGCATTCAAGACACGCCACTGGACAGCGGCCCCTCTTTGCCGCTAAACGCGGAGCCACGGGCAGGTGGCAGAGCGGTTGATTGCTCCGGTCTTGAAAACCGGCGAACGTGCAAGCGTTCCGGGGGTTCGAATCCCTCCCTGCCCGCCAGACGGCGCCCCTGCATCTTGACCGCTGATTATCAGAGTGTCGGCGCAACGCCGGGCAGCGATCCCAGCAGGCGCGGGGCGTATTCGGCCAGGCGCTGTGAGACGAAGTCGATGAAAAGCCGCACCCGTTTGGCTCGGCGGGTTTCGCCTTGCGAGAGAATCCACAAACTGCCGTGCGATCCGTTGAGCGTGCCGGGCGCGCGCACCAGATCGGGCTCTGAGTCCCCCACAAAACAGGGCAGCAGCCCCACGCCGAGTCCCTGGCGGAGGGCGGCAAGGTGGGTGCTGGTTTCGGGCGCGCGGAAAACACCTTCGATCGGGACCTCGCCACGGCGCACCCATTCCGGGACCTCTTCCCCTTTGGTCACCCAGCGCGCGTGATGCAACGCGCCCGCGGACCCTTGCTCGAGCAATGAATTGGACAGATAGGCGCCGATGCTCAGTTCCGGTCCCTGCAAGCCATGAAGGTTGAGCGGCAGCGCCTCCCGGTCGAGCACGACCCGAAGCGCCACATCGGCCTCGCGGTTGGTCAGGTTCACCTTGGCTTCCGATGAGAGGATGGTGAGTTCGATCTCGGGATGGCGCCGGCAGAATTCGGCGAGGTCGGGCATCAAGAGGTGCGTGGCGATCGTCTGCGCCATCGCCACGCGCAACGGGCCGCCAATGCCTTCATCCCGCCCCCAGACGAGGCCTTCGAGCCGGCTCGAGGACAGTTCCATTTCCTCTGCCAGCGCCAGAACGTCGCGACCCGACCCGGTCAGCTGATAGCCGGCCGGTTTCTTCTCGAAAAGACGCGCGCCAAGTCGTCCCTCGAGCTGCGCAATCCGGCGCAGCACGGTGGTGTGGTTTACCTTGAGGCTTTCGGCCGCGGATCGCACCGATCCGCTTCTCGCCACGGCCAGAAAAAAGCGCACATCGTCCCAATCGATCACGGTCAGCCCCTCTGCCAATGGCTCAGGATATCACGACTTCCGGCGGGAGGCTGGTGCGTTTTCGCACCACCCCTGTGTCGCATTCCCCACTGAAGCCCGACCGCGATCGCACCTAGCTCTGAGCCGGACACGACGACAGGTCCTGTCCGCCAACAAGCAGGAATACACAACATGACCAGACTGACTGGAAAGACCGCCGTGATCACCGGCGGTGCCACCGGCATCGGCCGCGCCGCAGCCAAGCGCTTCATCGCGGAAGGCGCCTTCGTCTTCATCTTCGGCCGTCGGCAGGACGCGCTCGACGCGGCTTTGGCCGATCTCGGGCCTAATGCGCGCGCGGTGCAGGGCTCGGTCTCCGACCCGGCCGACCTCGACCGGCTCTATGCGGCGGTGAAGGCCGAACGCGGGAGCCTCGACATCGTCTTTGCCAATGCCGGGACGGGAAGCCAGCTGCCGCTCGGCCAGATCACCGAAGAGCACATCGACGAAACCTTCGACACCAATGTGAAGGGTACGATCTTCACGGTCCAGAAGGCGCTGCCGTTGATGGGACCGGGTGGTTCGATCATCCTCACCGGATCGAGCGCCGGCACGACGGGTTCGCCGGCATTCAGCGCCTACGGGGCAAGCAAGGCGGCCGTGCGCAACCTCGCGCGGACCTGGGCGGAGGACCTGAAGGGCACGGGCATCCGCGTCAACGTGCTGACGCCCGGCTCGATTGCGACCGAACTCGCCAGGGAAGCGCTGGGCGAAGAGGGCATGAAGGTCTTCGCCGCGATGAATCCGCTCCAGCGCATGGCCGAGCCGGCGGAGGCCGGGGCAGTCGCTGCTTTTCTCGCCTCCTCGGACAGCAGCTTCATGACCGGCAGCGAAATCCATGTCGACGGTGGCCTTGCACAGGTCTGACGCCATGCCCGGCGAGCGTCCGTTCCATGATCGAGCGGCGCTAATCCAAGGAGAAATATCATGAGCTACGCAATCATTGGCTTCGGCCAGGTCGGCCGGGCATTGGCCCAGGCCTTTGCCCGCAAAGGCATCGAAGTTGCCGTTGCAACCACGCGCGAGCCGGAGCGCTTTGCATCCGAGGCGGCGATGATCGGACCCACGATCATTCCCAAGACGCTGGAGGAAGCCATCGAGGCGGATACCATCTTTCTGGCGGTCCGCTTCGAGTCGCATCCGGAGGTCGCCAAGGCCCTTCCCGACTGGCAGGGAAAGACCATCATCGATGTGACCAATGCCTATGGCGTACCTCCCGAGACCCTGGGAGGACAGCCCTCTTCCAGGGCCGTCGCGCAGGCTTTCACCGGCGCCAGGCTGGTCAAGGGCTTCAATCATCTGGTCGCCGGCGTCCTTGAGCAGGACCCCGAAGTCCAAGGCGGCAGAAGGGTCGTGTTCCTCGCGAGCGACGATGACGCTGCCGCCACCGAGATTGCCGCGCTGGCGGAAAATCTCGGTTTCGCGCCAATCAGACTTGGCGGGCTTTCGGAAGGCGGGCTGCTTGTGCAAGCGCGCGGCAATAGTTGGGGCCACCTGATCTTCAAGGATTTGGTCAGGTTCGGCTGACGAAACGGGATCTCAAGTTTCGATGCGATCCCGTTGACGTTCATTCTCTTCGACGGGGCGGCCGTCAGGCATCGGGCGCGTGTTCCACGCCTCGCCTAACCGGCATCGGCGTCGGGGCGATTTGTCAGGATGGCGCTCGCGATTATGCGGGAGAGATGATCGGCTCGTGGCGCAAATGACGGCAGGTCGACCAGCCAGCCGAGCGCCGACATGAAGCCGAAGAGGTCATCTCCATTCATATCTGCGCGCGCCGTACCATTGGCTTGAGCACGGACCAGCAGTCGTGCACTCGCCGAGTGCACCGCCGCGCATGAGGCATAAAGTGCCGAATCCGGGTTCGTGTGGGCAGCCGCCATCAGGGCGACGGCGCCCTTGTAGCTTTGGGCAAAGACCAGCCATTCCCGAAACCAGGTCGAAAGGGCTTCATCCGGTGAACTCGAAGCTTCGAGCTCACCAGCCCGCCGCGTCAATGCATCGAGATTTGTATGCAGAAGCGCTTCGAACAGCGCTTCCCGCGACGGAAAGTGACGCAGCAGCGTCGCCAACCCCACCTCGGCGCGCCGCGCGATATCGCGCATGGAAGCATCTGCGCCGTGCTCCCTGATGACGTCACGCGCAACTTCGAGGAGGTGGTTGTAATTTTTTTTCGCGTCGGCTCGCATGTGTCGCCTTGATAAACGGTTCAATGATCCGTATATGTGGATCACTGATCCAGTTATTTGGATCAGTGATCCGATAAATAGGGCGCTTCTTCGCAAATGGCAACGGAAGCGCCTTCCCACAAGGCGAACGAGCCGTCTTTGGGAAGCTCTAAGGACAGACGCATGAACACGATCAGCATCATCGGATCGGGTGGAATGGCCGCCGCGATCGGCAATCTTGCCTCTAAGGCTGGACATAGGGTGGAGGTGATGAGCCGTGACGCAACGAAGGGGAAGGCACTCGCCGGGCAGATCGGCGCCGAAGCGAGGACGTTCGGCACCGCCCCGGCCGGGGATATCGTCATCCTTGCGGTTCCCTACACCGCCGTTCTCGACGTGGTGAGGCAATATGGCGACACGCTGGCCGGCAAGCTCCTTGTCGACATCACCAATCCCATCAAAGCCGATTTCTCGGGGTTCCTGAGCCCCGAGGACAGCTCGGGCGCAGAGGAGATCGCGAGGCTCGCCCCTGCCGGTGCGCACATCGTCAAGGCGTTCAACACGCAAAACGCCGCCGTCCTGGCTTCCGGTCCGATGCCGGGGAAGACCCTGGATATATTCGTCGCCGGGGACGACGCGCAGGCGAAGGCACGCGTCTCGGCTTTTATCGAGAGCCTAGGGCTTCGCCCCTTGGATACCGGACCGCTCCACATGGCCCGGACGCTGGAGCATGCCTGCATGCTGGTTCTCGGCCTTGCCGCGCATTCCGTCGGGCACACCAATTTCTCGATGGGCGTCAGCCTTCCCGGCTGAGCCTGTCCCCCTCCCCTTTCCATCACATCCCTTACAAGGCATTTGAAGATGCATATTTTCATCACTGGCGGGACCGGCCATTCCGGCTCACACATCGTCCCCGAGCTTATCGCCGCCGGTCACGAGGTCACCGCACTGGCTCGGTCGGACGAGGCCGCCGCAGCTTTGTCCGCGCTCGGCGCGAGGGTCCGTCGTGGTAACCTCGAGGATCTCGAGGGGCTGAAAGAAGCCGCTGCGGCATCCGACGGCGTCGTCCATGTGGCGCACAGGCAGGACCTGCTGCCCTCTGGCGGCATCGACGCGGTCGCCGCCGCCGAGGTCCCGATCATGCTCGCCTATGGCGAGGCACTGGCGGGGACCGGCAAGCCATTGGTTGCAGCGGGCAGCATTGGCTCGTCGGGCTATCTGGGGCGGCCGGCTACCGAGGACGACCCGGCTCTTCCCAGTGGCGCGGAACATAGGGGCACATTGAGGGCCCGCAACATCGTCGAAACCACCGTTATCGGCCTTGCCGAGAAAGGCGTGCGCTCTTCGATCGTCCGCATTGCCAACATCGCGCATGGCACGACCGACCGTGTCGGCTTCCTCCAGGTGCTGATCGGACTCGCCAAGGCGAAGGGGGTCGTCGGCTATCCCGGAGACGGGTCCAACGTCTGGAACGCCGTGCACATTCGCGACGTCGCCCCCTTGTTCCGCCTGGCGCTGGAGAAGGGGGAGGCCGGCAGATACTGGCACGCGGTCGGCGATGGCGCCATTCCGCTCCGCCAAATCGCCGAGGCCATCGGCAGCCGCCTGGGCCTGCCCATAGCGAGCATTCCCGCCGACGTGCTGATGGTGCCGGCCCATTTCGGCTTCCTCGCCAACATCATCACGCAGAGCTATCCCGCATCCAACCGCATCACCCGCCAAGCCCTTGGCTGGGAGCCCGCCCAGCCCGGGCTCCTCGCTGACCTCGACAATGGCCACTACTTCCCCGCCCGGTGAGCAGCCTTGGCGGCACCCAACTCAAAAGGAAACTGCACATGAGCATCATCAGCATTATCGGTTCGGGCGGAATGGCCGCTGCGATCGCCGGCCGCATCGCCAAGGCCGGACACAGTGTCGAGGTGGTCAGCCGCGACCCCGCCAAGGCGCAGGCTTTCGCCAACCAGCTCGGCGCCGGAGCGACCACAGGAACCTATGGCTCCGCTCCGGCGGGTGACATCGTCATCCTGGCCGTGCCCTATGCGAGTGCGTCTTCGGTGGTGGCCGAGTTTGGCGACGCCCTCGCCTACAAGGTGGTCATCGATATCTCAAACCCTGTCGCCCCGGACCTCAAGGGCCTCGCCACACCCCACGGCAGTTCCTCTGCACAGCAGATCGCCGAGGGTCTTCCCGAGGACGCGCATGTCGTCAAGGCGTTCAACACGATCTTCGGTCACGTGCTCTCGGAGGGTGGAAATCTCGATGCCTTCATCGCCGCCGACGATCAGGACGCCAAGGCGCGCGTCTCGACCTTCCTCGAAAGCCTCGGGCTGCGTCCGCTCGATATCGGCGGCCTGCACATGGCCCAGACGCTCGAAGCGCTTGGCCTCATGATGATTGGCCTGGCCAAAAATGGCGCCGGCACCTGGGATTTCGCTATGAAAGTCGATATCGGCTGAATGACCGAGACCATGTCCTTGCCGGACGTGGTCTTTTGGAAACGACAGTCGGGCGATATGCGGAGCTCGCCCAATGACGCCAAACCGAGCTTTTCACCCATCCAGCCAGGTCGCGAGGCCGTCCAGCGTCTGGAGGCCATATTCCACGGCGCCGAAAGCGATGACCGCCTGGCGGCGCTCGCGGCTGGGGTGGAGCTGGCGCATGGTCAGCACGGTCTTGCCGTCGGCCTGTTCGTCGAAGGTTATCGTCATGTAGAAGCGCTCCGGATCGTCCGGGTCCGGGGTGCCGTAATCCACTACGATCAGCTCGTCGGGCACGATCTTCAAGAAGCGCATGAGATTGGGGAAGCGCTGCTCCCGGCCTTCGAAGTCGCCCACCATGTCGAAGCGCCAAAGGCCGCCCTCGCGAATATCGGCCTCGTGGTTCTCGATGACGAGGCCGGTCGGGCCATACCATTGCGCCAGGGCTGCCGGGTCCATCCAGGCGGCGAAGACCTTGTGGCGGGGGTGATTCAGCACCTTGACCAGCACGATCTCGCGGTCGAGCGACCAGGTCTCAAACAGCTTTTCCATCCTCATGCGCTTTCGTCTTGTCGAGATAGGCTTCCAGGCGATCGAGCCGTTCGGAGGCGCGGCGGCGTTCCGCTTCCATCCAGTCCGCCGCTTCGGCGAAGCGCGACGGGACCAGCCGGCACCAGCGGCTGCGGCCGCGCTTTTCGCTCACGATCAGCCCGCACTCTTCCAGCACCCTGAGATGCTGGGCGAAGGAGGGCAGCGCCATGTCGAAGGGTTCGGCCAATGTGCTGACCGGCAATTCGCCCTCGACGAGCCGTGACACCACCGCCCGGCGGGTCGGATCGCTGAGAGCGTGAAAGGCAAGGTCGAGAGGGCTCGAATGGTGAGGCATGCGCCTGCTTAGGCCGAGGCGGGCCAAAGATCAACAACAAAAAGGCACTTGCCTTAGTGTTTGGCAGAACATAAAGGTAATTACCTTAGTGTCTGACTGCTTCAGGGAGAACCGCAATGGTCGTTCGTGTTGATCTCAATATCTCGCTCGATGGTTTCGCGACCACCACCGACCAGACACCGGAGGATCCGATAGGCGGGGATTGGATGCGCCTAGTCAGCGCCTATGTCGCGACCAGGACGATGCGCGAGCGCGTCTTCGGCGACACAAGCGGCAAGGGCACGACGGGCGTGGATGAGCGATATGCAAGGGAATATTTCGAAGGGATCGGGGCGGAAATCATGGGCGCCGGCATGTTCGGCCTCCACACCTATCCCGAGGACGCGGACTGGCGCGGCTGGTGGGGCGAGGAACCGCCCTTCCACTGCCCGGTCTTCGTGCTGACCCATACGCCGCGGCCATCGATCGAGATGGCGGGCGGTACGACGTTCCATTTCCTTGAGGCGACGCCACAGGAGGCGCTGCGGCAGGCTGTTGCCGTCGCGGGCGGAAAGGACGTGCGTATTGGTGGCGGCGCCAGCACGGTGCGCGATTTCCTCAAGGCGGGGTTGGTCGACCGTCTCCATGTCGGTATCGCCCCGATTCTGCTCGGGCGCGGCATTCGCCTGTGGGATGATCTGCGCGGGCTGGAAACGGGCCACACGGTCACGACGGAAACGGCCGAAAGGGGCACGATCCACGTCACCTTCCGACGTTAGCCGCTGGCCGGAACATAGGTCAGCCTGATCACGTCCGGACCGAACCGATCGCTGCCGGCGAAACGAAGCGGCGGGCGCGGGCCGGCGAAGAATGGAGTGCCATGGCCGAGCACGACGGGATGGAAATAAAGCCGGTACTCATCGATAAGCCCGAGATCGGTCAGGCTTTGCGCCAGCCTGGTTCCGGAAACGTCGATCTCCCCGGCAAGCCGGGCCTTGAGGTCACGGATCAGCGTCGCGGGGTCGCCTTCGACAAGCGTGGCGTTGGGGCCGAGTGACTTCAAGCTGCCCGATACGACCCATTTCGGCTGGTTCTGCCATGCCGTTGCGAATTCGCGTTCCGCCGCACTCCATTCCGGATGGTCTTCATCCCAATAGCGCATGACCTCATACATGCGCCGGCCATATATGCTGCCCGCCAGACCCTGCACATGCTCTGTCCAGTGCCGGAAAAGCGGGGCATCCGGGTTGAATGCCTCGTGATCGACATAGCCGTCCAGCGACACGTTCATTCCGAAAACGAGCTTTGCCATGCCGTGCTCCCCAGGTTTCGGAATAGTCGCATATCGGCGCGGCTTACTGCAACCTCCGGGCGAACTGGCCGGGGGCCATGCCGAGCCGCTTGCGGAAGGCGGTGCTGAAGGCGCTGGCGGATTCATAGCCGATCTCGTCGGCGATGCGATCCAGCGGCTTTGCCCCGCGCCGCAGCGCATCCTTGGCCAGCGCCATGCGCCAGCGGACGAGATATTCGATCGGCGCACAGCCGAGCATCTCGCCGAACCGCACGGCAAAGGCCGAGCGCGACATGCCGGCGATCCGGGCCAGTTCGGCGACGGTCCAGTTGGCGCGGACATCCGCATGCATGGCTGCGAGCGCGCGGGCGAGGCCAGGATCACGCATGCCGTTCAGCAGCCCCGCCGGCGCCCCGCTTTCGATGCTGCGCCAGCGCAGCGCCTCCACCAGCAGCACTTCGAGCATATGCTGCACGATCAATCCCTTGCCGGGATAGTCGGCAGCGCATTCCTCGGACAGGAGGGCGATGAGGCGCCCGAAGCGGGACGTCCGCCCCTCCGCAGCCGGAATATGGATGAGCCGGGGCAGCAGCGCGAGCAGCAGCGGCGCATTCACCCGCTCGAACACGAAACTGCCGCCCAAAGCGATGAAATCCGGTTCTCCCGCCTGTTCGCCATGGCGGACGGGCTCGTCTCTCGGCTCCACCGGGATGCACGCAATGCCGGGTTCGCTGCACAGGGAAAAGGCGGGCGTCGTTGGCAAGAGGAGAAAGTCACCCTGCCCCAGCCGGATCGGCTCGCTGCCATCGAGCATGATCCAGGCTTCGCCGGCGAGGACGATGGTGAAACCCGGCGCATCATAAGCCCGGTACCGCACGCCCCATTGGCCGCGCCCCGAAATCGGCTTCGAAACGGCGGCGCTCGGCCGCAAGAGGGCGATGATGTCGCTGAGCGGGTCCATCTGGACGATCCATAACAAATTCTGGATTTCTAGTTATATGGAATCCAGACTTCCGCGTCTATCTCCATCTTTATCGAAACCAGGAGACAGATGATGACCAGGACGATCCTGATTACCGGCGCCTCATCGGGCTATGGCAAAGCCACAGCCGAATATTTTCTCGCCCGCGAATGGCATGTCGTCGCGACGATGCGGCGGCCCGACCCTGCCCTGTTCGGCGGGCAAACGGACCGGCTGCGCATATTGCCGCTCGACGTGACGAGCGCGGACAGCATTGCCGCCCTCATCGATGCCGCCGGTCCCGTCGATGTGCTGGTGAACAATGCCGGGATCGGCATGGTCGGTGCGTTCGAGGCGACGCCGATGGCGGCGATCCGCCGGATTTTCGAGACCAACAGTTTCGGCGTCATGGCGATGACACAGGCGATCATCCCGCAAATGCGCGAGCGCCGGTCCGGCACCATCGTCAATGTCACCTCCAGCGCCACCCTCGCCCCCTTCCCGCTCGCCGCCGTCTATACCGCGAGCAAGCAGGCGATCGAGGGCTTCAGCGGCTCGCTTGCGCTCGAGCTCGATCATTTCGGCATCCGCGTCAGGTTGGTCGAACCCGGCCATGCGCCGACGACGAATTTCGCCGCCAACGCCATCGTGCCGCTGGAGCAATTGCTGCCCGAAAGCTATGCCGACTTTGCCCGCCCGATCCTCGAGGGCTTTTCCGAGCCCGGCCTGACGACGAGGGAAAGCGACGTCGCCGAGGCCGTCTGGAACGCCGTCCACGATGCTTCCGGGCAGTTGCATTTTCCGGCGGGAGCGGATGCCGTGGCGTTGGTTCAGGAAAACTGAACCCCCGCCACAACCTGTATCAGGCCGCCGCGCGCTCGCTTGCGGGGCGGCGCCGCAGCGCGGATTTGACCAGAGCCGGCGGCATGTAATTGGCATCGTTCGGCGCCAGATCGGTGCCGGGCGGCACGATCTGGTCGATCCGGTCGAGTATGTCATCGCTCAGTCGAATTTTGGCGCCGGCCAGCAGATCATCGAGATGCTGCATGGTGCGCGGCCCGAGAATGGCGGATGTCACCGCCGGATGTGCCATGACGAAGGCCATCGCCAGATGGATGAGCGATATGCCGGCCTCCTGGGCGAGGACAATGAGTTCTTCGACCACATCAAGGCTGCGCTCATCCGAGAACAGCCGGGCAAAATGTGCGGCGCGGGGAGAATCCGGCGTCGGCTGGCCCTTGCGATATTTGCCCGTCAGCATGCCCTTGGACAGCGGGCTCCAGACCATGACGCCCATACCGTATCGTTCGCAGGTCGGCAGCATGTCGCGCTCGATGCCGCGATCGAGGATGGAATATGGCGGCTGTTCCGTGCGGAAGCGGGCCAGCCCCCGACGCTCCGCCACCCATTGCGCCTCGACGATTTCGGAAACGGGAAAGGTGGAGGTGCCGATGGCGCGGATCTTGCCGGCCCGCATCAGATCGGTAAGCGCGGAAAGCGTCTCTTCGATATCGGTGTCCGGGGCCGGCCGGTGGACCTGATAAAGATCGATGTAATCGGTCCCCAGCCGGCGCAACGAATCTTCGACCGCCCGGAAAACCCAACGCCGCGAGGTGCCCTGCATATTGGGATCATCGCCCATGGGACCGAAGAACTTGGTCGCCAATACGACGCTGTCGCGACGCCCTTTCAGGGCCTGGCCCACGATTTCCTCGGATTCGCCGGCGCTATAGCGGTCGGCGGTATCGATGAAATTGATCCCGGCATCCAGAGCCTTGTGGACGATGCGGACGCAATCGCCATGATCGGGATTTCCTATGCTTCCGAACATCATCGAACCCAGACAATAAGGGGTCACCTTGATACCGGTCTTTCCGAGCGGGCGGTATTGCATGGCGTTGGTCCTTTCAGAAGTGGTCAACGGCGCTCCGGCATGCTAAACGGAACGATACTCCGATTAATACGGAACATTGTTCCGTTTATCAACAGGTGCGTTGGATTTGGCCGAGGGAAAGAAGGAGAAGCCGGCCCGCGCCGACGCCCAGAGGAACATCCAGTCCCTGCTCGATGCTGCCATGGAGGTGTTCACAACATCCGGCGTCGATGCACCAATCCGCGACATCGCCGAAAAGGCCGGGGTTGGCGTTGGCACGCTCTATCGGCACTTTCCGCGGCGATCCGACCTGATCCTTGCCGTGTTTCGCAAGGAAGTGGATGCATGCGCCGAGGCTTCCGTGATCCTAGCCGCGCAATATGAGCCGGGCGAAGCGCTGGATCGCTGGCTGCACCGGTTCATCGACTTCGTCGCCGCCAAGCGCGGCCTGTCGGCGGCCCTGCATTCAGGCGATCCGGCCTACGAATCCCTGCCCGATTATCTGATGGAACATCTGGCCCCGGCGGTCTCGGGCCTGATCAAGGAGGCAGCTGCGGCGGGCGATGTGAGGTCGGATGTGCGGCCCGTCGATCTGCTCATGGGCATTGCCCATCTCTGCACCCCGGACGGTAAAGGCGGCATCACCGCAGAATCCCGACGCATGGTGTCGCTGCTGATCGATGGGTTGCGATACAAGGCCTGTGGAGAACGTCAGGCGTGGAGCTTGCCTACGGAATGACGTGGAAAGCGTGGTCCGCTCGCGGGCTCATTCCCGCCGCATGGTCGCCGCCACCATCCCGCGTCAGAATGTCGCACCCGCCTAGGCACAGCGCTCAAAAATGCCGCAACGGATTCCCCTCAATCCCGGACCGCGGTGCACACTGCCTATATTTTGTACATTGTATACATGTGATTGAATTTTCATCGACACGGTTCCTACAATCATGGCGTCGATTTCATTACGCTCAGGGATACCATGTCACCCAACACTGCCCTCTCCCGCCTTCTGGCGCGGACTTCGCTTTCCGCCGTTGCGCTGTTTGCTGCATCGAGCGCGGCTTTCGCGGTCTGCGATCCCGCAGCCGAGCAGGCGCACCACTATCTCCCGGCCAATATCGACACGGTGCAGCAGGGTTTCTTCAGCAAGAACCTGACGCCGCTGATGAGCGTCAACAGCGGCGACTTCGTCACCGTCGAAATGGTCACCCACCATGCCGACAAGGACCCGCGCATGTCGGTCAACGATCCCGGCGTCGAGAGCATCTTCGCCGAACGCACCAGCGGGCATATCCTGACCGGGCCGATCGAAGTGTGCGGGGCCGAGCCGGGTGACGTGCTCGAAGTGCGCATTCTCGATCTCTATCCGCGCCCCAGCAAGGACCCGGAAGCCCATGGCAAGACCTATGGCGCCAATGTCGCGGGCGGCGCCGGCTTTCTCTACAACCCGGTCGTGAACGAGGTCGCCGAGGACGAGTTGCTGCCGCGCGCCGTCACCATTTATGAGATCGACGCCAGCGGCATCCGCAACTGGGCCCGGGCGGACCACAGCTTCCTGCTCGATACGGATGAGGACAGCACCAATACCGAGGTGCTGACCGGCGTGCGCGTGCCCATCCGCCCGCATTTCGGCATTATGGGCATCGCCCCGGCCGAAGCCGACAGGGCCATCAGCGGCCCGCCCTCCTATACCGGCGGCAATATCGACGATTGGCGCATCGGCAAGGGCGCAACCATGTATTATCCGGTCTCGGTGCCAGGAGCGTTGCTGGTCGCCGGCGATCCCCACGGCGCCCAGGGCGATGCGGAGCTTTCGGGCACGGCCATCGAAATGTCGCTGACCGGCGTGGTGCAGATCGTGCTCCACAAGGCCGCCGACAATGCCGGCACGGTGGTCGAAGACCTCGATTACCCGCTGCTGGAAACGCCCGAGGAGTTCATCGTCCACGGCTTCAGCTATGCCAATTATCTCGCCGATCTCGGCGAAGACCAGCAGGAAGCACAGGACACCATCTATGCCGAGTCCTCGCTGAACACCGCCATGCTCGATGCCTCGCGCAAGATGCTGGGATTCCTGACCGACCGCATCGGCCTCAGCCATGACGAAGCCTATTCGCTGATGTCGGTCAGCGTCGATTTCGGCGTCACCCAGGTGGCGAACGGCAATTGGGGCGTCCACGCCACGCTGAAGAAGAGCACGCTGGGCGAACTCGACACGCTCGGCGCCGCCCTGACGCAGAACGAGTAGTCCCGAAAGGCTCCGCCTCCGGGCGGAGCCGTCTTACTCGATAAAGCCGATGAAGCGCCCGGCCAGCAAGATTGAAGGCCAGAGCAGCAGCGACAGGGCGGCCATGGGTTTCAGCATGGCGCGCCCTGCCCTGTTCCAGCGTTCGATGCCGACGAATAATACAGCATTGAGGACGGCGAGGGCGAAGATGGCGAGCTTCAGCCGAAACGCCGGATTGGCCGCATATTCGAGCGGCCGCACCGAAAACAGATAGAAGCCGCTGGTTATGGCGATCACCAGCGCCACCATGGCCAAGGGCCGCAGCAGCCGCATGAAGGCCTCCGCCGGCAACCGCCGCCAGAGCCCGAGCACCATCAGGTCCATCAGCACGGCGCTCGTCACCAGCGCTCCGATCGCAAGGATATGGAGCGCATTGAGGAGCGGATAGAGATAGAACGACAGGCGCAGGACCGTGGCCGGTTCCGACGCCTCAAGGGCTGCTAGCCACGCGTTCAAATATTCTGCGCCCGGCTGGGATAGACGTCGTAACTGGTCCCGTCGATGACGATGCGCACCGCCTTCATCCGTGCCTCGTTCTCATCGACCGAACGATTGCCGATAGCGGTCACCCTATCCCCCGGCGCGGCGGTATTCTCGGTGAAGCCCGCCTGCATTGTCGGGCCGGGCGGCGCCAGCTCCACCCGCCAGGCGGTGCCATCCACATCGACATCGAGCGTCGCATGCGGATTGCCGACATAGATGCCGGTGATGATGCCCTCGATTTCGGAAATTTCGCTGCGGGTCCAGCCCCAGCCATGATGCGCCAGAACCGGCGCGGCCAGGGCCATCGACGTCAGTCCCGCGAGCCCGATGGATAGAAGTCCAGACGATACCTGCATGATGCAGCCTCCTCGAAGATCGCCTTCCCCTTCGCCCGCTTGAAGAATGCGCCCGGATTACGGCTGGCCGATGACGGCGGGTTCAGCCGTTTCCCGGGTCCTTGTCGCGGCCGCCGCCCATGCCCATTCCCATTCCCATGCCACCGCCGCCCATGCCGCCGGTGCCACCACCACCACCTCCTCCGCCCCCGCCTGGGCGCCCCCCTGCGCCGCCGGCACCGCCGCCACGCCCGCCGGAGGGGCGCGCCGGGCCCTGCGCGGGGATGGTGAGATCGGCCGGGATCGGCTCGATATCGAGGGCCTTGCGGATGAAATCGCGCAGGGACACCACGAGTTCGTGGGTGTGGACCGGATGGCCGGCGACCAGTTCGCGCGCGGCCCGTTCCGCGAGCCGCACCTGGTCCTCGGTGCCGAGCAGGATAATGTCGGACAGGGCTGCCTCGACGGCATCGCGGATGCGCCGGCGCCGGTCCGATCCGTCCCTTTCCGGCGACATTTCGATGACGGCAACCTCGGCTTCGGGAATTTCGGCAGTTGCCTCTGCCGTCTCCGTCACCTCCGCCATCTCGGCAGGAGCCGCAGCCTCGGTCTTGCGCAGATCGCGCTTATGCGCCGGGTCGACTTCGAGATTGCCGGTGAACGAGCCGCCCAGCACCTTGTAGGCGGCGATCAGCGTGCGCAGCCTTTCGTTGATCTGCCGGTTCATGCGCTCGCGCCGCGCCTGGATCGTCATCATCATCACCATGCGGATGCCGATGCCGACCAGGGTGATGAGGATGAGCCCGAGAACCGTAGTCAGGATGCTCTGCCAGGAGCTGAAATCGAGAAAGCGCAATTGGGTGCCCCGAAGCAAATGGAAGGGACACAACTTGACACAGAGCGATCAGAAGACAAGCCGCTTGCGCGTGGGAAAAATCGCGCTGCGTGTCGAATCCGGCGCGGAAGCTTCGTCGTCATGGCGAGGCCGGTGACGGCCGCCATCAACAGGAGAGACAAATGCAGGTAGTCGTTTTCGTGAAGGCGACCGAGGATAGTGAAAACGGCGTGATGCCCACGCCGGAAATGTTCGAGGCAATGGGCCGATACAACGAGGAACTGATCGACGCCGGCATCATGCTCGGCGGCGACGGGCTCAAGCCGACGCGCGAGGCCAAGCGCATCCGCTTCAGCGGCGCCGACCGGCTGGTCGTGGACGGCCCATTCGCCGAAACGCGCGAACTGGTCGCCGGCTACTGGATCTGGCAGGTCAAGGACATGGCCGAAGCCATCGAGTGGGCCAAGCGCTGTCCCAACCCCATGCCCGGCGACAGTGATCTCGAAATCCGCCCGGTATATGAACTGGCCGATTTCGGCGACGTGGTGTCTCCGGAGATGGCCGCCCATGAGGAAAAGCTGCGCGAACGTCTCGAAGAACGCTGAGCCGGATGCGGCCGCTCCCGAACGGAGCGGCCGCATTCATCAGGGCAGCAGCACGACGGAGCCGGTGGTGTGGCGCTCTTCGAGCGCACGATGCGCGGCGCCAGCTTCCGCGAGCGGAAAAGTCTGGTTGACCGAAACCTTGATCTGGCCGGCTGCGATGGCCCCGAACAGGGCTTTGGCGCCTTCGACGAGTTCGGGGCGCGTCGCGAAATAATGCGCCGTCGTCGGGCGCGTCACATAGAGCGAGCCCTTGCGCGACAGCACGGTGATATCCGGGATCGACACCACGCCCGAAGCATTGCCGAAGCTGACCATCAGCCCGCGCGGCCTGAGGCAATCGAGCGATTTGTCGAACGTGTCCTTGCCGACCCCGTCATAGACTACATCGACGCCCCTGCCCTCGGTCAGCTCGCGCACGCGGGCGGCGAAATCTTCCTTGCGGTAATTGATGACCTCGTCGCAGCCGAGTTCGCGCGCCGTCGCCACTTTCTCGTCGCTGCCGGCTGTGCCGATGACGCGCACACCGAGCGCATGCGCCCATTGGGTGGCGATCTGGCCGACCCCGCCGGCAGCGGCGTGCCAGAGAATGGTTTCACCCTTCTGCACCGCCCAGGTCTTGAACAGCAGGTAATAGGCCGTGAGCCCCTTGAGCATGATCGCGGCGGCGATCCGGTCGTCTATGCCATCGGGAATGGCGACGACGCGCTCGGCCGGGAGCAGCCGTTCTTCGGCATAGGCGCCGAGCTGGCCCATATAGGCGACGCGGTCACCGGGCTTGAACGTGTTCACATCCGGTCCGACCGCTGTAACCACGCCCGCCCCCTCGTTGCCGGCAACGAAAGGCGTCTGGATCGGGTAAAGGCCCGAGCGCTGATAGGTGTCGATGAAATTGAGCCCGATGGCCTGGTGGCGAATGCGGATCTGGCCCGGGCCGGGCTCGGCCACCGGCCAGTTCTCTTCGAGGGTCAGCGCGTCGGCGCCGCCGGTTTTGTGAACGACGATGGCACGGGTCATGAATAGCTCCTCGATTGACGCGGGGTGTTCGGACCAGTCTAGGCGCTGAAATTCCAATGGAAAAGCCGCCGCCATCGCCTTTTCCGCATGGATACGGGCACCGCCTGCTTCTGGCCCGGCGCAGCCTGAAATGATAGCCTGCCCGCGATTGGACAGGGGAAAGACAAGCGTGACGCAGGACGAGAAAGCCGGCTGGGATGCCGATGCCGTGGTGGTGGGTGGCGGCCTTGCGGGGCTCGCGGCGGCGATAGCCGTGGCGCAGGCGGGACTCCGCATCATCCACCTCGCCCCGGCAGCGCCGCCTGATCGTCGCACCTCGGCGCTGATGATGCCGAGCGTCGATTATCTGGTGTCGTCGGGCCTCATCGATACGCCCGCAAGCCACGGCCACCCGCTCACCGCCATCCGCATCATCGACGCCACACCACGCCTCATCCGCGCCCCCGAAACCCTGTTCGAAGCCCGCGAGGTCGGGCTTGAAGCCTTCGGCTGGAATTTCGCCAATATCAGGCTCGCCGAGGCCTTCCATGCCGCCGGGGAAAAGCTGCCCAATCTGACCACGCGCGGCGCGCTTCTGTCGGGGCTCGAACGCATCGAAGACGGCTTCATCCTGAAACTCGATGATGGCGCGACGTTGCGCACGCCTCTCGTCATCGGCGCCGACGGCAAGAAGTCGATGGTGCGCGACGCCGGCGGCTTCACCGCCCGCGAGCATCCCTTCTCACAGGCGGCACTGGCCTGCGACCTCGAACTCGGCCGCCCGCTCGACGGCACCTCGGTGGAGTTCCACTATCCCGAAGGGCCGTTCACGCTGGTCCCGGCCGGCGGCACGCGCGCCAATCTCGTCTGGATCGACGATCTTTCCGTGCTGAAGGCCGCGCAGGCCCGCGACGCGGATCAGCTCGCAGCCCTGTTCGGAGAAAAATCCCAGCGCCTTTTCGGCGCCACCAAACTCGCGACGCCGACTTTCGTTTTCCCACTCAGCACCATCACGCTCGACAGGGCCGGCGGCGACGGCATCGTGCTGGTTGGCGAGGCGGCCCATGCCTTCCCGCCCATCGGCGCGCAGGGGCTCAATCTCGGGCTGCGCGATGTCGCCGATCTCGCTGCCACGCTGGCGGATATCGACACCGCCGAACCGGGTTGGGCCGATGCCGTCAGCCGCGACTATGCCAAACGCCGCGCTGCCGATCTCGCCCGCACCGGCGGCATGGTCGATGCGCTGTTCCGCTCGCTGCTTGCCGACATGCTGCCGGCACAGGCGCTGCGGGCGGGCGGGCTGTGGGCGCTCAAGCTGCTCCCCGGCCTGCGCAAACAGGCCTTCGCCATCGGCATGGGCCGCTAGGCCAAAACAAAAGGGCGCGGCACGAGGCCACGCCCTTCGCATCTTCAAAACCGCCCGGTGTTACTGGGCAGGAGCCGGTTCAGCCGGAGCTTCGGCGTCATCGGCAGGCGCTTCGCCATTGTCGAGCTGCTGGCGCAGCTGCTCGGCGCGATCCTGCAGGACCTGCTCAAGGGCGTTCTCGCCCGAGGTTTCCTGGCGGAATTCGTCGAAGGTCAGCGCGGCCTCGCCATCATAGGTGGCGGTGAAGCCGGCGAGGTTGATATTGACCACGAGGTCCTGATTCTGGCGGTTCTTAGCGGTCAGCTTCAGCGTGCCGCCGGCCTTGAGCGAATTCACATAGGCTTCGTTGATCACGAGCTGGGTGGCGCAGGAGGTCGGGTCGCACAGCATATAGGGCACGCGGATGGGCTTGGCGCCATCGATCTGCCAGGTCAGGCCGAAGGGCAGCAGCACCCCGAGCGGTACGGCGGCGACGGCCAGAAGCCGGCTTTCCTGGCCCGGATCGTCGCGCAGGAGGAACGAGCCAAGGAACTGGCCATTGGCCAGAACCACCTGGCGCATGATGCAGGCCTGCTGACCATCGGGCAGCGGGTCGCACACTTTCAGCCAGTTCTGCGAGGGAACGCCGGCGGCAGCCGCAGGCGCCGCCCCTTCAGCCGGGGTTGCAGGGGCCGCGGGGGTTTCGGCGGCAGGCGTCTGTGCGTCCTGGGCGTAGGTCGACCACGAGGACAGCATGAGCGCAGCCACCGCAAATCCGGCGACGAGGGGTTTCCTAAGGTTCATAGAATTTCCTTGGCTTCTTTGGCGGTCCCGGTGGTCACGAACGCCACCTCGAATAGAACAGCCCTTCAAGTGCTCAAATCGGGCAATAACATGACACGGACCTATTGCAAAAGCATTATGGCGGCGATGATCGGCCCTATGTCATGTAAACCTTAATTTACCGGGCGGGACCGAAGTTTCGCCGCCCTCAGGCCGCCTCCTCTGCCAGCCGCGCAAGGCGCGACAGGATGGCCGCCGCCCCTTTGAGGCGCGCTTCCGCATTGGGCCAGTTGCGGGCGAACACGAGTTTCTGATCGGGCTTGATACGCACCTGACTGGCCGGATCGGCCACGAGGCGCACCAGCGCCGCAGGATTCGGGAACTCGCTGTTTCTGAGGGTGATGACAGCCCCCTTGGGGCCGGCATCGACCTTTTCGACATTGGCCTTGCGGCACAGCGCCTTGACGAGGATGACCTTGAGCAGCGCTTCGACTTCTTCCGGCAGCGGCCCGAAGCGGTCGATCAGCTCTGCCCCCGCCGCATCGATATCGCGGATATCGGTCAGATCGCCGAGGCGCCGATAGAGCTGCATGCGCAATTGCAGGTCGGGCACATAATGCTCGGGGATCATCACCGGCATGCCGAGCGATATCTGCGGGCTCCACTCGTTCTTGTCCTCGTACTCTTCATCGCCGCTCTTGAGATTGGCGACGGCCTCCTCGAGCATCGACTGGTAAAGCTCGTAGCCGACCTCGCGGATATGGCCCGATTGCTCGTCGCCCAACAGGTTGCCCGCCCCGCGAATATCGAGGTCGTGGCTCGCAAGCTGGAAGCCGGCGCCGAGGCTTTCGAGCGATTGCAGCACGCCGAGCCGGCGCTCCGCCGTATCGGTGAGCTTCTTGTCCGGCGGCACGGTGAACAGCGCATAGGCGCGCGCCTTGGCCCGGCCGATGCGCCCGCGGATCTGATAGAGCTGCGCCAGCCCGAAATGATCGGCGCGATGGACGATCAGCGTGTTGGCGTTGGGGATATCGAGCCCCGATTCGACGATGGTCGTCGCCAGCAGCACATCGAACTTGTTGTCGTAAAAGGCATTCATGATGTCGTCGAGCTCGCCCGGCGGCATCTGCCCATTGGCGATGACATAGCTGACTTCGGGCACCTGATCCTTCAGGAATTCGGCGATCTCGTGCTGGTCCTTGATGCGCGGCACCACATAGAAGCTCTGGCCGCCGCGATATTTCTCGCGCAGCAGCGCCTCGCGCACCGACAAAGGATCGAAGGGCGAGATGAAGGTGCGGATGGCGAGGCGGTCGACCGGCGGCGTCGCCAGCAGGCTGAGATCGCGCACGCCGGTGAGGGCAAGCTGGAGCGTCCTCGGGATCGGCGTCGCCGTCAGCGTCAGCACATGCACATTGGCCTTGAGCTCCTTGAGCCGTTCCTTGTGGCCGACGCCGAAATGCTGCTCCTCATCGATGATGAGCAGCCCCAGATCATTGAACTTGATGGTCTTCGACAGCAGCGCATGGGTGCCGACGACGATATCGACCTGCCCATCGGCAAGGCCGTCCTTGGTCGCCTTCAATTCCGCCGCCGGCACCATGCGCGAGGCATGGCGCACGCGCACCGGCAGGCCGGCAAAGCGTTCGGAGAAGGTCTTGAAGTGCTGGCGCGCCAATAGCGTCGTCGGCACCACAACCGCCACCTGCTTGCCCGACAGCGCCACGGCAAAGGCAGCTCGCAGCGCCACTTCGGTCTTGCCGAAGCCGACATCGCCGCAGACCAGCCGGTCCATGACCCGGCCCGAGGTCAGATCCTCGAATACCGCATCGATGGCGTTGAGCTGGTCCTCGGTTTCCTCATAGGGGAAGCGCGCGGCAAATTCGTCATAGGCGCCGGGGCTGAGATCGACCGCATCCGCCTTGGTGAGCAGGCGCTGCGCCGCGATCTTGATGAGCTGTTCGGCCATTTCGCGGATGCGCTTCTTGAGCCGGCCCTTCTTGGCCTGCCAGGCGACGCCGCCGAGCTTGTCGAGCGCCGTATTGGCATCGTCCGAGCCGTAGCGCGACAAAAGCTCGATATTCTCGACCGGCAGATAGAGCTTGGTATCGCCCGCATATTCGATCTCGACGCATTCATGCGGCGCGCCGCCCGCCTCGATGACCTTGAGGCCGAGAAAGCGCCCGATACCGTGATCGACATGGACGACGAGATCGCCCGCGGCAAGGCTCGCCGCCTCGGTAAGGGCATCACTGGCTTTCTTGCGGCGCTGGGGCCTCAAGATGCGTTCGCCGAGAATATCCTGTTCCGACAGCACCAGAAGGTCATTGGTCTCGAAACCGGTTTCGAGCCCGAGCACCACCAGCGAGGTGGTATTGGGGCTGGTGGTTTCGGCATCGCGCCAGTTTTCGGCAAGACGCGGATTGGTCAGGCCATGGTCCTTGAGCACCTGCGCCATGCGGTCGCGCGTGCCGGGGCTCCAGCAGGCGATGATGCTGCGCCGCCCGGCCCTGCGCTCGGCCAGCAGCCGGTTGACCACCGCTTCGAACAGGTTTGTGTCCGCCGCCTGCCGCTCGGCGGCAAAGCTCGGCGCGATGCGCCCGCCGGCATCGTCGGCCGCCTTGGTGCCCGGCGACAGGAAAGGCGAGAACTGAATGACCGAAGCGCCCGCCAACCCATAAGGGTGCTGATCGACGGCATAGAGCAGGTCGGGCCGCACCGGCTTATAGGGCGCGCCCGCGCCCGCTACTGGCGGCGCCAGCCGCGCATGTTCGCGCGCTTCGTAATAATCCTTGATCTGCGTCTGGCGCTCGGCAAAGGCTTCCGCCGCCTGATCGTCGAAGATGAAGGGCGCGTCGCCGGTATAGTCGGCGAGGCTGTCGAGATGATCGTAGAAGAAGGGCAGCCAGTGTTCGGTGCCGGAATAGCGCGAGCCGCCGCTGATGCTGGCGTAAAGCGTATCATCGACCGTATTGCCGCCGAACGCCGCGGTATAGTTCTGGCGGAAGCGCTTGATGGTCTCGTCGGTCAGCACCACCTCGCTCATCGGCGTCAGGTCGATGCGTTTCAGCGTGCCGGTGGTGCGCTGCGTATCCGGATCGAAGGTGCGGATGGATTCGAGCTGGCTGCCGAAGAAGTCGAAGCGCAGCGGCACTTCGGCGCTGGCCGGAAACAGGTCGACCAACCCGCCGCGCACGGCGAATTCACCCGATTCGCGCACGGTCGGTACGCGCAGATAGCCATTGTTCGCCGCCCAGGCGATCAGCTTCTCGCTATCGACGATACGACCGGTCGCCGCCGAAAACGACATGGTTTCGACCACGTCGCGCGGCGGCAGCTTCTGGATCAGCGCATTGACCGCCGTCAGCACGATAGCACCCTGCGTGTCGGCATTGCCGAGGGCGGCCAGCGTGTTCATGCGCGCCGCAATGGTGATGTTGTTGGGCGAAACCCGGTCGTAGGGCAGGCAGTCCCAGGCCGGCAGGGTCAATATGGTATGGCCCGGCAGCATCTGGCCGAGGATTTCCGCCATGCGCTGCAGCCGCCGCCCGTCGCGGGCGACGAAGACGACGCTGGCCCGGTCCGCCGGGGCCGCTTCCAGCCGCTGCTGGATCAGCCGCGCCAGCACCAAAGGCTGCATGCCGTCCGGCACGTTGGAAATGGTGCGGGCCGGCCGCTGAATGGCAGACTGGTCGGTCACTGGCGCACCCTTTGGCGGTGATCGGCAATGACGCGCTCGAGAAATTCCAGATCGACATTGGCCGGCGGTGTGGCCTGCCCCATCACCCATTGCAGCAGATGCGGGTCTTCTTCACCCATCAGCGCTTCCAGCCGGTCGAGTTCGCCTTCGTCCATGTTCTCGACATGCGCATCGGCAAACGGCCCCAGGACGAGGTCCATTTCGCGCGTGCCGCGATGCCAGGCGCGATAGCGGATCTTCTTCCTGCGCATGGAAATGTCTTCACCGGCGGTCTGGGAAACAGCCATGATCTCAAAGGCCTCTCGAAATGAACGCCCTCTTTACGCGGATTGCCATGGCTTGTCAGCACGGATGGATACCCGAAATGACGCGGGCGCCGGGCATTGGTTCCAGCGGCCCGGCCCTATACCCTCGGCCCAAAGGAAACGAATCGTGCCGCGTCCAACCAGTCTCGACCCGCTGTTCCGTTCGCTCCACTCCATCAAGGGCGTGGGCGATAAGCTCGCCGCTCTCCTCGCCCGTTTCTTCGGCGCGCCCGAAGGGCAGGACGCCATCGCGCTCGACCTCCTGATGCACATGCCCTCCGGCACGGTCGACCGCCGCCGACAGGTCGGCATTGCCGAAGCCTATCTCAATCAGATCGTGACGCTGCGCCTTCATGTCGACCGCCATCAGGCCCCGCCGCAAGGCCGGCCCAATGTGCCGCACCGCGTCTTCGCCCATGACGAGACCGGCGAGGTGCAACTGGTGTTCTTCCGCGCCCAGGGCGGCTGGGTCGAAAAGACGCTGCCGGTGGGCGAGGAGCGCTACGTCTCGGGCCAGATCGGCTTCTTCAACGGCGAAAAGCAGATCACCCATCCCGATTATGTGGTCGAGCCCGATAAATTTGCGACCCTGCCTCTGGTGGAGCCGGTCTATCCGCTGACCCATGGCCTCAGCTCCAAGGCACTGGTCAAGCTTGTCCGACAGGTGCTGGATACGTTGCCCGACCTGCCCGAATGGATTCCCCCCGAAACCATGCAGCGGTTCAAATGGCCTGCCTTCGCCGAAGCCATGCGTTCGGTCCATACGCCCGAAGCGCCCGGCGAAGCCGAACTCTGGGCCCCGGCCCGCATGCGCCTCGCCTATGACGAATATTTTGCCGGCCAGCTCACTCTCCAACTCATCCGCTCGACCATGACCGCCGCGCGCGGCATCGCCCGCAGTTTCACCGGTCACTATACCGAGGCCGTGCGCGCCGCCCTGCCCTTTGCTCTTACCGAGGGCCAGGAACAGGCCGTCGCCGAAATCCGCGCCGATCTCTCCTCGCCGGATCGCATGTCGCGTCTGCTGCAGGGCGATGTCGGCTCCGGCAAGACCGTCGTTGCCCTCATGACCATGGCCGCCATGGCCGAGAGCGATGCGCAATCGGCAATGATGGCGCCGACCGAACTGCTCGCCGCCCAGCATTTCAAGACGCTGAAACCCCTCTGCGACGCCGCCGGACTCGGTTGCGTGCTGCTCACCGGCAAGATGCCCGCCGCCGAGCGCCGCGCCATTCTTGCCGGTCTTGCCAGCGGTGAAACCCATATCGTCGTCGGCACGCACGCCCTGTTCCAGTCCGGCGTCGAATTCCGTAACCTCGGCCTTACGGTTGTCGACGAACAGCACCGCTTCGGCGTCCATCAGCGTCTGGCGCTCTCCGACAAGGGCCGGCACACCGATCTGCTGGTCATGACGGCGACGCCCATTCCCCGCACGCTGGTTCTCACCCATTTCGGCGACATGGCCGTCAGCGTGCTGCGCGAAAAGCCGCGCGGTCGCCAGCCCATCGACACCGCCGTCCTCTCCATCGCCGATTACGACCGCGTCATCGCCCGCCTCAAGGCGCGGCTCGACGAGGGCGCGCAGGCCTTCTGGGTCTGCCCCCGGGTCGAAGAAAGCGAAAACCTTGATGTCGTCTCCGCCGAGGATCGCTACGCCGAACTCACAAGGGTCTTCGGCGATCAGGTTGCCCTGGTTCATGGCCGCATGAGCGCTGCCGCCAAGCAGGCGGTGATGAACCGCTTCGCCGCCAACGAGCTGAAACTGCTCGTTGCCACCACGGTCATCGAAGTCGGCGTCGACGTGCCCAATGCCTCGATCATGATCATCGAACATGCCGAACGCTTTGGCCTCGCCCAATTGCACCAGCTGCGCGGCCGCGTCGGTCGCGGCTCCACCCGCTCCGCCTGTCTTCTTCTTTATAAAGAACCCCTCAGCGAAACCGCCAAGGCCCGGCTCGAAACCATCAAATCCACCGAGGACGGCTTCGAAATCGCCGAACGCGATCTCGAACTGCGCGGCCAGGGCGACCTGCTCGGCACCCGCCAGTCCGGCATGCCCGGCTACCGCCTCGCAGTCCCCGACGTTCACCGCCACCTCATCGACTACGCCCATGACGACGCCAAGGCCGCCCTCACCCGCAATCCCGGCCTCACCGGCCCCGACGGCGACGCCATGCGCACCCTGCTCTACCTCTTCCGCAAAGACCTCGCGATCCCGCTGATCCGGGCGGGGTAATTGGAGAAGCCCGCCCGGCATGCTATATTGTGGTCAGTTGGTCAGGAGGCCAAGATGAAGCACGTCAATCTAGCCGATGCACAGACGCGGCTCGGTGAATTGGTCGCTCAGGCCGAGGGCGGCGAAACTATTGAAATCATGCGCGACGGGGTTGTGGTCGCAAAATTAGTGCCGGCGGCACCAAGACAGCCTGTCGACATAGCGCGCCTCCGGGCATTGACTGACAGGATGCCGTTTCAGGAAGAGGATGCCGGAACGTTTATTCGCCGCATGCGAGACGAGGAGCGCTATTGACGGCCTATTATCTCGATACGTCGGTGCTGGTGTCGGCTCTGACGCGTGAAGCGGCGAGTCCAACAGTGCAAGCTTGGCTCGCGAACATCGACGGAGAGCTTGTCATTAGCGAATGGGTATCGACCGAATTTGCTTCCGCCTTGTCGCTCAAGCAGAGAACGAAGCAGATTGATGCCGGTTTTCGGGTGGATGCTCGAGCCGAATTCGAACGTCTTAAGGCTGCAAGTTTTCGCATCATCGAAATAGAGCGGCGCCATCTTCAGCAGGCAACTTGGCTTATCGACAGCCCCAATAGCGCGCTACGTGCGGGCGATGCGCTTCACGCCGCACTTGCGCAACTCGAGTCCCTCACGCTTTGTACTCGTGATCGCACCTTGGCAGAGAACTGCCTTATGTTGGGTATCGGCGCCCTACTTCTCTAAACCTACTCCACCGTCACTGACTTCGCCAGATTGCGCGGCTGGTCCACATCCGTACCCATGGCGACGGCCGTGTGATAGGCCAGCAATTGCACCGGAATGGTCGCGACGATCGGGGCGACGAAGCTCGCCACATGCGGTATGATGATGGTCTCGGCGACACCGTGCCCCACGGTCCTGGCGCCCTCCTCATCGGTGATGAGGATGATCTTGCCGCCCCGTGCCGCCACTTCCTGCATGTTGGAGAGCGTCTTTTCCACCAGTTCGTCGGATGGCGCGACGACGATCACCGGCATGTCCTCGTCCACCAAGGCGATGGGGCCATGCTTCAATTCACCCGCCGCATAACCTTCGGCATGGATATAGCTGATTTCCTTGAGCTTTAGCGCGCCTTCCATGGCGATCGGGAACAGCGCCCCGCGCCCGAGATAGAGCACGTCCTTGGCCTTCGACAGGCGCTTGGCGATCTCGATGATCTGCGCTTCCCCATGGAGCGCCGCCGAAACCGCGGCCGGCAGGCCGATCATTGCCCGCACCAGTTCGGTCTCGCCCTCGGCATCGAGCACGCCACGGGCGCGGCCGGCGGCGACGGCGAGGCTCGCCAGCGCGGTCAGCTGCGCCGTCAGCGCCTTGGTCGAGGCGACGCCGATTTCGGGACCGCACAGGATCGGGAACACCACCCCCGATTCCCGCGCGATGGTGGATTCCACCGTATTGACCAGCGAGGCGATATGCTGCCCCTGCCCGGCGCAATAGCGCAGCGCCGCCAGTGTGTCCGCCGTCTCGCCCGATTGCGAGATGAACAGCGACAGCCCGCCTCTGTCGAGCGGCGGTTCGCGATAGCGGAACTCCGAGGCGACGTCGATATCGACCGGCAGGCGCGCATAGCGCTCGAACCAGTATTTCGCGACGGCACCCGCCAGATAGGCCGTGCCGCAGGCGCTGATGGTCAGCCGCGTCAGCTCGGCGAAATCGAAGGGCAGCGTCTCGCGCAGCGCCACGCGCTCGGCGCCCATATCCACATAATGGCTGAGCGTATGCGAGATGGTCTCGGGCTGCTCGTAGATTTCCTTGGCCATGAAATGGCGGTGATTGCCCTTGTCGACCAGCAAAGCCGAAGCCTGCGACACCTGCGTTTCGCGCTGCACGATGGCGTCGAGCCCATCGCGAATGGTCACGCCTTGGGGGGTAATCACCGCCCAGTCGCCATCCTCGAGATAGGTCAGGCGCGAGGTGAAGGGCGCCAGCGCCATGGCGTCGGAGCCCAGATACATTTCGGTCGCGCCATAGCCGATGGCGAGCGGTGCGCCGCGGCGGGCGGCGATCAGCAGGCTTTCCTCGTCCTTGAACAGGAAGGCCAGCGCGAAAGCGCCGCGCAATTGCTTGAGCGTCCGCGCCACCGCCAGTTCAGCATCGGCGCCGCGATCCATCTCGCGCGTCACCCACAGCGCCACCGATTCCGTATCGGTCTGGGTCTGCGGCACATAGCCATCCCTGGCGAGCTCGGCCAATAGCTCGCGGAAATTCTCGATAATGCCGTTATGCACCACCGCGACGCGCTCGGTCGCATGCGGATGGGCATTGGTTTCGGTCGGCGCGCCATGGGTCGCCCAGCGCGTATGCCCGATCCCGGTGCGCCCACCCAAAGGCTCGAAGGCCAGCTTCTGCGCGAGATTGCCAAGCTTGCCTTCGGCGCGGCGCCGCATGATGTCGCCGCCCTCGAGCGTTGCCACCCCGGCGCTGTCATAACCGCGATATTCGAGCCGCTTCAGCGCATCGACAAGGCGCACCGCGACCGGCTCGGACCCAACAATACCGACGATACCGCACATAGCTACTTCCCCTTTGCAGCCTTCTTGGCCAGCGCTTTTTCCCTGAGCCTGGGCGCGTAGCCCGGTTTGGTCTCCTGCCGCGCCCGCCCGAAAGCGAGCGCATCGGCCGGCACGTCATCGGTGATGACGCTGCCCGAGGCGGTGTAGGCTCCGTCCCCGATGGTCACCGGCGCCACCAGCGAGGCATTGGAGCCGATGAAGACATTGTCGCCGATAATGGTCTTGTCCTTGTTCACGCCATCATAATTGCAGGTGATGGTGCCCGCCCCGATATTGGTCTTGCTGCCGATTTCGGCATCGCCCAGATAGCTGAGATGCCCCGCCTTGGTGCCGGCGCCAATCCTTGATTTCTTGACCTCGACGAAATTGCCGAGATGCACATCGGGGCCGAGCTCCGCGCCGCCGCGAATGCGGGCGAAAGGCCCGATCGAGGCCCCTTCCCCGATAACGGCGTCTTCGATATCGCAAAAGGCGCGGATCTCGACATTGTCGGCGATCTTCACCCCCGGCCCGAACACCACATTCGGAAAGATCGTCACGTCCCGCCCGATCTCGGTGTCATAGGAGAACCAGACGCTCGCCGGGTCCTTGAGCGTCACCCCAGCCTTCATGAATTCCTCGCGCCGGAACTCCTGGAATGTGGCCTCGGCCTTGGCGAGCTTGGTCCGGTCATCGACCCCGATCAGTTCGTCGGCATCGGCCTCGATATAATCCACCCGCCTGCCGTCGCCCGTCGCCAGTTCCACGGCGTCGGTCAGATAATATTCGCCCTTGGCATTGGCGTTGCCGATCCGCTCGATCACCGCCCTCAGCGTATCCGCCCGGAAACCGATAATGCCGGAATTACACAGCCCGATCTGCCGCTCCGCTTCGCTGGCATCGCGATGCTCGCGAATGGCCCGCACCTGCCCGTTCTCGGTCAGCAGGCGCCCATAGCCGGTCGGATCGAGCGGCCGGAACCCGACGACGACCATATCGGCGCCGGCATCGAGCTTTTCGACCATGCGGGCGACTGTATCGCCGGTCACGAGGGGCGTATCGGCATAAAGCACCAGCACATTGCCCTCGGCCGGCTCATAGGCGGCCCTTGCCTGCAACACCGCATGGCCGGTGCCCAGCCGCTGCTCTTGCCGCGCGATTACCGCATTGGGCGCGACCTTGGTAACAGCCGCTTCCACCGCCGCGTGATCGGGCCCGACGACAACGGCAATATCGGCGCCGCTGGCCGCGACGGTGCGCAGGACATGGCTGACCACGGGCAACCCGCCGACCGGATGCAGAACCTTGGGTGTCGCCGAGCGCATGCGCGTGCCTTCGCCGGCCGCGAGAATGATCGACAACAACTGGCTCATGGGCATCCTCCGGATATGAGGCTCTTCATCGCGAGAATTAGCACGAATTTATGGCATGCGATCCTTTCCCAAGGGCTTAAGATGACATGCCGCGCTGGTCTTCGTTCATACGCGATTCTGGTTCGGGACAGCCGGATTTCAGCGCAATTGCGGTTGACACGGCAGGTCTTGTAGTTATGTTCCGCCGCGACGCCAGCGGCGTCGCTTTTTCTATGCGCCGGTAGCTCAGTGGTAGAGCATTCGACTTTTAATCGAATGGTCGCGGGTTCGACCCCCGCCCGGCGTACCACAATTTCCAGAACAGAATCGCACGGTTGAGACCCACGGCCTTGCGCCGTCCGGCGGGATGTCATTATACCCGGTCGAAACCCTGTTTAGGAGGTGCGAATGCGCGCAGTTTTTCCCGCGGTGATTATGGCCGCCATGCTGGTCGGGGGCGCCGCAATCGCCCAGGACATTTCCACCGATCTCAGCGCCAAATGCACCGCCCTCGCCGAAGCCAGCCGCCACGGCCAGATACTGACCGAACAGGACCGGCTCCTGCTCGCCCAATGCCGCGACTTCCTCGTCACCGGCACCGCGCCGAGCAACGATACCTGATCCTTTCAAGTCTCACGCCCTCGTGGTTCGAGCGCCAAACGGCGCACCTCACCATGAGGGCTACTGGAAAATGGATTATGGGCTGCTCGGAACAGGCGTCTGACGTCCCTAATGGGACACCCCGATAGCCCGCCCCCCTTGAGACCTCATGGTGAGGCGCGAGCGCAGCGAGCCTCGAACCACGAGGTCGGGCCCACCGGCCTACCATCTCAAACTGGATCCCGGCTCAAGGCCGGGATGACATTGTGCATGTGGTGGGCACCGCGCTCACCCCACCCACCGCTTCGTCACCCATCGCCTCCCTCCCCCTTGAGGGGAGGGACCGAGGGTGGGGGTGCTGCGGTCCCTTAAAACTCGGTGGTCATGGATATCGCAGCACCCCCACCCCTACCCCCTCCCCTCAAGGGGGAGGGGAACCGCCCGGTGTGAGCTGAAGCCCTGATACTCTTTTCGATGCTTGGCATCCCCTACCCCCCTGAGACCTCATGGTGAGGTGCGCCTCCTGGCGCCTCGAACCACGAGGTCGGGCACACCAGCCCATCCACAATGTCACCGCAGTGTGGGGTTGGCACGTCGCTCACCGCCCCAGTGCTCGTCACCCTCGGGCTTGACCCGAGGGCTCTTCACTTGAGGATGCTTCAGTAAGTGCAACACCCTCGGGTCAAGCCCGAGGGTGACGACCGGTGGCAAGGCGTTTTCTCGTAACCCTTTGAAATCACACCCAAACTTAAAAACTTATCCCCGCCCCCTCCAACCACCCCCATACTCTCCCCATTCCCGCACGCCACTGCGCGGTCGCGACGAACAGCCGGTGCGGGAACAACCGGGGAGCATGGGGTCG